>Ga0129310_1001562_pt1 | contig 19505 bp, 19 predicted proteins | sample Go1ome_2_FD_94433 | JGI IMG/M metagenome (GOLD analysis project Ga0129310, IMG submission 94433) | Western lowland gorrila individual fecal microbial communities from Wisconsin, USA - Go1022A metagenome | ecosystem: Host-associated > Mammals > Digestive system > Large intestine > Fecal | place...
CAAAGACCATTTATTGGATTTTGCACGTGTCTTGCTTGCATATTTTCCGTCATATAGCACAATTCGTCCTAGCAAGGCGTCAGCCTTGCGTCGTCCTCATTGTACAATCTGACGAAAAATCTGCGTGCGCAATACACGCACAATCTTTGTGCGGTATTGCCCTACATTTTATTTCTGACAGGGGTATATATAATATAGTGCACATTGCGCATACGTTCAGCAGGAATAAAAGTCCAGAAATCAATTAGATTTACTAAGTGATTTGCAACATAAAAGTCCATATTTAATAATAACATAAAAGTTGAAATTTTTCAAGCAAAAAAGCACTTAATTTATCAACGATAATCTGTGAATTTTAAACAAACATATATAGCAATGCGAATAAAACAGCTGTTGAAAAAGCGCCAGAGGCTGCAGCGACCGCGGTGCGCAGTCTTGAAAGCCTCTTCTGCCGCAGGAGGTGATCAGGCGCCGTGCCGGCAATGAGTGCTGCCTGGCGTTCTATTTCTGCGGCGTCAGGCTGATCGCATCTGCTGCTGAGTATTACGATCACCTTTTCGAAGCAGCTGTTGCGCGGGGTTATCTCGATAATGCTTTTAGTCACGCCTTTTATCATTTTATCTGCTTTCCTTTCGGTTGAGATTTCAACACTATGATTGACCTCGTGGATAAATTTATACATTCTTTTATCTCATTTTTAACAGAACAAAGTTGATTGGCAAAAAACTCAGGGTATAACGGGGAAAATTTCCGCGCAAAAGTTGAAAAGTATGTTGAATTGGTTAAAAAGTCGCATTAAACAGCCGTTTTTATATTTCCGATTTCAACCGTCAAAATGATAGGACGCGTATTTTAAGTTTAAAGTCTGTGGATTACCTGAAATTATACTCGCTGTTTAGTCCGGCAAAGCTGATGATTTCGTCGGGCTGTATAATAATGGCAGCTCAATGTTGAAAACCAATTCACATTTGGCATTCAACGGGTTTTTAAAGACAGTTTTCAACGTTAAAACCGATTTTTCTGTCCCTGACAGTTGAAAACTGTGTTGAAACGGTTAAAAGCAGGCTTAAAACCGCGCCCTGTTGAAAAAAGTGAATATGTTGATGTTCAGGTTGAAAATAAGTTGACAGGCTGTTGGGAAAAATATTATCAACAAATCTGAGTTGAATGTTGAAATCCACGTGGCATTCTGTTTTTGCTTTATGACATAAAAAAACAGCCCGGAATAACAACTCCCGGACCGGTTTATATCAAGATTCGCAAAAAAAATCCCCGGAACGTAAGTTCCGGGGATCTCTCTGATGTAAATTACGCCTCAGAAGGAGCGCCTACAGGACATGTGCCTGCGCATGCGCCGCAGCTGATGCAGGTGTCAGCGTCGATAACGTACTTGCCGTCACCCTCGGAAATTGCGTTTACAGGGCAGCCCTCAGCGCAAGCGCCGCAAGCGATGCAATCGTCAGAAATTACGTATGCCATATCAGTTTACCTCCAAAATATAATATCGGGTCGATACCCTCCGTTTTGACTTTACGGCTGACGCCGTCTGTCTTTATTCTATTGTAACATATTTTCAGAAAAAGTCAAGTGCTTTATGAAAATTTTCACATGATTTTCTTCTGCAAAGCCAGTCGCAGTGCGGGGTTAGAGGTAATTAACGTTAACCGCAGGAAACTTGCTCGGTTAGTCAAAACTAATACAATATTCCCAATAAGAGGCGCCTGCGGACAGAACTGAAACCGATCGTCCGCAGGCGTTTTATCCGGTGTTAACTTAGTCGTCGCTGCTCTCAAGGAAGTAAGAAGCCTCCATATCCGCGACGCTCAGCGCGAATGCAAGCGGGTACATCGCCAGTGCCTGTCCCACCTGGTTCTTGTCCTCGGGACCGGAAAATCCCATGTGCCAGCGTATCGCCATGGCTTCCTCGCGGGTGAGGCGCATGAACCCGCTTATCATGTAGACTGATTTCTCCCCATGCCCGTAGGGTAGCGTGTCGTGTATCTCATAACGCGGCTGCTTTTCCCACTGACCGGTCTGCTCGTTCTTGACGTTGCGCCAGCCGACGCGGTAGAAGTTCACCTTGCAGACGTCGTGCAGCAGCGCGGTTATCGCGGCTGTTTCAGGGCTGACATTCAGGTCGTATTCGTTTTTCACGCGGTCGCGCTCAAGGTAGGCGCACAGGCAGTGATAAACGTTCAGCGAGTGCCGCAGCAGTCCCCCTTCAAAGGCGTTGTGGTAGCGCGTGCTTGCGGGCGCGGTGAAAAAATCGCTCTTGTTGTCAAGAAAATCCAGCAGCTTGTCTGCGCCGTCGCGGGTGATTTTTTCGGTGAATATCTGTATGAACTCTTCCCTGTCTGTCATAAGCCCTCCATGTCAGTTATAGCCGGTGTAGCGTACACGTTTTCTGGTTATTGTGAGCGTTTCCGGGTCGTAGGTGTATTCGTACTGCTTGACGGTGTATTCCCCGTATTCCTTGGCGACTATGTGCTGTATCATGAACCCTGCGGACTGCGGCTCCAGATGGGTGCCGTAGGGCGCGGTCTCGGCGCCGTTTTCATACACGGGCACTTCCACCAGCTTATCGCCGGAAACCGCAAAGAACCTCGCGTACTGCGGTACCTCCACCTCGTTGAGTATCGTGAAATCCAGCTGTATCAGGTCGGGGTAGTCGCCGGCGCCGAAATCACGCATGTTTGAGATGATCTCGCAGCCATATGTAAGGTCCCTGAGCACGTTTTCGAAGATCAGGAACCCGTCGTCCCGGGGGACGTTTATTTTCAGCGTGTCTATCGTCTTCCCTTGCTGCATGAGGTCCAGCCGGAAGTCGCCGTAGACGTCGCCGTTTATGACGGTGGTCTCAAGCTCGGTTGCCTCGGTGGTCGCGGGGAGTTTTATGCAGGATATCTCCACGGTGTAATAGCTGCCTGCGGAATACACATTCTTTATAGAATATGAAAGCCTGCTGCCCTCTATTCGCGGGGTCTGCACCGCTGCGGGTATGACCTCGTCCGGTTTCAGCGGCTCCGGCTCGGGGGTGGTGGCAGTGGTGGCTGCGGAGGTCGTGGAAGCAGAAGTCGCGGCAGTTGTCGCAGCGCTTGAATATTCTGACGACGGCTCCTCCAGCGCACAGCCGGTGAGAAGCGCAGCGCCCGCGCAGATAACGCATAAACCGATTTTTTTCATGAGCACACCTCCCGCATGATTATCATACTCCTATTATAACTAATTTCAGGCAAAAAATCAAGTCATTTATGGAACAATTGTTCATGCGGGGGGATTTTTCTGAAATATGCTATCTTATCACGGAATTCACCGCGTCGGCAATACAGCCAGCCCAAAGCCTGACCTGCACGTCCTCGTCCGACGGCGCCGCGAGAAGCCCCCGGTGGGACTTCTCCCCGGTGAGCGCGGAAACCTCCAGCGCGGTGGGTACGCCGACTGCGATGACCGGCACGCCCACAGTCCTGCGGGAAAGCTCCCTGCGGGGAGCCGCGCTGCCGGACCCGGGGGTGATCCCTGCGGTGGAAAGCTGCACGCTGCCGCACAGCCGCTGCGGTGAGGTGCAGCTGAGGGAATCCACCGCGATGACGGCAGCGCAGGAAATTTCCCGTGCGGCTGCGCGGACAAGGCGCACGGTTTCGATGCCGGTGCGGGCGGCAACGTCGGTCTCTATCGCCGCGAGGGAATACCGCGTTCCTTTCTGCGGAACGAGCCTCCGCACGGAAAGCGCCCCCAGGCTGTCGCGGGTGATGTCGGGGTTGCCGAGCCCTGCCGCGAGTATTCCCCCGTCCGGGGGCAGAAGCTGCGTTATGGCGCGCCGCAGCAGCGCGGGGAGGGCATTTCCGCAGGGGTCGCCCTCAAGCGTGATGTAGCGCCCCGGTGGGAATTCCGCTTCAGTCCCTGCGGGAATGCGTATATCGGTTATCCGCACTCCCCCGATGGTACGGCTGACGCACCTCGCGCCGCCCACGCCGGAAACCAGCCGCGCGCTTTCGCATGCCATGTCGGTGTGATGTTTCATAGTGCCTCCGTTTTTTGTATTTGTATTATTATGCGATTTATGGGCGCGTTTATTTTGCCATAATGACAAAAAATCATTGCATTTTTCACAGAAATGTTGTATAATAAATAATGATATCGTATTTTCCGCAAGGAGGTTTATATATGAAACTGATATTCGCGATAGTTAATAACGACGACAGCCACGCTGTTTCGTCCTCGCTCACCCAGGGGGGATTTCAGGCGACCAAGCTTGCTTCCACCGGAGGGTTCCTCATGGCTGGCAATACCACGTTCATGATATGCTCGCAGGACGATCAGGTGGATACGGTCATTGATATAATCAGCAAGCACAGCCACAAGCGTCAGCAGTTCGTGCCCAATTCCGCGAGCTACGGGCTGAGCAATTACACCAGCTTCCCTGTCGAGGTCTCAGTCGGCGGCGCAACGATTTTCGTCACCAATATCGAGAGATTTGAAAAGGTATAATGAAGCTTTACGGTAAAGAAGCGCTGGCAGAACTGCTGAGCGACACCGCGGAAGAAAACCGCATGCCCCACGCGATACTCCTCACCGGAGAGCGAGGCAGCGGACGGCACACCGTCGCCAAATACATCGCGAAGCTGTTCATGTGCGGCGCGCGTCCCTGCGAGAAGTGCCCCACATGCTCAAGGATAAACGCGGGCGCCCACCCGGACGTTATCGACGTGCTGGGTGAGATAGGCGGCAAGTACGGGCTGACCTCCAAGAACGGCCTGACAGATATCCGCGAATTCATGGACGGCACCGCGATAAAGCCCAACGATGGCGACGTGAAGATATACGTTTTCAGCAATGCTGAGGAAATGTCGGCGCAGGTGCAGAACACCCTGCTGAAAAATATCGAAGAGCCTGAAAACTGGGTAAAGTACATTTTCATCTGCGAGAATTCCAGCAGCCTGCTGACGACAATACGTTCCAGGGTGACGGAATACCGCATTCCCGACTGCACCGCAGCGGAATGCCGCAGATGCCTTGAAGAAGAATTCCAAGCGGACCCGGCGCAGGCTGAGGAATACTCCCAGATGATGTCGGGGAACATCGGCAAATGCGTCGATGCCCTGGGACTTGCCCCCAAGCCCGAAAAGAAGCGCAGCGGCAGGAAATCAGACGACGAGCCGGAAGAGGACGCGGCTTCCGTCGAGATGAAGCTGATGGAAAGCGCCCGGCACGCGGCTGCGGCAGTGGCTTCCCGCAATGCATACATGCTGTGCGCGGCTCTGGGGGAGCAATCCGGCAGAAAGGAATACGCGGGCACGCTGGAGTATTTCGCCGGCATACTGCGGGACGCTCTCGCGGCAAGAGCCGGGGGCGGGCTTTATTCCTGCGGAAAGGAAGAAGCAAGGAAGATAGCGGCAATATTCGACGAAAACAGGCTTGCGGATATGATATCCGCAGTTTTTGAGATAAACCAGAAGTCGGCAGCGGCAAACCTAAATCTTGCGCTGTGTTCGGCTTACCTCACGTCAAGGCTGTTATAAAGATAGGAGTACAATGGATAACAATTATTTCACTGAAAAGATAGCGCCGAAGAACAAGCCGGCGCAGGAAAATACACAGCCGAAGCAGGCGCAGCCGGTGCAGCCGGTGAACATTCCCGACGACCTGACCGAGCACCGCGCCAACCACGACGGAAAGAGCGCGGCACAGCCCGCAAAGCCTGCTCCGGTGAAGCAGACACAGCCGGCGCAGCCGATGAACATTCCCGACGACCTGACTGAACACCGCGCAAACCACCCAGACGACAAGCGTGAGGAAAAGCGCCCGGAGCGCCGCGAAAATTCCCCGAAGAACGACGGGAACCGCGCACCCCGGCAGGAGCGCCGCGACGTCCCCCGCAGAGAGAAAAAGCCCGCAGAACCCGGCGCGCTCACCGAGATAATCGGCGTGCGCTTCAAGGACGTGGGCAAGGTGTATTATTTCGCGCCGGGCGGCGTGCAGTTTGAGCAGGGCGACCAGGCGATAGTCGAGACCGCGCGGGGCGTTGAGTGCGGAGAGATAGTGCTCACCAACAGAAAAGTTCCGGAGAGCACGATAGTTTCCCCGCTGAAGAACATCATACGCAAGGCGACCCAGGCAGACATAAAGCAGCTTGAGGAGCGCCGCCGCCAGGAAAAGGAGATAATGCAGGTCTTTGGCGACAAGATAGCGCAGCACAAGCTCGACATGAAGCCCATCGACGTTGACTGCACCTTTGACGGCAGCAAGATACTGTTCTATTTCACCTCCGATGGCAGGGTGGATTTCCGCGAGCTGGTAAAGGACCTGGCTTCCGTTTACCGCACGCGCATTGAGCTTCGTCAGATAGGCGTGCGCGACGAGGCGAAGATGCTGGGCGGACTTGGTATATGCGGACGTCCGTTCTGCTGCTCCAGCTTCCTGGGTGAGTTCCAGCCGGTTTCTATCAAGATGGCAAAGGAGCAGTCCCTCAGCCTTAACCCGACTAAAATCTCCGGCACCTGCGGCAGACTTATGTGCTGCCTGAAGTACGAGCAGAACTACTACGAGGAATTCCTGCGCACCACCCCGAAGGTCGGCGCGTATGTCGAAACTGCCGACGGCAAGGGCAGGGTCTGCGAGACCAACCTCCTCACGGGAATTCTCAAGGTACAGCTGGACAAGAACCCCGACGCCCCCATCACCGTCAACAAGGCAGACGTGAAGCTGCTCAAGGACGGTCAGGTGCGCATAAGCCGCGACGAGGCAAAGGCGCTCAAGGGACTGGAGGACAAGTAAAAATCAATTCGGAATTCGGAATTCGTAATTCGGAATTATTGTTGTCCGCTTCGCGGACGTTATTTCAAAAGATTTATAATAAAATACACAGGGCGAAAGATCATCTTTCGCCCTGTGTTGTTTCATATCAAAGTTTTTTAATTCGTCCACGAAGCGGACACCGAAATTCCGAATTACGCATTCCGAATTACGAATTATTCCTCCACCAGTGTGTCGGTGGGAGCGGGGGTGGGAGCGGGAGCCGGCTTGCTTTCCAGCTGGTCCTTGTTCTCCATTACGAGCAGGTTCATCTCGAACGGGGTGAACAGTCTGCCGCAGGTGGAGCCGGGGTTGAGCACGGCAGTCCTGCCCTTTATTGCGTTGAACAGCTTGGTGGTGTTGATCTTCATGCAGTTGAAGGTCTTGTGCTGCTCGTTCGCCAGGACGGACATGCGCGCCGGAGATGTGAAGAACGGTATCATCTGCTGACCGTCCTTGTTCTGCATCATCATGACGTTGAGCAGTCGGTTGCCGTTTGCGTCGGTCTTGTCGCCCACTGCCGCCACAGCGAATACATCTGCCGCCATCAGGTCGGGGAGAACTGTCTTCCACTTTGTCTTGTCCTTGTTAGCCTCGGTGATGCGTTCTTCAAGAGCCTTGTTGAACACCTTCATCTGCTCAGGGGTAAGCTGCTGATTAGACATGTTTTCGTTACCTTTCTGTAATTCAGGCTGACTTTAAAAACCTCCGCGGCAGATCGCTGTGATACGGGTGATCTGCCCGGATATGGTTTTCACAGGCGCCCTTTATCTTGCCTTTTCTACGTTTTCCTTGACTATCTTTGCGATAACGTCCTCGAGCGGAGAAGCGCCGAGGTCGCCGTCCTTGCGGGAGCGCAGGGATACGGTGTTGTCCTCTACTTCCTTATCGCCGAGAATGAAGAAGTACGGTATCTTTTCAAGCTGAGCCTGACGTATCTTGTAGCCGATCTTTTCGTTGCGGTTATCCACAGTCACGCGCATGTTCATATCGTCGAAGCGCTTTGCGATGCTCTCTGCGTAGTCCTTCGCGCGGTCGGTTATCGGCAGGATACGCACCTGCTCGGGGGACAGCCACAGCGGCAGTGCGCCAGCGTACTTCTCCAGCAGGTATGCGAGGGTTCTCTCATAGCAGCCGAGGCTGGTGCGGTGAATGATATACGGGTTCTTCTTTGTGCCGTCAACATCGACGTATTCCATGCCGAAGCGCTGTGCGAGCAGCATATCGATCTGGATAGTTACCAGGGTGTCTTCCTTGCCGAATACGTTCTTGTACTGGATATCCAGCTTCGGTCCGTAGAATGCAGCCTCGTCGATACCGATGGTGTACTCAACGCCGAGGTCGTCCAGGATAGTCTTCATGGTAGCCTGTGCGATCTCCCACTGCTCTGCGGTGCCCTCGTACTTGTTCTTGGGATTTGCGGGATCCCACTGCGAGAAGCGGAATGTGCAGTCCTCGAGAAGTCCTACGGTGTCGAGGCAGTACTTGGCGAGCTCAAGGCAGTTCCTGAATTCGTCCTCAAGCTGCTCGGGACGGAGGATATAGTGTCCCTCTGAGATAGTGAACTGACGTACTCTGATAAGACCGTGCATCTCACCGCTGTCCTCGTTGCGGAACAGTGTGGAGGTCTCAGTCAGGCGCATGGGCAGGTCGCGGTAGCTGCGCTGTCTGTTCAGGAATACCTGATACTGGAACGGGCATGTCATCGGGCGCAGCGCGAAGCATTCCTTGGTTTCATCGTTCGGGTCGCCGAGCACGAACATTCCGTCGAGGTAGTGATCCCAGTGGCCGGAGACCTTATACAGCTCGCGCTTTGCCATATACGGCGTCTTGGTGAGCTGGCAGCCGTGCTTGGCTTCAATGTCCTCTACCCAGCGCTGCATGATCTGTACGACCTTGGCGCCCTTGGGCAGGAGTATCGGCAGACCCTGACCGATGTAGTCAACGGTGGTGAAGTACTCAAGCTCTCTGCCTATCTTGTTGTGATCCCTGCGCTTTGCGTCCTCGAGGGCTTCGAGGTGGGCGTTGAGGGCGTCCTTGGACGGGAACGCGGTGCCGTAGATTCTGGTGAGCATCTTGTTCTTCTCGCTGCCGCGCCAGTAAGCGCCGGTGACGGAAGTAAGCTTGAATGCCTTTACCGGCGAGGTGGACATCAGGTGGGGGCCTGCGCACAGGTCGGTGAAATCCCCCTGCTTGTAGAAGGAGATAGGCTCGCCCTTGTCTGCGTGTTCCCTGCAGAGCTCGACCTTGTAAGGTTCGTCCTGTTCCTCGAGGTACTTTATAGCTTCGTCGGGAGCCATAGTGAAGTGTTCAAGACGGATAGACTCCTTGACGATCTTCTTCATTTCTGCTTCGATTTTAGTCAGGGTATCGGTGGTGAAAGGCTCCTCGGTGTCGAAATCATAGTAGAAGCCGTTCTCGATAGCCGGACCTATGGCAAGCTTTGTTGCCGGGAAAAGGCGCTTCACAGCCTGTGCCAGAACGTGGGAGGCGGTGTGGTTGAAGGCTCTCTGACCCTGCTCGTCCTCGAATGTGAGGAACTTCACGGTGCAGCCGTCGGTGAGCGTAGTGCGCAGGTCGCATACCTTGCCGTCGATCTCTGCGGCGCATGCGGTCTTTGCTTCGCCGAGTTCGCGTGCCGCGTCGAATGCGGACAGCTGAGAGTCGAATTCCTTTGTTTCGCCGTTTGCCAGTGTTACTTTTATCATACTGAACTTCCTTTCCTTGCAGAGCTAAACAAAAGCCCTGCCGTTCAATGTTATTTCACGGCGTTTGCCGTGTACCTTTTATTGTACTACTATTCCGCTTAAAAGTCAAGTTATTTGTGGAATACATCGAATTTCAGTTTTCATTAACAGGGTTCCTTTTTAGAGGTGACCAATAATAAATGCGGCTGAGAGCCTGAAAAAGGTGTCAGCCGCAAAATGATATTATCTTGAAAATCAACGGTTACTCTTAGATTTGCGATTAGTTGCCAAAATTGTTATCAGCATAACAGCGCCAAATTGTAAAGTGATGAATATGGATGCCACTAAGATTATTTGCAGGCATAAAACCAATTATCGGTAATCTTTTCAACATAGACACGGTTTTTATCCGTAATTTCAGCCAAATTTACAAAATCGGGCTTTTGGTTGGATTTTGAATAGATAAACGAGGCTCTGCCGTTTGCAATTCCAAACGTCGCAAAATTCTCATTTACATATAAATACTCAAATCCAAGGTGGTCTAATCTGAAAACGGATTTAACCGTCACAAACGCTTTTTTCTGCTCCTCGGTCAACGGATAGAGCAAATGTTCATAGCCATTATAGCAAGCAAGATTATTCGCATCTGTATCGATCGTAAACAGCCAGACGCCGCCCTCGTTGCCGTCCTCATAAAGCGCCATGGCAGTTTTTGCCGCCGTTTCAAAACTGCTGATGTTATCTGTGAGCATAGATTTTTTGTAGGATACCGTTTGTTTTGGCGTATTTATGAAATAAACCGCAAGAATTATCACCGCAAGCAAGACAAATCCCGCCGCAATCAAAAAGGTTTTCCTTTTCACGGAATTTCACCCTCGAAAGTTCTATCAAATTCTATATATCATTTAAATCCTGCTTTATCAATAGTCATATAAGCTGATCCTGAATGATATCAGCGATCTTATAAAGCGGAGCCTGCACCTGCACAGCGCCGATATTGTAAGCCTCCATCGGCATGCCGTAAACAACGCAGGTAGCCTTATCCTGCCCTATCGTGAACGCGCCCGCCTGCCTCATTTTCAGCAGACCGTCAGCGCCGTCTCTGCCCATGCCGGTGAGGATAACCCCTATGGCGTTAGCTTTTGCGGTTTCGGCAACGCTGGAAAACAGCACGTCTACAGACGGACAGTGCCCCGATACCTTCTCGCCGGGTTTTGATGTAACGTAGTAGCCCCTTGCGTCATGGCAGAGCCGCAGATGGTGCTCCCCCGCCCCGATTATTACAAGACCGCGCCGCAGACGGTCGCCGTCCTCGGCTTCCTTGACTTCCATCGGGCAGTTTCTGTTCAGCCGCTCGGAGTACATCTTCGTGAAGCCCGCCGGCATATGCTGTACCACCAGCGTCGCGGGCGAGTCTGCGGGAAGCTCGCGAATGACCTTTTCCAGCGCCTCGGTGCCCCCGGTGGAAGCCCCGAATGCGAGCACGACGTCAGCCTTGCGGAAGCGGCCTGTAGCGGGTCGCAGCTCGGTGTGCGTGATCATCGGTTCCGGTCTGGAATTGCCATCGTTGTCGGAATGCGCCTTTTTCACCGCCCTTGCTATTTCAGCGGCAAACGCCTGCATCTCCGCGTTGGTGCGTGCCAGCGGCTTCTGTACGAAATCCACTGCGCCCGCGTCGAGAGCGGCTTTTTTCTGCTCTACGGACGATGAAACGACTATAGTCGGCAGATAATACTGCGGGAGCAGCTTTTTCAGGAACGCCACTCCGTCCATTTTTGGCATCTCGATATCCAGGGTCATGACGTCCGGCTCGTATTTGAGTATCATATCCCGGGCGCTGTAAGCGTCGCCCGCAGTGCCCACTACGTCGATCTCCGGGTTCTGCCTGATAAATCGCGAAAGCACCTCGCGGAACAGCAGGGAGTCGTCCACCACCAGCAGTCTGATCTTTCTCATAAATTCGCCCCCGTTGGTCAGGTGTTGAGTCCTCTGCGGTATATCGCAGGTTTTACGTATTCGAACGGCGTTTCTCCCCGGGGAATGCTCTCCGCGTGCCCGATGTAGAAATACCCTCCGGGCTTCAGCACTTCGTAGAAGCGGTTCACCAGCGCGTTCTTTGTCGGCTGGTCGAAGTAGATCATGACGTTGCGGCAGAATATCAGGTCGAACGGGCGCAGCTTGTATTTCTCGGGCATGGGGTCCATCAGGTTGAACGGTTTGAAGATTATCTCGTCCTTTATTGCCTGACATATCTCATAGTGCTCGTCGTCCACCTTGTTGAAGTAGCGGCGCACCCATTCGTTGCTAAGCCCTTTCATTCCCTCGACGTTGTATATTCCCTTCTTTGCCTTGTCCATGACGCTGTGGGAGATATCCGTTGCGAGGATGCGCGTATCCCACATGGGTTTTTCGCGCCCGAAGTATTCGTCGAGAAGCATCGCGGTGGTGTAGCATTCCTCTCCGGAGGAACACCCCGCGCTCCATATGCGCAGTTCGTGGTTTTTTGCGTTCTCCACCGCCCACGGGAGAACGGTCTCTTTCAGGAACGTGTAGTGTTCAGGTTCCCGCATGAAGAATGTGTGGTTTGTCGTGAGCTTGTTCAGGATAGTAGTTACCTCGGCGCCTGAGGTGTCTGCCATCACTGCGTCGAGGTACTGGTCATAGCTTGTGAAGCCGCGTTCATTGAGCATATTGCCCAGTCTGCCCTGTATAAGCACACGTTTTGCGGACAGGTTTATGCCGAAGTTGTCGTGCATGTAGTCCACAAGGCGGTGAAATTCATGGTCAGAAAGTTCCATATCAACCCTCGTCGTCAAGCAGCTTGGCAACGTCGAGAATGAGCTTAACGTCGTCGCCGGAGCGTATCATGTACTGAATGAACGAATTTGTATTGACCGAGCGGTTCTCCGGGGTCGCGGAGATATCATGGGAGTGTATATCCTCAACGTCGGCGACGCTGTCCACGATTATGCCGACGGACATCTCGCTGAGGCTGAGAATGATTATGCAGGTGCGGCTGGTGTAGGGAATTTCCTCCTTGCCGAAGCGGCTGCGGATATCGACTATCGGCACCACCTTACTGCGCACGTTGATTATTCCTTTTATATAAGGAGGAACGTGCGGGACCTTTGTGATGTGCTGCATCTCGATTATCTCGGTGACGTACTGTATCTCGATACCGTAGATCTGGTCGCCGATGTGGAATGTCATGACCTTGCCGAGCACGGTATTCTCATTTGAAAGCTTTCTGTCGGTGGACTGCTGCTTTGCAACAGCCTCCTTTATAACATCGTTTGTCATGCTGACCCCCTCCTTAACCTATGAGCGTGTTGGTGTCGATGATCAGCGAAATGCTGCCGTCGCCCATTATCGTGCAGCCGGAAAGACCCTCGCCCTTGATGTTGTACTTGTTCAGGTACGCCGGGAACGGCTTTACGACTACCTGCTGCTCGCCGATGAGCCTGTCTGCGAAGATGCACACGCTCTTGTTGTCGGTCTCCACGAGCAGGAGGATACCGTCCTCAAGGTCGGTTATCTCGGTGTCTATGCCGAATTTCTCATGCATGCGCAGGATAGGATAGCATACGCCGCGTATCATTATCATCTCGTTGTTGCGTGTGTCGCGCAGTATCTGGCTGGACTCAGCCTTGAAGCTTTCGCGGATAGTGGAGATGGGCACGGTGAATACCAGGTCGCCGCAGGTGACTTCCATACCGTCGATGATGGCAAGCGTGAGCGGTATCTTGATGATGAACGTGGTACCCTCGCCCTTCTTGCTGTCCACGATTATGGAACCACCGCACTTTTCTACGTTTGCCTTTACCACGTCCATGCCGACGCCGCGTCCGCTGAACTCAGTAACGGTTTCGTTGGTGGAGAAGCCGGGGAGAAGTATCAGGTTCTGTATCTCCTTGATGGAGTACTCGCTCTCGGGCTTTGTGAGAATGCCCTGCTTGCGCGCTTTCGCCATTATCTTGTCGGGGTCGATGCCTGCGCCGTCGTCAGAAACGGTGATGATGACCTCGCCGGAAGCATTCTGCGCGGTGAGCTTTACGGTTCCCTTTGCGGGCTTGCCCTCTGCGGTACGCTCCTCGACGTGCTCCTCGATGCCGTGATCCATGCAGTTACGTACAAGGTGCATGAGCGGATCCTGCAGGCTGTCCACGATGGACTTGTCCACCTCGGTGTCCTCGCCCTCCATGACGAATTCGACGTCCTTGTTGAGCTTCTTCTTCATGTCGCGGACGATACGGTTCATCTTCTGGAATACGCCTGCGAGCGGTACCATTCTGATGGACATTACGGTATCCTGCAGTTCGCTGGTGAGCTTCTTCAGCTGGCGTGCCGCCTTGTTGAAGCTTTCGAGTTCCAGACCCTCGAGGTCGGGGTTGGATATTACCATGGATTCGGTGGTGATTATCTCGCCGACGATGTCATGCAGCGCGTCCAGCTTTGCGAGGTTTACGCTGATGAGCGACTGCTTCTGCGCGCCGCTGGAAGCCTGCTGCACCTTTTCTACGGCAGCCTGTGCCTTTTCCACTGCGGTCTGCGGCTTGGGAGCCTCTGCCGTTGCGGGAGCGGGCGCAGCGGCTGCTGCGGGCTTCGGCTCGGGGGGGAGCTCAGTCTTTGCAGGCTCGGCCGCAGGCGCTGCGGAAGCCGGCTCGGAAACTATCTCGTAACTCTGTACGTTGAGGGCGCTGGCGATGGCGTTGAGTACTTCGTCCACGCTGTCGTGCGGTGTGAACTTTATCAGGAAGCCCTTTTCGATTATCTCCTTTGCGGTGTCGGGGTTTGTCTCGACGTCAGCGGGGGTGAATTCCAGGGTCTTGCAGGCGTCCTTGATGGTGTTTATCAGCAGGAACGCGCGCAGGTTTTCCATCTGGCAGCCGTCCTCGAAGAAAACGCGCACGGTTGTGGTGTTATCCCCGGAAGCGGCAGGAGCCGCAGCCGCTGGAGCAGCTGCCGCAGCGGGTGCGCCGTTTTCAGGGTCGGGTGCCGCGCCGGAAGCTATAGCCTCTGCCTGCGCGGGGGTATCGCCCTTGGTCTCGCCGACGAGGGCGTCCCGCGCCTTGAGCAGCTTGTCTATCAGCTCGCTGAAATCCATCTGCTCATATTCGCCGTTGACGTTGTTCTGGATAAGCTCTATCTGCGCCTTGTAGGAGTCGGACACCTGGAAAACCAGGTCGTAAACGAAGCTGACATCTGTGATGACGTCAGGGTTTTCGCGGATAACGAAGAACATATCCTCTGCCTTATGCGCCAGCACAGAAAGGTTCTCAAAGCCCATCATCGCTGAGGAGCCCTTGATGGTATGCATGATACGGAAAATTTCCTTGATGTCCTCGCTGTCGAAAGAATTCGCCTGTTCTGTTCTCAGCAGTATTTCATCAAGCTGTTCCAGCAGGGAATTTGTTTCGTAGAAGTACATGTCCAGCATCGCTTCCATGCCGGGTTCGATTTTTGCCATAAAAACATTCCTTTCCTGATATACGCCGGAGCGCATATTATTTTCTGCAGCCAAGCTGCAACAAGAAAAAATCAGCTTTTTTCAAAAAAACACTTTATTATTTGCCTGGTTTATGATACAATGTAAATATCACATATATCTAGTAACACAGGAGGGGTCGCCATGGCGCAGATACCGCAGATAAACAATCCTATCACGGCGAAGAACTATAACTACAGTTCCCGTCCGATGGACCCGAACACCGAGCCGTTTGACATAGTCAAGCTGACGGGGGTACAGGGTGCTGGCAGCGGTTCGGCTTCAAGCGCGCGCAGCCGCCTCGAGATGGGCAACCGCGAACTTATCCCGCTGCAGGTGCAGGTCGCAAAGGACCCTACCCTCGCGGTGGAAACGCTCAAGGACCTGCTCAACATCGAGGTGCTCAACCAGGCGCTCATCAACGGCCACACCGAGCTCTACGGAAAGCTGGAGGACTTGGCCGCAGCCCTCTATGTAAAGCCTGAGGAACTTGTGCAGGAGATACAGAACCAGGAGCAGCAGAACACGATGTTCAGCGGCCACGAGTTCTACGACGTGCTGCGCGAGGTGGCAAAGACCACCACCGACCCGTCCACCAAGGAACTCATCGGAAACCTGCTCAAATCCATCAACTTCGCCCAGAACAAGAACGAGATACTCGGCGCGCTGAGGGCTAACATGAAGTTCCTGTCGGAGTATTTCTCACCGAACGAGAAACTTTCAGCCAGGCTGCTGAACCTTTCGCAGGAATGGGGCGCAGCGGACGCGGACAAGTATTTCGACTACCTCAAGGGGGAGACCCTCGCGGTGCTGAAAGACGTCAGCGGCAGCCTGCTGAACGACGAGCGCACGCAGATGCTCATTCCGCTTATCACGCACAATCTGTCACGGTACAACAACAGCCCTTACATGTGCAAGGAGTATTTCAACCTGCTGCTGTCGCAGATAACCTCGGGCACCCTGCGCGAGTCGCTTAAAAACTCGTTTGCGCGGCTTTATTCTGCCATATTCAACAAGCAGAAGATGACAGACCCGCAGCAGCCGGATACCTCTACTGATAATTATACAACAAAATCTGAACAAAATCAACCACTAACAGAGAATTCCTCTGATAAAAATTCAGAAATTTCATCTCCGGAGGAAAAAATCAGTCAGGTTGACGAAAACAGCAGTAAGGGAATTGTAGAAAATGCCGAGGAGGAAGAGCCTGAACTCACCGGATACCTGAAATTCCTGAACGAAAGCATGAGCGAAAAGGGTTACATGACCGCGCTGAAGGACAGCGGGTATAACATCGAGCAGATGATGACGGCGTATTCCAGGGGCAGGCAGTCGGGATTTCAGACGCTGCAGAACATGGTGAAGGGTCTGTTCATCGACGACAGGACCGGGGAGCAGACCGCACAGCTCATGCAGGATTTCTCGAAGCTGCATACCGTGCAGGAAGTCATCGACAAGCTGAACGAGATGCTCCGCGCAATGCCTGATATGCCGATACGCGAGCGGCTTTACGGCGCGTTCGTGGACGTCATCGACAAGATGGCGCTCAAGAACGAGATGCCGCAGCACGGCGTGAGACCTCCGGTAAGTTCCACGCTGGACAGCCTGACGGATTTCATACAGGAGAACATAAATCACCCGGCACTGAAATCCCTGGACAGCTTCAACGCGGCAAACCTGCTGCAGAGCCTGCTGAACGCCCCGGGAGTTTTCACGCCGCTGGCGCACTACATACTCCCGCTGGACGTAGACGGTACCAAGGCGTTCGGCGAACTCTGGGTGGACAACGACGAGAACAACCCGAACAACACCCCGGGCACGCAGCGCAACTATCACCTGTTCCTGACGTTCGACGTGGAGAGCATAGGGCGGTTCGAGGTGGACTTATACGCGCTGGGCGACGAGGTAAACCTGACGCTTCTCTATCCACCGCGGTTCGAGAAGCAGATAGACCCGATGAAGGAAAGAATAAACAAAGTGGTGCGGAATGTCGGCTACAACACGAGGGCGTTCGAAACAGCCCCGCTGAAGTCCCCGCATAATCTGACGGAGATATTCCCGAAGATAGTGGACAAGCGCACCACGCTCAACACAAGAGTGTGACGGGAGGTAATACAATGGAAAAGCACCCAAAGGCGCCGGCAAACAACAAGCGGCTTTACGGTCAGAATGCGGCAGTCGCGCTGAAATACAACCCGGATATGAACTATGCGCCGGTGGTGGTGGCTTCCGGTCTGGGGGAACTGGCGCAGCGCATCGTCAACATCGCCGACGAAGCGGGAGTGCCGGTGTACCGCGACGACAGCGTCGCAGCCCTGCTGGTGATGCTCAACGCCGGTGAAACCATTCCCAAGGAGCTGTATCAGATAGTCGCGGCAATATACGCAGAGGTCGTGTATACGGCGAACGATATGAGGAAGAAATAAGGTTTCACGGCTATTGACAAACGCAAAAAGAAGTGGTATAATATCAATGTAGAAACCGAGAATATCTACATTTGTGCACACAAAAAAATTTGCCCCCGAGCTGCAACTCGGGGGCATGTTTTTTGTGCATTTTGTTATATTCTTTTTAAATATCATTGCCGCAGGCACAGACACGATGTCTGCGCAGTTGTCCCAAAGGGGCGATACAATAATTACAAATTACGAATTACGCATTCCGAATTGACTTACAGGTCGTCCGCGTCCTGGATAGGCTTTTCTTTCGGGTCTGCCGGGACGCCGGTGTACATGCCCTGGGGGTCGGTGCCAGGGGAGGTCATGGGGGTAGTTTCCGCGGGTCTGAACGGCTTCTTTTTCGGGGGAGTTTTGCCGGTGCGGTGGCAGTTGGTGTATTCCTGCATAGTTCTTCTCCTTATTATAAATACAAAAAATACCGCATCTTGTTCACGATGCGGTATTATTATGCGCGCTGGCGCGTGGTTCATTCGCCGGTGCTGTCGGAAGTCTGCAGGAGATTTTTCTGCTTGACGGGGGTGTAATCCGTGCTGCCGGAGGCGCGCCGCAGCGCCTTGATAAGCCCCGGGGTCGTCCAGGTGAAATCCTCGCGGTCGTATTCGCTGCCGTCGTCCCACAGGAATGCCGCGATGCCCGCGTCACGGCAGAGCTTCGTCAGCATTTCGCAGTAGAAAACGCGGCTGGGCTGGTCGCTGCCGGCTGTGCCGTATTCCGTTATCATCGCGGGTACGCCCTTGTCGGTGAAATTCTCGCGGAGCTGCTCCACCATTCCGCGCATCCATATCTGGTCGGAATTGCTCCCCCACTTGTCCTGGATTCCCTCGGTGCAGAACGTCACGGGAATGTAATAATGCACCGACAGAATGCACCTTTCACTGGGGTCCTCAGGCATGACAAAGCGCTCGTCGGAGGAACACATTATATCCGCGTTGTAGCCTGATATCAGCAGATGGCGCCAGGGGTTGTTCCCGCCGGAGGAACGCACCGTGTTCACGAAAAGCTGATTTATGTCGTTGAGCAGACTATACGCGTCGTCTTCTGAAACGTCCGAGAAATCCAGCGAATTCACGCTCTCGAACAGAACGCGCTCGTTGTACCCGCTGAATTTCTCCGATATCTGCTGCCATATGCGCTGGTAACGCGCGAGAGCCGCTTCCCTGCCGGAAGCCGCGCAGTCCAGCCAGGAACCGCTGTCGCCGTCGTGGTACATCGTAATTATCACGTACATTCCGCTGTCGTAGGCGTAGTTCACCACCTGCCGCACGCGGTTGAACCAGGGTTCGTCAACGTTGCCCTCGTCGTCGGTGTGGTCGCGCCAGGTTATGGGCAGCCGCACGGCGTTCACGCCGCAGTCCACCAGGCTCTCGAACAGCCGCGATGAAGCGGGGGGATTTCCGCGGAGGGTCTCGTTGGCGACGGCGTCCTCCGGGTCATCGGGGGTAAGGCAGTTTTCCAGCCCAAGCCCGAAGTTCCAGCCGATGCGGATATTGTCAACGAGTTCCTGCGGGGTGAGTTCCACCATCGCCGCGGGCGGCTCGCCGCTGTTGCCGGAACCGCCGCTGAACACCTGGTCTGCGGTGAGTCCCCCGGAACTGCTGGTTGCAGCCCCGCGGCAGCCTGTCAGCATTATTGCGGCTGTCAGCAGCAGAGCGGTTAATTTCTTCATCAGCGGCACTCCCTTTCTGCAAGAATAAACTTATTTGATTATATCACAGTCGCCCCGGATTGTCAATCAACAGTTTCATTATTATATATACATGAGATTTCCGGAAAGAAAAAATACACAAAAAAATATATAAAATTTTAATTTTTTTTAAAAAAACGCTAAAGTTCAGAGAAAATCAGCCGATATAATAATCGTGATAGCTGAAAAGCTAAAATCCCGAAGCCCAAGTGTACATAAGGGCAGACGGAAAAAATTACTTTAACCAACCGCCTCTCAGGAATGATTCCGAATATAGAGGCGCGTAAATTCAAGGAGGATATTACTATGGGAATGGTAGTACAGCACAACATGAACGCGCTCAACGCGTACAACAAGCTGAACACAAACGTAGCTGGTCTGAAGAAGTCTTCTGAGAA
>Ga0129310_1001565_pt1 | contig 19493 bp, 19 predicted proteins | sample Go1ome_2_FD_94433 | JGI IMG/M metagenome (GOLD analysis project Ga0129310, IMG submission 94433) | Western lowland gorrila individual fecal microbial communities from Wisconsin, USA - Go1022A metagenome | ecosystem: Host-associated > Mammals > Digestive system > Large intestine > Fecal | place...
TCCATTGCGACGCACTTTCCGACTACTACGTTGGTGATGTCTGCGCCCTGCTTTGTCCATGTCTCGACCTTGCTGCCGCTCATGGTCATTCCGTCGCAGAATTCTTTTATCGGCATATCGGCTTTAACATAATCGTTAAGCCACTTCATTGAAAGATCCACTTTTATATTCTCCTTAACTTATTATTTCTCAGAACTGCTCCAGGAACTTCATGTTGTTCTCATAAAGCAGGCGCATGTCCTCAATCTCGTAGCGGAGCATGGTGATACGCTCAATGCCGATGCCGAATGCAAAACCGCTGTACTCCTCGGGGTCGATACCGCAGTTTTCAAGGACCTCCGGACGTACGACGCCGGCGCCCAGTATCTCGATCCATCCCTCGCCCTTGCAGAGCGGGCAGCCCTTGCCGCCGCAGCGGAAGCACTGGAAGTCTATCTCGCAGCTCGGCTCGGTGTACGGGAAGTGATGAGGTCTGAACTTCAGCTTCATGCCCTCGCCGTAAAGCTTCTTTGCGAATGTGTCGAGGGTTCCCTTGAGGTCAGCGAATGTTATCTTCTTGTCAATGACAAGTCCCTCGCACTGGTGGAATATCGGGGAGTGTGTGCCGTCCACCTCGTCGCGTCTGTATACGCGTCCGGGGCTGATGATAGCGATAGGAGGCTTCTGCTTGAGCATGGTTCTAATCTGAACGGAAGAAGTCTGTGTTCTCAGCAGGACGTCGTCATTGATGTAGAATGTATCGTTAGGGTCTCTTGCGGGGTGTCCCTCAAGAGTATTCAGCATATCGAAGCAGTGCTTTGTGTCCTCGATCTCGGGGCCGTCAACAACGGTATATCCCATGCCGAGGAATATGGACTTGAGGTCGTCCAGCACAATGTTCATCGGGTGGCGCTTTGCTACGATACGGCGCTTGCCGGGCATTGTAACGTCAACGGTCTCGGTCTTTAAACGCAGGTCGGTGAGAGCAGCCTTGAGGGAACCGGTCTTTTCCTTGACCGCGTTCTCAATATCGCTGCGGATATCGTTAGCCAGCTGACCGATAACAGGGCGCTCCTCTGCGGAAAGTCCGCCCATCTGCTTTAAAATAGCGGTAAGCTCGCCCTTCTTGCCGAGGAACTTAACGCGGAGTGCGTCGATCTCCTTCATGTCAGCGCTGTCCTTGACCGCTTTCAGCGCTTCCTCTCTGATCGCCTGTAACTGTTCTTTCATCATTTTGGTTTATCAATCCTTCCATTTGTTCGGAATAATCGGCAGCGCTTGTCCGCCCTGCCATTATATCCAGCCGGTAACGGCTGACATATCTGCCATGCAGCAGAAAATTATAACTAAATAACAAGCCACATTGTATTATAGCATATAATGCGATAAATTTCAAGTCCCGCGGCAATTATTCGTGGATACTTGCCTCTTCGGTCTGCGGCTGGTAATCGCTGAACCTTACTGAAAGCAGCGTATCCTTGTTGTCAAAGCGGCTGATGGTGTACTCCATGTACTTCTCGGGCTGTGCGTTAAGTCCGCTGACGCCCGCAACCGCAGCGACTGTCGGCGGGAGATAACCCACCAGGACGGTATACACATCGCCGCTCTTGCTCATGCTCATTACCTTTGGAGAGTACGTCAGATAGCGTATGTTCTTGCTTGCGGAGTAGGTGTGAGTGCCCTCGTCGTAGGTGAAGCGCATTTCCGCAGAACCTACGGTCTGGTGCACCAGCGATACAGACGAGCCGAAAAGCTCGCGGCAGGAGGCGCTGACGTTATACTCCGGGATCGTAAGTCCCATGTTGCTGCTACTCTCAAACTCCGACGTATCGGAATTGAGCAGGATGTTCCAGATAGCGCAGGAGATCTTCGAGGAATCCGGGATCTCATCGGCGTTCTCAAACGGCGCGATATCGTTGACGACCACCGGGAAAATGAACTGCGCGAACTCGTTTTTCAGCGACGTATTGTCCAACAGGCTTCCTGTCAGATTTGCTATGAATCTCACCGTGGAGAAGCAGCCAATGACCGCCATTATCACGACGACTATCGCAAATCCGAAGAAAAAGCGGCTTCTCTTGGGCTTTTCGTCGGTCTGCGCTTCTGACTCGTCGTTTCCGCCAAGCTCCGCGATGTTGCTTTCTATATCCGGTTCCTGATCAAGCCTGCCGAAAAGCTGGTCGATGACCTTCTCACCCTGCGGCTCCGCCGGGGCTGGCGCAGGCGTCGGCGCCTTAGCCGGAATGTTGTTTCTTTTCTTTTTTGCCATATGATACTTCCTTATTTGCGAACCTGTCCGTTGCCGTTGATGAGGTACTTATAGGTCGTCAGCGCCTCAAGTCCCATCGGACCGCGGGCATGGAGCTTCTGGGTGGAAATTCCTATCTCCGCGCCAAGACCGAACTCGAATCCGTCGGTAAACCGCGTGCTTGCATTTACGTACACGGCTGCGGCGTCTATCCTCTGCTGAAACAGCTCTGCGTTGCGTATGCTCTCGGTAACGATGCACTCGCTGTGCTTGGTTCCAAAGCGATTTATGTGCGCTATTGCTTCGTCGATATTCTTTACGACCTTAGACGAAAGTCTGTAGTCGAGGAACTCCGTAGCATAGTCCGTATCGTCCGCAATCTTCTCGACCTCGACAAGCTTCGCAGTTTCCTCATCGCCGCGTATCGCTACCCTGCCCTGCCAGCGCTCGTCGAGCGCCTTGAACAGTGCGGGAGCTGCCTTTTCGTGCACCAGGATATTCTCTATCGCGTTGCACACGGAAGGACGCTGAGTCTTTGCGTTGTCGATGATGTTTACCGCCATGTCGATGTCGGCGCTTTCGTCAACGTAAACGTGGCAGTTGCCCTCTCCGGTCTGTATCACCGGGATAGTCGCGTTATTGATAACGGCGCGGATAAGTCCGCCGCCGCCGCGCGGTATCAGCAGGTCGATATACTTATTCAGCTTCATCATCGCATTTGCGACTTCACGCGAAGTGTCCTCGACAAGCTGAATCGCGTTTCTGTCAGCGCCTGCGCTGTCAAGGGCGCCGCGCATCAGCTCCACAAGAGCCTTGTTGGAATTTATCGCATCGCTTCCGCCGCGGAGAATCACTGCATTGCCAGCCTTGAAGCACAGCGCCGCAGCGTCTACCGTAACGTTCGGGCGGGATTCAAATATGATCCCGATTGTACCGATGGGAACGCGCTTCTTGATTACGTGAAGTCCATTCGGCAGGTCGCTTCCGCCGATAACAGCGCCTATGGGATCCGGCAGGGATATCACCTTGTCTACTCCCTCAGCCATTCCGGCGATACGCGCTTCCGTCAGCGTCAGACGGTCTATCATCGCCTCGGACATGCCGTTTTTACGCGCGGCTTCTATATCCAGCTTGTTTGCGCCGATTATCTCAGTTACATGGCTGCGCAGGGCTTCCGATATCGCGGCAAGCGCCTTGTTCTTCTCAATGGTGCCCATCGCTGATACTGCGGGTTCAGCAGTCTTTGCATTTACGCCGAGCTGTTCAATGTATTCCATAAAATACCTCGCTTATCTGATTGCCTTGAAGTATGTACATACCGGTTCTCCCTCAAATAGCTCATAGAGCGTTTCCGGATTCTGATTTCCGATTATTACCGTGTCGATACCGGCTTCCGTCGCGATCTGCGCGGCTTCAATCTTGGTGAGCATTCCGCCGGTGCCGAGGGCGCTGCCCGCTCCCTGTGCCGCCGAAATTATCTCCGGGGTTATCTTCTCGACCACCGGGATAAGCTTTGACTCCGGGTTCTTGGGGTCGCCGTCGTAAAGGCCGTCAACATCGGTGAGCATTACCAGCAGATCGGCGTCGCAAAGGGAAGCAACTATCGCGGAAAGCGTGTCGTTTTCATCGAAGTCAAGCTGCTTGATGGAAATCGCGTCGTTTGCATTTATAATAGGTATAACGCCCATCTCAAACAGGCGGTTGAATGTATTGATAACATTCGTCTTACGCTCCTTGTTGGAGATAACGTCCCTTGTCAGCAGGAGCTGAGCCACTGTGTGGTTAAATTTTCCGAAAGTTTCGCTGTAGAACGTCATCAGCTCGGACTGTCCGATGGCTGCGCACGCCTGCTTGCCCGGCATATCCGTCGGCTTACATGGAAGCCCCGACTGGGCTGCGCCGACGCCCTGGGCGCCGGAGGTCACAAAAATTACTTCCCTGCCGGAATTTTTAATATCCGACATGACTTCAATAAGATGCTGGCACTTTCTGATGTTGAGGTGCCCCGTGTGATACGCCAGTGTGGAGCTGCCGACCTTGATCACGATACGCTTTTTATTCTCAAAATCTTTCATTCAATGACCCTCTTTTCGGTCGATTTATCGCCCGGTAACGGGCATTCTACGCCAGATTATAAACGTACATATTATATTATAGCAAAAATCACACGGAATTGCAAGTGTTTTTTTCAGAAACATAAAAAATGACGGCAGGTTATGCCGTCATTAAGTTTGAGTATCTGATTTATTCGCCGTATTCCGCGATGTACGGCAGGTTTCTGTACTTCTCGCCGCAGTCAAGTCCGTAGCCAATTACAAAGTAATCCGGGATAGTGAACAGCGACTTGTCCGCCTTGAAATCCACGACGCGGCGCGACGGCTTGTCAAGCAGGGTCACTACCTCCAGGGAGAGCGGATCGCGCTGCTTCAGCTTATCAACTACCGCCGCCAGGGTGCGCCCGGTATCGATGATATCCTCGACGATTATAACATGATAGTCGCGCAGATCCTGTGTGATATCCTTTGTTATCGTCACTTCACCGCTGGATACGGTACCGTTGTAATAGCTCTTCGCGCACATAAACCCTATCTCGCACGGAATAGTTACGGCACGGCAGAGATCCGCCATAAACACAAACGCTCCGTTAAGTATGCTGATGAGCAGCAGCGGCTTGCCGGCGTATTTCTCGCTTATCTCCCTGCCAGCCTCGGCTATACGCGCCTTTATTTCTTCCTCGGTGAATATAACGCGCTTGATGTTTTTTGTCAAGTCCTCCAATGTTCTTCCTCCTGCTTCCCTCTCCGGATTTTCAATTATTCTGCGATATCCGCATATTATATTTTATTATAACTCATACTGCGGCATTTTTCAAGTACTTTCGCGAAATAAAACGAAAATCCCCGGAACAGCGTCCGGGGATATTATCAGATTTTGTAAACCCAGTTTTCCTTGCGCGGTTTTACGTCAGGCACATCGCCGGCGGGATAGCCGATAATGCAGTTGCCTATGCCCTCGTAATCTCCTGTGATGCCGAGCTTCTCAAGAAGCGCCTTGCCCTGCGGAGTCTGCATGACTTCCTTCGCACGGTGTATCCAGCAGGCACCCAGACCCTCGGAATGCGCGGCGTTCAGCAGGTTGCCCATAACAAGGCTTCCGTCGTACATGTATGTCCCGACGCTCTTATCCGCGAGAACCACCAGAACTACCGGCGCTCCATAAAAAGGATCACCCTTGCCGCCCATAACAGCTGCGTTCAGCTCGGAGAGCATGTCGCGGGTAGCCTTGTCAGTCACCTCAATGATTATCGGTGACTGACGGTTCATGCCTGTCGGCGCGTGCGTGCCTGCCTCGACTATCCTGCCGATGACGTCCTGCGGCGGCATGTCCGGCTTGTAGGCTTTTACGCTGGTACGTGTTATAAGATCGTTTAATGCTTCTTTCATGTAAAAGCACCCCTTTCTGCTCTGATTATACCACCGAAAGTCCCGAATGTCAAGAACCATACCTGTTGACTTTTGGACGAAAATGCGCTATAATATTATATGTGTATTTATGGGAAGCCACGGCTTTCCGCAGTTTTCCACATTATGAAAGGATATCCTGACAATGCAGAAGGTTCATGTAAATGCAAGCCGCAGCTACGATATTCTCATCGGCAGCGGGCTTTTAGACAAGGCCGGGGAGTATATTTCCGCGGCAATAACATCGCGTCATGTATGCGTAGTCACTGACGACACCGTTGACGCACTCTACTCCGCAAGAATGATGAGCACGCTGGCAAAGAACGGCTTCTCAGCAGTGAAATTCGTGTTCCCGCACGGTGAAGCTTCAAAGTGCCACAAAACGCTTATCCAGCTATACGACTTCCTCGCGGACAACGGATTCACCCGCTCGGACGCGCTGATAGCGCTCGGCGGAGGAGTCACCGGAGATCTGACCGGATTCGCTGCTGCAAGCTACATGCGCGGCATAGGGTTTGTCCAGGTTCCTACAACTGTTCTCGCACAGACGGACAGCTCCGTCGGCGGAAAGACTGCCGTTGACATCGCGGGAGGAAAGAACCTTGTGGGCGCTTTCTATCAGCCGCAGCTCGTTCTCTGCGATACCGACACGCTCGACACCCTCACGCCGGAATTCTTCGCGGACGGCATGGCTGAAGTCGTTAAGTACGGCATGATAAAGTCCCGGGAGCTTTTCGACATTCTCACCGAAAAGGATATCCACGGAAACATTGAGGATATAATCACCCGCTGCGTATCCATCAAGGCGCAGGTAGTCGAAAACGACGAACGCGAAAAGGGCGAGCGCATGCTCCTTAATTTCGGTCACACGCTCGGACACGCCATCGAAAAATACTACAACTACACCGGAATGTCGCACGGCTACGCTGTTGCCATCGGCATGAGCGTGTTCACTCACATCGCTGAGCGCCGCGGAATGTGCGATCCGGGCGTTGCGGACAAGCTTGACGGACTGCTGAAAAAGTGCGGGCTCCCGCTCACGACAGACGCCCCGATGGACGTCCTCTACAAAAATTCGCTTGGCGACAAGAAGCGCCTTTCTTCCGGCATGAACATAATAATCTGCTCCGACATCGGAACCAGCAGCGTTTGCAGCATGTCCATCGACGAATACGAAAAATTCCTGAAAAGCTGAGGTAAACATATGAACATAGTCATTACCCCGAAGCCGCTCGCCGGCAAAGTGGTTATCCCGCCGTCAAAGAGCATATCTCACCGCGCGCTGATCTGCGCCGCTCTGTCAAAGGGTGAGAGCGAGATCACCGGAGTGCTCCAGTGCGAGGACATCGACGCCACAACTGACGCGCTGACCGCACTCGGAGCGGATATCCGCACCGAAAACGGAGTAACATACGTAAAGGGCATCGAAAAAGCTCCGGAATACGCTGAGATCAACTGTCGTGAAAGCGGCTCCACTCTGCGTTTCATGATGCCGGTATGCGCAGCACTCGGAGTCGAGGCTGTATTCACCGGCTCTGGAAAGCTCCCGACGCGCCCGATAACTCCCTATATCGACCAGTTCCCGAAGCACGGTGTGGAGTTCATCTCTGCGGAATTCCCGTACCACATCAAGGGCAGGCTGTCCGCAGGAGTTTACCCCGTGACCGGAGATATCTCGTCGCAGTTCATTACTGGACTTATGTTTGCCATGCCGCTTCTGGAGGGCGCAAGCGTCATTCAACTCACCTCCACGCTACAGTCAAAGCCCTATGCGGATATCACGGTAAACTGCATGAGATGCTTCGGCATAGAAACTCTGGAGATCAACGGTAACTACAACATAAAGGGCATACAGACCTATAATCCGACGAAATTCACCGTGGAGGGCGACTGCTCCCAGGCGGCTTTCTTCGCCGTAGCCAATGAGCTTGGCAGCGACATTGATATCGTCGGCGTGAACCGTAACAGCGTCCAGGGCGACCGCGCGGTGTTCGACATAATCGACAAGGCTATCAAAATAAACGGCAGTTACTCCGGCTTCGACATCGACGCTTCGGATATCCCCGACCTTGTTCCTGTGCTTACCGTACTTGCATCATTTGCTGAGGGTACTTCGCACATACGCGGCTGCAAGCGCCTGCGCATAAAGGAGAGCGACAGACTGGTCTCCATTTCAACCGTTCTCAACTCGCTTGGCGCTGACGTAAAGATAGTCAACGACGAACTGGAGATAAACGGAGTCAAGGAACTTTCCGGCGGCGTATGCTCCAGCTACAACGACCACCGTATCGCAATGTCACTGGCGGTGGCTTCGCAGCGCTGCACTTCCCCGCTGACCATAACCGGAGCGGAGTGCGTTGCAAAGAGCTATCCCACATTCTTCGAGGATTTCAGGGCGCTTGGAGGTGAATACGATGTCGTCATTGTTTAAGGGCGGTATTTCCGTTTCTATCTTCGGCGAAAGCCACGGCAAAGGCATCGGCGTCGTCCTCGACGACCTGCCCGCCGGCGAGCCTATAGACCTCGACCAGATAGGGATTTACATGGCACGCAGAGCCGCAAAATCCGACGGCACCAGCACCATGCGCCTTGAAAAGGATATCCCCGATATACTTTCCGGTGTTTACGGGGGAAAGACCACAGGAACTCCGCTGGCGGCAGTTATTTTTAACGGCGACCAGCACTCCAAGGACTACGGCAACATCGCGCACATCGCAAGACCCGCTCACGCTGATTACACGGGATTCCTGCGCTATAACGGCGCAAACGATCCCCGCGGCGGCGGTCACTTCTCCGGGCGAATAACTGCTCCGCTGGTGTTCGCAGGCGCTGTGTGCGCTCAGATACTCAAGCGCCGTGGAATCACTACCGGTGCGCATATTCTCTCGATAAAGGATATCCGCGACGACAGCTTTGACCCGGTGAACGTTTCCGCAGAGCAGCTTGAAACCGTAAAAGCACGTAATTTCCCGGTGCTCAGCGACAGCGCCGAGGACAAAATGCGTGAACTTATCCTCGCGGCCCGCGCGGATCTGAACAGCGTCGGCGGAATCGTTGAATGCGCGGCGGTAGGAATGCCCGCAGGTGTAGGCTCTCCGATGATGAACGGTCTGGAAAATATCATATCGCAGCTTGTTTTCGCAATTCCGGCAGTAAAGGGAATCGAGTTCGGAAACGGCTTCGGCTGCGCTGATATCTACGGCAACGAAAACAACGACGAATTCGCGCTGAAAGACGGCAAGGTCGTTACACTTACCAACAACCACGGCGGTATTCTCGGCGGAATAAGCTCCGGAATGCCGATAGTTTTCCGCACGGCGTTCAAGCCGACTCCGTCCATCTCGCGCCCGCAGAAGAGCGTGGATTTCAAGGATATGACGGAGCAGGAGCTTGTCATAAAGGGCAGGCATGATCCGTGCGTAGTGCCGCGCGCAGTACCGTGCGTTGAAGCCGCGCTGAATATCGCGCTGGTTTCCGCGCTCTCCGCAGAGGGAAAACTCTGACCCGCAAAACCCCGAAAGCAGGTGATCTGATGAAACAAGTTCCGAGAATCAGAATTGACGACGTTGACAAGATACGCATTCTGGTGTGCCACCTTATCTACAGCCTGGGCTGTCCGCTCACGCAGGATCAGCTGATCGAAATAACCTCCCTGGAGCAGGCGGTCAACTACTTTGACCTTATGCAGGCGCTGGACGGCATTACTGCCCGGCTATGCACGTGCCAGGAGGTAAACGGAGTCCCGGTCTACGCCAACACAAAGCTCGGCGACGCGGCTGCCCGCGAATTCGGCAGCGAGCTTCCACAGTCGATACGCGAAAAGATGTTTGAGGAAGCCGTAAAGGTCTACACCCGGGACGAGATAAAAAAGGACGGGCTGGTTTCCGTGCGCTACGCTGAACACGAAAACGGGACATGCACCATTGGTATCACGATCAAATCAGAGAAAACCGGACGTCAGAAGTACTATCTGACCATAACCGCCGGCGGCAGGGACGAAGCCGACCGCATAAAAAAGCGTATCCAGAGCAGCCCGGAGAATTTCCGCAGGTATCTGGAAAGCTATTTTGACGAATAAAATGCTCCGCTGCATTTGCGCAGCGGAGTTCTTTACTTAATTCAATTCAGCAGAGCATCAACGATCTGCTGTTCTGTAAGATTATTACGGCGCATAAGCTCATTGGGATCGTACACTCTCGGTATCTCACCTGAGAAACCGAACCGTATAACTTTCATGTGCTTGTCTGAGTAATATCCGGCTATCTTTGAACCAAAACCGCCGTCAAGTATTCCGTCCCCGAGCGTTACCACTGTGTCATGGTCAGAGGTCAGCGCGTCGAGAGTTTCTACGTCCAGCCCGGAAATGAACATCGGGTATATGAGCGTCGGCTGTATACCGGTCCTCTCGGCGTAAAGCGCTGCTGCGCGTCTGCCAAGCTCAAAGAATCCACCGAGCGCGACGAAGCACACTTTTCTTCCGCTGACTGCGGTCCTGTATGCGGGCACTGAATAATCGTCGGGAACAGTGAAATCAGCATATGTAACACCAGTCCACGGAACTCTTATGGCAACGGGTACGCTGTCCTGTCTGATACTCCAGTCCAGCATTGACAGGTATTCCTCCTTGTTTGAGGGCGCCAGGTACATTAGCCCTGGCAGGTTCCCCAGCAGAGGGATATCATACAGTCCGGCATGAGTATCATTGAAATGTCCGAACACTGACTCACGCGTAATTATCATCGTTGCCGGACACTGATTGATACACATCTCCTGCTCGATCTGGTCGTACACCCGCTGTATGAATGTCGAGTTCGTAGCGAAAACTGGTCTGCAACCGCCCTTTGCAATCGCAGCCGCCATTGTGACTGCGTTCTGTTCTGCTATGCCAAGATCAATGTACTGCTTACCGGCGCGTTCTCTCTTGTCCCTGTCAAACCCTATGCACACAGGGGTAGACGCCGCAATTACTATCAGCTTCGGATCATTGCTTATCCTGTCAAGAAGATGTTCGGCGACGATACTGCCATAGTTTTCTTTTGGAACAGATTTCAGAAACTCACCGGAATTCCTGTCAAAGGGACGCGCCCAGTGCCATTTCTCCTTGTCATTTTCAGCGAACTCGTAGCCCTTGCCCTTCTGCGTGCAGACATGAACTACAACAGGGTGGTCTGTGTCCTTGACTTGACTGAATTCGTCAATAAGTGCAGAAATATCGTTGCCGTTTTCCACAAGACGATACTCAAATCCGATGGAGCGGAAAAAGTTATCAGCGCACTTACCGTGAGATTTTCTCAGCTCGGTAAGGTATCTGCCCAGTGCGCCGTGATTTTCTGGAATCGACATTTCATTATCGTTTATAACTACGATAAGCCCGCTGTTAAGCTCGCAGGCGCAGTTGAGCGCTTCAAAGGCTTCTCCGCCGTCAAGGGAAGCGTCGCCGATGACCGCAAGCACATTCTCGGTTCCGCCCTGCAGATCACGCGCCTTCGCAAGACCGCATGCCAGACTTACGGAAGTCGACGTGTGACCTATCGCAAACAGATCGTACTCGCTTTCACGCGGATTGCTTAAGCCCGTGACCATCTTGTACTTGTCCTCGCAGAGAAACGCGTCCTTTCTTCCCGTCAGGATCTTGTGGCAGTAAGTCTGGTGCGACACGTCAAACACGAACTTGTCCCGTGGAGCGTCAAACACATAGTGAAGCGCGACAGTCAGCTCAACTACACCAAGATTGGACGCAAGATGCCCGCCGCAGGCGCTCACCTTTTTCATGATAGCTTCCCTTATCTCGTCGGAAAGAAGCGCAAGTTCTCCCAAATTGAGAGTTTTAAGGTCCCTGGGAGAGTCAATTTTTTCTATGTACAATTCAGTTCATTCCTTTCCGGTTTTACGCCATCTGCTCAGGTCGATCTCGTAAATTTTGCTTAGATCAGTTATGGGACGTCAGCCAAGCGCCTTAATTTTTTCAGTGCTTTGCAGCAGGGACAGGTGCGGGAGATATCCCGTGCGCTCCTCTGGAGTAATGTCATATACTATCTTCAGCTCCGGTGCAAACTCGCCAAACACTGTTTCTACAAATTCACGCATAGTAAGGAATGTTGCAGGGTCTGTGATGTTATACGCTTCTCTTTTTTTGCCTTTAAAAAGTGCAGTGAGTATTCCGGAAACCGCGTCAAGCGTATAGACAATGCTCTTCTTGCTCAATCCGTCGGACTTCATTACAAGGTCTTTCTTCTCCAGAATGCACCTTGTAACCTCGTTGAATATACGTTGCTCGTCGTACGGCTGATAAAGTCCCTGTATTGCTGATATTCTAACTATCCTGGTATCGCAGTCATATTCATTGAAATAGGCGTTAGTCAGAAACTCAGCGCCCTTTTTGCCCAGGGGATATCCGCTGCGGATATTCAGACTGTTTATCGCCCCGGTTTCGGTTTCCGCTACAGGAAGCTCAGAATCATGCGCACCGTAAACTTCTACCGATGAAAGCAGAATAAACGTCGCATTCTTGATGCGGCAAAGCTCAAGCATTCTCTCAGTACCGTCAATGATCACTCTGAATGTTTCAGCCGGGTATTTTATAAGGAAGTCCCTTTCGGTCGGAGATGCCGCATGAATTATGTAATCAATGGGAATGTCAGCGAGTTCAGCTTCCTCGCTGCCGAATTTCACAAAGCGAATACTGTCTGTATTCTCAACGTAATCCGGCACAGAATCCGGTCTGCGGGTGGAAGCGTATATTCTGACGTTGGTGCCGTAGGTGGCGTTAAGGTAAAGTAACCACTTTACGATGGCGCTTCCAGTCATTCCACCGCTGCCTGTTATGAGAAAGGTCTTTCCGCTGACATCGCCGGAAAAATCGAACTCACTGGCGTATCCGGCGTATTCTATTTTTTCAATGTCATTAGCATCATTTATCTTCCTCGTTTTCCAGGCAGTCAAGATAATACAGCAGAGCCTTGAAAAGCACAATATCTTCCTTGGTCGTGATCTTGATATTACTATTGGAGCCTTTGGAGAAGAATATCTCAACGCCATAATGCAGCGCCATAGTGTTTGCATATACAAAATCGTCCCTGTGGTCACGGTCGGCAAGCTCATAAAGCGATTTGATCAGACCGTAATTATAGAACTGCGGAGTCTGTACCCTGACGATACGGCTGCGGTCTATCTGATCCTTGCCAGATGTGCGGTTTTCGGTCAGCAGAACAGTTTCATAGCAGGAGATCGCACTGCATGCGTTCCCGTGTTGTTTTGCAACGTCAATGAGGTCGTTTATCACTGACTGGGAAACTATAGGCCGCGCCGCGTCGTGTATTATTACATAATCATCGTCGGAAAGCGAATCTGCAAGCGAGTACACGCCATTCCGGGTAGAAATATGACCCGTCTCACCGCCCACTACAATATTCGATACTTTGGTGAAATTGTATTTTTTTACGATCTGCTCGGTGTACTCCACCCATTTTTCCAGGCATACTATAACGATATTGTCCACATTCGGATTTTCTTCAAAATTCCGTATTGTGTGCACTATTATACGGCAGTCGTTTATCCCAATATACTGCTTGGGAATCGCAGACTTTACCCTGCTTCCTATACCGCCTGCAAGAATTATGACGCTTATCATTTTGCTGCACCTCATTTCACAGAATTACTTTGCGGTTTGTCAGCCGTTGTCAACACAGAAATTATATTCATCGTTCAGAAGTCCCTTTGCGATGTTTTCCCAGCTATGCTGTTCTGCAACTGACTTTGCAGCATCAATGGTGTCGGAACAATTGTTCTGGGATAGTACCTGGCGGATATTATCAATCACTTCCGCAACAGAAGCACTTCTGTGAATTGCAGGGCATTCCGGGAGATTAGGCATATCCGACGTCACAACGTTTTTTCCACAGGCGAGATACTGGAACAGCTCCGACGGCACGGTATTGCAATGCGCTCCGAAAAACGGCAAAATGGCAGCGTCAAACGAACTTATGATATCGGGCAGTTCATTGTAAGAAACTTCCTTGTAGACAAGGTTATCAAATCCGCTCAGCCATGCGGGATAATTACCGATTATCGTACCGGCGAACATGATCTCGCAGTCCGGGAACTCCTCGCATATGCAATGCACCATCGAAAAATATATGCGATTATCTATAGTGCCGGCAAAGCCTATCCTTGTCCTCGTTTTTTTCTCAGAAGAATGACCAGCCGAGAACTTGTCATAATCAACGCCGCCGGATATGAACGCAACATTCACGCCTGGCATTTCCAGCATCTCATTGTAAAGCTCCAGATCTTCGATCTTATACGAGTTACAGACGCTCATGCTTCTGAATTCACTGGGTATCTCGCCAGTAATGTAATACGCTTTCTTTGCACGTGCGATCTCGTTTCTCAGTGCTTCCTTATCGGAATATACCTTTCTGCTGTCGATCAGCAGGCAGGAATCGCTGTCTATGTACCTGCCAAGCAGTTCTGCCGTGGACGGCATGACCGTACGCGGGTCGCTCTTATATGGCGTATACTCGTCGCTTATCTTGTGAAACTCCATTATCTGCCTGAAACAGCGCTCCGTGGACTTACCGTCAGTGTAGTCGAACCTGTTGAGGATAACATTTTTTCTGGCTCCGGCATATTCCTCCGGGTTCTCAAACGCATTTGTCAGCGCGCTCAGCAGCCCCTTGAAATCAGCAGTCTTTTCTCCGGGCATGAATGCGTCAATATTGCTGAACACAAAGCCCTTTGCCTGCTTATACTCGTCGAAATCCGGAAGCAGGTACACAACTGGTCTGTACAGAAGCAGGAAATCATAAACGATCGATGAATAATCGCTCACCATGACATCGAACTCATTCAGAAATTCATCATATCTGATGTCGTTATCAAACAGCATTGTGTCAGTCAGCTCATATCATCGGTCGTTCATCGCGAAATTTCTTCCGGAAAAAGCCGTCTGCTCTATCGGGTGAAGCTTGTACACAAGCACCGCGTCGTACTTCTCAAGATAGCTGTTGAATTCCGCGTAGTCATAATCGTCAACTCTGAAAATGTTGTCGGAAAAGATCTTACCAGCATGGCAGCTCATATTTGCACGATAGGACGGCGCAAAAAATATAATTCTCTTGTATTTGAGAATGCTGTCGCCGAACAATTTTGCAAGTTTCTTCTTTCCGTCGGAAACGGCCACACAGTCAAGGCGCGGCTGCCCGGTAACATAGATTTTACGGAGGTCATAATTAAGCATTGCAGCCAGCTTGAACCTATCGTCCAGACTGTGTGCGCACATTAAATCGACCTTTGCAAAATAATTCTTCAGCTTTATTGCGTGACGCGGATTGAGGTCATGGTCATAGTAATCATGCGCCTTTACGCCGCTCCCGTGCCATAGATTCACAAGTAACTGATCGTCCCGCTTGGGAATATTCAGGAACGTGTACGAATTTGCTATGATGATATCCGCTTCGGACAGTATCTTGTATGATTCCGCAGTATCGTACACCGCGCATCTGATCCCGCGTTCCAGAAGCGAATAATACACATTCTTTTTCTTTACTATCCAGGCTGTATCAAAGTCGGTATTTTACTTGACGTACTTCCACAATGCATGCGGATTGCACGCAAAATCCGGCTGTGACATGAATACCATCAGCATAGCTTATTCCTCCACCCATGCATACAGCACGGTGTCAAGATGATTGTTCTGATGATGCCGCACTGCAAATTTATATTCCGGACAGAACTTATGTACCAGTTCACACAATCTCCAATAATCGGCAGGATTATGGTAAATGGAAATGGCAAGCCGCGGGCGATGCGTTTTGATTGTTTTTTCTGCGCCAACAAGCGCCGCGTACTCCGCGCCCTCTATGTCCATCTTAATGTAGGTTATGCGTTCCTCAGCCGGTACAAAGCTGTCTATCGCCCTTGCTTCAACCTCAAAAGTTTCTATCGGGGCGAGTTTATCATTATATTCCAGCGTCTGGCGATTTTCGGGGAGATACCCGCCCTCGGGCTTGCCGATATCGTTGGACGTTACGGTGCCGTCCCTGTCAGAAACTGCGTATGGCGCTATGACAAGCTCACCGTCCCAGCCGTCCGCTTTCAGCCTGGAACCTGTTTCGCGTATCTTCTGGATATTCTCTTTCAGGCACTCAAAGGAATAAACCTTTCTGACGTGATTTCCGAATGCAGCAACGAACTTCTCAACACTGTCGCCGATGTAACCTCCGCAGTCGATTATGACCTCATCAGAGAGATCTCTGAACATCGGCAGGAATATGTACTGCGGATTATCCCGCGTTTTAAGGCTGTTGAATTCCCCAGTCGCACCCATGAGCCTGCGATAGACTACCTCACGGTAGATTTTTCTGGAACGGTCGTCAGACAGCATATTCTCGACATTTCTGATCCTGTCGAGGTGATCAAACAGCTCCCCGGAAAAGAAACAGAAGAATTTATCAGATACTACATTATAATAAAAGATATCGAAATCATCGACCGCCAGTATCGCCCGTGTAGCGGAATACGCGCTGCCGGGTCTGCCGGTATACAGAACAATATGAGTTTCCGGGCTGAGTGCATAAAGATGCTCAGCCGGGAATATCCTGACGCCGCCGCAGAAAAATGCTCAGCGTCCTGCCTGATGATACCACTATACATAAAGCTCTCCTTTTATCACAGCACATCCGTGCCAAAAACGCTCGTCTTGTAGAACAGGAAGTCCTTGCCCGCACCTATTCCTCTGTATCTTGCGGTGTATCCAAGGTCAAGCAGCTTGAGATATAGCTTTCTGGATTCATCGTCGTTGAACTCCATTTCAAGCAGCATAACATCGATGGTGTATCTGCTGAAATCTATTGCATTCACGATACGCACGCCCATTCCCTCGACATCTACAGACATATAATCAATATGCCCGGACGGGAAATTCTCTTCAAGAATGTCGCCGATATATTTCATCGGTATCTTTATTTCCGTTACGTCTATGCCGCGGCTGGGATAGGTGTCGGCTACCTCTTTCACAAATGCGTTGTATCCGGCGTGCTTCGTCTTGTAGTACGTCCACTCCTCGTTGCTCGGAACATCTGAGCAGCCGCACATTATTGCATTATCTCGGGGACGATTTTCCTTGATGACGTCCACAAAGTCAGGATTCGCTTCAACCAGCACTCCGTTTGCTCCTGCACGGTAGAACATGTACGAATTATTGTAAAGCAACCAGGTGTTAGCGCCGATATCCAAATAGCGTAGGTGGAAATATCCTTTCCAACGCTGTCAAAAAGCGTCTTGACCTTTAAGTCCATAGCGTTCTGCGAAAAGAATTCCGCAGAGACATTAAGCAGTTTCTCGGCAAGCGGTCTTGCATGCACCATCTTATTTCTGCTGAGTCCAAGTTTCTCAAGCTTTGCTCAGATATCCTCATACTGATAAGGATAAATGCAGGAAACCAGCACGACAGCATTTTCCGCAAATGGTGCGCACATCTCCGGAAGCATGCACTTGTGTCCGGTATACTCATACCCGGTAAACCTGAGGCCGTGGCTCATAAGGGTTATGTCAAGCTCGTCCTCGAATTTTAATACTCCGCCGCTGATCTGAAGCTCCAGGCCATATATGTATATTTTCAGTTTTTCAGCGTCACTTCCGAACTTATCCTTGACGAATTCTCTGAATATCTGCTTTACTGTTGTACCTGTTTCCATAATGTTACTCCGTTCCGCCGTATGACACGGCATTCATTTTATTTTAACAGCATTGACTTTACGCTGTTCATAATCTTCTGACCTGATGTACCGTCAGTATTGACGGTTATGTCTGAGAGAAACTCAAACCTCTTGTTTCTGAAGCTTTCCAGCAATTCAAGATTGTCCAGGAACAGATCAAGAAAGTTGGCGTATCTTTCCGAAAAATACAGACTTCTATCCACCTGTTTGAGCAGCGACGCCAGCGGCGCCGACTTAAGCGATATGTTGTCGGGGTATTTATACGCGGTCAGCATCATTGGTTTACCGGTAGCGGCATAAATCGGCGCAAGAGAACCTCCTGCACCGAAATAGCAGTCTGAAAAGCTGATGGCTTCATACGCTTCGGGGTTGGTATCCAGCACGCCCAGACCGCTTCTCTGGAAAATCGACCGCAGCTTATTGTAAGCTTCCAGCATTCCGGGACGCATAGACCGCAAGGTTTCAAAAGTCAGCGGATGTTCGCACCAGATAACGAAAACATCTCCCCTGCGAAGCAATATCTTGAAAGCCCTGCTGAGATTTTCAACGAACCTCTCGTTATTGTTCAGAATAAGGCTGACATTCGTGTTGATGAACAGCTTTATCTTGCCTTTCGCCCAGGCTTCCCACTCCTCAGGGACTTCAATCCCGTTCACGCAGATTTCGTGTATTTTATCCGTTTTTGGTGTTCCCAGAACAAGGATATGCTTTTTCAGTTCCATGTTACTGCCGCGCTTGTCGATTTCACTCAGGTACGCTTCCCGCGTCTGCTCATTCTGGACGATCACACAATCCGCATGATCAAGAACCGGCGTGTTTATCAGATGTGGCTCCGGCTGTTTCGGGAAAAGATAATACGGAACATAGACCAGAAGATCGGTATGCTTTTTCAGTTCACCGGAATAAAACCTGGGATCAACGCTTGTCACAAAGTTGCCGTCATCGTAAGGATTATGAATAAAAATTATGTCCGGACTGCGCTCCTCAAAATCATATGAATCATAGTGTGTCACAGGGACGTACGCAGGAAACATATCGCCCTCATAGTGCATGTCCCGAAACGTATAATCGGGATTCCTGTCATAATACGGAATTGGAACGACATACGCATCGCAGTCGGCATCTTTCACGCAGGCTTTCCATATACTTTCCAGGAAATTCCACATTGACGCCTTGTACGGGCAGAAAACGACCTCCAGCTTGACCTTTATATCGCTTTCAGCACTATTCAACGCCCTGGACAGCTTTTTGTCGAGCAGGCTGCGGGCCGCGTTTCCGTGGTAATCTCCGGTCATTCGCGTCGACACATCATGGACCGCCTTACAGTACTCACGAATCTGTACAGCAGCCGGGTGTCCAGCGCCTTCTGAATCCTCGACAAATCCCGCTACCTGGTCTGCTGTACTGCGGCAGTCCTCAAGAAGAGTGTCAGCGTTGGCATAATCCTTTTCGTCTATAAATCGCTTTATTTCGGAATGTGCCTCAAACAGCGTCTGAAATATCTCCAATATGCTGTTTTTCAAAAGCTTTCTCATCGTGGCATCTCCTGTCGCCTCTACCGTGAAATCACTCGCAGTACGGCGGAATTCCAGCAGTTTTGGGGCAAAGTTTACAAAATATTGTGTAAAATGTAACACAATTCTGTATTTTTTACATTGTAATTATAACACAATTACATGTAACACAATTACATGCGTAATGTCAAGGGCGGGAGCCGACAGATTACAAATCTATCTGTATAATCCTCTTGTTTTCATGTAAATGGTTTATTTTTTCTTTCTTTTTAATTTTTGACTTCGCAATTTGCTCTTGATTTTATTCCAAAAGCTTTGCTACACAGTAAATGATTTTCAAAACTCCAATTTTTCTTTATAAAAGCTAAACTGTATCAAAAAGGTGATTGACAAAGAAAAAAATGGATGTTACAATACAAGAAGCGTGTCTTTTTATATACTAAACTAAAGCAAAATGTAGACTTTTGTCACTAACGCCAAAAGTTACAATATGGACATGGCAAACATAACATATAAGACCAGCTATGAAAAGTCAATAGACAAAAGCGCCAAAAATTAAGCGACAAGTTTGGCA
>Ga0129310_1001567_pt1 | contig 19469 bp, 18 predicted proteins | sample Go1ome_2_FD_94433 | JGI IMG/M metagenome (GOLD analysis project Ga0129310, IMG submission 94433) | Western lowland gorrila individual fecal microbial communities from Wisconsin, USA - Go1022A metagenome | ecosystem: Host-associated > Mammals > Digestive system > Large intestine > Fecal | place...
GACATAACGACAGCTCCCTTCGGTTTCTGTCACTATTATACTATATTTTTTGAGTTTTGAGGTCTGTTTATTTGGACAGCTTTGTAAATTATCTGTGGTGTGTTAAAGGGATAACCATGTTATTTTATCTATTTCTGGATAAATGAGCCTGAGAAAAAAGTCGTAGTGACAGATGTTATCTATGCGAAAAGAGATCAGATCAAAGCTATGGCTGATATGCCGATGACATGAAAACAATAATGGCTGTTGTATCACACGATACAGCAGCTATTTTTTTATCACCCTGAATTTTCTTCTATAATTTATATACGGTAAACGATTGATGCCCGGAGAAAAACAGGAGGGATAAAATAAATGAGAAAAGAACAAGAGAAATACATAAACCTGGCAAAAAAACAAAGACTAAGAAAAGATATACAAAAACTTGTAAATGATGAAAGCTATCCGATAGAACTATATGATTTCTTTTTCAACGCAAGAAGATATTCAAGAGAAGTCATAGAAAGAAATATTCCGCTGATGCTGTATTTTATTCAGGAAAAACACCTGTATCAAGGTGCTCAAAAAAAATATCCTGAATTCTATAAAAAGATCAGTAAATATATTTGTAAAAATGATGGACTTGTGTCGGAAGAGCTTATTGAATTAATGCTGATGAACAAGTACATAGCCAATTACTTGTTAAACGGAGGAAGTGCAGACCTTATTTTTGATCTGTATCAGAATTTCAAACTCGGAGTGAAAAGAGATCAGTTATACTTGTGCGGAGGTTCCGCCAAAATTGACGATACCCTTTGTTCCTCTGACAAGATATTTCTTGAGAAGAGAGCAATAGAAACTTTCTCTCAGGAGGATGAATACGGAGAACTTATAAGCTATCTTTTTTGCATCTGGAAAATGGAAGAAGAAAGAATGAATGTTCATAGCTTCTACTTTGATGTATTGAAAAAAGAAGATCTGTTAGCTGCACTGGATAGTAAGTTACCTTATAGTGAATTTGAAGAATTTAAAGGACCGGTCGGTACTTTGGGCGATAAACTTCTGACAAAAAGGTGGGGGATCTTGTATACAGAATTTAAAGACAGATATGATTACAGTATTCCTGATCCCCAAATAAAAGAAGCCGTTGAATTTTTGAAAAAAAACGGCATCAGAGGGACTATATCTTCTCTATGTTATTTGGTTGTATCAAAGAAAGTGTCATCATACTCACTGGAAATAAAGTTTTATAATTGCTTTAATGTATATGTATATAATGGTAAAATTAGCGCTGAAGGAAAGCCGACACTTACATTAGTTCTTTATGCGAACGGCAACATAAACATCATCAAAACCATTAACAAGAAAGAAATAGCAAGACCGATGACTTTAAAGGAACTTATTGTTATAAAACAAAAATTTGGAAAAAATAATGTTTTTTTTAATGATTTTATAGATATGCTCGAATCATATATGAAAGAGAAACCTATATGGAAAGATGTGGAAAAATACTACAGCAATAATAAATTCATTGTCCCTGTATCCTTTTATGATGTTTTTGAGGCAAAGTCACGAAAGGACATCCTGAAGAAATACAAACTGTACAATGACCCCGAAAAGATTGATCTGAATGTAGCCTACATCATAAGCAAATGTTACAGTATGGTCGATGATGATTCAAGAGAAATAATCATAGAATATAATTCGACCAAATACATCCGAGATCTCGATATCAATCATCTGTATGGGAATGTAAAAGACCTAAAAGTTTCAGGAAAAGCTAAATTTCTGACAAATATTCTCTCAGATAAAGTTTTTATCGAAGAAATAAAAAGCCGAGAATTTAAGGAACAAAAGGGATATGATGCTTTTGAAGATTTTGTTTATGAATGTTGTGAGGCCTATGTTTTTAACTGTATGACAGCCAAAGTCAAGATCTCATTAAAACTGAGAACGTTATTTGAAGTTCTGAGTGAATGTGATGCGCTGATAGGAGATAAAAAACTTGCAAAATATTTTTCCAAAAAACATAGTACTCGCAAGAAGCATCCTGTCGAAGGATACGCAATAACCAATGATAAGTATGATCTTTATGCTGCATCGAATTATCTTCCAAAATTATCGGAAGAGTGCAAACTGTTTGAAATACCGATAAAGGAACTGGGCAGTAAATACAGAGTAGTATCAGATGCAAAAAGTTTGTACGATGCAGCGATGATGATAAAAAACTTTTCCATAATAAAAAGCATAACAAGAGATATGGAAAAAGGAAAATCGATCCTGCTCATCCATGATAACAAGGAACTCATAAAGATCAATAAAGATAAAAAGGGAAAATTCTACTGCGATGATAAAATGATCCATGTATCAAAAGAGCAAAAAGATCTCATTGAATTCCTTCTTAACTGAATTCCTGTAAAACAAAAGTATGAGTCTGCTGTAAAATAATAGCAGACTCTTTTTATTTATGTGAATTTTTACATATAATTAAAATGTAATATTTTATTTATAGTGATCCAACTATTTAAATTCACAAGATCCGGTCGCTAAAGCTCGGATTTATGGGTTTTGTGACCGGATCTTGTCTGAATTTTAAAGCGGATCGCTATATAATACAGGAGGTCAAATATGAACAGAACACTTAAAGGTATACGAAAAGTGGTGATCCCGGTCATTCTTTCTCTGCTGGTAATATCAGAAGCTGTATTGATATGTTCAGCGGAGGGGTTTTCAAAAGGTGATGCCAACAAAGACGGGACTGTAAATGTCACTGATGTAACACTTGTTGCGGCTCACGTTAAAGGTATCCGTCCTCTTCCGTCTGAGTATCAGGATACTGCTGATTACAATGATGATGGAGATATAAATGTTTCAGATATTTCGGGCATAGCAGCAATAGTCAAGGGTATTTCCGCCGAGAAAAAAGACGATGAGAACAAATATACAAGCACTGAAAATTCACCATCGTATCTTTTTCTGAAAGAAAACTTTAACGGAATGGTTAGATCAAAGCAGCTTGATCCTAACAACAATAACGGCGTTTTATATGACAATCTCTACTACGGTTATCAGATAAACGATGATACATACAGACTTTTCAGCAGGAATACTTATACAGATGTTCCTAAGAAATATATAAACGATGGTGTATTTGTTTCCAATAAACTCAACAATGTCCTTCAGATAGGAAATATTTCTCAGTTTGACAGCGAACTTAACGTGACTGATCATAACGGAAAAGATAAAGATCTCAGCTGCGGTCCCGCTTGTATCGCTATGGCTGTTACAAGTGAGTTCAGAAAAAACGTTTCTATTACAGATGTTTTTACCGACGGAAATAATTATGCGTGGTCGATAGGCGCTGTTCCAAAGAACCTTTATGCTCATAATTACGATTATACCCCCTGGGGCTGGGAGTGGTGCGAACCGGGAGGTAACGGGACGACCATCAACGGTATGTTCAGGCTTATGCAGATATATGCAGGAAGAGAAGGAAAGAAGGCTGTATCACCCGCAATAGGATACTATGAAAGCAATGAACAGACGATAGATAAGATAGATAAAGCGCTGAGTGAAGGCCATACAGTTGTGGCGGCAGTCTTGTTCAATTCAAGATATGTAGTATTTAACGGATATTCCGACTCCATACGTGCAGCCGCTAATTTTCTTCCAAATTCTCCATATATCCATTATGTTGTTATAGCAGGGGAGTGCGATGGTTCAGGCAAGTATGACGGTTATTATGCTGTTGCAGATCCTTACAAGAAAGCACTGAATGATGTTTATGGAAATTTTGTCTGCGATGATATAAACTCAGGCGTTACAATAGTCAGGAAACAGACTATGGCAGGGTCAATAAACAGAATGTACGACTCGTGGTACCGTGGAATAGTTTACATACAGTAAAAAAAATAATTTTGAACCATATATAATTTTTCTTTTTGAAAAAAATCTGCTATAATAATAATGTAAGTGTTTTGTACTTCATTTTAATTCCCCATGAACATTGCAGCGGTGGTCAGACCGCTGTAATGACTAAACAATTCCCCCTTTATTCTTTCTAAACTCGCAAAAGCAGTCTTGACAATACTGCTTTTGCATACGTGCCATTAGCTCAGTTGGCAGAGCATTTGACTTTTAATCAAAGGGTCCGGAGTTCGAATCTCCGATGGCACATTTCCCGGACTTTCAGTCCGAAAAAATTTTCAAGAAAGAAGTGATCTCAAAAATGAACAAGCCAGAATTTATCAATGCAGTTTCAGAGAAGAATCCCTCTCTGACGAAGAAAACTGTAACTGAGGTCGTTGATTCAGTTATCAGCACCATTCAGGAAACAGTAGCAGCAGGCGACAGTGTATCTTTTGTCGGCTTCGGTACTTTTAGTCCAAGGGTAAGAGCTGCAAGAGAAAGTATCAATCCTACAACAAAGGAAACGATACATGTTGAAGAAAAGACTGTTCCGACATTTAAGGTCGGAAAGAGCTTCAAAGATGCAGTTGCAGAAGCATCAAAGCCTAAGGTAAAGACTAAGAACAAGAAGTCCGGTCGTTCTAAAAAGTGATATTTCGGTTTTTCAAATTCCTCATTTAAGCCTCTGATGTGGAATACTGCTGAAGAGGCTTGTATGCAGATGCTTTATGGTAAGTAAATATGAGTTCAAACCTCATCGTCTGCACTTTGGTTGTGTCATTCTGACGGCCTCCTTATTGGTGTTTTTCACGCAACACAGATAACGGAGATACTGTGCTATAACGGTATCAGCGTGAAACTATCATAGCATAAAGGGAGCGCTTGCTCCCTTTTGTTCGCCGTATTGGTCTAATGGTCATGACATCTGCCTTCCAAGCAGAAGATGGGAGTTCGATTCTCCTATACGGCTTATACTAGGGTGTCGCCAAGCGGTAAGGCAAAGGACTTTGACTCCTTCATCCCGGGTTCGAATCCCGGCACCCTAACTAAAAAATGTATCGGAGAGATATTTTTGAACGATAATGTAAAAATAATCGAATCGAGAAAGTACGGCAAAACAGTCGTAGGCTGCATCGGAAAAGATAAGAACATTGTTATACCGTATGGTGTGCAAACAATAAGCGCTCATGCTTTTGCAGAAGAGTGTATACAAACGGTCAAGATCTCCGAAACAGTAAAGATAATTGATGCTTACGCCTTTTCTGACTGTAAAAGTCTTATATCTGTAACGCTACCTAAGGCTCTTCTGTTTCTGGGGGAGGGAGTTTTCAGTGGTTGTACAGTTCTCTCTTGTATAGAACTTACTGAAAAAATAGCAGCTATTCCTTCGTTTGCTTTTCGGGACTGCAAAAATCTGAATACAATAAAGATCCCTGATAACGTAGTAAAAATAGACCGCACTGCTTTTGATGGCTGCGGAAAAGAAATAATGATAGTTTGTAATAAAGGAAGTTATGCAGACAGATTTGCCTGCGAGAATAATATCACAACGAGGTTTTTATCGTAAAAAGGATGATGATATGATACCAAACAGAATATATTTGCAAGTTCCTTTTTCCGAAAAAGATAAGGCTAAGGAACTCGGAGCAAGATGGGATGCTTTTGAAAAGAAATGGTATTGTCCTGATCCTGATAGGATCGAGGCTTTTTCTCGTTGGCAGGAGAAGAAATTCAGAAATTTCAGTGAACTGTCAGATGAACAGCAGAAATTCGTACAGCTGGCTAAAAGCGGAAGAAATATTCTGGTAGATGCTTGCATCGGCAGCGGAAAGACAACAGCTATCCAGGTCCTGTGTAATGAGATGACAGACAGGAAGATACTGTACCTGACATACAATGCTCTTCTGAAAATAGATGCAAGAGAAAAGATAAGACAGAAAAATGTCACTGTTGCCAACTATCACAGTTTTGCGCTTACATGCCTGCGGAATTCAAATATAGAGATCGACGGTATTTCCGACCTTATCCAGCTGTTTCTGCAGAAAGAACCTCATCTCATAAGAAAATACGACCTTTTGGTTATAGATGAATATCAGGATATAGAACTGGAAATTGCCGGGATGCTTGAACTTATCAAGAAGAAATGTCCCGGTATCCAGATAGTTGCAGTAGGTGATATGAAACAGAAGATCTATGATAAAACTACTCTGGAAGTACCTGAATTCATCGATAGATTTCTGGGTAAACATATAGTAATGAGCTTTACTAAATGTTTCAGACTGTCAGAAGCACATGCCGCAAGGCTGGGCCGCATTTGGGAGAAGAACATCGTTGGAGTAAACAAGAACTGTAAAGTCGAAACAATGAGCAGATACGCTGTTATGGATTTTCTTTCAAAACAAAAACCATCGGATATTCTGTGCTTAGGTTCAAGAAATGGCACTATGTCCTATGTTCTCAATTATCTTGAAGAAAATTACAGCGAAAAGTTCAATAAGCAGACAGTTTACGCTTCCATAAAAGATGAAGACAGACAAGCTATTGCTCCATCTTCATCATCTGCCATCTTTACGACCTTTGACTCTTCCAAAGGACTTGAAAGAAAAATATGCGTGATTTTTGACTATACCGAAGATTACTGGGAAGTAAGAATGTCAAAACCGCAGGTGAAGTATGAAATACTTAGAAATATTTTTCTTGTTGCTGCTTCAAGAGGAAAGGAGCATATAATATTCGTAAATTCAAGCAAGACCGAAGCGTTATCCGATAAGACTATATCTACGCCTGATCTCAGAGAAACAAAATTCGCTCCATTTCTTATATCTGAAATGTTCGAATTTAAATACAAAGAAGATGTAGAAGAGTGTTACAAGCTGATAGCGAGGAAAAACATTACGCCTGAGAATGTTGATGATATAAACGTAAATGTAAATGATGAACTTATAGACCTTTCTCCGTGTATAGGTATATGGCAGGAAGCTGAATACTTCATCAATTACGACATTGACGCTCAGATCGAATTTGCAAAAGAGCATCATAAGGAAAAAGTCTTTCCGAAACTGCCTGAGGACTCGTCCGTGGATGACAAGATACTTCTGCTGACTGCAATCGAGACCAATTATAACAGGTATATAACTCAGGTAAAAACTCCGTTTATAGATGACGAACAGAAAAATACTATACTGGCTCGCCTGGGGACAGTCTTTGACGGAAGGGAAGATGTACAGGGTAACTGCCTGATGCGTTTTATGGGCAGTCCCGGTAATATCCTGAATATATGCGGGCGTTATGATGTATTGAAGAACAACATCATCTACGAACTGAAGTTCAAAAGCGAACTATCCCACGAAGATCATCTTCAGCTTGCTTGTTATCTTGTTGCTTTGGGGAAAGAAAAGGGAATTCTCTGGAATGTAAAAACGGGGACCATGTATGAAATTACTGTTCCTGACAAAAGGAAATTCCTTGATGCAGTTGCAAAATGTATAACTAAGGGAAAGGTAAAAAGGTTTATTGAACCGAGTCATAAAATAAACTGATCCGCTGAAACGGCAGCATGGGAGGTTCGAACCCTCCCGGATCTATAAGAGAAAATGTGTGTATTTCTTGCAGGGGAGTACATTATGTTTTCTCCGAAAGGAATAATTCTTTCGCCTTGCAGGATATATTATCCTAACACCGGCAAAAGGAAAGCGTACTGAAATAACACGAGAACGTTGTTTTCGGTCATAGCGATGGACCGTAAGCATTGCCCGGGAGTGATGGTCCCCGTTTTATGATGTGATTTTTTCGTCATAAAAAAAGAATGGTCATCAGCCATCAAAAGCCTTTTGAAAAGGCACAAAAAAAGGCTCTGCGCAAGCAGGGCCTTTTTGTTTTGTTCAGCCGTAGACAACATCACAATACGATTTTCCGGTATCTCTCATTTCTGCAAATATGCGATCACAGCGATATTCTTTGTAATCCAGAAGTTCTTCTGCTTTTTCATAAGCATTCTCCTCCATAGCCTTGTCAGCCCAGCTGCTGAAATCAAGTTCATCAGTCAGGCAGCAGATGTCATATCTGACTTCTTCGGGGAGTTCTTTGTACTTGGTCAGCACTTCATTATCGCTGTCTTTGGAAACATCAGCTCCGTTTTCCGCCATCAGCTTCTTTAGAAAGGCGATGTCAGCAAAAACAAGCATGGGAGCTTCAGTCATTTCCTTTGCGCAACGTTTGCAAATGTAACTTCCTGTATCTGTATCCTGATAGAATTCCTCAAAGCCGAACCGTTTTGAACACGAACAGCATCTCATCTGTAAATTATCAAGATCAGGCTCATCATAGTTATGATCAGGGTCTTTTTCTCTGTAATATCTTCCAAACATTTTTTATTCCTCCGTTGTAAATATTATCGGGGATGTTATTATGATCGGAATATGTATGCAATGTCAGTCCTTAACTGCTTCCTCCGATCATCAATAAATCATCCTCATCTATATAATAGAAGAAAATCATTGACGATAATATCAGAGAAAAGCCGCTTTTTCAAACATTATCGGTTCAGACAGACCTTGAGCAGTAAAGTATGAACAGAGGTCAAAAATGTATTCATAAGGTATTTCCAGACATTCAGAGATCTCTTTGAATGTTTTTCCCGAACAAAACATTTTCAGAACGAGATCGTTAATGGGAACGAAAACGGGATCGAACAGATTTTTATTCAACTCACTAATTGAAACGCCGAAGTAATGGAATAAAAGAAGAATAGTATAGGGGTAAGAATTTTTTACGAATAATGTGTCATTAAGCACTTTCGTACTATGTATGATCTTCTCTCTCATGGAAGAATAACGCTTGTTTATGTCATTTAAAAGCAATCCGAGTTTTCGTTTCGGGGGATAAGCAGTATAATAACCGTTTTTGAAAAGAAGATAATGCAGATGGTTTGAAACTTCTTCCTTGCTCGTATCAGTCAGAGGTATCGTTAAACTGCCTGTCAGATAGTTTGTAAAAGATATTTCAAGTTCATTTTTTATGTAAAGAACTTCATTATCACAGGAGTATTCTTCAGCAGTAAAAAGCCCGCATACGTTCTTGTATTTAAAAGGTATGTCTGCTATTAACAGTCTGCATTGATGTACCGGGCAGATCTCCGCCTCAGGTATCTGATGTATTCTGTGCCAGTACGTTTCTCCGTATATTTTACGGTCATTTGAAACACACAAAGGACAGTATTTAAGACTTCTTTTATAACCAACGTGACTTTTATTGGGAGAAACACAGCCTTTGCTATCGCTGTAAATGGCTCTGCATACAGTTTCAGCTTTTGCTTTACCCTTAAATCGTCCGTAATAAGGTATCATCGTGTGAGAAAGAAAATAATCTTCCAATGGTTCTTTTCTGCTTATAAGTTCCGCCAATTCAGCGGAAATGGGAGCTGAACTATCCATATCGAACATGCTGTTGTTGATATTATGTCTGTACAGTTCATTGAGATCTTGTTTTCCCGAATGGATAAAAAATCTTGCTATTACGCTGTAAAACAATTCATCAGGGTAAGCATCAGGAAAATATGTTATCATATTTTTATCTCCTCTACCGTGTAATGTTCTCTTAAAAGCGAAAAATAATCAACTTTCTTTGCTTTTGAAATTTCATACAATTCCTGAATGCTTACCGATCCTTTCTTATTGTGTGCCGAAAAATCATCGTTTATAGGTATATTCTTCGGAATGACTGACTTTTTGAGTGCAACAACAGTACTGCTGCTGTTATGAACGATGCCGGGAGCTATGTAAGAATGGAGCATATACATTCGTTCTTCATAAGCGGCTCTCAAAGAAGCGATGTTAAGCTGTTCCATACCTTTTATTATGGCGATCTCCTGAGCATCGTGGATAAGTGAGACAACATTAGAAATTATCCCGCCGCTGTGTTCGTACAGCCATTCAGTCGTTTTGGGATCTATATGTGTTTTTTCTCTTGTATACTGATAACCGTAAACTATCTTGCAGAACTTCTTAAAGTAGTCATCATATTTTAGAGAAGTGTACTGCATACCTGTTGCCCGTCTTGCAAGGAAGGCAGTTTTAGCAAGAAATACGTTGACTTCGGGCGTTCCGACCATACATATACTTGTCCCTGAATTGTTTATAAGCTGCGTAAGCGCTGAAACAAGTGCTGTACCGTTTTTGTTGTTTGTAACGTTCTGTATCTCGTCGATGACCAGAAGCCCGATATGGTTCATGCACAGCTGTGAAACGGTTCCGATAAGAACATCTGCGGAACATCTTGAACGAAGTGCAGAATTGTAATGTTCTGTACCCAGTATAAGGTCAATGTTTCTGAGTATTTCAAGCAGCATACTTTTTACCGAACAGTCAAAAGGACATTGAAGCGTCAGACAAGGGATAACATAAGTAAAAGGCGATGACAGTTCTATCACTCGGTTCCCGGAGATCAGCTCCGCTGCTCTGCTTATTGCCTTTGTTTTTCCAATGCCCGCATTTCCGATAACAGTAAAACAGTCTGAACCGCCTATAACGCTGTCAAATACTTGTTTTCTCATCATTTTCATGTTCTGATAGCCCTGCTTTACGGCAAGAACGGAATATTTCTTCTCCATAGACCGATACATGGCAAGATAGAGTTTGTTATAGATCTCGGCTGACATTTCCGAGGAAATATAAATATCATATATATCATCCAGTCCTGTCAGTCTTTCTTCTGCCGGTTTCTCCCGTATTTCTTCGTCATAAAAGGGAAGTATCGTCAGAGCTTCACTTAACGTTCTGCCTGTCAGTAAGGGTTCGAGCTTATCTTTTAATTCTTCATTCATCTTCTTCATCTCCGAATATATAACTTGCAAAAGAAATATGAGTTTTCTCTTCTTCGGCTTTTCTGGACTTGTTAACATCTTTTACTGATACAGTATTTTTCACGGACGAATTATTTGCTATCGTTTCAATAAATCTTGCAAGTTCGATCTCTGCTTTGAGTTTTTCTTCCTTATTATCATTTATAAGCTCCTTGCAGGAATCCTTCAGTTGTTTTGCTGTATCAAGTGAAACACCCATAAATCGTGATTCTATCAACTCGAACCTTATAAAAGACCCGTTCTCTATTAGCCAGACATAAGAAACATCATCAGGGTCATAAGCGACTGTGACCGTACTGCTGCTGAGAAATTTTTCTGTATAGTTATTGTTTCTGTAACGCAGCTTATTGACTATAAGTCCGTTTCTGGCAAACTTTCCCGTTGTTCTGGGAAGCAAGACCGTAATGACCTGTTCGGTCGTTGTATCTATAAGATTATCTTTGTTTTTTGTCATGCCCCAGTTCCAGACAGAACAAGCCGTAGGCTGTACACCGGCGTTGAGCATTTCTTCTGTGTAAGGGAATTTCTCCAGCGTTCTGTATGAATTGTAAAACACTATACATTTTATAATGATCTTTTCAAACTCTTCCAATGTCAGGCAGGCATCTTTTCTGTAATCGTGCGCACCTCTTTCACGAAAGTCAGGCTCTATAACTCCTTTCCCTTTGAGGATAGGCTTGTAATAATTCTGTATAAGGTCAAAGAATTTTTCGACCGAGCCTTTGAGATCGGGTCGGTAAGCAGGTAAGTTTTCTACTGTAACGCCTATTTCGGTCAGCTGAGAAAAATTATACGATCCATATTCGGATCCCTTATCTGTTACAAATATTCCCGGAAGTTTATCCGAGTCCCACTGCTCCTTCCTGATAGAGATACCGAATTTATTACAGTATTCTACCTTGTCAGTTAAGATATTGATCATAAGTCCCCTTAAACTGTAAACTCCGCCTTTCCATGAAAGCATGTATCCGTTGCATAAACTTGAATAAGCATCTACACAAGCCGTCAGGATAGGTCTGCCTACCAGACTGCCCTCATTATTTACAAGATAAATATCGCAGACAGTCGAATCCAGAAATCCCATCCCTATACTTTTAGCATACTGCTGAGTTCCGTCCCCCAGAAGCGGTCTTTTATTTCTCTCATAATCCGTCAGTCCGTTTCTGCTTATGTAGTAGTTTTTCATTTTTTTAGTTTTCCGATAAAAATATCTGAACTGATAATACGAAGGATAATTCTCTGCAAGTTCGCCGTATTCATCACAGTATTTTTCTTTCAGCATCAGTGTATAAGCTGTGTTAAGGCTGTTTTTTCGTGAATTGTAGAAGAAACTGTTCAGCGCCCACCTCATAGTTTTTTCTGTGCCTGTCAAAGTTTTCTCTTCTAGCGTCTTTTTTGGTGCCAATACTGACTTATCCTGAAATATAAGGTAAAGACACAGGTATTTCCGAACGGTCTGTTTAGATATATTATTAGCTTCAGCGGCTGTCCTTATTGCCTGAGACCGTTCCTTTGTATCCGAAATGACATTCAGTACAGGAGAGATAACAGCATACCTTTGTTGGGCAACGGCTGAGGAATCAGCGTCAAGTTCTGAAAGGGGAGTAAATTCCAGGCCGCAGATTTTCAGCAGTTCACTGTATTCTATCTTTTTATAACCGATAAGCTCTTCATTATTCATCAATTCAGGCATCGTTCGTTTGATACAGTCAATGACCAGATTTTCACTGCCATCCGAACTAAGCACTCTCAACACCTTGCGGTCATTCCTTATTATCATTTGTAACTATCCCCCAGTCGATCACTCCATGTCCTGCCCAGTATTCTTTTGAAGCATCCAGCAGTCTTCTGTTTTTAGGTTTCATCAATTTATCCCGGTAGATAGTTTCCCTGACCATTAATTCTCCGCTTTTCTTTTCACATACAAAATCAGTCGTGTAATTTCCTTCCTTGAACCCTTTTAGTAAAACATTACACCTTATGGAAATAACATCATCGTTATCCTGAAGTATTTCAGCATAAGTTTTCTGTAATTCATCGTAAAAACAACATACCTCCTCGCATTTGTCCAATTTGATCTTTATACAGCGTCCTCTTATGTTTTTTGTTTTCATTATGATTCTCCTCTTGTAAAAAAATTATCGGTTCGTTTTTTATAAGAGGCTCTCTTTTTGGATCTGCGTCCTGTCTGATTTTATCTTGCTTCATTTTCTGCTATTTTTTTCTCAGAGATACTATTGATAACATGGAGGTCAGACTTGTTGTTGATGTGTTCTGAATTAAACATATGATAACCGGAGGAATTTCAAATGAAAAAGAACGTAAAAGAAGCAGATCTTCCTGAGATATGCAAGGAGATCAATGAAAAAATAACTAATGGTGTACTTACTGAGGTTTTGTCTGTATTAGGGTTCCCTGACAGACTGAAATACGATAGGATAACGATCGAAATAAATGATTTTGTATACAGGGAATACTGCCAATACCATTACGATGGTATGAATGAATATTTAGGAGTCAAATTTTTAACAGGCGTAGTAAAGAATGATGACCGTTACTATCGTGAGATAGAGATAACTTTCAAAAATGACAGTGGTGTTATACAAGATGTGGCTTTCCCTTCCGACAATAACGGTTGGTTCACAGATGACAAACTTCACAGAAATGTCTGGTGGGTCGGTATAGGTGATATAATGAAGAAAATAAGAGATGAAAATCCGAGCCGTTTTGAGTTTCTTCAGGAAAATAAGCGTAATATACCGAGTCTGCTGTCATTCCCGGCACTGGAAATACTTTATAAATCCGGATACACCTTGCTGGCAGATAAAATACTTTGTCATAAAGGATTGGAATCAAAGGATGATGCGTTCAATCGCAACTTCAAAAACGGAACATCGCCTAAGACGATCTTTCAGATTCCAAAGCGGCTTTACAAAGAAATGAAAAATATTGATGATCTGAATGTCTGGGATAATGTAAGAAAACTTACAAAAAAGACCGACCTGAGTACAGATGCTATAAAGATCATTCTTTCCAATGAACAGCTGATGAAGGATATAGATTCTGTTTACTCGATATTAAATGCTAAGTGGAATGGCAAAAGATTATTTACAGTCGAGACCCTGGTAAACTACCTGAACAGGCTCGATGTGTACGAAGCCATAGATAACTACGAAGGTATAATATATCTGAGAGACTATCTGAGAATGTGTGATTTTATTAAAATGAAGCCGAAGATAGACGGAGACAGTTTAAAAAGAGAACATGATATTGCGGCAAGATTATGCCGCCAGATAAGAAACGAACAATTATCAGAACAGATGGAAAGCAGATGTGCTGAGTTACAGAAGTACAATTATGAGGAAGATGTATTTTTTGTAAGAGGTATCGAAGACTATGATGACCTTCTTGATGAGGCAACGCAGCAGCATAACTGTGTTGCAAGCTATGCGAGAAGCATAGCAGAAGGAAGAAGTCTTATCTATGTAATGAGAGAAAAGAAAGCTCCCGAAAAGAGCCTTATTACTATCGAACTTACGCCAAAGACTCATCAGATACGACAAAAACTGTTGGCTTACAATTGTCCTATTAGGAACAAAGCCCAGACAGAATTCATCGAAAGATGGCATAAGCATATTCGTGAATGCGTCTGATCAACAACAGTATAAGCGTCTCATTTTATGTGAGGCGCTTTTTTGTTGTCTTGTGTTACGTATATTCTGATGAGTTCATTTTACATTATTTTCTTCGGAAAGTCCAGTTGAAATGAAGTAAAAAAAGTCTTTACGGAAAATTCGGAACAACTGTTGTAATTTAAATGGCTTACTTAACAAAACAATTTGTCTTCAAAGCAGTTTCACTACGGTGAGGATGCTTTTTTATTCGCCTGAATTTTTCTATATAATATAATCAGAGTATATTGATCGATAACATGGAGGATTCAAAACTTTGAATGAAGTGAATATCAAAAGATATACTAAAAATAATATATTATAATTACGGAGGTAGTATTTATGAGCCACTATTCATTATTCGCAATAGGATTTGAAGATGAGGAAGAACTTGAAGAAATGATGTCGTTTTATGACGAAAATCTGAAAACGATCCCTCATGTTTATAAGACAAAGGAAGATATAATTGAACTCGGCAAAAAGAAGTACAAAGAAAAATGCAGACTTATTGAATCTTACTCTACTAAACCTGAAAAAACAATAGAAGAATACGGGGTATATGTAAAGGAACTTTACGAAAACCGTGATAAAGACGGCATGTTCAATTATTATAAGGATCCTGAAGATTATTACAAATGGTTTGTATCCGGACAGAAGACTGATAGAAACGGCAATCTGCTATCAAATGACAATCCAAATTCAAAATGGGATTATTACAGTGTTGAGAGGGAAACGACGATAGGAGAACTGAAGAAAGAATTTGAAAATGCCCGCCGGAATTTTGATCCATCAAGGTATGAATACATTTGGGATACCGTAGTCAACGGGACTAAACCTGAGAAAATGGATCTTAATCATTTTATGCTGCTGTGGAACGTTCCTTCAAAGGAAAAAATGCTTGAACTTTACAAAACAAAAGAAGAATATATTTCATTTCAGAGAAATATGTTCTGCCCTTCTTATAGTGTACTTTTACCTGAAGGCTGGTTTGAACCCGGCACAGTAGTAAGTTTTGGGATGAGTACGGCGAGCGCTGATGAAGAGCATATTTTCAGAAAGGATTATTATAAGAATTTCATTGAACCTTTTTCTGATGATACAATAGTTTACGTTATCGATTGTCATATCTAAGGAGGTATAAAAGATTATGACAAATAAATTATCTGACATAGAACTTTGCTGTGCGATGATGGATGATATAATAGAATATATGGATTTTAAGATCAAAATAGAAGATGGTCAGTTTGCATTGATCGACCTTCTGGGAGCATATTGGGGCGACATAGGAAATGACAGGTTTTCAAATCTTGATCTTCTTCTTGACCGACTTGACATCTATATCAAAGATTATTTTTTCGATGATATGGACGAACTTCTTACCGAAAAATCAATAACCGAACTTGATAAATGGGATTATACAAAAGCCGGCATAGCTTTTATATGCTCTGAAAGGTGCAGTAAACTGAGAACGAAAATAACACCGAATGTATATAAAAAGGTGCATGAAAAGTTCAAAGAAACAAGAGTTCCATCTTCTGAAGATACAAGAAATATCATTCCGACGGGAATGATATTCCACGGAGAATTATGGACAGGCTGCACAGTGAAGGAATATTATGGTGAAGACTATTTTGCAACAGAACTCCAAAAACTGTATTTGTCCGGTAAATTCTATAATGGAATAGTTCTTGATTTCTCAGACAAAAACATTCTTTCTGAGTATAGTCTTTATCTGTACTGAAAAATATTCACTAAGTTCAATAGATCAAACGTCTCACTTCGGTGGGGCGTTTTTTTGTGTCACACGTGACACAACGTTTTAGCGAAAAAAACATACATTTTGTTGAAGTGGATTTTCAAATATAATCTCTTTAGAGATATTTATTGACAACTTGGAGGTCAGACAGGTTGTTGAAATGAACATTCTAAATAAAAACGAAAGAGGATAATGAATAATGGGCGTAACACTAAGCGGAAAACCCGACAGCAGAATAACTGCAAAAAGTCTTGATATGAGTTATGGGAGCTTTTTCAGACTCAGATGTATAGCTGCCAAACATCTTAACGATGAATTCTTTTATCTTTACAAGTCAATGATAAATAATCGAAACGAAGAAGATTGGAAAGAATTTGATGAATGCATCAACGACTGCATACAGCATCATAAGCTGGATAAAACAGCAAGTGACTGTAAATTGCTGGATTTCTTTTTTCTGACGGATTGTGAAGGCAAAATCACATACGGAGCATGTAAAAAACTATACGAACTGCTAAAAAATGAAGATGATGATCAAAAATTAGGTTATGTCGGCAAAGCTGACTGTGCTACAATGGGTGATCTTAAAAATCTTCTGTTGGATATTTATAAAAACAAGGGAAGATTGGAGTGGTTGTAAAAATTACCATGATGACCCGGAAAGGATATTATTATGGAAAATACGAAAGAATTACTGCACATATTTCAAGAAGATGATGAAAAGGAACTCCTTCCTTATACAAAGGAATGGTCTGCTGAAAATCTCTACTGCGTTTTGTATTATAATCTTAATGATGCTTCTTTGAAACATCTGGCAAGACATTATGCAGAGATCGACAGCTGGAGCCATGAAGAAGCAATAATGCACTGTGCTGATTTTATAAGCGAAGCCTGTACAATGCTTGAGATCTCAGCTGAAGAATTTTTTGAAAAGTATACAGTACCGGAAGAGGTCGCTGGTGCTTTTGAAGAAGTAAGAAATTATTTACTATAGCAGTCCAACTATTTAAATTCACAAGATCCGGTCGCAAAAGCTCGGACTTATGGGTTTTGTGACTGGATCTTGTCTGAATTTTAAGGCGGATTGCCATAAAACACTAAAACGGAGGATAAAAATATGCCAAACAGAATTTTTCTGCCTGACGGCAAAACAGAAATAACCAATGAACCTAGAAAATTGATCTATGCTCTTGGTTTTGATTCAAATAAGTATATCGGTAAGATCTACGCTTTCGATATGAAGGAAAGAATAAGTGGAAAAGGTCACTGTGACTGTTACGGAGAAGGGGAGTTTGTTCTGCTTCCTGTGGATCACCCTGACGTAATTGAAGGACAGAAAAGATACATGAAATGCAGAAAATGCGGATGTTATTCTCATCTGTAAGAAAAAACGGAGGACAAAAATGAAGAAATTTACAGCTTATGACATTGAATGGGATGTAGAAATAGACGAGGTATACGAAATATTCAGTAAAATGACTGCACATAATGCGGCTGAAGTGCTTACTATCTCTGAAAAAGAGTATTCCGCTATGGATATAAATGAAAAGCACGAACTTATTCGTGACCGTATACACCATAACAGGATCAGTGCATCTGATATAGCGGACCTTCCCGAAACGGTTGAAATACCCGACGAATTTGGTATAGTCAGCGAAAAGGATAACATGGAAGATGTTACCGACTGGCTTTCCGATAAGTACGGATATTGCATCAACGGGTACAAGGTAAAAGAAATGTAATTTCAATAACTGAACATCTCGCTTTAGGGCGGGATGTTTTTCTTTTTGTGTCAATTTTCTTATATAATAAATACAGAAGGAGATGACAGATTTGAAATTAAAAAGGTTGTTAGCAATTGTATTTTCAGTATCATCGGTATTATTATTCTGTAATTCTTTTGTGCCTGCACCAAAAGCAAGCAATATCGAAAGGACTGTTTCTCACAACTATAAGGAAAATGAAACCATTCAGGAAAATTCAAGCGAACCTATTCTATCTTTATCGGAAAGTTCTTTCGTCTGTGATAACAGTTCTTCTCAAACGGAGATCGCAGCATCGGAAGATAAAACCGAAAACAGTCTTCCTGATGAAGATGAAAATATGACAGAAATATTTGATGAGAGTAAAAGTGAAGAAGAAACAGAAAGCGTGCCTTACGATGAGCCGTCACAAGAAGATACAGTCTATGAAGAACAGACTATTGAACCGGAGATAATACAAGAACCAGAATATACGATCATTTATGATATAATAAACCTTGATACCTATATCTATGATCAGTTAAGCGGTTCCATCTATTCTTCATCGGGCTGCGGTCCTACTTCAGCTGCTATGCTCTTATCTTCGGAAAGAGACATTGGGATCTCCAAAGACGATATCATTACAGCGGCCTATGATAATGGTTTTTATTATGATGTTGGAGTGAATTTTACCTCCGGCAGGGGAGTGACCCTTGAAAATATACGGGACCTTATGAATTATTACGGTCAGGAGGCGGTAATTGACCATCTGTGGAATTATTCCAATGACGACATAGTTAATACTATAAATTCAAAACTGGACGAAGGACACAGACTTATCTGCGGTCACAGGACATTCAGCGGTTCGCTGCACTATTTTGTAATATACGGAAAATATCGTATAGATGATCGAATGTACTACAACATAGTTGACCCCTGGGGCGGCAGCGTATACAACTGGGATCAGTGGACTCTGACAGACAGGATAATCAGCGTTGGAGGAAACGATGATTCTACTTTTGAAGGCTGTGTAAAGGGCTTGCTTTGGCTTGACTGACATTTGAAGGGAAAATAATATGAATAAATTCAAAAAGTTCTGTTTACCAAGTATGAAAACTGCAAATAAAATGAAAATGGCGTGAATAATTTCAAAAAGTTCTATTAAATCTGCGCTTTTTGAAAAAAGACGGCTAAAACATCAAAATTATAGACGATTTTCGATTGGATAATAAGGGAATCAAAAGGAAAATTTCAAAAACTGCGGTGATTTTTGCATTTTTTGAAGTAAATATTGCAAAAAATGATTTTGACTTTTAAAATCTGCAGATTTTTTGAGCTGAATACTGTTTTCAAAAAGCTGAAATTAATGTATATATCTGTTTCAGCGATTTCCGCATTTTTGCAATTTTAGATTTGCCCCAAAAACAGTATGTCAAAGGGCAAACCCAAATATCCTGTTTTGGGGCAAGAAAAATAGTCTTTCTGATAATTAAGGATTTGTGAATGAGGCAAAAATGATATTCACTGTAAAAAACTGACATATAAAAATAATA
>Ga0129310_1001571_pt1 | contig 19426 bp, 24 predicted proteins | sample Go1ome_2_FD_94433 | JGI IMG/M metagenome (GOLD analysis project Ga0129310, IMG submission 94433) | Western lowland gorrila individual fecal microbial communities from Wisconsin, USA - Go1022A metagenome | ecosystem: Host-associated > Mammals > Digestive system > Large intestine > Fecal | place...
AGAAACGGTGAGTTTACCAGAAGCACGACCGAGTTCTATACGGCTCTTGAAAATGCGGGTTTTCTGCGAAAGAAAACCAAGTCCGGCAATGTAATAATGGGGCTTCAGCTTAAGTCTGATTTCATAGAATAAACCTCAAGGGTGCAGGTCTTTGTAGGTCTTGGTATAAAACCCCCTTTAGGGCTGTTTTTATAGAAAAAAATAGCCCTATATAAAAGTTTATGAATAGACCTGTTCAGACCTGCACCTTTGCAACAAGGAGTAGCTTATGAGAGAAAAAATAATCGAACATAAATTACTGATGGAAGTAAAGAAAATCGGTGGTCTGGCATTAAAGTTCGTATCGCCGGGATTTGATGGGGTGCCTGACAGGATCGTACTTCTGCATGGTGGTAAAATCGGCTTTGTGGAAGTAAAGGCACCCGGAGAAAAGCCACGACAGCTTCAGCTGGCACGACACAGACTTCTGAATCAGCTGGGTTTTAAGGTGTATGTTCTTGACAGCGCGGAACAGATAGGAGCAATACTTGATGAAATACAATCCCCATGATTATCAGCGGTATGCGGCAGAGTTCATAACCACCCACCCGATTGCGGCGCTTCTGCTTGATATGGGACTTGGCAAGACAAGCATAACGCTGACGGCAATAAACGACTTGCTTTTCGACAGTTTCGAAGTTCACAAGGTGCTTGTGGTTGCTCCACTGCGAGTGGCTCGAGATACTTGGAGCGCTGAAATCGAAAAGTGGGAGCATTTGCAAAATCTGCGTTACAGCGTAGTGGTTGGCTCGGAGCAGGAGCGGCTGAATGCTCTCCGCACTCCTGCCGACATCTACATAATCAACCGTGAAAATATACAGTGGCTTGTCGAGGAGAGCGGTATGCCGTTTGATTACGATATGGCTGTGATTGACGAGTTGTCCTCTTTCAAAAATCATCAATCGAAGCGTTTCAAGGCATTTATGAAAGTCCGTTCGAAATTGAAACGGATAGTCGGGCTGACAGGTACACCTGCAAGCAACGGTCTGATGGATTTGTTCGCAGAATTCAAACTGCTGGATATGGGCGAGCGGCTCGGGCGGTTTATCGGGCAGTACCGAAACGCATACTTTCAGCCGGACAAGCGCAACGGAATGGTGATTTACAGCTACAAGCCGTTACCCGATGCAGAGCAGCGGATTTATAGCAAAATCTCGGACATCACAATTTCTATGAAAGCCGCCGACCACCTCACAATGCCTGAACTCATATCTTCCGAATATACAGTTCAGCTTTCCGACAAGGAACGTGAGAAATACGAACGATTGAAAAAAGATCTCGTTCTCGACACCGAAGATACAGAGGTCACTGCGGCAAACGCTGCGTCGCTTTCAAATAAGTTGTCACAGATGGCAAACGGAGCTGTGTATTCCGATGCTGAGAGTGTAATTGAGATACACGACCGAAAGCTGGACGCTTTGGAAGATATAATCGAAAGCATGAACGGCAGACCGTTGCTTGTGGCTTACTGGTTCAAGCACGATTTGGAGCGTATCCGAAAACGCTTTGAAATCCGTGAAATCAAGTCTAGCCGAGATGTTTCCGACTGGAACAGCGGAAAAATCCCAGTTGCGCTTATCCACCCAGCAAGTGCGGGTCACGGATTGAATTTACAGAGCGGCGGTTCGGCGCTTGTGTGGTTCGGTCTTACATGGAGCCTTGAATTGTATCAGCAGACGAACGCAAGACTCTGGCGGCAAGGACAGACTTCGGACACGGTGGTAATTCAGCACATTATCGCCAAAGGCACGATTGACGAGCAGATCATGAAGACCTTGAAAGCAAAGGACACAACGCAGGCGGCACTGATCGCCGCTGTGAAAGCAGATTTGGAGGTACACAAATGAATGGATATGTAGAATTGGCAAATGCAATAATTGCGCAGGCATCAAAAGATTACCGTTCCGCAATAAACCAACTTTCCCTGAACTCTAATGACAGAGTGGCACTGCGTGAGAAAAAGAGTATCGAACGTTTCTTTCATTCAGACTTTTTCTCCATACTCACCAATCTCAACGGCGATGTTCTTCTCGCAAAGATGAAAGAGGTGTCAGCATGACTGCAAAGGAATTTCTGACAACCGCATCTGAAATGAACCGCCAGATACACTACAAGGAAATCGAACTGGAAAGCCTGCGTGATTTGGCGGGTGGGATATCCGGCTGCGGTTTTGGAGAGCGGCTTTCGGGTACCAGAAACCCCGACCCACCTTTCGTGAGGTACACAGACAAGGCTTTAGAACTTGAAAAAGAAATCCAGAACGACAAGTGCAAGCTGTCCGAAATAAAATATGCTATCAGCAGCGCTATTGATGAATTGGAAAGCACAATCGAGCGTACTGTTCTTCGGTACAAGTATCTGATGTTTCTTTCATGGAAAGAGATTAGTACAAAAATGGGGTATTCAAAAAGGTGGGTTATAAAACTTCACGACAGCGCAGTTCAGAGTTTTTCTGAAAATTGGACACCCTAGTGCACAGCAGTTCACCTCTGTTCACCGTTGACACAGCCTACCTGTTGTGGTATGATATACTTAGAAAAATATACAGAGAGCCTTGTGGGTTTTATAACTCGCAGGGCTTTTTCTCTACCCAAGGAGATGACCCCATGCCCAGACGACCGCAGCGGCCGTGTTCCTACCCCGGCTGTCCCAACAGATGTGATGGACAGTACTGCGAGGAACACGCAAGCCTTATGAACCACCGCTACAACAAGTTCGTCCGCTCCGCTGACGGCAACAAGAAATACGGCAGAGCGTGGCGGGAGATACGCAGGCGGTACGTTTCGGCTCACCCACTGTGCGAGATGTGCTTGAAAGATGGTCGGCTTACTCCCGTGGAGGAGGTACACCACATCGTGCCTGTGTCCCGTGGCGGTACAAACGATTTCAGCAATCTGATGTCACTGTGCCAGTCGTGTCATACGAAAATACATCACGACCTTGGCGATCGGTAAACTGCAAATTTTATACCTTCACCAATTTATCCGCCCAGTCGGCAGGAAAAGCAAGATGATAAAGTTCAATGTCATCTTTATATTCCTCGAATGTATCATTGTTGATAATACATCCTCTGCTTCTCAGTTTCTCAATCTGCTCTTAATATGTAAGGTGCTGTTTAACCTCGCTCATATAAAATCTCCCTAATAAAAAAATGTCTCCCCTGGGGCACATCGTTGAGAGGTGCGGGGAGTCCTGTTATTTATATTATACTCACTATTTGTAAAAATGTCAATTGGTAAACCGAAATTTTACTACCGCCCTGGGGCGGTCAAAATCTCTACAACGAATACCTCGGACAGCGGCCCGGGGCTTCGTGTGCAAAAATCGGGGTTCAAACGGGGTATTAAACCTTTAAATATTTTCGGACGGTGTGAACCGTCCTTTTTTCTTGTCCTGCGGAGGTGAAAATCATGGCTAAGGACGGCACAAACAGAGGCGGCAGACGGGTACGCGCCGGAGATAAACCTGCTCCTGCCGCAGAGAAAAATCAGAAAGGGCTTCCGGTGAAAATCATAAGCAACGACATACCGGCGCTCGATACAGCCGAACTTGAAGCGGTCGACCTGCCGGAGGGCGCTGTGCTGAACGGCACGGATATGCCGAAGCCAAGCGACTATCTGTCGGCACGGCAAAAGAATGGAGTTCCGCTCGGCGCTGACGATATATACCGAGAAACCTGGCTGTGGCTTAAGCAAAGGAACTGCGAGAACCTCGTAAACAAGCGGCTCATCGAAGCCTACTCCCAGGCATACGCAAGATACATTCAGTGCGAGGAAGCAATCAGCACTTACGGCTTGCTCGGCAAGCACCCGACCACGGGCGGCGTTATTGCTTCGCCGTTCGTGCAGATGTCGCAGCAGTTTCAGAAGAACGCAAATCTTATCTGGTATGAGATTTACGGAATAGTCAAGGAGAACTGCACCGAACCTGTCGGCGATGATTTAAACGACACTATGGAACGGCTGCTTCGTTCAAGGAAAGGATAATTACAATGCCTAAAGAAACAATTGATTTTTTCAAGGAACTGAAAAGCAACCGGCCTAACCTAACGGTACAGCAATACCGAACGATTAAAGGTCAGGCAATTAAGGGCAATGTCATGGACGCTCGAAAAGGCTTGCATAAGGTTCTCAAAAGGAGGAACGTCAGATGAATACTACCAGTGAAATGCAGCTTGTCCAGATAGATAAGCTGATACCATACGTCAACAATGCCCGAACCCACTCGCCGGAACAGCTGAACAAGCTGCGTTCCTCGCTGCGTGAGTTCGGCTTTATAAATCCCGTTATTATAGACAGAGATTTCAATGTCATCGCAGGTCACGGAAGAATTCTTGCCGCAAAGGCCGAGAACATCTCCGAAGTGCCTTGTGTGTTTGTGAATTACCTTACGCCCGCTCAGAAGAAAGCGTACATAATCGCAGACAACCGAATGGCTCTAGGCGCGGGCTGGGACGAGGAAATGCTGAAAGTTGAAATCGAATCCTTGCAGGCTGACGATTTCGACCTCGGTCTGACGGGCTTTGATGAAAAGGAACTCGCTGCGTTCTTTGACGATGATTCCGATACCAAGGACGATGATTTCGATGTGGACGGTGAATTGGAAAAACCTTGCATAACAAAAGCAGGCGACCTCTGGCTGCTCGGAAATCACAGACTTGTCTGCGGCGACAGTACAAAACCCGAAACCTATGAACTCCTCATGAACGGCAAGCAGGCAAATCTGGTCGTAACTGATCCGCCGTACAATGTGAATTATGATGGTTCGGCAGGAAAAATCAAGAACGATAATCTTGAGAACGAGAAGTTCTATCAGTTCCTGTTCGACGCTTTCACTTGCATGGAAAAGGCTATGGCGAATGACGCAAGCATCTATGTTTTCCACGCAGATACAGAGGGCTTGAATTTCAGAAAAGCGTTTTCTGATGCGGGGTTCTACCTTTCCGGCACTTGTATCTGGAAGAAGCAGTCTCTTGTTCTCGGGCGCTCGCCGTATCAGTGGCAGCATGAGCCTTGTCTGTTCGGTTGGAAGAAGAACGGCAAGCACCAGTGGTATTCAGACCGCAAGCAGACCACGATATGGGAGTTCGATAAGCCGAAGAAAAACGGCGACCACCCCACGATGAAGCCGATACCGCTTATTGCCTATCCCATAAAGAATTCAAGTATGAGCAACTGCATAGTCCTAGACCCGTTCGGAGGTTCTGGCAGTACACTCATTGCCTGTGAGCAGACGAACCGCATTTGCCACACAATCGAACTTGACGAGAAGTTCTGCGATGTTATCGTGAAGAGGTATATCGAGCAGGTCGGCTCTTCTGATGGTGTTTCGGTGGTTCGTGACGGAAAAACGATACCCTATTCCGAACTGGAGGTAACCGATGAAGAATGAACTCACGCTCGGCAGCCTGTTTGACGGTTCTGGCGGCTTTCCGCTAGGAGGACTGCTTGCAGGAATAAAACCGCTGTGGGCTTCGGAAATTGAGCCGTTCGCCGTTCGGGTAACCACAAAGCGGCTGCCGCAAATCAAGCATTACGGAGATGTGTCCTCGCTGAACGGCGCGGAACTCCCGCCCGTGGATATAATCACATTCGGCAGTCCGTGCCAGGATATGAGCATTGCCGGAAAGCGAGGCGGTCTTGATGGTTCAAGGTCGAGCCTGTTCTATGAAGCTGTTCGGATAATAAAGGAAATGAGGTGCGCCACAAATGGAAGATACCCGAGATTTGCAGTCTGGGAAAATGTCCCCGGAGCGTTCTCGTCCAACAAGGGCGAGGATTTCAGAGCGGTCCTCGAAAGTTTATGCAGGGTCAAGGACGAAAGCGTTTCTGTTCCTCAATGTGAGAAATGGACAGCTGCCGGAGAGATACTGGCAGACGGCTTTTCTATCGCATGGCGAGTCCTCGATGCGCAATACTGGGGAGTACCCCAGAGAAGAAAACGCATCTACCTTGTCACAGATTTTGACGGCGAATGCGCCGGAAAAGTATTATTTGAGTCCGAGGGCTTGTCGGGGTATTCTGCAGAGGGCTTCAAAGCGTGGCAAAGAGCTGCCAACGCTGCTGAAAGCGGCTCTGGAGCGACAGGCGCAGCAGGATTTTGCACTGAGCACTCCGCAAAAGCCCGTGGGATAGGCTACGAGGAAGAAACCTCGCCTACGCTCCGTGCCGGAACAGTTCCGGCGGCTGTTTACGAAAATCACTCGCAGGACACACGCTACACCGAGCTGCGCGGCATTGCTCCAACGGTTTCTTCAACCTACGGAACAGGCGGGAATAATCAGCCGTTCGTGGTTGAAGATACACGTTGTTTTGATGTTCGTTTCACGTCTGACGGAACGAAAAACGCACGGCAGAACTGTTATGAAACAGACACTGCACGGACGATTGACACGGGAGGTAATTCTCCCGACTCAAACCAAGGCGGTGTGGCAGTCGTAGCCGTCCAGGGTTCAATGATAGGCAGAGCCGATAAAAATGGTCCGCAAGGCAGCGGTGTAAACGAGAATATATCATTCACGTTGAATGCCACCGACCGCCACGCAGTAGCATTTTCGCAGGACAGCTACACGAAGTACAGCGAAAACGATAAATGCGGTGCGCTCCGAGCCGCAGGTGGGATGTACGGAGGAGGCTCTGAAACTCTTGTGTACAGCACAAGCAAGAATTCTTACCACACCGAAGCCGAGGAAAACCTTGCAAACACGCTTGTCGCAAGCGATTACAAAGACCCGCCGACCGTGAATTCTCCGGAATACATAGTCCGCAGGCTTACTCCAACCGAGTGCTCCCGTTTGCAGGGATTTCCCGACTGGTGGTGTGCAGATCTCGGAACGGACGAGCCTACAGATGAAGAATTGACGTTCTGGAAAGATGTCTTTGAAACTCATCGCATAATCGTTGGCAGCGCAGTCAAACCGAAGTCCGAAAAGCAGATCCGCGCATGGCTGAAAAATCCCCACAGCGACTCTGCCGAGTACAAGCTGTGGGGAAATGGCGTTGCTCTTCCGTGTGTTTTCTTTGTGCTTTCTGGGATTGCATGGGTCAGTTCTTGTCGGAATTAGCTGAACCCGGCTCATCGCCAAGCACGATTTTTCCGTGCTTTTCTTCAAACTTTTCTATACACTCACGAATCAGAACGATGATTTGCCCATTTGCGGAACGAGCCTCATAATCGGCAACGTAATGCAGTTTGTCGAGCATTTCATCGTCAATTCTGATGGATAAACTCTTGATAGCCATAAAACTCCTCCTGTTTATATCCGTTATGGCTTTATTTTAACATCATAATGTGCTATAATGTATGATGTGAGTTCAAAGTGCGTTCATAATGCGTTTACAAGGAGGGCAACATGAAAGTCGCTGTTATTGGTTCAAGAGGACTTACCGTGAGTGATTTTGGCAGATATCTTCCCGAAAACACCACGGAAATCGTGTCCGGCGGCGCAAAAGGGGTCGATACTTCGGCGAAGGAGTATGCTAAAAGCAACGGAATCAAGCTGACGGAGTTTCTGCCCGAATACACAAGGTTCGGTAGGAGCGCGCCGCTGAAACGGAATATCACGATAATCGAGTATGCAGACATTGTGCTTGCGTTCTGGGACGGAAAATCGAGAGGAACGAAGTTCGTCATTGACAACTGCCACAGACTTGGTGTCGAGGTCAGAGTTTACATTATAGACTAATAGTTGAGCCGTACATTGTGCATAACGCAGAATGTGCGGCTTTCTGTTAAAACCCGTTGACTTATCCCCCTATTCGAGTAAAATGTGTAGTACCGAAAGGAAATGGAGGTACATACAATGACAATTTACTACAACACGCAGGACAGAAAACCGCTTGTGAAATCCATCAGCGAGTTCACGGGAGCAGACGCAGTTTACATGAGGACACCGACCTACGCTTACCGAATCGACTATTTCACGGTGACCCGCGATGGCAACCTTGAATTTGACGACAGAGCCGACAGCGAGGAAATCGAGGGTCTGATTGAATTCCTTGCAGAGCGTGGATTTATCGCCGAGGTTGCCGCCACAAGCGCCACAGAACCGCCGGAAACGGATACCGAGAAAGTACCCGCTGCCGCCGACAGCGCCGAGCACGGCGAATCTGTGGGGCTTACGGTGGAAGTTACGCTTGACGGCTCGGCAGTCGAAAACCTCACCAAGCTGCTTGACGCAAAAGGCAGGCTTATCCGTAAGGCACTGGCGGTTGAAAATCTTCAAATCGAGGTTACCGACAGCACGGTGAAGTTCCCTTGGTTCGCAGAATGCAGTGCTGACGAGTGCAAAGCGTACACGCATTTCATTTCGGCGCTATGCGAACTCGCCGCAAATGCAAAGCGAGTTACGGCTAAGGAAAAGGAAACCGACAACGACAAGTACGCATTCCGCTGCTTTCTCCTGCGACTGGGATTCATCGGCTCAGAGTACAAGACCGAGCGGAAGATACTGCTGAGAAACCTCACAGGTTCATCGGCTTTCAGAAATGGAGGTTCTGCAAATGAAGTTTCCGAGTAAAGAAACAATCGAGCAGTACCGCCGAGAGTACCCGGTCGGCTGCCGAGTTGAGCTAATATCAATGGACGACCCGCAAGCTCCTCCGAAAGGCACAAGAGGTACTGTACGAGGGGTTGACGATATCGGAAATCTGCTTGTCCGCTGGGATAACGGCTCCGGGCTGAATGCTGTTCTCGGTGTTGATGTAGTTCGCAAAATCCATGGCTGATATACACAATTTCTGCGTGTGTATTTCGTTCAATATATTGTGGTAAAACCGCTTGCTATATACTGCTTTTAGAGTTAATATGTGTGTACCGCAAGGGAAACAAAGCAAACGGAGGATACAAAAATGAACGAGAAAACCACCAAGCAGATTGAAGAAATGATGAACCAGAGCATAGGGGTCGAGGTTGAAATGAATAACATTACAAGAACAAAAGCCGCGGAGCTTGCCGCCGAGTTCTTCGGAACAGGCAGACACGAGCACACCGCAGGCCGCAACGGTTACGATACCTACTCCGCATGGGACGGCGAGGGTCGCGAGTGGAAATTTCAGAAGGACGTGAGCATTGCGGGACCGGACAGTGAAAAGTGCGAAATGGTGACCCCAATACTCACCTACGCAGACATGGAAACCCTGCAGGAGCTTATCCGCAGACTTCGCAAGGCAGGCGCAAAGAGCGACGCAACTAGGGGCTGCGGAGTTCACATTCATATCGGGGCCAAAGGTCACACGCCGCAAAGTCTGCGAAACCTCGCAAACATAATGGCAAGCCACGAAAGCCTTTTAGCAAGCGCCTTGAACCTCGACAGAAGCCGCATGAACCGCTACTGCCGCACGGTCAGCAAGGATTTCCTGGTGGAACTCAACCGCAAAAAGCCCAAAACCATGGCAGCGCTTGCGGACACCTGGTACGGCAGTCAGAATGCGGATTACGGCAGGTCGGCGCACTACAACGAGAGCCGCTACCATATGCTGAACCTCCACGCAACCTTTACAAAGGGCACAATCGAGTTTCGGCTCTTTCAGTTTGACGCGCCCTCGGGCGACAAGAAAAACGGACTTCACGCAGGTCAGCTGAAAAGCTACATTCAGCTTTGCCTGGCGCTCAGCCAGCTCGCCAAGCAAGTCAAGACTGCAAGCGCAAATCCTCAGCAGACAGAAAACCCCAAGTACGCAATGCGGACTTGGTTACTGCGGCTCGGCTTCATCGGTGACGAGTTCAAGACCGCAAGGGAACTTTACACCAAGCGGCTCGAGGGTGACACCGCATTCCGCAACGGCAGGCCGCAGTAAGCAGGAATCAGCTTCCTGCCCCCAACTCCCCCACAGCGTGGGGCTTTTGGTGGTAGAAAGGTGATTCCTGAACGGTGGCAAGAACGCTACCGAAAATACAAGCCTCCTTTCGGAAAGGACGGATTTCAAATGAAAAAATACTACCTCGCCTACGGCAGTAATCTGAACCTACGGCAAATGGTGCTGCGGTGTCCAACAGCAAAGGCTATGGGAACTGCGGTAATCAAGGACTACGAACTGCTTTTCAAGGGCAGCAAGACAGGCGCTTATCTCACAATCGAACCGAAGGCAGGAGCGGAAGTTCCAGTTGCAGTCTGGTCGGTCGAGCCTGCCGATGAGCAAAGGCTTGATGTGTATGAGGGCTTTCCTGCTTTCTACTACAAGGCTGAACTCGACTTGCCCGTGAGGTACTTCTCAGGCAAGACCGTACTCAGAAAGGCTTTCGTGTACATCATGCACGAAGAACGACCGCTGGGATTGCCAAGCGGTTCATATGTTCGGACTTGCCTTGAGGGTTACGGAAATTTTGGTTTTGATGAGGGAATTCTCCTCGCAGCGCTGAACAACAGCAGGAGGGTCGCAAATGAAATCAGATAACGCAACAGAACTTCGCACTTGTCCCCGTTGTGGGGCGCAGTACGGCGGGGTTCCCGCTCTTTCGAGAAAGTACCCCAACATGCAGATTTGCCCTGACTGTGGCACACGGGAGGCTTTGGAGAGCATTGGCGTTTCCGCTGACGAGCAGGAAAAGATTATCAGTATCATTCACAATAGAACACACAGTTCTGACCGCTGATATTTGTGTACATTATTATACGAAAACCGCTTGATATAATGCGGCTTTAGAGTTAATATACAGTCACCGAAAGAAAAATACACAAATACGGAGGAAAAGGATATGTGGAAACAGGGTGCAATTGGAGTTAAGGACAGCAACGGCAGAATGGTTTCTGTAAGCTACTGGATAAAGCATTACGAAGAGTCAAGCGAGGAATACGGAATCAGCGGCGGCAGAATTTCCAAGCTGATGTTAAAGCAGGACGGCAGGGTAGTTTACAACTACGACCGGGGTGTGGATGTTGAACCCCAGACCCCCGAAGCTGAAACGGCGCTTGCAATACTGATACACGAATACAACTAAACACTTGCGAAAGCCGCCCGAGGGCGGTTTTCCTCGTTCTGGGGGTGATGATATAAAAAAGCTGAAAAAGTACAAGCCGACAAAGTTCAAGCTGAAAACCTCGGTCTACGATAAATCCGCTGCGGATTATGCCGTGGCTTTTATCGAAAATCTGTGCCACACCAAAGGCACATGGGCGGGAAAGCCATTCGAGCTTATCGACTGGCAGGAGCAGATTATCCGCGACCTTTTCGGAACGCTGAAACCGAACGGTTACCGGCAGTTCAATACTGCATACATTGAGATACCGAAGAAGCAGGGCAAATCCGAGCTTGCCGCCGCTGTTGCGCTGCTCCTCACCTGCGGTGACGGAGAAGAACGCGCCGAGGTTTACGGTTGCGCCGCTGACAGACAGCAGGCGGCTATCGTGTTCGATGTGGCGGCAGATATGGTGCGAATGTGTCCTGCGCTTTCCAAGCGAGTGAAGATTTTAGCATCACAGAAGCGGCTTATATACACACCGACCAACTCGTTCTATCAGGTGTTGTCCGCTGAAGCGTACAGCAAGCACGGCTTCAATATCCACGGAGTTGTGTTTGACGAGCTGCACACCCAGCCGAACCGCAAGCTGTTTGATGTAATGACCAAAGGCTCCGGTGACGCCCGAATGCAGCCGCTGTATTTTCTAATCACTACCGCAGGAACTGACACCCACAGCATTTGCTACGAAACGCATCAGAAAGCCAAGGATATAATCGAGGGTCGAAAAATCGACCCTACTTTTTATCCCGTGATTTACGGCGCTGATGAATCGGACGATTGGACTGACCCGAAAGTGTGGAAGAAAGCAAATCCGAGCCTTGACATTACGGTCGGAATAGATAAGGTCAAAGCCGCTTGCGATTCCGCAAAGCAAAACCCCGGCGAGGAGAACGCTTTTCGGCAACTCCGCTTGAACCAATGGGTAAAGCAGGCGGTGCGTTGGATGCCGATGGAGAAGTGGGACAAGTGCGCATTCTCCGTTGATGAGGACGAACTGGAGGGGCGCGTCTGCTACGGCGGGCTTGACCTTTCATCGACTACGGATATAACGGCATTTGTTCTTGTTTTCCCGCCGCTTGACGAGGAGGACAAGTACATCATTCTGCCGTACTTCTGGATTCCCGAGGATAATCTGACCTTGCGTGTAAACCGCGACCATGTTCCTTATGATGTGTGGGAGCGACAGGGTTTCTTGCAGACCACCGAGGGAAACGTGGTTCACTATGGTTTTATCGAGCAGTTCATAGAACGGCTCGGTGAACGCTTCAATATTCGAGAGATAGCTTTCGACCGCTGGGGTGCAGTTCAGATGGTTCAGAACCTCGAGGGCATGGGCTTCACAGTAGTGCCTTTCGGACAGGGGTTTAAAGATATGTCCCCGCCGACCAAAGAACTGATGAAACTGGTGCTTGAACAGAAAATAGCCCACGGCGGTCACCCGGTTCTGCGGTGGAACATGGATAATATCTACATTCGCACCGACCCCGCCGGAAACATCAAGGCTGACAAGGAAAAGTCCACAGAGAAGATTGACGGCGCGGTTGCTACTATTATGGCGCTTGACAGGGCTATCCGATGTGGGAATGACCATGGGGCTAGTGTGTATGATGACAGAGGGCTATTGTTTATATAGTTCTGTGCAATTCCCGTTGAAAATCAAAAGTTTTTGCATTTAATAGCAAAGACTTGATATTTTCAAAAGTTTGTGCTATACTAATGCCAATAGGAGGAATGCACCATGATAGGATCCCACGAACTGAAAAAACGAGATCGGTATCTGAAAAAGCTGATCAGTTTTCAAGATACCGAACCGGTTAAGGTAATTACAGGCATTCGCCGCTGCGGAAAGTCCAGCCTGCTAAAGCTGATGGTCGCTCATCTCAAGGAAAGCGGCGTTGCACCGGAACAAATCGTAGAGATGAATTTCGAATCACACGATTTCAGAAATATGACCTCAGATGATATATATGACTATGTAAAAGAGCGCGCTGTACCCGGCAAGCGTATGTACCTTTTTTTCGATGAGTTGCAAAGAATTGAGAAATGGGAGGACGCCATCAACGCTTTTCGTGTGGACCTGGATTGCGATATCTATGTCACAGGGTCAAATGCTTATCTTCTTTCATCAGAATACTCCACCTATCTCTCCGGACGGTGCGTAGAAATAAAAATGCTCCCGTTGTCTTTCAGAGAATTCCTGTCTTTTCATGATTTTGAGGTCAGGGAAACACAGAGCGCACTTGGAGGACTTCACCGACAGGTATTTGATAAAAACGGCGAGAGATACGAACTGCGGGAAGTCTTTGACGCTTTTATGCGTTTCGGAGGAATGCCTGGTATTGCCGATGTAGGTCTTGACCAGGAAAAGGCGCTGACGCTCCTTGACGGTATTTACTCCACTGTCGTGGTTCGGGATATTCTTGAGCGCGAGAAGCGGCGTGGGCAAAGACAGATTACGGACCCGGTGCTTCTTCGTAAAATCATTCTGTTTCTTGCTGACAACATTGGAAGCAGCGTTTCAATCTCATCCATTGGCAATACCCTGATGAACGAGGGGCTGCTGGAAGATGGTAAACGGAAAGGAACTCCGAGCGCACACACGGTCCAAGCGTATGTAAACGCACTGATGGAGAGCTATTTCTTCTACGAAATAAAGCGATTCGATATCAAGGGCAAGGAGTACCTTCGTACCCTCGGCAAGTATTATATCGTTGATATCGGGCTTCGGAATTATCTGCTTGGTTTCCGAAACCGTGACAGCGGGCACGCGATTGAAAATATCGTGTACTTTGAACTTCTGCGCCGCGGTTACGATGTAGCGATCGGTAAAATTGATAATGCCGAGGTAGACTTCATTGCCACATCTGCGGATGACAAAAAGTATATCCAGGTCACAGAATCCATGCAAAGCGAGGACGTTCGCAAAAGAGAACTTGCACCCTTGCAGAAAATCCGCGATAACTATGAAAAAATCGTTTTGTCACTTGACCCGGGACTTGATAATTCATACGATGGAATTAAGTCGGAAAGGCTGATTGACTGGCTGCTGGACGAGTAAGCAATGCGTTTATTTCACTTGATGGCATAGAATTTCTAACAACTGGCAAATTTTAAGCATCTGTCTATGTGCAGGTGCTTTTCTTTTGCCCATTTTACGAAAGGACTAAATACATGAAGATTTTCAGCGGTTTATTTCATTCAAGGGACAAGCCCCAAAACAGCACGACAGGCGGCGCATACCGCTTCTACATGGGCAGCTCTACCGCAGGAAAGAACGTGACCGAGCGCTCCGCAATGCAGATGACGGCGGTGTATTCCTGTGTTCGTGTGCTGTCGGAAGCGGTGGCAGGACTGCCGCTTCATTTATACAAGTACAACAAAAACGGCGGCAAGGAGAAAGCTCTCGACAACCCGCTCTATTTCCTTTTGCACGATGAGCCGAACCCCGAAATGACCTCGTTCGTGTTCCGCGAAACGCTCATGATGCACCTGCTCCTGTGGGGCAACGCTTACGCGCAGATTATCCGCAACGGAAAGGGCGAGGTCGTTGCTCTCTATCCGCTTATGCCGAACAAAATGACGGTTGACCGTGATTCAAACGGCAGGCTGTATTATAAATACTATCGAGGTTCTGATGAAGCAATACGCAGTAATGAGTACGAGGTTATCCTTTCCCCCTACGATGTTCTGCATATCCCCGGACTTGGCTTTGATGGGCTTGTGGGCTACTCGCCGATCGCAATGGCGAAGAATGCTATCGGGCTTGCGATTGCAACGGAGGAGTTCGGCGCTAAGTTCTTTGCCAACGGCGCTGCGCCGAGCGGTGTGCTTGAACACCCCGGAACGCTGAAGAACCCGGATAAAGTCCGCGAAAGCTGGAATGCCACATTCGGCGGTTCACACAACGCAAACAAGGTCGCTGTTCTTGAAGAGGGCATGAAGTATTCTCCAATTTCAATCTCACCCGAACAGGCGCAGTTCCTTGAAACCCGCAAATTCCAAATCAATGAAATTGCTCGAATTTTCAGAGTGCCGCCGCACATGGTGGGCGACCTCGAAAAATCGAGCTTTTCTAATATTGAGCAGCAGTCGCTTGAATTCGTGAAATACACGCTTGAGCCGTGGCTTGTGCGGTGGGAACAGAGCATGGTGCGTTCTCTGCTCACTCCGAGCGAGAAACGAGAGTATTTCATTAAGTTCAATGTTGACGGACTGCTGCGCGGCGACTACGCAAGCCGCATGAGCGGTTACGCTACGGCGCGGCAGAACGGGTGGATGTCTGCAAACGACATTCGGGAGCTTGAAAATCTCGACCGCATTCCTGCCGAGGACGGTGGGGATTTGTACCTCATAAACGGCAACATGACAAAACTGGCTGAAGCAGGTATCTTTGCGGCGGCTAGTGGAAAGGAGAATTCCGATGAAGAAGTTCTGGAAATGGACGAACAAGGCGGTGACGAATCAGGAAACGCAGACGGAAACGATGGAGCGAACACTGTTCCTCAACGGCACTATCGCCGATGAAAGCTGGTTTGACGATGATGTTACACCGCAAATTTTCAAGGACGAATTGAACAGTGGCGAGGGAGATATTACGCTGTGGATTAACTCACCAGGTGGCGACTGCGTTGCGGCGGCGCAAATCTACAATATGCTCATGGATTATCACGGAAATGTAACCGTGAAAATTGACGGCATAGCGGCGAGCGCCGCAAGCGTTATCGCAATGGCTGGAAATAAGGTGCTGATGTCCCCGGTTTCCATGCTGATGATACACAATCCCATGACCGTTGCGATGGGCAACACCGCCGAAATGCAGAAGGCAATCGAAATGCTGTCCGAGGTCAAAGAAAGCATTATGAACGCTTATGAAATCAAGACCGGAATGAGCCGCGCGAAAATTTCTCGCCTCATGGACGCTGAAACCTGGATGAACGCTAACAAGGCGGTGGAACTCGGCTTTGCGGACGATCTTCTGAACCGCGAAGAACCGCCGGAAGCGCCTGCCGCCGATTCGCTGATGTATTCCGAAGCGCAGGTTGTAAATTCCCTTATGGGAAGAATTGTGGAGAAATGCCGCATAGCCCCGAAAACCGAAAACAAAACCAAAGCCGAGGATTTGATTTCTCGGCTTGATTTAATCAAAAACTGGCAGTAACAGGAGGTAAATACACATGACAATTCTTGAACTGCGCGAAAAGCGCAACAAGGCATGGGAAGCAGCAAAGGCTTTCGTTGAAACCAAGCGCGACAAGGACGGACTTCTGTCCGCAGAGGACGCGGCTTCTTATGCCGAAATGGAGCAGAAAATCAAGGACTACGGCGCTGAAATCGAGCGCATGGAGCAGATGGCGGCAATGGACGCTCAGCTTTCAAAGCCTACATCAGTTCCTCTCACCGGCAAGCCTATGAACGGTGGTAAGCCCAAGTCCGGCAGAGCAAGCGATGAGTACAAGGCGGCGATGCTGAACGCTCTCCGCACGAATTTCAGACAGGTGTCCGATGTACTTTCCGAGGGCGTTGACGCAAACGGCGGTTATCTCGTTCCCGAAGAGTACGACAGCCGTCTTATCAACGCGCTTTCTGAGGAAAACATCATCAGAAAGCTGGGTCACACCATCACCACCAGCGGTGAGCATAAGATAAATATTGCTGCGACAAAGCCTGCTGCGGCGTGGATTGACGAGGGCGGTGCGCTCACTTTCGGGGACGCTGCTTTCTCGCAGATAAATCTCGATGCACACAAGCTGCACGTTGCGGTCAAGGTCACTGAGGAGTTGCTCTACGACAACGCTTTCGGGCTTGAAAATTACATCATCGACCAGTTTGCAAAGGCGCTGTCCAATGCGGAAGAGGACGCTTTCCTCAACGGCGATGGCAAGGGAAAACCTCTCGGAATTTTCGCTGAAACAGGCGGCGGTGAAGTCGCAATCACTACCGCAAGTGCGACCGCAATTACCGCTGACGAGATAATAAACCTTGTATACTCCCTCAAGCGTCCCTACCGCAAGAATGCGAAGTTCATCATGAACGACCAGACTGTCGCGGCGCTCCGCAAGCTGAAGGACAATAACGGCGCATATCTCTGGCAGCCGTCCCTTCAGGCGGGCGAGGTCGACAGGCTGTTCGGTTATGAGGTTTATACCTCTCCGTATGTCCCCATAATCGCCGCAGGAAAGCCTGTAATCGCATTCGGTGACTTTAGTTATTACAACATCGGCGACCGTGGAACTCGTTCCTTTGCAGAACTCAAGGAACTGTACGCGGGCAACGGCATGGTCGGTTTTGTCGCAAAGGAGCGCGTGGACGGCAAGCTGATTCTTCCCGAAGCCGTGCAGATCCTCAAAATGAAAGGTTCCGGTTCGTGATGAATGAACTGCTGACCAAAGTCAAGCAGAACCTCATACTGGAACATTCGGCGGACGATGAACTTCTGAAAAGCTACATCTCCGCCGCTGTTTCGTATGCGGAAAGCTATCAGCATTTGCCCGAAAATTATTATTCTGAAAATCCCATGCCGCCAACCACTGAACAGGCGGTAATTATGCTTGCAAGCCACTTTTACGAGAGCCGTGACGGTTCAACCGGTGGATTTTTCGGGGACAATGTTCAAGCAGGGAAACAGGTGTGGGACACAGTGAATATGCTCTTGCGACTGGATAGGCGGTGGATAGTGTGAGTTTCGGGAAGATGAATAAATTCATTGAGATAACGCAGAAACAAATCGCGCTTGACGATGAGGGTTTTCAGACGGAAACCGATGTTGTTCTGGCAAGGGTCAGAGCCTATCGCGAGGGTCGGCACGGCAGTGAAAAGTGGGCTAACCGCGCCGTTTTCTCCGAGGCAACTGACTTGTTCAGTTTCCGCACAATTCCCAATGTGGAAATCACAACGGATATGCGGATTTTGTGCGAGGGTTCAGTTTTCGAGATAACGTCCGTTGAAGATGTGAAAGGTCGCGGAATGTATGTTGAAGTGCTTGCAAAGGAGGTGCAGCCGAGTGGCTAAGTCTGATGTGAAAATGCCCGATGAGTTCCTTTCGAGAATTTCCCGGCTTGGAGCGCAGACTGACATCATTGCCGAAAAGGTTTTGCAGGCAGGCGGCGAGGTCGCTCTTGCAAAGGTAAAAAGCAATCTGAAATCCGTTGTAGGTTCGGGAACGAAAAGCAAATCCCGTTCCACAGGAGAACTGGAGCGGTCGCTCGGCTTATCTCCCGTTATGGTCGATAAGAACGGAAATCATGACATTAAGGTTGGATTCTCCGAGCCAAGAACGGACGGCGGCAGTAATACGAAAATAGCAAATATCCTCGAGTACGGAACAAGCAGTCAGTCGGCAAAACCCTTTCTGAAGCCTGCGAAATCCGCTGTGAAAAAGCAGTGCGTGGAAGCCATGAAATCCGCATTTGAAAAGGAGGTCGAGGGGCTGTGAGCCAGCTTTCGGAACTCTCTGCGATAGCAAAAAAACTGAAAATTTCTGCGCAGACCTCTGTGTATTCGGGAAAGGCTCCCGATGAATATCTGGTGTTCACTCCGCTGTACGACAGCTTTGAACTTCATGCTGACAATGCGCCGACTGTCGATGTGCAGGAAGTTAGGATTTCACTTTTCACAAAAGGAAACTACACCCGCACGGTGAGCAGGCTGGTGAAAGCGCTGCTTAATGCGGATATTACCGTAACCGCCCGAAAGTATGTCGGTCACGAGGATGACACGGGTTATCATCACTATGCCGTTGATACGGCGAAAAACTATGAAATGGAGGAGATATAAATGGCAACAATAGGTCTTGACAAGCTGTTTTACGCAGAAATAAACGAGGACAGCGACGGCAGCGAAACCTACGGAGTTCCCGCTTCGCTTGCAAAGGCGATTTCGGCTGACCTTTCCGTGGAGCTTGCGGAAGCTACTCTTTACGCCGATGACGGCGCTTCCGAAATCGTCAAGGAGTTCAAAAGCGGTACGCTTTCACTTGGCATTGACGATATCGGCAATGATGCAGCTTCGGTTCTGACGGGAGCGACTATTGACAGCAACAATGTGGTCATTTCAACCAGCGAGGACGGCGGCAAGCCCGTGGCTATCGGGTTCAGAGCGAAGAAGTCCAACGGAAAGTACCGCTACTTCTGGCTTTACCGTGTGAAGTTCGGTATTCCGTCAACCTCGCTTGCTACAAAGGGCGACAGTATCACGTTTTCCACACCGACCATTGAGGGAACGGTCTTACGCAGAAACAAGCCGGACGGCAGCGGCAAACACCCGTGGAAAGCCGAAGCTACCGAGGGCGAGAAGAACGTTCCGGACAGCGTGATCACGGGTTGGTACAAGTCTGTGTATGAACCAACATTCACGGCAAAGCCTGCTGAAACAGGCAAGTAACGGAGGTATGAGCAATGACGAATGAACGCAGTTCTGTAATTACAATCGG
>Ga0129310_1001572_pt1 | contig 19416 bp, 15 predicted proteins | sample Go1ome_2_FD_94433 | JGI IMG/M metagenome (GOLD analysis project Ga0129310, IMG submission 94433) | Western lowland gorrila individual fecal microbial communities from Wisconsin, USA - Go1022A metagenome | ecosystem: Host-associated > Mammals > Digestive system > Large intestine > Fecal | place...
CAATTTCCAATGACTTAAAAGGAAAATTCCATCGTTGCAATCCTCTATTTGGGTCATGCTCGATACAAATGCACCGTCCACAAGTTCCACAAATATATTGAGTGTGGTTCTCCAAACAGTCCAACGGATTTAGTAAAGGCGTTATTCTATTTTCATCAGAGTAACATTCCTCACACACTTTTCTTTTCACTCCTTATCAAATTCAAAGTTTATTTCCAAGGTCTTATTTTCCCTGTCCACCCTTTTGCCTTCCAATATTCAGCATCACGAGGATTAAAACCATTCTTCTGCATCAAATGCATAATCCAAAACATCCCCTTTGTTTTGATTCCGGGTTTAATGTTTCCAGAATTATATATGATTCTCTTTGCAATACTTGATGTTGCCTTCTCAATTGCTTTCTTTTTCTTTTCACTTACACCGTTCCAATCAACAGCTGCAACACCTACACCGTACTTATATCTTTTTGCCACTCCCCAGAAAAACAGACTATCCATCATATCTTTGTTAGTCGATTTCATACCTGCGCCTGCAGCTGTAGATATGCATACTCCTTGCTTTTTAAACATAGATTCTTCTGGACTGTGCACCATCCATCTGTATCCGTAATGGTCTAAAAAAGCTTTCATAGCTCCAGTCGTATGATATACATAAACCGGACTGGCTAAAATAATAACATTCGCCTCATCCATTGCGTCAGTTATTGGCTTTAGTTTTTCAAAATGAGGACAATTCTTCTCTGACTCAGTAAAACACTTTGTACACCCAACACAAAACTCTCCAAAATCTCTTGGAAGAAAAAATTCTTTTATATCTTCACTTATTTTTACTGCCAACATATGAGCAATGTGATAAGTTGAGCCTTTATGACTTTGACCATGTATAATTACTACCTTCATATTGCCTCCATTTACTTAGTAAACTTCCGATTTACCAATTTCATTAAATAATAAATTTCACGAACTAACTACATTGTCAAAAAATTCATTACAAGATTCACCATTATATCTTTTTCTTCTGGTCTTGACTCTGCAATCATAAGCGTAATTGCAACCAATGCTCCATCACTGATTATCTTACTATCATCTCTATACAAGGCATTATTCCGAGCAAGGAATTCCAAAAACAAAGATGCTGCAATTCGTTTACATCCATCTGCATATGGATGATCCTTAATCATAAAATATAATAAATTAGCAGCTTTTTCCTCTAATGACGGGTATACATCTCCACCAAACACACTCTGATAAACTGCTGCCAAAATACCCTCAACTTTACCATTTTCTTTCTCCACACCAAATACATCCGATTTAAATGAATCCTCCATGTGTGAAACCATTTTTTTACATTCCTCATATGTTATTTTATATATAGGCCTGTTTCCCACAGGTTTTTTTAGAGATTGATGATCATATTGGTCTAAAAGCATTAATGCATCTGTATACGAGGTAACAGCCTTTAAAATGTCTGATTCTTCAACCTCCAATGTGCACGCAAGCATCTTTGTTTGAATGTCAACGGTTCTTTCAAGCGCTTGCAATCGTTTTTCATTAATAGCATAGCCTTGAATCACATATTGCTTTAAAACAGAATTAGCCCATCTACGAAATGCGATGCCCCGTTTTGAATTAACACGATATCCAACAGATAGTATCATGTCAAGATTATATATCTTAGGTTTTCGTCCTCCGGAACTTTTATCGGAAAAACCGATAGAAGTCTCATCCAACTCGCCTGACGATATAATATTATTGATATGCTCACTTAATGTTGCCTGTTTTACTTCAAACAATTCTACCATTTGTTTCTGCGTCAACCATACAGTTTCTAATTCTGGGCTTAACTCAACTTCAAGATTTATATCACCATCTGTAAATAAAACAATTTCATTTTTCAAAAATATCACCACCTATTGCATCAAATAATTAATCGCATCTTTAACAGTCATACATGTAGCACACTCCTACAAATTTTGTTACTCACATGATATCATATTTTTTCTTCAATTACATCCATCTAATTTTAATAAACTGTCATTCGTCTTGCTTCTGTAACCAGCATCCGGTTAATCTTCTCCTGCATTGTTTCCTTTGCATCTTCATTGAATACATCAGTAATAATGAAATCCGTTTTAAGGGCATTGTGTGTCTAATATGAAAAAAGTCATAAAATCGTAAGAATTTAATAAGGATTTGAGAATATATGAATCCTCTTGTTCTGATAGGATAGATACAATGTAAGTTGTATCGGCATGATCGGAATAGGAGGATTTTTTATGGATATGGGATTACAATTAGATGCCAGAGAAGAAATTTATGGAGAGAATAAATCGGAGACAGCAAGGAAAGTAAGCCGGCGGCAACAGATCCGGATGCAGAAAAGAAGGAAGAAGATTGCCAGACGACGCAGGAGAAGAAAGGTTCTTGGTATGGCACTGTTATGTGTTGGTGCATATATTTTATTACAGATAGCAGGAAGTGTGATCGGAAATTTTGCGGGTGCGTTTTCTTTTCGGTTAGGAAAGAAAGCAACCGTGGTGCCCGATTCTAAGTATACATCCAATACGCCGCAGGTGTTAGATGAGAACGAGGTGCAGCAGAAGTTACAGGCATTAGCACAGGAATATCCGGAGTTTGAAGAGGTTTATGATAATGCAGATGCGTATCCACAGAAGCTATTAGTAGCCCTTTGTAATAACCCGGAAATGATTGATTATGTGAAAGGGTATTTAAATGCAGATGGTTCCGGCAGTGGATGGCTAACAACGGATGAAATGTCACAGCAATTTCCACTTTTGTTACAGTGGGACAAGCGTTGGGGCTATATTCCGTATGGGGATAATGTGATTGGACTGTCGGGGTGTGCACCGACCTGTCTTTCTATGGTGATCGTGGGATTGACGGGGAATAAGGATGCTACACCGGATGCAATCGCACAGTATGCTACGGATAATGGTTATTATGTAGATGGAGTAGGAACGGCATGGAGCCTGATGACGGCAGTAGACAGTTACGGAGTGATCGGGCAGGAGACAACATTAAGTGAAGATAATATATATAATGAATTGGAGAACGGGAATCCGATCATATGCAGCATGCGACCGGGAGATTTCACAAGTGTAGGACATTTTATTGTATTAACCGGAACGGAGGACGGTAAGATCCGGGTGAATGATCCGAACAGCCTGACCAGAAGCAGGCAGTTGTGGGATTATGATACGTTAGCAGATCAGATTAGTAACTTGTGGGTGTTTGTAAAGGGATGATGTTGTGTCATTGCGAAAGAATATATATTTATGAAAATCCGTAATGAAATTATGGGAAAATGTATACAATAATATTAATCCTGTTGACACATACACGCAACACGGGTATAATTTAATTATGATAAAGAGTTTTGCGGACAAAGAGACAGAAAAAGTCTATAATCAGATATTTTCGAAGAAACTTCCACAGAACATTCAAAAAATTGCATTGAGAAAATTGATAATGATTGATAATGCGCAGAGTGTGGAGGACTTAAGAGTTCCACCAGCGAACCATCTTGAACAACTACAAGGTGATCGCAATGGACAATATAGCATTAGAATCAATGCTCAGTATAGGATTTGTTTTCTTGTTATAGGTCAGTGCGATTTTTGTGATGTCGAAATTGTTGATTATCATTAGGAGGTGACTGATTATGAATCGTATCATTGAAACGCCAAAAGTAAGCGAAATATTGAAAGAAGAATTTATGGAACCTTTGGATATTTCAGCATATAAATTAGCACGGGAGATTCATGTACCTGTGTCAAGGGTTCAGGATATTTTACATGACAGAAGAAAGATTACAGTGGACACTTCACTTCGACTTGCAAAGTATTTTGGGGTGTCGGATTCTTATTTTCTGGATATTCAAAATGATATAGATTTGCGTAATGCAAAGATGAATATGGAAGAAGAAATAGAAAGTATTCAAACATATCATTACGCATAAAAATGAATGGGTTAATGACAGGTCTATTTCCCGGCTTGCAGGATGACGGCAACTGTTGTAAAATACATATATCTATGGAATAAAGCAGACCACATAACATAGGATGCATGTTATGTGGTCTTAACGTGTTTTAGTAAGAATGGGAATTGAGAGATGAATAAACGAACATTACGAGTATTAGAATATTATAAGATTATCGAAAAGTTGACCGGATTTGCGACCTGCCCGGCCGGAAAGCGGATGTGTGAACGGTTGAAACCGTCTACCGATCTTATGGAGATTACAAAGAATCAGGAAGAGACAGCAGATGCCTTGCGGAGAGTGTATCAGCAGGGAAGTCTGTCATTTTCCGGTGTATATCCGATTGGAGAGGCAATGAAGAGAGTGGCAGTTGGAGCCAGTCTTTCGATTGCGGAGCTGTTGGATGTAGCAAAGCTGTTGCAGGTTGCTGAACATGCCAGACAGTACGGGGAACAGTCACAGGATAAGGACGAAGCAGGTGTGAATACCAGACAGGATTCTCTGACCGGTTATTTTGAAAGTCTGATGCCATTAGAACATTTAGCAAGAGAGATCAACCGCTGTATCCTGTCAGAGGATGAGATCGCAGATGATGCATCCGCAACATTGAAGGATATCCGTCGCAATATGAAGGCAACGAATGGCAAGGTACATGAAGTGTTGAATGGAATTGTGACAAGACAGACCAATCAGGCAATGTTGCAGGATGCAATCGTTACGATGCGTAATGGACGGTATTGTATTCCGGTTAAGTCAGAGTATAAGGGACAGTTTCCGGGTATGGTGCATGATCAGTCTTCAACCGGATCTACCTTTTTTATTGAACCAATGGCAGTAGTGAATCTGAATAATGAGTTAAAGGAATTAGCTGCCAAAGAAGCAATGGAGATCGAGAAGATCTTAGCACGGTTAAGTGAACAGGTGGCACAGTCAAAGGATGCATTGGAGAGCAATGTGGAAGTTCTGACCAAGTTGGATTTTATATTTGCCAAGGCTTCTTTTGCCAAGTCATATGATGGTACCCAGCCTGAGTTGAATACAAATGGATATACGAATCTGAAACAGGCAAGACACCCATTGTTAGAGCGTCATAGTGTGGTTCCGGTGGACATCCGGTTAGGGGATGACTATACGATGTTGATCATTACAGGTCCGAATACGGGTGGTAAGACGGTATCTTTGAAAACACTTGGATTACTTACATTGATGGGACAGTCTGGTCTGCATATTCCTGCATTTCAGGGATCAACGCTTGCTGTTTTTGAGGATGTATTTGCGGATATCGGAGATGAACAGAGTATTGAACAGAATCTGAGTACATTTTCTTCCCATATGACCAATGTGGTGTACATTTTGAAACATGCTTCGTCCCGCTGCCTTGTCTTGTTTGATGAGCTGGGTGGAGGAACCGATCCGGTCGAGGGTTCTGCGCTGGCAATCTCTATTCTCAATGATCTGCATAACCGGGATATCCGCTGTATGGCAACGACACATTACAGTGAACTTAAGACATTTGCTATGACAACACCCGGTATTGAGAATGCGTGCTGTGAGTTTGATGTGGAGACATTAAGTCCGACTTATCATTTACTGATCGGAATTCCAGGTAAGTCGAATGCCTTTGCCATTGCCAAGAAGTTAGGAATGGCAGATCATGTCATCGAGAGTGCAAAGTCACAGATTGACAGCAGTACGGTAGATATGGAAGCATTGCTTGCAGATCTGGAAAAGTCGAAACGGACAATTGAACAGGAGCAGGCCGAGATTGCTGCGAATAAGGAAGAGATTCAGAAGTTAAAAGACCGGCTGGCGTCGAAGAATGAGCATATCGAACAGAGAAAGCAGGACATCTTAAGGAATGCCAGAGAGGAAGCTAGAGAGATCTTAGAGGATGCGAAGGCATTTGCGGATGAATCGATCCGTAAATATAATAACTGGGAGAAGAAACCACAGACTGCCAATAACAAAGATATGGAAAAAGCACGTGGCGAATTGCGGGATAAATTAAAATCCGTAAACAGTAAGTTGGAGTACAAGACCTCGAACCGGAAGTCCAAAGCAAAGGCAAGTGATTTTCACCTGGGAGATTCAGTGCACGTGATCAGTCTGAATTTAGACGGAACGGTGCGTTCTCTTCCGAATCAGAAGGGGGAACTGACCGTTCAGATGGGTATTTTGCAAAGTACGGTTAAGATCAGTGATGTGGAGATCGTCAAAGAGGAGAAACAGAGCAAGCAGCAGAAGACAGCACAGTATCGTGCTTCGGTGAATAAAGCAAAGAATATCAAACCGGAGATCAATCTGCTTGGCATGACGGTAGATGAGGCAATCATGGAATTGGATAAATATTTGGATGATGCCTGTTTATCTCATCTGAATCAGGTGCGGATCGTGCATGGAAAGGGAACCGGAGCTTTGCGCAAAGGTGTACATGAGTATCTCAAACGTCAGAAGTATGTGAAGTCTTTCCGGTTAGGTGAGTTTGGAGAGGGCGATGCCGGTGTGACAATTGTTGAATTGTAGTGGTCTGCATGGCAGATAAGAAGATAGGAACAGAATAGATCGGAGAAAGGCTCCGGAAAGAAGGAGGTTTGCATGGAGAAAAAACGTATTTTGATCGTGGATGATGATGAGAATATCGCAGAGTTGATCTCACTGTATCTTGTAAAGGAATGTTTTGATACGGAGATTGCGGCAGATGGAGAGTCTGCATTGGAGAAATTCAAAGAATATCAACCGCAGTTAATATTGCTTGATATTATGCTTCCGGGTATGGATGGATATGATGTATGCCGGGAGATCCGTAAGAGCAGTAATGTGCCGATCATTATGCTCTCTGCCAAAGGAGAGGTGTTCGATAAAGTATTAGGACTTAAGATCGGGGCAGATGACTATATGATAAAACCGTTTGATTCGAATGAATTAGTAGCACGGGTACAGGCGGTACTTCGCAGAGTACAGCAGAATGAAGAGGTGGTGTCAGATCAGGTGGAGAAACTATCAGATTGCGTGAAGTACGATGGTCTGACCGTGAATCTTAACAGTTATTCCGTGATTTATAACGGAACAGTAATTGATATGCCACCGAAGGAAATGGAGCTGCTATATTTTCTTGCCAATAGTCCGAATCAGGTGTTTACCAGAGAACAGCTATTAGATCAGATCTGGGGATATGATTATATTGGAGATACCAGAACGGTGGATGTTCATGTCAAACGTATCCGGGAGAAGATCAAAGACGGAAGTAACTGGTCGATTGCAACAGTATGGGGAATCGGCTATAAGTTTGAGGTGAAATAGCCGGGGAGATAGTAAGTGAAACGTACATTTTTTGATAAAGTAGTTGTGATCATTATATTGTTGCTGATCGGTGTGTTTATCGCAGTGGGCAGCTATACGACTTATGCAACGCAGAAAGCGTTGGTTACAGAAAAGCAGGATAATCTGATCAATGAGGCAAATTTGTTATCGGAACAGACGATTATATCTTATGTACAGGGAATTACCTCATTAGACTATCTGCAGGTGCGGTTTAATGAGTTTGAGGATTCGCTAAAGACGAGTGTCTGGTATTTTGATTCAGAAGGAAAGCTAATTGTAGCATCGAATCCGGAGAACTATCCGAAATTGCCGGGGTATTTGAAGGATATTGCTGACAGTATTGATCCGAAAAAGGCATTTACACTGACGGGAGATTTTTATGGTATTTTTGATAATACGATGATCAGTATCGGACTACCGGTATATACCGGGATGACGCAGAATGGTTTTCTGATTCTGCATACCTCTATGACCGAGTTGGATGATCTGCAAAATAATATGTTAAACATTATGTATATGCCATTCCTTGTGATGATCCTGGTAGTTGGTGTTGTGCTGGCATATCTGTCCGGAACGGTCATTCGTCCGATTGCAAAACTAAACAGTGCGGCAAGAGAATATGCAAAAGGGAATTTTGAGACGAAAACCGGAGTAAAGCGAAAAGATGAGATTGGAGAACTTTCGGATTCTCTGGAATATATGGCAAGTGAGTTGAGTAAATTAGATGAATATAGGAAGAATTTTATTGCGAACATTTCCCATGATTTCCGATCTCCGCTTACATCAATCAAAGGGTATTTGGAGGCAATGTTGGATGGAACGATTCCCATAGAAAAGTATGACCGGTATCTGAATATTGTGTTGACGGAATCAAAACGACTTTCTAAGTTGACGGAAGGATTATTGGAATTAAATGATTTTGATACCTATGGACCAATCCTTAAGAAACAGAATTTTGACGTGGTAGACATCATACGGGAAGTGCGTAATACGGTAGAAGGTGTCTGCGAAGAGAAGAAGATTGATCTTCGACTGAAATGTCCGGCAGAGGACACGCATGTATATGCAGATAAGATGAAAATAGGGCAGGTTATCTATAATCTGGTGGATAATGCGATCAAATTCAGTCCAAAGGGTGGACAAATCCAGATTACGGTATATGATAAGAATGATAAGATTTTTGTTTCCGTTAAGGACGAAGGACCGGGCATTGAGAAAGAGAAACAGAACAAGGTCTGGGATCGTTTTTACAAATCGGATACTTCTCGTGGAAAAGATAAGCAGGGAACCGGATTGGGACTTTCTATTACAAAAGAAATTATAAAGGCCCATGGAGAACATATTGATTTGATCAGTACGGAAGGTGCCGGAAGCGAGTTCGTGTTCTCACTTCCAAGGCACAGATGAGATAGAAAATAAGGAGGATAAACAATGCGTTTTATTAAAGAATTGAGAGAAGGAGATATGATATCTTCTATTTACTTATGTAAGGACAAGAAGACATTACAAACAAAGGCAGGAAAGAATTATTATTCCATGCAGTTACATGATAAGACAGGTTCCGTGGATGGTAAAGTATGGGATCTGTCAAATGGAATCGGACATTTTGAATCCATGGATTATATTCAGGTAGATGCACAGGTGGTCAGTTTTCAGGGCGCATTACAGCTAAATATCCGCAGGGTGCGCAAGGCAGAGGAAGGGGAATATGATCCGGTAGATTATATGCCATGCTCAAAGAGAAATATAGATGAGATGTATAATGAGTTGTTGGAGATGATCGCAACAGTCCGGGATGAGCATTTACATAAACTGTTGGAGATGGTATTTACAGAAGATGCAGATTTCATTAAGGCGTTCAAGATGCACTCCGCAGCTAAGACAATGCATCATAATTTTGCCGGCGGATTATTAGAGCACAGTTTGTCGGTTGCAAGACTTTGCGAGTTCTATGTGAAACGATATCCGGTACTTAACCATGATCTGCTTATTACAGCGGCACTCTGTCATGATATTGGGAAAATGAGTGAGATTTCATCCTTTCCGGAGAATGATTATACCGATGAGGGACAATTGATCGGACATATTGTGACAGGTACGATCATGTTAGATGAAAAGATTCGTCAGATCGATGGCTTCCCTGTAAAACTTGCCAATGAGTTGAAGCACTGTATCTTATCGCATCATGGAGAGTTGGAATATGGTTCTCCGAAGAAACCGGCATTGATCGAGGCGGTTGCTCTGGCATTTGCGGATAATACTGATGCCAAGTTAGAAGGATTCATAGAGTTATTAGATGGTGGGAATAATAATGGTAATAGTGAATGGCTCGGATTCAGCAGAATGTTTGAGTCGAATGTAAGACCAACGTCAAGATAGTAAAGGAAAGTAAGATATGGAATGTTTGAAAGCGCCGTTCCGGTTATCGGATGTGGGAAAGCAGTATGAAGATGCCCGCAAACAAAAGAAGATGCCATTTGAGATTACAGGAACGGATGGGTATGCCAGATTCTATACGATGGATTGCCTGGGTAATGACCGTGTGAAGCTGATCGTGACCTATAATGAGGATCGGGCGAAGGAGATTGTGGATGCCTATGCCTTTTTTGACCGGAATGTCATGTATTATCCGGCAAAAGATGTGCTATTCTATAATGCGGATATTCATGGACATACGATTCTTCGTCAGCGTATGGAAGTTATAAAAGGAATTTTAGAGCAGACAGTTACGACAGTGGTTGTGTCAATTGATGCACTGCTCAATAAGCTTGTTCCGCTTAGTGAGATACAACAGAATATTATAACATTTCGGCTAGGGGAGACATTGGACTTAGATCCGGTCAGAAAGCGATTGGTTGCACTGGGTTATGAGAGAAATGACTGGGTAGACGGAGTGGGACAGTTTGCAATCAGGGGAGGTATCTTGGATATCTTCCCTATGAGTAGTGAGTGTCCATATCGAATCGAGTTATGGGGGGAAGAGATTGATAGTATCCGCAGCTTTGATGTAGAAAGTCAGAGAAGTATTGAAAATGTAGAAAGCCTTTTGGTATATCCGGCGGCAGAGATGGTGTTAGACGAAGACCATATTCAGGCGGGGCTCAAAAAACTGCAGAAGGAACATAAAGCATATGCTAAGAAACTCAAAGAGGAATTCAAGACAGAGGAATATGCCAGAATCAACAGAACTATGGAATCGTTAAAGGAGGAGCTTACCTGTTTTCACAGTGCCATGGGAATTGACAGTTATATCGGTGCATTTTATAACCCGTTAGATAGTTTTCTTTCCTATATGCCTAAGGATACACAGATTTTTGTGGATGAACCGTCTAGAGTATTAGAACGTGCCGAGGCGTGTCAGCTTGAGTTCCGGGAAAGTATGGTCAGCCGTTTAGAGGGTGGTTATATGCTGCCAAGTCAGGCAGATATCCTGTTTGATTACAAGGAAATTGTGGGAAAGATTGCAACAAAGGATACCATATTATTCAGTATATTAGCAAAGCAGGAATCTTTGTTTGAACCGGAGACGCAGATTACATTTGAAACAAAAATGGTACCGACTTATCGCCATAATTTTGAGATGCTTCTGAAAGATATCCGAAGATGGAAACAGGAAGGATATCGGATTCTGTTATTCTGCCCATCCGCAACAAGAGGAGAGAGGTTTGCCACTACGTTGTCAGATCAGGATGTGAACTGTTTTTTCTCAGAGGATAAAGACCGGGTGCTGGCTGCATCGGAGATGATGATCACAAACGGAAGACTTAAGAGTGGATTCTCGGTTCCTGATATCAGATTGGTGGTTCTGACAGAAGGAGATATCTTTGGTCAGAAGAAGATGAAGAAACGGATGAAACGAAAACCTTTATATTCAGGCGAGAAGATTCATAGTTTTGATGATCTGAATGTTGGAGATTATGTAGTACATGAGAAACATGGTCTGGGTATCTATTTAGGAATCGAGAAGATTGAAGTGGATCAGGTAACCAAAGATTATATTGCCATTGAATATAGTGGTGGCGCAAAATTATTTATTCTTGCATCACAGCTTGATCTGATCCAGAAATATGCATCCAAAGATAGCCGGAAACCAAAACTGAATAAGCTGGGCGGTACAGAATGGGAGAAGACCAAATCCAAAGTACGTGGTCAGGTGAATGTAGTTGCAAAAGAACTTGTGGATCTGTATGCGATCCGGCAGTCCAAGCAGGGATATGCATTTTCAGAGGATACGATCTGGCAGAAGGAATTTGAGGAAATGTTCCCATACGAGGAGACGGATGATCAGCTGCGTGCGATTCAGGAGACGAAGGCAGACATGCAGAGTACGAAGATCATGGACCGGCTGATCTGCGGAGATGTTGGATATGGTAAGACGGAAGTAGCAATACGGGCAGCATTTAAGGCGGTTCAGGATGGCAAACAGGTTGCTTATCTGGTGCCGACTACAATTCTGGCACAGCAGCATTACAATACATTCAAAGAGCGGATGCAGGATTATCCGGTCGAGATAGGTGTATTGTCCCGTTTCTTAAGTGCAAAGGAACAGCGTCAGACATTGGATAAGCTGAAGAAGGGGCAGGTGGATATTATCATTGGAACCCATCGTCTGTTGTCAAAGGATCTTGATTACAGTAATCTGGGATTGTTGATCATTGACGAAGAGCAGCGTTTTGGTGTGACACATAAAGAAAAGATTAAGCAGATCAAGAAAGATGTGGAGGTGCTGACACTGACGGCAACGCCGATTCCGAGAACCTTGCATATGAGTCTCATTGGAATCCGGGATATGAGTCTGTTAGAGGAACCGCCGGTAGACCGGAAGGCGATTCAGACCTATGTTTTGGAATATAATCCGGAATTGATCAAAGAAGCTGTGACGAGAGAGTTAGCCAGAGGCGGTCAGGTGTATTACGTGTATAATCGTGTTAATACGATTGCTGATGTAGCGGCAGATCTTTCTAAAATGATGCCGGATGTCCGGATTGCCTATGCGCATGGACAGATGAAGGAGAAAGAACTAGAAGATGTCATGATGGCATTTATTGACAAAGAGATTGATGTGTTGGTGACGACGACGATCATTGAGACAGGACTTGATATCAGTAATGCTAATACGATGATCATACATGATGCAGAAAACTATGGCTTATCCCAGCTATATCAGTTACGTGGACGTGTGGGACGTTCCAGCAAGACGGCGTATGCATTCTTGATGTATCGACGGGACAAAATGCTAAAAGAGACTGCGGAGAAACGATTGAAGGCAATCCGGGAATTTACGGATCTTGGTTCCGGGTTCAAGATTGCCATGCGGGATCTTGAAATCCGGGGAGCGGGTAACCTGTTAGGGGAAGATCAGTCCGGGCATATGGCTGCGGTTGGTTATGATCTTTATTGCAAGATGTTAAATGATGCGATCTTGCGTCAGAAGGGTGAATTGAGTGAAGAGACATTTGCTACATCCATTGAGATTCCGATCGATGCGTATATTCCGGCAACGTATGTGAAGAATGAGATGACAAAGCTGGAATTGTATAAGCGAATATCCGGTATATGGACACAGGAAGATTATGAGGATATGTTAGATGAACTGACCGACCGGTTTGGCGAACCGCCGACAGAGGTGCTTAATCTTATGACCATTGCCAAACTGAAAGCGCAGGCTCATGAGGCATACATTACGGCTATCACATATAAGAGCGGCAAGGTGCATGTAGAGATGGCGGCGGGAGTTAAGGTTAAGACGGAGTTGTTAGATGATTTCCTTGCTAAATATCTGAATAATATCCGGATCGTGGGAGGTGCGAATCCTGGATTTGTGATCGATATGGAAAAACGCAGCCTTAAAAAATTTATTGATGGCTTAGATGGGATTATTGAGGACATTAATGGATTGATTGAAAGAGAATAACGTGGTAAAGTATATTTTAAAAGAAATCAGAGAAGGATAGATTATGTCGAAGAAAACAGAGAGAAAGAAACAATCAGGTAAGTCAATGTCCCGGGAAACGGAGATGCATAAGAAGAGAGATATGATTCTTTTTGTTCTCATAGTAGTGCTGCTTATTGCGGGAGTTGCTGTATTCTTGTGGAACCTGTCCGGTGCGGGAAAGGAGCCTTGCGATACGATTGCTTTTCGCGTAGGGGCAGAAGAAGTATACATGGACGAGGTGAATCTGTGTATTCTGCAGAATGTAGTGGATCTTGGAATAGGGGAGGAAGCACTGAATACAACAGCAGAAGATGGAAGTAGTGCAGATTCTTATTACAAGAATGAGATATTGCAATTAATTATGGATTACAAAGTAGAGGCACAGGTTGCAAAGAAACAGGGAATCACTCTTACAAAGAAAGAGAAAGAAACAGTGAGTAAGGATGTAACGGAGTATTTAGGACAGATTGATGGCAGAATTCTTTCGAATTTGGGAATTAAGAAGAATCGTGTGATAGAGATCTATCAGGAGCGTTATCTGGCACATAAACTGGAGCAGACGGTAACAGATGATGTGGATGTAGAAGATCAGAGATATTGTACCATTTATATGTTGTTGTTTCCGAAGGTACAGGTGGATGAAGAAGGTAATTATCTGACAGAAGAGGATGGGCAGACACCATTGATGTTGTCGGATGAGGAGATTGCCAAACAAAAGCAGAACGCCGAAGAGGCATACCGGAGGCTGCAGGATGGTGAGGATATTACGGAGCTTGCCAAAGAGTATGGGGTGGAGAAGGTGTCCGGGGAGCAAAGCAATATGGAGGAAAGCTTCGGGGATGCATTTACGGATGAGATTAAGAAACTCAAAGAAGGCGATGTTAGTCCGGTTATTGATATCTCAAGTTGTTATGCCATTTTGAAAATGGTGAAGGAGAATAATGAAGAACTGGCAGCACAGGTTATGGACCGGTATCGTTCGGATAAAGAGAAAGATGCATTGAAAGAGAAGCGTACCGCATGGTATGATGATGAGGGAATTACGGAAGCATCTTTTGTGGGAAACGCATGGAAGAATTTATCACTATATGATTTTGCAAAGTATGTGGAGGAATAAGCTATGAAATATACGAAACGTGCATTGGCAGTCTGCATGAGTGTGATCTTTGCAGTGGGACTTGTCGGGTGCGGGAAGAAGACAGAAGATACGGCAAATGTTGTGTATCAGTTTGGAGATTGTGATGTTACTTATGGCGAATACTACATTTATGGAAAGACAGTCGAAGAAGATTATCAAAAGACTTATGGGAATGGTGTATGGGGTCTGGAGATGACAACGGATGATGGGAAGAGTACTGTGAAAGACGTGACAATTGATGATATTATAGAGAGCATCAATCGTGTGAAAGTCTTGGTGCATCATGCAGAGGATATGAATATTTCTTTGAGTGATAGTGAGAAAGCGGAGATTGAGAACGAGGCAGAGACATTTTACAATGGCTTGACGGAGGCAGATCTCAAAAAGACGGAGATAACGAAGAATCTGGTAAAACAGGTTATGGAAGAAAATGCCATCGCAAAGAAAGTATATGATAAAGAAATTACAGAGTATGATTTTGAGATATCAGAAGAAGAAGCCCGGATGACGACGTTCTATGATCTTGTTTTTGAATGTTACAGCATTGACAAAGACGGTACTGTGAAGGAATTTACAGATGAGAAGAAAGCAACCCAGTTGCAAAAAGCGAATGAAGCATTGTCTTCTTTGGCACAGGACGAGAATGTGACATACCAGGATATTGTAGATAAATATAAGCTGCAATACTCTAATTCCTATACGATGGCAAAAGCAGAAATGGTAGAGGAGTATGGAGAGTCTGTGGCAAATAAGATTCTTGCCATGTCAGATGGTGAAGTAAGCACAGTGATCCAGAGCCAGTATGGCTACCATATTTTTAAGATGATCAAGTCAAATGATGAAGAGTTGACAAAGAAGAATAAGGAAGAGATCATTGCCCGCAAACAGAAGGAATACTTTAATGGAGTATATGAGGATTGGTTGAAATCTTATGATTCGCACTTTGATATAAGTGACGATGTGAACATGGAAATGGCAAAAGAATTTCCGTTTGATGAATAGGAAAAAGGTTCTATGTGAAACTTTGATTTTTCTTGAAATTATATCTTGATTTTCTTTGAGAAATCGTATAGAATATAATAGTTGTTTGCCGATATAGGCAAATGCAGAAGTGGCGGAATGGCAGACGCGCTAGATTCAGGTTCTAGTGGGGTAACACCCGTGTGGGTTCAAGTCCCATCTTCTGCAGGAAAAAAGAGCGGTTCACCAGATGGTGAGCCGTTCTTTTTTTGAGCAAAGCGTCCCTTGACCCCATGGGTTCAAGGTCTCCGCTTCGCTCCGGTCGGTACAAAGCTGATGTTTACTGGACATCGTGCGCCCCATCATCTGCGTAGTGTCGAGAATGATAGGGGAAGCTTTTTGTTCTGCACCTCATCATCTGTGTGGTATTTAATATGTGCTTTATATAATTAAGTATAATGGATGGTTTATTTAATATATTAAGAAGAGGACGGATAAAAACTTATTATATTTATCTAAATGGGGACGAATTCATATTTTATCTTCCCAATGGATAAGTTTTGTGTTATTATACATAAGGTTATTGTGGGTTTTTGGGAAAAAAGCCAGTACTTTACAATATTAATCACTCCTTGTGATTCTCCCATACACAAGGAACAAAGATACAGGAGGTTTTATATGGAAGCGTATAAAGATTTGACGAAAGCAGAGTTGCTTGCTTTGAAAGAAGCGCTAAATGAAGAGTATAAGGATGCACAGGCAAAAGGACTGAATCTGAATATGTCTAGAGGTAAGCCGGGAGTATCACAGTTGGAACTTTCTTTACCGATGTTAGATGTGATTAACAGCACTTCTGATATGAAAACAGTATTAGGTAACGATACCAGAAATTATGGTGATCTGGATGGTATTGGCGAATGCCGTAAATTAATGGCAGAGATGATGTCTGTGGAGAAAGACAACGTAGTAGTATGTGGTAATTCAAGTTTAAATATTATGTATGATACGGTTTCACGTTCTGTGACACATGGAGTAAATGGATCCACACCATGGTGCAAGTTAGATAAGGTTAAATTCCTGTGCCCGGTTCCGGGATATGACAGACATTTTAAGATTACGGAGTTTTTTGGAATTGAGATGATCAATATTCCTTTGGGTGAAGATGGTCCGGATATGGATATGGTAGAGGAATATGTGAATAATGATGCATCAGTGAAGGGAATCTGGTGTGTACCAAAGTATTCCAATCCAACCGGTATTTCTTATTCTGATGAGGTAGTAAAACGGTTTGCCAATTTAAAGCCGGCTGCCGAGGATTTCCGTATTTTCTGGGATAATGCATATTGTATTCATCATTTATATGAGGATAAGCAGGATAAAATCCTGAATATATTAGAGGAGTGTGCGAAAGCCGGTAATCCGAATATGGCATATATGTTTGCGTCGACTTCTAAGATCAGTTTCCCTGGATCTGGTATATCTGCAATTGCAACATCTCTTGAAAATATAGAGTTTATTAAGAGTCAGATGACGGTTCAGACAATCGGACACGACAAGATCAATCAGCTTCGCCATGTACGTTTCTTTAAAGATCGTGCAGGATTAGAAGCACATATGAAGAAACATGCTGAGTTGTTAAGACCAAAATTCCAGGCTGTATTAGATGTATTTAAGGAAGAATTAGACGGTCTTGAGATTGGAAGCTGGATTGAGCCTCGTGGAGGATATTTTCTTTCCTTTGATGCGATGGATGGCTGTGCAAAAGCAATTGTAGAAAAATGTAAAGAAGCAGGTGTTATTTTAACAGGTGCAGGAGCAACTTATCCATATGGAAAGGATCCACACGACAGCAATATCCGTATTGCCCCATCTTTCCCAACACCGGAAGAGATGAGAGAGGCCGCCAAGTTATTTACACTCTGCGTAAAGATTGTAAGTGTTGATAAATTATTAGAACAGGCATAAAGAGGGTGCTTTGCAATGGCGAAGAAAGAGAATAAGACTAATGCCATGCGTATACTTGATAAGAACAAAGTGACTTATCGTACGAAGACATACGAATGTGATGAATTTATAGATGGTGTACATGTAGCAGATCTGAATGGAGATCCTTATGATCAGTCATTTAAGACGTTAGTAACCGTGGCAAAGAGTGGTGAACACTATGTATTTGTTATTCCGATCGATCAGGAGATTGACTTTAAGAAGGCGGCAAAGTTTGTTGGCGAGAAATCAATTGAAATGATCCATGTCAAGGATATTAATGCGGTAACGGGTTATATCCGGGGTGGTTGTACGCCGCTTGGAATGAAGAAGTTATATAAGACGGTGATTCAGGAAAGTGCTAAGAACTTTGATGAGATCATTATTAGTGGTGGTAAGATTGGGGTACAGATTCTTTTGAATCCATTGGATCTGGCAAATGTAATTCATGCAGAATTTGGTGATATAATTGTATAAAAGGGTTCATTTACTTTAATGAACAGCCGATATTCTAATAGAAAGGGTATGGTGGCTGAGCACGGATGCTCGGTCACCTTTCTTTTTTGATTGTACAATTCAATATGTTTCATGGAAAAGAAAGGAGTTGAGTACCATGAAAATCAAGAGCAGTGCTGTGGCAATGTCAGGGACAAGCAGCTACAGCCATTATCAGGAAAGCACTGTGACCTCGAAACAGATGCGAGCATCCGAATGGAATGCTTTGAAGCAGGATGTTGACAAAGAGGCGAAAGAAAACGGTGTATCTATGTCCATTTCAGAGCAATCCCAGGCGATCTGGGAGAAGTACCAGCAACAGCAGGACGAGAAGTCCAAACAACAAAAGTCCGATTGGAAACAATTGGCGGCAGAACAGCCGAAGGAGACAGGAATCGGAAGTACATTTCGTGTGGAAGAAGATTCTATGGTGAAGACGTTACGACAGATTCTGCGGATGTTAAGAAGCCTTCAGAAACGAGGAGGAGTCTGTTCTCCGAAGGATGTGACAGATTTATGGGATGAGAATGAGTTATCTAAGGCAGATGCATCCTTTTCCGGTACAATGAATCGGTTGTCATTTGGACAGAACTTTTCCGTAGCGGGCAGTTTCAATGTAATCGATTTGCGGAGTAATCAGAGTGGTACGGTTACGGCGGGTAATAGTACCGCCTGGATTCAGCACACGGAAGTGAGCGGTTTTATGATGGAACAGGAAAGTACTACATTTTCCGCAACAGGTGTTGCGATGACGGAAGATGGAAGAAGTCTGGAGTTTGGTGTCGATCTATCTATGTCAAGAGGGTTTGCAGGTGCATTTTCTTACTCCAGTGATAAGCAGGTAATCTTAACGGATCCACTGGTGATCAATGTTGGAAGTGATGTCGCATCGGTTAGTGACCGGAAATTTTATTTTGATCTTGACTCAGATGGTAAGAAAGAAGAAATATCATCAATGGGAAACGGCAGCGGATTTCTTGCATATGACCGGAACGGTGATGGTGTGATCAATGATGGTTCGGAACTGTTTGGAACAAAGTCCGGTGATGGTTTTGCAGATCTCGCACAATATGATGCAGACGGTAATGGTTGGATTGATGAAAATGATGAGATCTTTAACCATCTGAAAGTGTGGATGAAGGATGAAGCTGGTAATGACCGGCTCTTGTCTTTGAAGGATTGTGATGTTGGTGCAATTTATCTCGGAAAGGCAGATACGCAGTATCATCTGAATCAAAAAGAGACGAATCAGACGCAGGCAGTGATCCGACAGACGGGAATCTTTCTGCGTGAAAGTGGAGGGACGGGAACGATTCAGCATGTGGATCTCGCCGTCTAAACGATCACCCTTGCACAGCGTAAGTGAAGGCGGACGCGCATGTTAGGAGTGTATGAACCCGCCTTTTGGGTGGTGTCATGTTGCAGCAGGCACATTCGCATTACGACTCGCACGCAGCAGATACTAATGCTCCTAATAATATGCTAACTCACATAAAAAGCGGATATTGATTCGAAAGTGTATATATAAGCGATACATATATATTCTTAATCCATATCCGCTTTTGTTCGTTATGCATATTATTAC
>Ga0129310_1001574_pt1 | contig 19400 bp, 35 predicted proteins | sample Go1ome_2_FD_94433 | JGI IMG/M metagenome (GOLD analysis project Ga0129310, IMG submission 94433) | Western lowland gorrila individual fecal microbial communities from Wisconsin, USA - Go1022A metagenome | ecosystem: Host-associated > Mammals > Digestive system > Large intestine > Fecal | place...
AGCAAAATATCGGTCGTCAAATGGGTTCGGCCGGATGACCTTCCCTGTCTCCGGGTCGTGTGGCACCAGGCAGTCCGGTATGTACGTCTTGGCCCGACCAGCACGCAGCGCATCCATCCACTGAGACCATGCCTCGTCGAAGGCATCGAAGCTGTCCAATTTGCCATCAAAAATAGAGCCTCCGCGGCTCTCATATTTGGTAGACTCGTATATCTGCAGTGGCACGGCCAGGATGACTGTGTCGTCAAATTTCGTATCCTTGATTCCCTTCGTTGCCTCTATGGCACCCATATCCACCTGCGCATCTCCCTTATACAGTTCGTTGCATATGTATCCATAACCATAGTGCTCATACAGGATATACTGCTGGCTCCGCACCGTATACGGTGTTTTAAAGACTACCTCTTTCAGGCGCCCACGCTCCTTGACAATCTCAATCCGTTCTCCCGGGTACCATTCTAAAATTGGATACTGGCTCAAGGCCGTATCGATGGTCACCTTGTAGGCACCGTCGCCGATATACAGCACCTCTTTCAAGGATTTCTCCAAAGCCTTGCGGAACTTGTTCTCCTTCTCAATCTCCTTCCAAAGCTGCTCCTGAGCTGGTGAATCAAAATCAAAGTCGTTCATGTCAGCTAGGACAATGGCTACCAATATCCGGATGATGAGTCCCGGCAGGCCCGTGTGAATCTTACGCATCTCCATGCCCGATGTGCACCTGGACGCCCAGAACTTATATTTGTCCGCCCACTCCGGGTTCTGGCTGTACATCTGTTCCAGCTCGCTGCTATCTCCCCGATACCAGATGCGGTTCCGGATGGCATTCAGCTCGAAGTCCATTGTTTCCTGTATCTGAATGCTGTAAGGGTTCGCCGGCGTGACGTTTAACCAGCTCCGGATTCCCCGTTTAATATTTTCACTCAATTTCTGTGTCCACCTCATTTCTTCTCACCCTCCTCTTGTTGCTATCTACATCCAGCTCCTTTATAATATAAATACAGGTGTGCCAGCACCAAATACAGAAGAAAGGAGTTTGCCTGCATGCGAAGATATAATTCCCCTTTTAATGGCAACCGTTATGTATTAAATAAAGCCACCGGCGAGATACATGACCTGGATAATGAAACACCCCAGTGTCAAATTGATGAAATTAACCATCAAAATGTATTGAACTGCGTCAGCTATGAAGATGCTGCATTAAGAGCAGCCTTTTTGTCTATCAATGGTGCAAACGGTTGCTACTATTGCAATCCATCTAAAGATAATGGATAATTGCCGGATTCAGCTATAGACCTAATTGTCTGTAGCTGTTTCTCTGTTAATTCTTCTGATAAAAACTCTGTCATATCGTCCGGACTTTTCTTATCACGCAGGATGTCAAAAATCAACGCAGAGTATTCGCTTACTCCGTTGACTGCTCTAAGAGCCTCAAATCTTGTCATCTATTTTCCTCCTCAAAACCTATCATTTTCTTGTATGGAATCCATCCATACTGCGATGCATTAATTGTATGGTCATTCCTGTCCTCTGGCTTATCCTTATCCTCATCCCAACTATATCGGTCCATCTCTTCCAGGTGCTCCGTGCAGGTATCTACTACCAGGTAACACCCCTGCTGGATCCATCCAAGCTGCAGCTTGATACGGTCGATAATCTCAACCCGTTTGTATGCATCAAAGAAGTTATATAAGCTGCCATGCAGCCGCTTGTACTTGCGCAGCTCTGTGATGGTTGCCTGGTCCGCGCTGTCGATGAAGACATCCTTTGCAAATCCCCATACCTTCCGATTCCGCTCCATGAACTCTACAAACTTGACCGCGGTGTCTGACGGTGCCAGCGGAGTAGACAGGTCCGCATTGCTGTAAACCCTCTCGGCCAGGATGATGAGCTTACGGTCTTCCGTAATGCCCTGGAAAAGCATTGCGATAGTGTCAGGCGATTTACTGGAATAGGATGTATCGAGGCCAGCCGTGAACTTTTTGAACTTTATCTTTCCGGTGGCAACCTGCTGTTTTACCCAAGCTGCTGCAACCACATGCTTCTTCCGGTCAAAATTCGGGAAGATTAGGCCGGTTGCCTTACCGCGCAGGCCTTGTATCTTGTTCTTCCATATCTTTGTTCCTTTCGGCGTGTTCGTCATAATCTGCTGCAGCTTCTCAGCAGACAAGCCCAGGTTATGGGCAAAAGAAAAGAACCAGTGCACCCATCCGGGCTTTGGTTCCTCTCGTAATTCCTCTATTATTTCCTGTGGTGTCTCCGTCTCCCACTCTGGCAGCGGCCGGGAGCAGTTGATGTACTCCTTATAGACATCCAGGCCAGGGTCATCTGGGTTAAGTGTCGCCATCAGATAGTCACATCGCATGGCAGCCTCTCGCACAAAGTCTATGTCGGCTGTGTTTATCTCGTCGATGTACAGGCAGCCATACTGACCGCCCAGGGCATCCTTCCACTTGCGCTTGTTGCCATAGCCGACAACAAAGATAATCTTATCACCGCCGGATGTGTGGAAGAGGATGTGGGGCATGTTATAACCACCGCCGCCATTACCCTTGTACTCAACCAGCACGCCAAAGTCATCCAGGATACCCAGGTCCTTCTGGATGATATTTTTCTCGGCGGCGCCGGTATCATCCGATGCCAGGATATGCAGCTTCTTCGGTGACTCGGCCACTTTAAGCATAAACTTGAACAGCCCCACCGTCGTCTTTCCGGCTGCCGTTGTCCCCTCCAGGAACTCCACCGGTGCGTCACAGCGAAGAAATGCCTTATACTTTTCCGACAGCAGCAGGCGCTCATCACTCACTATCCATCACCTCGCATCTGCTGTAGGAGGTCGTCCAATTTAGTCTTCTCTGTGTCAAGACCACCTGACAGCTCCACCTTATCCTTGAACATACCAAGGTGCTTACCCAGGAGCTCCAAGGCCTTGAGCTTGTCGGCCATCTTATATTTTCTAATATACCCGACAAACTCTTTGTTCTCGCCGGCCCCTTCATAGGCTTCCATCACGTCCAGGCCGGCAATGCACGCCACCGTCTCGCCGTCCAAACCGGTAATATCCAACGGTTTTCCACTATCATCAAACAGCTTCCTGATGTCAAAGAACCCTAATTTCGCCAGTTCCTGCAGCACCCTGTCCTGGGTAATCTCAGTACGCTTCTCGCGTTCCTTCATACGTTCATCAATATAGGCTACAACGTTAGTATTTGTTAGTAATTTACTTCCATTTACCCTTGCGGACTCATCCTTCTTGACCTTCGGATATGCCACCTTGTAGGCCCTGGTGGCATTAAGGTCAATTAGGTATTCATCCGCAAATATTTTCTGTTTTGGCGTCAATGCCATCTGGGCTCACCTCCTTTTGGGTATAGAAAAAGAGCCACGGGTGGGTGGCTCATACTAATTTGTCCGTAAAATATAACTCTACATAATTTTTTCAAGATACCATGTAACTTTAGATACAAAGTTTTGTCTCTGTAGAGAACTTTTTATTAAATACACAGTTAATTCATCTCCCAACATTGGGGACGCTTCTATTAATGTTTCCAATTTACTTGTTCCTTTTATGATACCCTCATCAGTGTTTAATTCAAAGGTATTTTGACGTATGTTTATGCCAGTCAATATTCCCTTTTTCATTACTTCCTCATTTGAAATATTTTCAATACTGTCCAATATATAGATTATATTATCAATTTTCTTATGTTGGATATCATAACATCTCATTTCAGCTGAATCATTTATCCACTTCATTTCAATGTTTATACCTTCGGTTTTTAACTCCTTCAACCATTTTTTATAGTGTGCAATAGTTCTATTTCCGTAGGGTAAAATTTGAAAAATCAATTTTTCTGAATCTTCACTATTCTCCAAAATGTTAAACAGGTTCTGCACTACCGCTCCTGTTTCTGTAGAATTTTCTGTCAATTCCATTTGTTGGCAATCTTTCTCTAACGTAACACCAAAAGAACCAGCAAATACACCTGTTACCTTAAAATCCGTCGCGATTTTGGCCTTATCTGTAAATTTTCCCCTTGTTGCAATAGAGCCCTCTGAAAATGTTGCTATGCTTTCAATCATCTCTTGAAAACCGCTTAAAACTGAAATCAATATTCGGTTTGAAATTTTTCCATGCTCAACAGACTCTCCATAAAGTCTTAATGATAATTGTTCCTTCGCTTGTGCTTCTAAAATATGCGTTTTTTCATTGTTCAATTTATCAAGTCTTCTATTAGTTTCCTCTAACATAAATTTGGCGATATCAGATAACCTGTCGCCAGATTCCATTATAGACTCTATTTCAAATCTTGTTTCTTCAATTTTTCGATTAATAGAATTAATGGCATCCATTGACATCTGAATCGCCTCCTTTCAAATATTTATCAATTTCTACAGATGATAAAACCATTATTCCTTTAGGCCTATCGGCTCTATCAAATCCAAATTGCCCACGCCAGTAATTTCTCTGATTAATAGCTCTATTAAAATCTACAGGTGAGAGCCTGCTTCGATATTTTTCCTGAACTGCTAATGCGCAATATGCATCTATATTATTAATATTTCTAAGATTGCTCCAATAAGGTGATATCTTTATAAAATCTTCCAACTCTAGAAATATAATAATATCAACATCGTTAGGATTAACCTTTTCTGTTACAAAGCTTCCATCTACCCATATTTCATGTATATTATATGAATTAGATAATTTCCCCACAAAATTTATAAAACAATCAAAAATTTCCTGTCTCCTCTGTGAAGAAGGAAATTTATCTACAAACGTCTGTTTAAATTCTGTTACAGTACAACTATGTAATCCAGGTTCAATCATTCCATTTTCATTGAACTCCAATAGTATTTCCCTCCTACAGTACTCTTATATATGTAGTATAGGATTTTTTTCACAAAAATACTATTGACATTTTAAATAATTTTTGTATAAAAATTTTGTTTGCTATTAATTTTTCTTAAAAAGAAAAGCACCTATCCCACGACAAGTGCTTTTCAAGAAATATATTTTACCCATAGAGCGGTAGCATCCGGAATCGAACCGGAACCCAGGGCGAGACCCTGTCCACCTGCCATTGGTGGGATGCTCCACATGTGCCGGTTTCCCGGCATAGCCCTGTATTGTTTTTGGTAAGGTCAATTAAGGGTAACTTTTTGACCAATCCGCATTGGCATCAGCAGCCCCTCGCAACTCCGTCCAGGGACGTCTCCCATGTTCCTTCGCTCGGCCACTGTTTCCAGCTTGCGCTTCACCGTACTTTAGTCGGCCTTGCTATATACTTATCACTGCCTGCCTCGCCGGCTGGCAGCGGAGAGGATTTCTTTCACCGGTTCTCCCTGCGGCGGGATCACCTTACATTCGCATTTTACATATGTGCCGGCCACTCGCGTGCCCTGCGGCATTGCCCGTTAATAGAGCCTGGCTTATGAGGGATTACGCGATACCGGCGAATCGACCACCAGGCTATTACACACTGGTGGCCATACGGGGGAGGGGAGCCGCTGGCTTTAAGGCCTTTGGCTTCTATTGTATATTAACACGATGTTTCCGATATAAACGATGTTTTACGTGATATTCATCTCTTTCAGATATTTATCTCGGATGTAAAGCCGCGGATAATCAGGACTTTTACTATATCCGGTCTTTGCCGCAATCCTGTCCCATGTCATCCCATTAATGTAAAACATCTTAAATACACATCGTGTTTGCCCGTCTTCTATGGCCTCAATCCATTTTTCAACCGCTTTGACCTTATCCTTTTTCCCATCCAACACCTTCTCGCGTCGCTCTCTCAGTTCCCAATCAAATCCTACTACACTTTGCGGCCTTGCCTCCCCGGTCCGGTAATCAAATATCGTGCTGTTATCAAAACCATTATCCCCCTGCAGCATCTCGACCAGCTCCAGCTCCAGGAGAGGTATTTCCCGCTTCAGGCGCCGGTAATCATCCAGCAGCTTCCTGGTTATCTTAATTCCCACTGGCACCACCCCCATTAATCCACAAATTTATTTCGACCACGCTTGCGCCGGTATTGGATAATCTGAACGTATGTAATGGATGTCCCACAATCAAGTATCACAAAGTGCGGATACTTAGCCGTCACCCGGCCACGCATAACTGGCCGCACACCATTGCCCTTCTCACATTTCCAGGCGTTGTCGGCCACATTAAACGCATCTCCTATCTTGACCCGTTGTCTGCACTTATCAATATCCTCCAGGAAAATAGCTCCCATTAAGGCCAGCTCTGTTTTGCTCTTATTTTTGATTGTCATCGCCTCCTATCTGTCCACCAGTGTTGACCCGCAACCCGGGAACCGGACACAGCGCTGTGTAGCAATACGCTGGCATCACCGCCGACCAGGTCTCCGGCCGCGGCCCCTTCAGGATGTAGTCCTGGACGGATGCCCGCCGGCGCCGCTGCTCTGCCACTTTTATGTAATCTGATTTACTCGTTGCAATCCCTCCTATCGCAGTTTAAAGACTATTGCCCGGGAGTTTGGATTACAAAGCAGATTGTAATAAATCGTGTGCGTCGCCTTGTAAAAAATTGCATATACCCGGTCGTCTTTATAATTTACATAACGTTTCGTCAGATACCTCCTTGTCATTTTATCCCCTCCCTCTTTGCTCCTCTAAATGTCAATATCCCAGCCTTATCCTGCGAAAACCATACCTCTCCGCAGGATTGGCCCGGGAAATCCTAATTATCTGTATCTGAAACAAGATATTCGCATGGCCTATCACTCCCATAACAGCCATTCTCGCATACCATATAGTTACTGCACTTCTTACATTCTTCGCAAACCATCATAATTACCTCCTGGCTTAAATGCTAATAATAGCAATGACACTTTTTACAATCACTCTTCTGGCACCGGTCCATACGACCAGGCCATACTATTACTTTCCCTTTTGCATGACAGCGCCTATTCCGTTTTCTCTTCATTCCCCGTCCTCCTCTTTCGCCGCCCAATCCTTGCAGTCCTCCACATCAAACTCATGCGCCCATTGGCATTCAGGTTCAAATTTACATGATACACATGGACCATTGGCTCTGTTTAACAATGCCGGCTTTCGTAGCTGCTCTAACTGCTTTGCAGCCCACTGTAATGTTTTTTCGTTCATAGCGTTCTCCTCAAAATGTCAATTTTACATATAAATACCTTGCTTCTCTATCTTGTAAATGTTATACTTTTAAAAAAACAAAGGCGGCTTTTGTCATGGATAAAATCACAAATATTGACTATCGTGTATTATGCTACATGAAAAAACTCGATTCTTGCTTTATTGATGAAATAGCTTCTAAATTTGGTCAAGCCGGTCTTGCAAGCATAGATAATCTTGATGATTTAGGGTATATCTGTATGCCCTATGTTTCTGGTCTTACTGATGTTATAGAGGGTGAATCCGGTAAAACTTCTAGTCAAATGGTCAGTAACTGCATGATGCTCACTCAAGAAGGTGAAAAAGCAATATTAGATTACAAACAGCAACTAAAATCTCAACGCTATGACATCATCATCAAAGTTTTACCAATAATTATTTCTTTTATAGCTTTGTTGACCTCTATTTGTGTTGCGATTTATAAATGATTTATGGACTTCGAGTCCATCTTATTTTAGTAGACAAGTCTCTATTAATACGATGCTCTCGGTTTTCCCAATTACCACCTTTTTGCCCACCTAATGCGTACCAATTGTCTGCTTGATATACGATTCCTTCATGTCCTGCGCCTGTGCTAGAATATGCAATTAATCCTTTTACGTTTGGACAATGCTTTCGTATATATTTACGTGCCATACTTAAACATTTACTTTCAATAAATGCTTCAGTATCATCTACAAAGTACATTCTAGTCAATTCTAAAATATTTTTTTGATTGATTTTTCTACTTGTGGGACGCCCCCACATCATGCAGCCAAGAATTTCTTCTGATGCATTTTTAAAACAAAATCTTAATATGGCACCAGCTGGGACGGAGTGGAGATAATGATATTCCCTAATCCAATTATCAACTGTGGTATCATGTTCCACATATAATCTCACATTTTTCTGTTCTCCATCCGGAAATAGTTTAATTTGTTCTATCATATAATCAATCACCAGCCTACTATACAAAATGTCAATTATCTGATTCAAACCCACCATAAGGGCATTCACTTTTTGCGTGTTCTCCAGGGCAGGTATAGCACTTGTTACAAATTTCGCATTCGTCCTGCTTCTGGCAATCTGGACAAATGCAAACTTCACAATCTTTCATTCGTTCACCTCTAAATCTTCAGATTAATCAAAATAACCTAACTCGAACCCTAGCTGGGTGCATCCCGCAATAATTGTTCTAAGATCGTCACCGGCACAATGGGACATCACAAACGTTAAAATATCTTCTCCGTTTTCTTTCCTGATTTCACAAAAAAATCCCTTTTCAATCGTCTCCTCCGTTCCATCTGAATAATGCACTGTAAATTTCTCTACATCTTTTTCATCTTCTACCGAAACACCATCTTCATATTTCTTCAATTGCTTTCCTCCTCTAAATCATCAGTTTAATATTGGTACTGCACATTCTGATTCCTGTTTATTTGCAAAATAGCTTTCTCCGCGCGGAAGTGGCTCGTATTTCCCAAATGGTATTTTGCAGATTCCGGAGATATCTCTTGCCATCCCACCACATTTACATCTAATTGTAAATGGACTTGGCTTATGGCTTTCTCCGAACTCTTCTATCCCCTTTTCAAGAAACATCCACCACTCTTTACCGCACTTTTCACATCTGTATTTCATGGCTCCATGAACTAATATTTCTTTTCCCATCTCTCCTCCTCTAAATCCTCATTTTATGAATTAAATGGTTCTGGTAATGGCATCCATGCGATAATGTCGTCTTGCTTAATATCCGTTGGAGTTACATGCCATTTTTGCCCGTTTGGACCATACCAAGCTATCAAAATCCACCCATTTCTTGTGCAAACCAAAACATCTTCTTTCGCTTTCGGCAACTGCTCTTCCACCGGGATCCATCTAAACAACTCTATTACTTCATCCAGCAACCATATCGAGCGTAGTAATTCATCATGTGTCATAGCTGCTCTTTCTTCTCTCGTCGGTTTAGGTGTTCTCAATGTCATTCTATCCCTCCTCTAAATCCTCATTGCTTCCGGCAGATATTCTGGAAAATCAAAAATAGACATCTGTCCCTCTATATTTTCCGTTTCCTGCATCTTCTGTTTTTTATATTTGTTATAGCGCATTCTGTACTCATAACTTTTCCCAAAAATGTTCCAGGCCGCCTTTACCACGTTCGGTTCGTATGGACGGATTTTTTCCAAGTCTTCGACGGCTCTGTAGGAAATAGGGCATCCGCAGCATCCGGTTCGAGCGAGTCCATACACCTCATATGCATCCGAAAATTTAATACCGTAAAAATTCTTGTACCACTCCTTATCTGCATCCGTAACGTAATACAATGGCCTAAGTCTGTACTGTCCGCTGCTGGTTTCGGTGAAGCACATGGACGAGCTGTCCTTGCGGGGTACGGATCGCATACCGCCCTCTGCCCTCCGCTCTCCTGTGATGATCATGTCGAAATATTTTTGCGCCCTATGCGCCACCTGTTTTTTGCAATAATCGCAGCACCTTGCGCTAATCTGAAAATCCGGTGGGTACTCTCCAATAAAATCCCGCATGTATTTTGATGAGTTGATCACAAGTTGGATGTTCGGCCTTGGTTCCCCGGCGGAGTTGCAGCAGCACAGAAAATTTATTACGCTTTCGCAGTTTGGATATCGCTCTTTTAATTCCTTCCGCTTTGCAGCTTTATCCTCTGCTTTTTCGTACTCTTCCGCAATCGACAGCGGTATTTCCTTTTTCTGCCATTCTTCCAGGCCGGCTGACATAATTTTTGAAATAAATGGAATCCCATATTTTCTGGACGCCTGGACTATATTGACCGCTGGCCTGTATTCTTTGATTTCGATTTCATATTTTTCAGCCGTTTTTTTAACATGGTCTTTCGTTGCTTTCATTTCTAACCCTGTGTTAAAAAATGCATATTCGATCGGCGGCAGATTAAAAAGTTCTCGTGTGCGCTCGATGAGATGCAGCATGATGTCGCTGTCCGCGCCTCCGGAGTAAGAGCATATTGCTTTTGGATGCTCTTTTATCCGCTTTGCGATAATTGCCTGTATAGCTGTGAATTTGGCTGGTGCTTCAAAGTCCGCATATGGTGGACGGTCTGTATATACCCTGCTTTTATAAGTTTCTTTCATTGTTTGGAGGAGCCGGGATCCCTTTGCGCGCGCCGCTCCGGCCTCCTTCCTGCTTTACTTAATCTGGTTCATCTGTTGGGCAATATGGTTCTGCCATTGGCTGCCACGCCATGACTTCAAACATTCCTGTTGTTTCTTCGTAGGTGCACCACTTTCCGTCAAACGTGCAATCGCATGCAACGAAGATTTTATCCGTATTCAGATCCATTACCGTTACCTGCACCAATCCGGATCCCATAACCCTTGTGCCGTCAGACAATTCATTTTCATATTCTTTCGGCATTCGTTCTTTCGCTTTGCTCCATCCCTGCAACTCTGGCAACGCCTCCATAACAGCCCGTGCAGTCACCCGGTCATATTCCTTTACGTTCTCATCTAGTTCAGCATACGGTATCATATCCGGATGATCCGTGACGCCCTGCTTAATTTTTTCGTTCCACCAGGCATTATGTACTGACTCAGCAATTTTCTCTAATTTTTCGTTCATGGTCCCTCCTGTTTCGCATGATCACCTCTGTTCCTCGGCACCCACTTCGTCCTCCGGCACAATCGGCATATCTCTTCCCAATTTTTTCAGCGCTCCCAATATCCTCTGACGGATCGCATCCCAGTCATAGACCGCCAATAGCTCCGCCTTACTTATTCTTCTTTCCACGTTCCATTTCCTCCACCGCCCGCAGGATCGTCCCGCAGGCATCGTCCCAACCGCGGGCGTAATCATCCGCCCCGTCGCATCCCGATATACTGGCGATGCTCTCTCGCACTCTCTGGTAATCCACCCAGTACTGCATCCCTGGCACCCGCAGCGCCCGCGGCGCTCCCTGCATAGCATCCGTCTTCAACTCTCCGTCGGCCAGCATCTGTGTCACATATCCGTTGATAACAGACTTGCACCGGCCCACGGCCTGTCCTATCTCTTGCATCGTCGGAGGATAGCCATGCAAAGTGATGTAATCAATAACTGCCTGCTTAATCTGGTTTTGCATCTCCATTGTTCACCATCTCCCATACCATCTTGTCGTAGTCATAGCCGTGTTCTTCCAGGTTGTGAAAGCGGTTCTTGCTTTTGGCGGTCGATTCCTGCCTCCTGCTCCCGTTGGCGGTCAATTCCTGCCGCTGGGTCCGTGCCCAGTTTCGCACGGCTGCTTTCCAGTCCTTCATTTTATTTTTTCCGATCATCCAATCCTTTGCCGTGTAAAAGTCAATAAAGCGTTCAGCGTCTACGCTATAGCCCTGTTCCTGACAATACCCCCTTACGTCTTCTGGTGTGGGTGGTGCGAAGCGCACAGCCCTTTTACTCTCTTTGTCTTTCTCTTTTACTTTTTCTTTCTCTTTTACTTTCTCTTTTTCTTTAGGTTCCGGTTTGGTTACTGTTTGGTTATCATTCGGTTTCTCTTTGGTTACTGTTTGGTTATCGCCTGGTTCTGGTTCGGTTTTTGGTCTGCCTCCCTTGGTTCCGTTCTGATACCGTTTATTATTGGCATCAATCTGTGGCTTTACGAGACAATAAATGGTTTTTTCTATCCCGGATGTCTCCGGCTCCTTCCCGTCCAGACCGTACTCCATAATCGCCTTAAAGCATTTTGCAAGCTCGGCATCCGACAACTCCTTTATGGCGTCGTAAAAACTCCTGTAAAAAACAATTCCGTCTCGCATCATCCACCGCCCATCCGGCCGAACATACTAATCTGCCCAGGCACTCCCCTGCTCCTCGCGCCTCCTGCAAACCTCCTGGCGCCTCTCTGGGACATCCGGATGCTCTTAACCCGCTTGTCCTGCCTGGCTGCCCATCGGCTCGCCTCCTGACGTCCTTCCGGTGTCGTTGGCGGCAGATAGTACCCCCGGCCGTCGTCCTGTGTGAGGATAGGATAATCCTGCCGCAGGGCCTCAATCGCCCGCCTCAGGCTGCGATCCCCGCACCGGAGTTTTTGACACAGCTCCTGTCGGGTCTGGGCGTTCTCACGGCCGATTCCCAGGGCGTTATAAACGCTATATGTAAATACTTCAAATTCGTTGATGTTCCTCGCCTCCCCTCCGGAGGATACGGGCAGCCTCGGTCTGACCGCCCGTTACACTTAAGTGGCATCGTATCGTGATATACTAACCTAAAAAGTGCATGAAAGTTGATAGTTGCTATGTATAATCCCTGCGGCATTATACCTTGATAAATTCTCCGAAGCTCCCAAAGTCTTCTGTTTCTACTGTCTGATATTTCTTGATTCCGTACACCTTGTACCGCTCCATGAATCGGATATTTCCAAGATTGTGGGCCTGTACATGATGTCCCCGGCATAGTGCAATAATCTCGCTATCACTATCGTCATAGCTCCTCCGGTCGTTTCCCATCCCAATCGCATCCACATGATGGACGTCTGCGGGGCGGCCACATATACAGCATTTCTTATACCGGATGCACTGGATTAAATATGCATCGATATCGTCCGTACGCTTCAGGCCGCTCTCCGTTAGGATAATTCCGTTGCGCAGGCAGACATCCATCAGGAAATTGATAAACTCCCTTGCCGTGGTCACAGAACAGCCTGATAAGCTGAAATACTGGCATCCCGTCTTTTCGATATAACAGTACTTCATCCACTCTTTTGTCACTTCCGGCGGGTCTCCGGTATAGTCGCTGATGTCTCTCAGCGTGGCATATATCTTCTTACGCTGTTCGATGGAGATATGGCGGCCATCATCCAGAATCACTTCTGCGTGGCGGATATTCTGGCGTTTGATAAGGTATCGGATATCCTGGGGAAGATGGACCAGCAGGTCAACACCGTCCCCGGCCGCCCGATAACCGGTTATATCGGTGAAGTAATTCATGCTTCTACCTCCTCTTTAATTCCACGGCAGCCCACAGTCATCATCCGGCGGGATCGTCTCGGGATCTGGTTCTTTTTTCTGCACTTTATCCGGCTTCTCCCGTAGCTGATTCATGGCATCTTTAAATTGTTCCATGTTCAAACGGGAGAGCTGGCCTACCTTGTAGTTCGTGCATATGCTTCTCACGCCGATTCCGGTTCGCACAAGTTCGTTTAGCAGCGTGTTAATTTGTGTTTCTGTCAGTCCTTCCTGTTTGCCTGTCTCCTCGATAGGTTCCGTTTTTGGCCCGGAACCTATGTGGTACACCACTTTGCACGTCCTGACATTCTGGATTTCCAGGACGTCGATTCTGCCTTCGCTGTCATATCCGATCTGGCTGACCGAAAATTTATCGTAGCAGGTATATGCCTCTTTTCCACCTGTCTTCTTTGCCGTTATCTTGCAGTCCTTGTCTCCAATCCAGATAAAGGGGGCCGTATATAATTCCCGGCCAATCCCCCAGTTAAAACAGGCACGTTTAAAGCTGTCAGAGGCAAGCCCCTTTGCCTTCTCTGTATAGCTTTCTGTTCCGGTGTCTTCTTTCTCAATCCACTGTTGCTTGTCATCGTCCCAGATGGATACGATGCAGTTTGCATTCTCCCTGCAATGCCGCCGCTGCCAGTTCATCGGCCCGACCGTTTCATCCAGTATGTTTTGGTCTACGCGGGCATCCTTGTAAAGCAGTAGTGTAATACCGTTGGCTCTGACTGTCGCAATCCGGCAGTCAATTTCATCTGCCTTTAGGCACCTAAATTTCAGTTTCTCCATTTTGTAACACCTGCACTTTCTCTTTCGGGCCAAACTCCAATTCATAATTCATTCCCATGCGGCTGCCCTTCACATTGACCGTGTTCCCCACTGTTACGGCCTCTTTAACTGTGCATTCCGCCCAGTTATCATAGTCCCCATATTCAAAACGGATGACATCTCCTGCTTTTAATTCAGTTGCGCTTTTAACCATGCTTCCGCCTCCTGTAAAATCATTTCTACCTGGTTTCCATTGCCTTCTTGTATAATCCCCTGTGTTCTCCTACCTCTGAGTGCCTTTTCCCGGACCTTCTGTCTGCATTCGTCGCAGAGCAGGCCTTCACCCGGATCCAGATAGCAGCCGCACAGGTCGCAGTTATACCGGATCATTCGTCCTCCTTCTGAGAAAGCTCAAGCCCCAGTATAGCGGCACAATCTTCCTTGCTGACTGAATATCGTTCGCGATTCAGCCACCTTTCAAATGCTGTAACACGACCTTTTAATTCACAAAGTTCTTGAAACGTTTCACTCGCAATATAAATTTTGTCACTATTATCCATCTTGCATTTCCTCCACTTTTGCTTTATAATGTTGGTATGATTATTTTCTATGTACCTGAGCCTGTCCGGTTGCCGCCGGCAGGTTCTTTTTCTTTCTCGGAGCCAGTTTCCCGGTGTAAATATTTACGCCGATGGCAGCCCCGGCCCGGTTGGTGCCATTCCTTCGTCTGCTCATGCTTGTCCTCCCCCTTACAACATCCCTGCCGTCTGTGCCACTGCCAGCAGCGTTCCGGTCAATACTGCGCAGATAATTAACGACACAGCCAGCAGCCTGTACAGCCATAGTCGTTCTGCCCGTTCTACCCGCAGCTGACGCCGCATTCGGACGACCTGGGCACCGGTGTAATCATGTTTGTGCATTGGTATCACCTCCCTCTTCTCCTGGGCATCGACCGAACCTGTGCCTCAATCTGCTTTTCCCACCAGATTTTGAAGCCAGCGGTGTCGAAAATAACCGGACTCTTTGTTAATGCCGGATTCATCTTTGTGGCGAAGGTCTGGTTTTTATCCCCGTAAGCCCGCTTCAGATAGGTTTCCGGGAACCCCATTTTCTGAAGTTCCGACATCTTCATGACAGGTTTTGGAAACTCCAGCATGCAATCACGCTCCTTTCTTGATTTTATCGTCCTTATGCCCTATACTGTACTTAGGCGTTGTAGCATCGAATACAGAAGAAAAGGTCCGATATATGATAGATAAAAAATCTTATAAACTTTTAAAAGCACTCTATACGGCTGATTACTTAAGTTATGAGCAGATAGACGCAATTACAAGTACTCTCACTCCACCGAATGGCTTAAATAATGTTGCACTGTACTTAGCAAACAGGGGGTTAATTCTCCGGCACTATATAGATTCTGATGATAAAGGGATGCCTATTTATGATGGATATGTAATTAGTGCTGATGGTCGTGCATATATTGAAGAGCAACGGAGCAGGTATCTAATGTTTGTTATTCCTTATGGAATAACCACATTTATTGCTTTGCTTAGTTTATTCACATCTATTGCTACCAATTGGAACGAAATTCACCATTTTTTAACCACCATTGCTCAAATGTTTCATTAGGCATTTTTAATACATTCACACAACGATATCTTGAAATTTCTTTCTCTGGTACCACATCCCTAATCTGTCTCAAGATTGGATCTACATAATCAGTTTTTGTTTTTCTTCTGAGAACTTTGTGGTACCAGTGATGATTATATCTCGGCATCCCATCCCATCCCTTCGGTTTATCGCCTAATCGTGTATCCCATTTCCATGTGTTAAGATTTTCATAAATCTCACATAGTTCCGCATCAGTGTAATTATTAAGCTTCGTATTACCCCTCCCTTCTCATTGACACATGCATGTTATGGTGATATATTGGTTTCATCGAACATGTGTTTTTATTTCAGGAGCTCTTCGATTGAGACACCCATTTGCTTAGCTACCTTCTGCAGAGAATCAATTCTAGGATTAGAAGATTTCCAGCCTGTTATAGTTCCATTTCCTAATCCACATTCTTTTTCAAAAAGGTAAAGGGGAATATTTTTTTCTTTGCAAAAAAGTGATATTTTGTCATAAAGCAAAATTTAGCCTCCTTTCTAAAATTAGTTGAATTTTTAGAGAAAAGCATTGACAAACTTTAGAGAATAATCTAAAATATGAATTGTCAGATACATACTTTTCGAGAGTTCCCTATATTATGTTTTATGGCTTTTCTCTAAATCCTGAATTCATTATATAGGCTATTCTCTAATTTGTCAATACCATTTTTATGGGTTTTCTCTAAAATTAGGAGGCATTCTGTGAATAGCGTTGAAAGAGTGAAAAAATTATGCAAAGAACGTAAAATACCTATCTCAAAATTGGAAAAGGATCTGGGATATTCAAACGGGTATATTAGTCAGCTAAGAAAGGGAGTCTTTCCATCAGATAGGCTAGCCAGTATTGCTAAATATCTTGGAGTCTCAACAGATTTTATTATGTCAGGAAAAGAGGAGATTGAGTCTGAGCTTAGTAATAACGATAGGCGAGACATTGCAAAAGACCTTGATCGTATAATGAATGAATTGGCGTCCGGTGAAGATGCCCCGCTATGTTATAACGGTGAGCCCATACCTGATTCAAAACTGGATTTGCTCCGGCAAGCTATAGAAGTTGCCTTGGAGGATGCAAAGAAAAAGAACAAAGTAACGTACAGACCCTACAAATATAAGCCAAGGCCTGAAAAGAAGCAGGCATCACAGGATGGTGAATAATTTTTGAATGATAAAATCAGGAGACTTGTTTCTTATTATGTAAAAATGCTTGGCACAAATAATCCAGAAAAAATAGCCAAGTCTTTAGGAATCACTATTATAAGGATGCCCCTTGACGATGCGGCCGCTGGATTTTATAAATTAATAAATAGACGCAAATATATTTTTCTTAATTCCGATATAGACGATGAAATTTTTTTGCAAGTAGTTCTAGCTCATGAATTAGGTCACGCAATTATGCATCCAAAAGAAAACTGCGCATTTATGAGTCGTCATACTTTATTGCTTACATCTAAGCTTGAAAGTCAAGCTAATTTATTTGCTGCTCATCTTTTAATTAATGATGATATGCTAAAAGGCTATGAAGAATATACGCGCGAGCAATTCTGTAATTGTACTGGATTGCCGGAGGAATTGCTCAAGTTGAGATTAAAATAATAGGGGGATTATAGTATGGGACTGATGGATAATTTAGTTAACGCTGCAAAAAATGAATTAGAAAATAATAAAGCACGGCTATCGAAGCAAGCCGAATGTACGAAGGATAGAAGTGTCCTAATAAATATGACCTTTGGAAACAAAGAGCTAGGATTAAGTAATAATGCTACCATTCGCCAAAAGTTAAGTGGTGAAGTCTATTTTAATTATGATGATTCTGTCCTCTATAAAATTATTTCATATGACTGGAAGGGTCCTGATTATGAGTTCATGACTACATCCAATACAAAAGGATCCGAGAACTCTGAAACAACAAAAAAAGGAAAAGCAGGGAAGATGGCAACAGGTGCACTTATCGGAACTGTTTTGTTTCCGGGCGTAGGAACTGTAGTTGGCGCCGCTATTGGTGCAGGTGGGAAAGGAAAGTCCAAAACACAAAGTATGAATGAATCCTCTACTCAACAACTACAAAAACGAGTAGAAAAGAACAATACAGCTATTATTAAATTACAAAGAATAAATGATGGTATAATCTTTCCTATTACTATCGTTTGCAATTCAGATATTGATTCACAAATTCAATGCTATAACATCGAAAAAGAATCATCTGTATCTTCTACTTCAAAGGAAATGACAGATGCATTAAAAGGAATAAAAGCATTGAAGGAACTTTTAGACATGGGGGCAATTACTCAAGAAGAATTTGATATTAAGAAAAAGCAACTACTACAATAGCATGTAAAAAGCCCCTGTGCTGGTAACACAGAAGCTTTTCACATAATCTCTTGCCGGAAGCTCCGGAAGATTTAGTTTGGTTTGAACACCTAAATTATATCATCCTCGGAGCGTCCTGGCAAGGGGCGTATTTTTTATACCCAAAAATAGTTGCGACATCGCAACAGGAAAGGATGATATAATGGCAAAGCAAAAATACAAACCTGACAAATATGGTATTTATCGTACTAAGGCTTGGGACGGTACTTATGACGAATACGGCCAAAAACACCGAATCAACTTGAAATCAAGAAAGTCCAGCGCCGACCTTGAAAAACAGGTCAATGCATTGAAACGCCGGATTGAAGAAGGAAATCAAATCCAGACATCGGATATGACCTTTCTGGCCTACGCCGATGAATGGCTGGAGACCAGCAAGGCTGTCCGGGAGTACAATACAAGGATGATGTATAAAAATATTATAGACAAGCACTTTGCCGCGCTGGAAAGCGTTAAGCTGCAGGACCTAAGAAAAGTACATTTACAGCTACTTATCAACAATGCATCCGAAAAACCTCGTATATGCCAACAAATCATGTTGACATATAAACAAATTATCCGGGCTGCTGTGGATGAACGACTTCTCCCCGAAAAGGCGCTGCGGGAACTGTGCGAAAAAATCAACAGGCCAAAGTACAAAGCCAGAGAAAAGCGGCCCCTTACCGCCACCGAAAAGAAGGCAATCAAGGCTGCTGACTTCACGCCGATGGAAAAGGCATTCGTTCTGATTATCTACGGCTGTGGCCTCCGCCGCGGCGAAGTGCTGGCCCTGAAGCCCCTTGATATCAATTTGAAAACGTCTGAATTGACCGTTAGAGGGTCTGTAGAGTTTCGAGTGAATAATCCCGGGGTAAAGAATACAAAGACCGAAAACGGGGTGCGTACGGTGCCTATCCCTCCATTTCTGGCCGTCCATCTAAAGGAGTATCTTAAAGGCCTGACAGCACCGTATCTGATGCACACCCAGGATGGCCGCATGATGACCAAAAGCAGTTACCGGCGCATGTGGGAGCGTATTATTAATAAGATGAATCTGGCCGCCGGCGGAACTGAAAACCTGTACGTCATTCACGATCTGACTGCACATATCTTCAGGCACAATTATTGTACGGAGCTGTGCTACCAGATTCCAGCTATCAGCACAAAGAAAATCGCGGAGCTGCTGGGCGACACAGAGAAGATGGTCATCGACGTTTACAGCCATATTGTGGAGGAAAAAGAGAACGTTCAAGAGGTCGTAAAAACAGCGATTGCGCTGTGACAGCTTGGACAGAATTTAGACATCCTGAAAAATTTTGCTTACTTGGACATATTTTAGACATGTTTTTTCGTTGTTTTTCTATAAAATTGCCTAGATAATTTTACCGTCAAAAAAAGCGGAAAGCCCTGTAATTACAAGGTTTTCCGCTATCTTTCATTCATGAGGCATCGGGGATTCGAACCCCGGACAACTTGATTAAAAGTCAAGTGCTCTACCGACTGAGCTAATAC
>Ga0129310_1001578_pt1 | contig 19335 bp, 13 predicted proteins | sample Go1ome_2_FD_94433 | JGI IMG/M metagenome (GOLD analysis project Ga0129310, IMG submission 94433) | Western lowland gorrila individual fecal microbial communities from Wisconsin, USA - Go1022A metagenome | ecosystem: Host-associated > Mammals > Digestive system > Large intestine > Fecal | place...
CACGGGATATCCAGTGCGGCGACTCTCCCGGCAAGCGCCTGGTCGTATATCGGATTTCCGCTGTCGGATATCGCCAGCAGGACGATTACGTTCACTCCGGAGCTGCGCAGCTCATCCAGCCTGCGGAGAAGTCCGCTGCGGTTGCCGCCCTCGTACAGGTCGGTAATAATTATCATCGTGGTTCTGTCCGGCTGGGTCACAAGTCCGGAGCAGTATGCGACGGATTTTTCAATATCCGTTCCTCCGCCGAGCTGTATTCCGTAAAGCAGGTCTACAGGGTCTGAGCAAAGCTCGGTGAGGTCGGTGACTGCGGTGTCGAAAGCGACGATGTGCGTTTTCAGCGAACTGATGCTGGCGAGTATGCAGCCCATAACGGAGGAATATATCGCGGATTCGCCCATTGAGCCGCTCTGGTCGATATCCAGTATGACCGTCCGGGAACCGGATTTCGCCGCCCGTTCATAGAACCAGTATTTTTCCGGCAGGAGGATCTTGCGCTCCGGGTCGTAGTTACCGAGATTACGCCGTATCGTCGTGCGGAAATCAAGCGCAGCCGCGGACGGGATAGGCGAGTGCTCGCGACGGTTCAGCGCAGCCGTTACCGACCTGCGCAGATCGTCGGAGAGCCGTCGGTTTATGTCATCCACGATTTTTGCGATATAGCGCCGCGCGTTGTCCTTTGCCTTTGTGGGTATCTGATCCTTTAGGGTCAGAAGAAGCGCTGCCGTGGAGATGTCCGGCTCCAGTCCGTTCAGCATTTCCGGCTCGAAAAGCAGCTGCTTCAGCCCGCAGCGCTCTATCGCGTCGTTCTGTATCACGCGTATTTCGGTCTGGCTGAACAGCGAACGCAGGTCGCCGAGCCATTTTGTGAGCTTCGGGGAGGATTTCCCGCTGCCCGCCATTCCGGAGGCGCTTTCGCTGCCGTTGCCGCCGTATATCTGCGATAGCGCGGAGTCCATCAGCATCTCTTCCTCGGACATAGCTCCGGCGCCGCCCAGGGATTCCATTGTATCGTCGCAGCAGCTTCCGAGTATCAGCCGCCATCGTTTCAGAATTTCCTTGTTTTCCATTCAAATATCTCCGAAATCAAAATCGTCCAGCTCGCTTACCGACTGCTGTTCCTCCGTATTCAGTGCGGCGGTGACAAATTCAGCCGCTTCCTGCTTGGATATTTCCAGCACCTCGCCGATATTCTCGGCAATGTCGGAGCGCTCCGCCGGAGTGTATTCCGAGAAAGTGCGCCGCAGGCATACAAGCACCGGCTTGAATTCCTCCTCGGACAGCCCGGTGGTGAAGTTACAGAGCTTCTCCCAGACTGACAGCCTGCTTATCAGCGCGCGGCGGTTCTTCTTTGAGAGTCCTTCGAACCACTGCGCTCCCTCGGCGGCAAATCCCGGCGACAGCCTGCGCCCGATAAGCTCGGAAAGCTTTTCCGGCGGGATAAGTCCGCGTTCCATAAGTATCCCGCAGCAGAATCCGGATAACAGCGGCGCAGCGAAGTTGTTGTCCGCGATATCGGAGAGCAGTCCGGTGAATCTGCTTTCGTCCAGAAATTCGTGTGCCAGGCAGGCGTCATTCACGGCGGATACCGCAGTTATCAGACTTTCCGCCGCCGGACGGTCGCAGGAAAGCTCCGACGGCAGGCACAGGCAGAACCTCAGAAACAGCTTTTCCATCAGCTCCGGCAGGGCGCTTGTATCCAGACGGCGTATGCTTCCGTATCTGAGTATTCCAGAGAGCGTCCCGAGGGCTTTTCCGACCTCGGCGGCGGAGGAGCATTCCGCAGTCTGGTACTGCACTGAATATGCCGCGGTCTTTATGCATTCCGTAAGTCCGCATTCGAACGCGAGGTTCAGAAGCTCGGCGGTTTCCGTGACCGAGCCTGCTTCCGACAGCCGCCGGGAAATTTTGTTGGCGCACGCCTGCTCGACGGTGTCGCCCTTGAGCGAGGCTTCAACTATCTCGATTTCCGCCTGCGGGGACCAGCGGAGCTGCCACAGCTCCGCCCAGGTCGCGTTGTCCTGGGGGCGCGCTTTCTGTATGCAGAAGCTTATTCCGAGTGCATTCAGACGGTGCAGGAAGAACGAGCGCTCCAGGTCGATGAACGCCGCCTTTTCGGTTTTTACGCGGAGATTTTCCCGGAGGTCGAGTTCAAGCTCCTCCGCGGAAGCCTTGCGGTACTTTTCTAGTCTTAGTTCCCTCAGCTGCCGCAGGAAATCTTCCTGTACGGAGGTGCACACCGCGTTCTCCGGCATGGAGCCTATCTTTGTGCCGATCTCGGTGTCCGCGCAGGCAAGGGATATCTCGCCGAAGCTGCCGTGTCCCAGGCATGTGATAGCGGCGTCACGGAGGTCGGCGAGGTTCGGCAGTACTCCGCCGCGCATTGCCGCCAGTGTGTCCGCAAGCCGCTTTGCTTCTATGACCTCGGCGGTGGAGCAGGAAAAACCGTGCTCTCGCTGGTACACGGCAATCATTGACAGATATTCCGACGAGCTGTTCCGGATATCTCCGGATTTTCGGCACTTCCACAGGAGCTCATTATACCCCGGAGCCTTGCAGCCCGCGCCGTATCCGGAGCGCTGGGACAGCCGGTAGTATGAATAAGGCATGAGCGTCGCTTTTGCGGGAACGGAGGGCAGACGGTCGGTCAGCTCCCTGTCCTGCGGAGTGAACGGAACGTCCTTTAGTCCCGCCGTGTGGAACGCTCCGGTAATTACCGCGATGCTTCCGCCGGGGTGCGTGGATTCGCATTCGCTGATTACGCGCCGCATATAGGCTTCGCGCAGGTCGTTGTGCGGTTCGCTTTCGGACAGGCTGCGAAGCTCACTGCCGTATTTTTCGGCGGCATTAATAAAATCCTCACAGCTTTCGCACTGCTCGAAGCAGTATTCCCAGAACGAACTGTTATCCATTCCGGAAACCGCCTCCAGCCGTTCGTAGACGCTGGGACTGCGGTTTTCCCGGACGTCCTCCGGTTCATTTTGTATCTCGGAAAGCACGCAGTCGGACGGCAGGTCGCAGAAACGCACTTCAACGCCGTTGCGTACCGCCCATTTCATCGCGGCGTATTCCGGGGAGAATTCCGCCATCGGATAGAGCACGGTGTGAACCGGGGCGTTTTCAGTGTATGCAAGTATCGCGGCGGGAAGCTCCACCTCCGGAGCGCAGAGCTGCGGGATCAGTCCGCTGAGGTCGGAGGGACCCTCGATAAGCAGTACCTCCGGTTTCACCCGGTCCAGAAATTCCCCGGCGTAGAATGCGCAGGCAGGGGAGTGGTGTCTTACTCCGAAAAAGTGCGTCATTATGCGTTTCTCTCCTTGCATTCTGCGTACAGCCCTGCGCAGTCGCGGCGTTTTTTCATTACGTTTTCAAGGTACTCCGCCCAGACCGCCTTGTCCTTGGAGTCGTCCTTTACAACTGCGCCCTGGAGCGCGGAGGCAAGGTCGGCGTCGGATATCACGCCGTTACCGAAGCTCCCGGCAAGCGCCATGCTGTTTATCAGCAGGGATATGGCTTCCGCGGAGGACAGCACGCCGGAAGTCTGCTTCAGCTTCACCTGACCGTCGATGGTCTGTCCGTTTCTCAGCTCCCGGAAGATGGTAACAACGCGCTCTACTGCTGTGCGGTCGGGGAGCTTGGCGGTCAGTCCGAAGCTGTCGGAGAGCTGGGCAACTCTGGTGTTCACGATGTCTATTTCCGTTTCCATATCGGCGGGGGCGGGGAGGACGACAATATTGAAGCGGCGTTTCAGCGCGGAGGACATTTCGTTGACTCCCTTGTCGCGGGTGTTGGCGGTGGCTATGACGGAAAATCCCTTTTTCGCGGGGACTTCCTCGGAAAGCTCCGGCACTGAAATACGCTTTTCGGATAGAATGGAGATCAGCGCGTCCTGCACCTCGCTGGCGCAGCGGGATATTTCTTCAATACGTGCAATGGAGCCGGTCTCCATTGCGGTGTATACCGGACTTTTCACGAGCGCTTCATGTGAGGGACCCTTGGCAAGCAACAGCGCGTAGTTCCAGGAATAGCGAATCTGCTCCTCGGTGGTTCCTGCGGTTCCCTGTATTACCCTGGAGGAATCGCCGTTGATGGCGGCGGTCAGATGCTCCGACAGCCAGGATTTCGCAGTACCCGGCTCGCCGATAAGCAGGAGCGCGCGGTCGGTGACGAGGGTGGCTATGCAGATCTCAATAAGGCGGCGGTCGCCCATGTATTTCGGCGTGATGACGGTTTTTCCGGACTTGCCGCCCATTATGTACGTGAGTACGGAGCGCGGGGACATTTTCCATCCGGCGGGTATCGGGTCGGTTTCGTTCTTTATGAGGGCTTCAAGTTCGGACTTGTACAGTTCCTCGGCGGGAAGGCGGAGTATATCGGACATGGTGTGGTTCCTTTCTTTATTCGGGGAGTTCTTTCAGCATGGTTTCTGCAAACTGTTTGCAGTACGAGAGATTTCCTGTCAGAATCGTGTCACGCATTTCCTTGAGTATCGAGCGCTTCTGCTCCACGGTGAGAAGCGGAGTTTTCGCGACCTTAATTATTGAGCAGGTCGCGTTATACGGGAACATCGCATAGCTGCGGAACATCTGAAATCGGGTTTTGTCGTCCAGTTGGCTGTTGTTCAGAATGAGCGACAGCGCATCGTAGAGGGGAGTTGTTTTCATCGCGGCGAGAGCGTATTTAACAGCCTGCGCCTTGATCATATCTACATCTCCGGGAGCCGCATCATGTATAGCACGGCTCAGGAACATACACCGCTCCCGCACTGCGTATTCTGATTTATTGGAATCATCTCCGAGCATTGAGGTGTCCCCGAGAAGCTCAATAAACGATTTCGGCATGCGCTCGAACAGCGGCTTTGTCAGCAGGCGGACGCGGATATCGCCGTAAGTGATGGGTACTTCCGCCGCGAAGATATATTTTCCGTCGTTTTCGGAATATTTTATACCATCTTCAAGGAGGTGATAAACGGCATAGTTTCCACAGCGGGATACGCGTTTTTTCAGTTGCGCGGCAACTGTGTCCGGATCGTCTGCAATAGTGGCGATACACCAGGCAGTAAAGAATGCTTCCGACTCCTTTTCGTGCAGGCGCAGGGTCATTGCCTTAAAATTTCCGTTCGGGTCAGGGAACATATTGTTGATGAGCACATAGTTCATCTCGCGCAGCTCCGACACTCCGCCAGGGCTGGCAGGGAACTTCCTGGAGTATTCCAGCGCCCGCAGGAAGCAGTCGTCGATGTCCGGCTTGCCTGTCATCATTGATACCGTGCTCATGACCTGCTTCAAGTCGGGGCGATTATTCTGGTCGGCGGCAAAAGCTTTGTCCAGCCTGCCGCGGATAAAGTCCACAACTACATTCGAGGGAGAAGCGCACAGAATTGGCAGGCAGCTGTCCTTATACTTTGCGGTGAGTTTTTTCAGAATTTCGTCAAATCCAGGCGGGTCGAGCCGCGCGGTTTCAAGCAGCGCCGTATTTTTGACCTTGCCCTTTTCAGTGCGGCAGAAATCCATAAGGCGCAGAGCGTTCGCGCTGTCCCGCGCGAGCGCCTGTATCGCCTTTATACGGACGTTCTGCGGGGCTTCTGCGTTTTCCGCGAGGGAGAGGTACCAGTCGTTCTCCATGCTTCCGGCGATCTCCGCGACGTAGTCCACCTGCATTCCGGATGCCTTTTCGTCCGAGAGGTCAAGCGACTTCTTCAGCAGCGGAACTATCGAACTCCCGTAGGCGGCGCACATCTTTTCTGCAAAGGCGCTGATATTCTCGCCTTTCTCGCCGGAAGCGCAGAGGAACTGCTCCAGTATGCGCGGGTCGCCGAGAAGCTCGTATTCATGCGGGTCAAGGTCTTTAAGGTGCTGGCTTTTCGTGAGTATCGCGGTCCACAGACTGCGCATTGCGCGCCAGCTTGCGTTCATGTTGTATTTTACGTCGTATTGCAGGGTGCTCGGAAAATGCGTTTCGGAATTATCCTGGAAGCTGCCCTGAGCGACGGCGAGGGCGTCCGCCAGTGCAATGCAGTCCGCGAGGAGCAGCGCTGGCTCCGGCTCGGTAAAGAGCTTCGCGCACATGTCGCGCAGGCGCGCAAAGGTCTTGTTTGCTTCCGCGAGCAGAGCCATGTTCTCCACCGCGCGTTTCAGTCTGAAATCCTCAGAGATGGACATGCACCCGGCGGAAGCGCAGTCGTAGAGTCTGTCCCACAGCTCGTAAAATGGCGAAGTATTCATATCGTGTCCCCCCTCAGCACAGCTTTGTGATTCCGTCTTCGTGGATAAGCGACATCGGACAGAGGTATATCCGGTGATCCTCCGGAAGATAGTACATCAGTCCGAAAAGCGCGCCGCCGTTTAGCCGGCGGCTGTCCGTCACTGCAAGTACGTCGCAGGTCTGCGGGAATCTCCGGTAATATGCGCGCAGCGTGATGCTGTCATTCCCGAGGGTCAGCACCGCGTTGCGGGTGTCCGTCAGCTCTATTCTGTCGTAGCGTATGAGAACGCCGGCGTACGGCTCGGAGAGCGTGTTTTTCAGCTCGTTCTTGGCGATCTTCACGGAGTCCGGGATACTCGTTCCGGCGATGTCCATAATTCGTCTGTACGCAGGTCCTGCGTCAGTGACCTCCGCAGTTTCCCAGCGTACACGGGGATTAAGTCCGCCGGGGTAGCGGCAGAGCATCGGAATGTGATAAACTCCGTGCGCGGAGTCCTCCTGCTTTATGTACCTCGCGGCACTGTTCGGGCGTACGTTCCTGGTGAAATAAATTTCGCCGGAACCCAGGTCGAGCCAGAAGCCAAGGTCAGTGTCCGCCGATACGTTATAATTCGTGCTTTCGTAGAATGCAAGCTGGATAAGATCCGCGTTCTCCTTGAATAGCCCCGCCTCCTGCAGCTGAGTGAGCTTCCAGACTCCGCCCAGCTCCTCGTAGAGCACGTTGTTCTCCGGGAGCACCTCGCCGGATTCAAGCTTTTCGGCGATGTATTTTCTGGATTTCTTGACGGTGGAGGCAAGACGGATAAGCATTGAAGTTATGTACCTCATGCTGTGGTCGTCCGGCTCTCCGGTGAGCCACTGCACTGAATCGACGATCTGGTTCATTATGGCCTGCAGACCAGGAAGCCAGTAGTCGCCGAGCTGCTTCGCGAGCGAGCGGTACTGCTGAGCCGCCGCACTGTTCATTGCATACACTCCGCGGCTGAGCATATCCTTTACGAAGCTCTCCGCAAGGTCAAGTCCCTCCAGCTGCTTTTTTAGTTTCTTGGCGGCAGCGGATTTATTCTGCTTCGGAGGAGCCGCCGGGGACGCCGCCTTTTCAGCGCGCTTTGCTGCCTTTTCGCGTTTTTCAGCTATGTCCGCAGGTATCTCCGCGATATCAAAGGATTTCCCGGACGCCCATTCCATCAGCAGCGCGAGGCAGTGCTTGCAGGGAAACTGCCTGCTTGGGCAGGAGCATCGGAGCACGGGAGAATTCCCGGAAAAATCCGCCGACGTGGAGTAGGGAATTTTTCCGCTGCCGCGGCATTCGCCGAATATCAGAGTTTCGTCCGCGGTTTTATGATGGCTCAGGAAATCCCCGTGTGAGGATATCTTCCGGGCGTTGGCAAAAGCAGCGTCGTTTGGCGCAAGGGAGCGTATAAGCTCGCCGGTTATGATACTTGCTGTTGACATGTTTTCCCTCCGTATTATTGATAATATGATTATACCAGAAAAATCCGCTGATTTCAATAGTAAATTGAAATATCCGGAGGTACTTGACAATTTGATGGACATGTGATAAAATTAAATTGTATATGATTTCATGAAATCCAAAAAGAGGAGGAATACATGAACCTTAATAAGAAGATAACTGCGGGAGTGCTGCTGGCGGCTATGATAACCAGCATTACCGCATGCGACGAGGAGCCTGCTTCCACCGTGAACTCAGCGGGTAATTCTCCGTCTGCGACTACGACAAGCACAGCTGCTTCCACGACCACCGACCCGGACGAAAACGCAGCGACCGACGCTGAAATAAAGGAAGTCGGCACGGAAAACTATCATCCCGACGGAAACAGCGGCACTATCGTGTGGCTCGGCTATTACGATCTCCAGACTGACGGAAGCGCTTCCGAGCAGTACAAGATATTCAGCAGCGAGCTTTACGGCGGCGATATACAGTATGTATATGCTGACAGCGGCTCTGCGTATTTCCAGAAGCTTGCTACCATGATATCCTCCGATGACTCTCCCGATATCGTAAGATACGAGTGGCAGTCGTTCCCGACCGGAATGAGCAAGAACATGTACGAGGCTCTTGACGGCGAGATCGACCTGACAACTCCGCTGTGATCCGATATGGCGGAAACTGCCGAGAATTTCGCATACAAGGGCAAGCACTATTACTTCCCGTACCGTATCACAACAAACTTCGCACTGAATTACAACCGCAAGTCCCTGGAGGAGTATTCCATCGACGATCCATACGATCTCTACATGAACAACCAGTGGACATGGGACAGCTTCAAGAGATTGCTGATTGAATGGTGCAACGCGGACGATAATCACATCGGCTATGCGGGCGAGGGTGCAATGAGCTTCATCGCCACCACCGGATCCTCTCTTGTTAAGGTTCAGCCGGACGGAACCGCAAAGTGCAACATCGGCGACCCGAATATCACAAGAACGATGGAGTTCTGCTCCGACCTGTACCGCAACGGACTGACATACCAGGGCGAGCTTGGCGACTGGGTGTCCCCGCAGACCTGGGCGGACAATTCCGACCGTATCCTGTTCCTCGGCATGAACCCCGAGTGGACATACGGTGCAGCTGCAAAGCAGGTTCAGGATAAGGAGGGCGCGGAGAACGACATCTGCAACACTGTTTCCGATTTTGCGTTCATTCCGTTTCCGAGGGATCCTACCTCAGACAAGTACTACATAGCATACGACACATTCGGATATCTCGTTGCAAAGGGCGCGAAGAACAAGAAGGGCGCCGTTGACTGGATAAACCTCAACCGCGTTTATGAAACAGACGAGAATATCATCGCCAGCAAGAAGAAGGACGCAGTTGCCCCGGAGCCTGTATACTACACCAAGGGCAAGTACACCGGCTACCAGAAGTGGTCGCTGGTATGGGACGAGCGTCAGTACGACCTCTGGCAGGATATGATGAATCCGTCCAAGTTCAGCTTTACATTCGATGATTGCTGGGGCTTCAACGACGATCTCAAGACCATCTGCAACAAGATACTGTTTGATCCGATGTTCCACGGCGAGTCGTTCACGCAGCTCAGCTCCGAGTACAAGCCGGTTATTGAGAATATAATCAGTGGCGTGTGATTCTGAATAACTAAAGTGCTGTCATTTATGGCAGCACTTTTTGTTTTGCTCCGTATTTATCGGCGATTTTTACAAATGATATTCAAGTGCATAAAAATCACTCATAAACGGAGGTTCAACATGAAAGATAAGATCTTCGGGGTGCTCCAGAGAGTGGGACGTTCGTTCATGCTGCCGATAGCGCTGCTTCCCGTCGCAGGGCTGCTGCTTGGGATAGGCAGTTCGTTCACGAATCCCACCACGCTGGAGACCTACGGACTGACGAAATTCATCTATGAGGGTGGAATACTATACACCGTCTTTGACATAATGAGCAAGACCGGAAGCGCTGTGTTCGACAATCTAGCGCTCCTCTTCGCTATGGGCGTTGCGATAGGCATGGCGAAGAAGGAAAAGGAAGTCGCGGCGCTTTCCGGCGCGATCGGATATCTGATAATGAACACCGCGATAAGCGCTCTTATCACCGCGCACGGCGGAGTCGAGAGCATGGCTGAGAATACCACGACGTCAGTGCTTGGCATAACCACGCTGCAAATGGGCGTTTTCGGCGGAATTATCGTAGGGCTTGGCGTCGCCGGACTTCACAACAGGTTCTACAAGATACAGCTGCCGCAGGTGCTGTCGTTCTTTGGAGGAACGCGTTTCGTTCCGATAATCACGAGCGTTGTTTACCTTGTGGTCGGCGTTGTCATGTTCTTTGTCTGGCCGTTTGTGCAGATGGGTATAGCACGCCTGGGTCAGCTTGTCCTTGAAAGCGGATATGCCGGGACATGGATCTACGGAACTCTGGAAAGGGCGCTTATCCCGTTCGGACTGCACCATGTATTTTATATGCCGTTCTGGCAGACGGAGCTTGGCGGCGCTATGGTCATCGACGGCGTTACGGTACAGGGCGCACAGAATATCTTTTTCGCGGAACTTGCGTCCCGGGGGACGGAGCATTTCTCAGTTTCCGCGACTCGGTTCATGTCCGGTAAGTTCCCGTTCATGATATTCGGACTTCCCGCCGCGGCTTTCGCGATGTACAGAGCCGCCCGCCCGGAGAAGAAAAAGGCGGCAGGCGGACTTTTGCTTTCGGCGGCGCTGACTTCCATGCTCACCGGTATCACGGAACCGCTTGAATTCACGTTCCTGTTCGTGGCGCCGCTGATGTACGCAGTACACTGTGTGCTGGCAGGTCTTTCCTATATGCTGATGCATATTTTCAACGTCGGCGTAGGCATGACATTCTCCGGCGGCGTTATCGACCTTACGCTGTTTGGCATACTCCAGGGCAACGCCAAGACCAACTGGATATGGATAGTTATAGTAGGACTGGCGTATGCGGTCGTGTACTACTTCGTGTTCTATTTCATGATAACGAAGCTTGACCTTAAAACCCCCGGCAGGGAGCGCGACGGCGAGGAAACGAAGCTGTACACGCGAAAGGACGTTGACGCCCGGAAGCAGTCCGGATCCGGCAGCGCGGACCGCGTAAGCGCGCTGATACTGGCGGGACTTGGCGGCAAGGACAACATCTCGGATATCGACTGCTGCGCGACCCGCCTGCGAATTACGGTCAACGACGCCGGGAAGGTAAGCGACAAGCTTCTGAAGCAGAGCGGCGCGTCCGGCGTCGTTCACAAGGGCAACGGAGTGCAGGTGATATATGGGCCGCAGGTGTCCGTCGTGAAATCCCGGCTGGAGGATTTCATGGACACTCCTGTCGCTGACGACCCGTCGCTCCTCACCGGATTAACGGATGCTCCTGAGCCGCAGAAATCCGAAGCGCGAGCCGCTGCGGATATTAAGCTGTACGCACACATGAGCGGGGAAGTGGTTCCGCTGGAGGAGGTGCAGGACGAAGCGTTCTCGTCTGGAGCGCTCGGCGGCGGCGCGGCGATCGAGCCGTCTGAGGGTAAGCTGTACGCTCCCTGCGACGGTACGGTGGACATGGTGTTCGACACAAAGCACGCTGTGAATATCATATCCGACGATGGCTGTGAGATACTTTTGCATATTGGTATCGACACAGTAAAGCTCGGCGGAAAATACTTCGAATCGCATGTGACCGCCGGTCAGAAAATACGCCGCGGCGACCTGCTGATATCGTTTGATATCGATGGAATAAGGAACTCGGGATACCGCGCTACAACGCCGATGATAGTCTGCAATACGGAGGATTACTATTCAGTGCAGACCGTGGCTTCCGGCGGGGTAACTGTCGGAGAGTTGCTAATAAATATCAACTGACAAAGGAGAAATTATGAGAACATTCACCTACACGATAAAGGACGAACTTGGGATACACGCGCGTCCCGCCGGACTTCTGGCAAAGACCGCAAAATCCCTGGACAGTGAGATAACTATAACCCGGGGAGATAAGACCGTTGGCGCGGCAAAGCTGATAGCGCTGATGGGACTTGGCGTGAAATGCGGCGACACGATAACCGTCACGATATCTGGTGGCGACGAGGACGCGTCCGAAAAAGCCATGCGCGAGTTTCTGGAAAATAACCTATAAAGCAGCTTTGGAGCCAGGGCGAAAAGCCCAGGCTCCTTTTTGCACTCTGCCAGGGAAATTTTACATATGTGATGTCAGTAATTTATATAGCAAAGCCCATTTTTATATAAAAAGTTATTGAAATAATTTAAATTGTGCGATGCAATAAGGGGGGTGGTTAACTAGGTTAAATAAATTACATGAAAATGAATTTGTGCCGTAAAGATACAATAAGTACAATTCAAAGTATCTTTGCCTTATAGTGGAAATGAGGAAAATTAATGTGGCATGTAGAAACGGATTACTTCTCACTTGCGATATTCCTTATAATGGTGATAAAAAACCGTCTCCTGCGAAAGGAACGTAAGGATTTCCAGAGCGATGTTTTCTATCTGGTGCTGATAATCAGCATCATCACAAATATTGTGGATATCCTGGCGTCGCTGTCGATGAATTACGCGGATAACTGGTGGGTGTATCAGATAACGATGACGCTGTATGTGGCAAGTATGCCGCTTCTCGCCGCAGTCTGGACATGTTATGCATATGTGCTTATCTTTGCCAAGGAGCTTTCGGTCAAACGGATATGGCGGAATGTTTCGTTCATTCTCCTCCCGTATGCGGTTTATGCGCTGTCCGCGCTGACAAATCCGGTTACCGGATTGTATTTCGGGCTTACTCCGTATAGAATATACCAGAGGTCCGCTGTTCATGTCGGTCGGCGTAGGGTCAATCATGGCGTATTCCGCTGCCGGGCTGATAATGGTCATCGTCAGAAGCAGGAAGATACAGCCGAGGATAAACGTATTGCTGTTGATGACGTTCTTTGTGACAACTGCGTGCTTCATATGGATACAGCTCGCAAATCCGGGCTGGCTGATAATCAACGCAAGCTATGCGCTGGTGTATATCTGGTGCGACATCACGGTAGAGGATCAGCGCAGGCGCGAGCTTTACGACGAGATATCCCGCAAGAACGCGGAGCTTGAAGAGATCGCGGCGCGCCTGAAAAAGACAGCCGATGAAGCGGAACACGCCAACCATGCCAAGACGGACTTCCTGCGCCGCATGAGCCATGATATCCGTACGCCGCTAAATGGTATCATCGGTCTGCTGAAGATCGACGAAACTCACCGGAATGATACGGAGCTTATCTGGTCGAATCACCAGAAGATACAGCTTTCAGCGGATCATCTGCTTTCGCTGATAAACGATATGCTCCAGATGAGCAAGTTGGAGGACGGTAAGGTCGTGTTTGCGCATGAGCCTGTCGATTTGGGGAAGCTTGCCGTTGAGATAATCACGATAGTTGAACAGCGCGCCGCTGAATCCGGTATCTCACTGGTATACGACCAGCAGGAGGACGAGCTGAAGTGCCGCTATGTATACGGCAGTCCGCTTCATCTGCGCCAGCTGTTCCTTAATATCTATTCCAACTGCATCAAGTACAATCATGTCGGCGGCAGCGTCACGACGAACTTCAGATTTGTCGGATTTTCGGGAAACAAGGTAACATATCGGTGGACCATCAGTGACACAGGTATCGGCATGAGCAGGGAATTTGTCGAGCATATCTTCGAGCCGTTTGCCCAGGAGCGCAGCGACGCACGCAGCGTATATCAGGGCACCGGACTTGGCATGGCGATAGTAAAGAGCCTTGTTGATAACATGGGCGGTACGATAGAAATCGAGAGCGTCGTCGGCGAGGGCACGAAATTCATCGTGAAGCTTCCGTTTGAAATGGCGGAACAGCAGGAAGAAACAACGAGCAACAGCCCGTGAAAAGGCGGATATCCACGGCATGCGGCTGCTTCTCGCAGAGGATAACGAGCTTAACTCCGAGATCGCAGAAATGCTGCTGACCGACGCCGGCGCTCAGGTCACGATAGTCCGTGACGGACAGCAGGCTGTGAACACATTTGCAGAGCACCCTGCAGGTACATACGACGCCATTCTGATGGATATTATGATGCCGAACATGGATGGAATAACAGCGACCAGGGCGATACGTGCGCTGGACCGACCGGACGCCGCAGGCATACCGATAATAGCGATGACGGCAAACGCGTTCGATGACGACGCAAAGGAGTGCTTTGAAGCGGGAATGAACGCGCATCTTTCAAAGCCGCTGCAAATTGACACAATGCTGGCGGCAATATCCGAATTCACAGTAAAGAATAATAGCAAACAAGGAGACAAATAATGGCAGAAACCAGTATGGCGTGGATAAAGTCGAGTCGCGCCTGCAAGAATATGAACAGCGTTTAAAGGAGCAGTCGGCAATCCTCGGCGTACTTGGCAAGGATTATATCTGCCTTGTATTGGTCAACGGTGCCATTAAAAACGCCAGGATAATGAAATTCGCGGACAGGCACTGCCCGGATCACAGTGACCTACAGGGAAAGTCAGCACCGTTTGACGAGATATGCCAGACGCTCATAAAAGCTATGATTTCGCAGGAGAGCCGGGCGACCATTATGGAAGAGATAGACATGGACAAGATAATGCAGCTGCTTTCCGAAAAGGAGGAGCACAGCTTCACATACGAAATGGACTTTGGCGGACAGCAGCACACCTGCCAGCTGAAATTCATGCGCATGGGTGACGAGCATTTTATAATGGGATTCCGTATGATAGACGACCTGGTAGCTGCGGAAAGGGACCGCCAGGCGATGCTTGAAAGCGCAAAGGCGGCAGCGGAGCAGGCGTACATCGCGGCGGAGCACGCAAACCAGGCAAAGACGACGTTCCTTAACAGCATGTCGCATGATATCCGTACGCCGATGAACGCTATCCTTGGGGTTACCGCACTTGCCAGCAACCATGTCGACCAGCCGGAGCTGGTGACGGATTATCTGAAAAAGATCATGACCTCCAGCAACCATCTGCTGAGTCTAATAAACGACGTCCTGGACATGTCCCGCATAGAAAGCGGAAAGATAAAAATAGAGGAGCGCGAGTGCAGCCTTTCCGTCGTGATACACGACCTGCGGAACATGCTGCAGTCCGATATCCACGACAAGCGGCTGGAGCTGTTCATCGACACCGTGGACGTCATGGACGAGAGCATAATATGTGACCGTCTGCGCCTTAATCAGATACTTCTGAACATACTCAGCAATGCGATAAAGTTCACGAATCCGGGCGGCTCCGTGTCGCTGCGCGTTATAGAAAAGGAAACCTCCCCGGAGGGATATGCTGATTTTGATTTCATAATCCGCGACAATGGTATCGGCATGAGCGAGGAATTCGCAAGCCACATATTCGAGCCGTCCACCCGCGAGGAGCGCAGCGCCGTAAGCTCTATTCCCGGAACAGGGCTTGGCATGGCGATCACAAAAAATCTCGTGGATATGATGAACGGGCGTATCTCTGTAAGTTCAGAGCTTGGCAAGGGTTCCACATTCACCGTTTCATTCCGGTTCTTAAAGGGAAGCCATGAACTGAAGAAGCGCGGATTGAAGGACTTTGAGGGATTCCGTGCGCTTGTCGCCGATGACAGCACCGACGCGTGAATAAGCACCTCCAAAATGCTCAAGGTCATTGGAATGCGCCCCGACTGGACAACCTCCGTCAAGGAAGCGGTTATCCGGGCGAAGGTCGCCGCCGAGGAGAACGACGCATACCAGGTCTACATAATCGACTGGCTCATACCGGATATGAACGGTATCGAGGTAGTGCGGCAGATACGCCGCGGCATAGGCGAGGAAGTCCCGATAATCATAATGACTACGTATGACTGGTCAGATATCGAGAGCGAGGCAAAGGAAGCCGGAGTAACTGCGTTCTGCGCTAAGCCGCTGTTCCTGTCTGAGCTTTACAGCGTACTCCAGGAGATAACGGGGATCAAGGAAAAGACCGAGGAGTCCACCAGGGTATTTGAGCCGGGTGAATTCCGTGGCAGACGGATACTGCTGGCGGACGATGTTCTGTTGAACCGCGAGATCGCCGAAACGATACTGAGCGAAGCGGAGATACACGTAGAGTCCGTCAGCAACGGACAGGAGGCGCTTGAAAAGCTGGAGCACGCGGAGCCAGGATATTATGACCTTGTGCTGATGGACGTCATGATGCCGGTCATGGACGGCTATGAAGCGACCCGCCGTATACGTAAGATGTCCGACCCCGCGATAGCGAATATCCCGATAATCGCAATGACGGCGAACGCCTTTGAAGAGGACCGCACGGCTTCCATGAACGCCGGAATGAACGAGCACCTGGCGAAGCCGTTCCGCATTGAGGAACTGCACGACATCATGCACCGTTTCCTCGACCCTAAGTAAAATGATATGCCCCCGGAGCGTGGAAGCTTCGGGGGCGTTGCTTATTCTATCGTGAGTTCTGGCTGTTCCTGCTTGAGATATTTTTGCAGTGCGCTGATTATTTCGCTTTCCTGGAGCGGCTTTGTAAGATGCTCGTTCATTCCGGCGTCAAGGCTGCGCTGAATGTCATCGGTGAACGCGTTGGCGGTCATTGCGAATATCGGGACTGTCGCCGCGTCCGGACGTTCAAGCGAGCGGATTGCGCGGGTGGCTTCAAGTCCGTTCATGATCGGCATCATGACGTCCATGAATATCACGCTGAATTCACCGGGCTTCGAAGCGCTGAACTTCTCCACTGCCTGCTTTCCGTCCGGCGCCCATGTGATGTCTATCCCGTACTTTTCCAGCAGGAATTTTGCTATCTCGGCGTTCAGCTCGTTGTCCTCTGCGAGGAGCGCCTTTACTCCATCCATGCGGAAGCCGGAAAGCGCGCTGTCGTTTTCTTCAGAATGCGGAGCGGTGTCTATCTCAAACGGGAGCGTGAACCGCACGGACGTGCCGACTCCGTCGCGGCTGTGAAGCTCTATCTTACCGCCCATAAGCTCAATAAGCTGCTTTGCTATCGAAAGCCCCAGACCGGAGCCTGCATAATTCGTCCGCACGGTGTCCTTTGCTTCCTGTACGAACGGCTCGAACGCGTGCTTCTGGAATTCCTCACTCATGCCGATTCCGGTGTCGTCGCAGGTGAAAAGGAATACCGCGCTCTTTTCGTCGCTGGAAATTTCACGGCACCGAATGGTAACGCTTCCGCCCTCGCGGTTGTATTTAATGGCGTTGCTCGTGAAATTCAGCAGTATCTGTTTAAGATGCGTTACGCTTCCTATCAGCTTGTCGTGTACAATATCGTCGCCCGTGGAGTCTATGGCAAATTTGATATTATGCTCTATCGCCTGCATTTCCGCAATGTTGTTCGTTTCGGATATGACGCGCCTCAGGTCGAACGGGTCGTGCCGCAGGATTATTCTGCCGGATTCCAGCTTGTTCATGTCAAGAATGTTATTGACCAGTGACAGCAGATGACCGGTGGAATCCCATATTTTGTCGCGGCATTCTTTCTGCTTCTGCATGTCGTTGGGGTAGTAGTTTGCTATCTCCACCATGCCGCGGATACCGTTTATCGGTGTGCGGACATCGTGGCTCATTCTGCGCAGGAAGTCTGTCTTTGATGCGTTGGCGCGGTCGGCTTCCTCGGCGCTCTCTTTCAGTCGCTGCTTGAGGTCAAGCTCCTGCTTCTTTTCAAAGGTTATCTCGCGGGCGGCGAACAGTACGCCAGCCGCGTTGTGCTGCTCATCGCGGTTTTTGATTATGAACCGTGCACGGTACCAGTGTCCGGCGATATCCTGATACTCGGAGGTTATAGAGTCGATGTGTTTCAGGCGGTCTGCAAGTGTTGTCGTATCCAGAAATACGCCCATTTCCTCGTGCCATTCCGGAGCGACGAACTTGTCGAGGGTGCTCTGTAAAAGCGCCGTAGAAAATCCGCGCGGCTGGGGCATGTCGTTCTGATGGGAAGCGATATCTGCTATTCTTTCAAAAGTATCGTTCTTCAGGTCGAGATAGTATATCATTTCGTAGATCCTTGCGATCGCGGAAACTATCTCATTACTTTGCTGAGCGTCGCTGAGCGCCTTTTCAAGTTGGACTTTCTGACGCTCCTGCTCCTCGACGATTTCGTCGATGTAATGGAAGCCCATTACTATCATGAATCCCTCGTCGGAGTTTACCGGAACTATCTTGGTTTCCATGAACACATGTCCGGTTGGGTTAGGCTTGACCTTGAAGCGGCAGGTCATATGCGAGTGCGTTTTCAGATAATCCTTGAGATATCCGGCGCTCAGCTTCTGCATGAGGGCGGGCGCGGAATCCTGCTCAACGAAATTATCGAAGTAAGTCTGCATGCGGAATGAATAGCACTCCACCTTGTCGCCAAGGAGGGAATACGCATACGGCTCGTAGTTCTCTGAAACCTCCTTGACGATTTTAGTCGTATCGTCTGTGAGATTGCAGAGGTACACTGAATCGAAGTCGATGCTCAGCGCCTCCAGCATTATTTCACGTTCCTGGAGTTTTTGGAAGCTGTCCTGTAGCGCGAGATTCTGGGCGATCTCTTTTTCACGCTGTTTCTTGAGGTAGAAGTGAACCAGTACCGTCAGTATCACTACAAGAACTATAGTTATCAGAATAAGGAAGTATACAGTCTTGTTTCCGGAGTCTATTGAGGCGTAGCTGGACTCCATGTCAACTTCGATGCACAGGGCGCCGATAATGTCGCCGGAGCCGTCGTTTGCAGTAACGGGGTAGCATGCGGTATAAATATGCCCCCAGGTCGTGTCAACGATATCCTGCGAGTACACCGTTTCTCCGGAGAGCGCGGCGTTTATGTACGGCACCATTTCCTCTTCAATAGCGGTGCCGGGGTAGGCGAAGTCGTCTGCACCGAGGTCCAGACCGTCCACAAGATAAACCGGAGCTCCGTCCGCTCCGCGGCCCGCAGTGTACAGATAACGTATCCCCTTGACGCGGCGCAGGTAGTTCATCTGGCTCTGAAGCTCCTGGTAGCGCGGCTTCTGCATATCGTCAGTCGAGGAAAATTCAGTGAAATCGTCGCGGGTGAACTCGTCTGCAAGTAGGGCGCTTGTGGAATCCGAATTCTCGGTATTGCGCTCCAGACCGGAACGCAGCGTTTCGTCAGAGAAGTTCTTCTGTAGAACGAATGTGTATACGATAATGAACAGGACTGTAAGAATCAGCGGAAGCAGTATACGGCGCAGACCGTGTTTCTTCATTTCATGTGTAAGGGCGTCCTTAGTGGAATTGTGCATATGTGAGTTCACTTCCTATAATATATAGAACTATTATAACATAATTCCATTGAAATTTCAATATGAATAAAATCCGGCGGCAATAATCGGAGCTTGCCGCCGGATTTTTATTTTAAAGCCATTTACTGAGTGTTTCGCTCAGTTTTTTCAGATCGAGGGGCTTGGAGATATGCTCGTTCATTCCGGCGTTCTTCGCAAGTACGACGTCCTCTGCAAAGGCGTTGGCGGTCATTGCGATTATCGGGAGACCACCGCAGCCGGGCAGCGCGCGTATTTCCCGGGCGGCGTCATATCTGTTCATCACCGACATCTGTATATCCATGAACACGATGCTGTAATAATCAGCGCCGTTCTTCCGGATAAGCTCGACTGCGAGCTTTCCGTTTTCAGCGCATTA
>Ga0129310_1001579_pt1 | contig 19326 bp, 17 predicted proteins | sample Go1ome_2_FD_94433 | JGI IMG/M metagenome (GOLD analysis project Ga0129310, IMG submission 94433) | Western lowland gorrila individual fecal microbial communities from Wisconsin, USA - Go1022A metagenome | ecosystem: Host-associated > Mammals > Digestive system > Large intestine > Fecal | place...
ACTTTGCTTCGCAAAGCGGTCTGCGACCGCCGCATCTTTCTTTGCGGTTCACTGGTCAAAGCATTTTGCTACGCAAAACGGTCTGCGACCGCCCCGTTTTCTTCGGGGTGCATACTTTGCGGTTCATAAAAGGTTCAATCTAAATTTTATGAAAATCATTTCACGAAATGATTTTCGGAACTATTTAATTTAATGGCAGCATTTTACCATACTTCGCTGCTGATGTCTATATCTCCGCCGTCTTCACCGTCATGGGTGATGTCTCTTTCCCAATCGTCATATACAACGATACCTTCACGCATTTGTGCAGCTGCGATTAATTCAAGCGCACGCATTCTTGTTGCTTCTGTGGGACTGCCGACAACCTCAGACATATCAAGACCATAAGCGGCAAGCATAGCCTTTAAATCGGCAACTGTTGCGTTTCGCTGAGGATCTTCCGTTTCGCTGATTATATTCTGAGCAATAGCCCATTTAACAGCCTGTTTTGCATAAACAGATGCATTAACTGCGGCAGGTGCAATCTTACCGGGAGTTACAGGTGAGCCTTCCATGCTCCAGAGCATAACGGCAAGGTCTTCGATTGTTAAAATCTCATTGCCTTCAAGCTTATTGTTGCCAACGCCTACAACTGCGTTTTTGTCAACTGCCTTGTTTACTGTTGCATTATCTTTTTTGTCTACATCATTAAAGCCATGAAGGTTTTCCTCATGCTCAACGGTAGGTTCGGGTGTATTGTTTGTTCCGCCCTTAACCGTAACCTCATGTGCGAATGCAGGCATTGACATAGACATAGCAAGTACTGCGGCGGCAACGCCCATTAAATTCTTTTTCATTAGAAACTCCTCCTTTATGTATGCAAAAAGAACTGCATATGTTTTATTTCTTTGCATATATTATATTACAGCTTATGGCAAATTACAACAAATTATTATAAAAAACAGCCTAAATAGATCCTAAAAATATCTTAAAATTATACAAAGCAACCATACCAAAGACCTTGGGCGTTGCCCCAAACCCTATCACCCTTTAAAAAGTGTGAACCTAAACTTTATTAAACTACATTCTGCAAATACAGTTTTGGATTATAACGCTTCATTTATACGAATTAAAATTCGATATGATACAAACATATTATTTATAAATAATGCTATTGACAGGAATATATGTTTGATATATAATAATTTTATCAACTTATTTAAGGGAGGAATTTTGTGAAAAGTACTATCAATTACATCAGTGAATTAAACTGCTTTCATCGCTGGTTGGCGACCAATTATCTTCCGCCGCTGTCGCAGCTTTTGTGGTACAGGCTTATGGCTTTGTTTAACCAAAGCGGCTGGGAAACCGAAATAATTGCCGACAACGCAACCCTTATGCAGCTCGTCGGTGTCAAGCGTGAGGCCACATTTATCGCACAGGTTCGCCGTCCGTTGTTGGAAAACCGCCTTCTTCTGCTCTATCGCGGACGTAAAGGTCACCCGAATCGTTACCGTCTTATGCCGCTTGCGCCTGAAAACGACATGATTTATATTTATCAGGACGAGCTTAAGCTGAACGATGAAATATACCAATTTGCTCCCACCGCACAAAAGCTCGGCACAGATGTTTTTCAGACATTGCGTATGCTGTCCAAGGAGGATTACAACCGGCTTACCAAAAATCTGACTATATAACCATAGTTTTACTGTATAAATTTGTAAAATAACTTATCCACATAATCAACATTATCGTCTTACGGGACGAATTTTTTTGAACCAATCAACGAACATATATTCTTAGTAAATAGCGTAGTATAAAACGAAGTGTTTGCCGAGTGCAAACCGCAGACATATATAAAATAAAACAATAAAAAATTAAATCAGATGTTGTCAATATATTTTTATATATAACGCGCGGGCGTACGCACGAAGAATGAACATAAAACAACCCTAAGGGCTCTGCCCTTAAACCAGCAAAACTTTTTAAAGGGTGGCAGGGTTTGGGACGGAGTCCCATAGTTTTTATTTTACAGGCAGGTGATATGGCATTGAAAAAAACCGAGATACTCTATTATAGAAAAATGGCAGAAAAAATGATTATTGAGAATGGGCGCATAGACGAATACACCGATCTTATCAAGGAGCGTATAAACGACATAAATGGCTATCTGAGCCGAACTCTTGACGCCAACACGCAGTCGGCATTGATAGAACAGCGGAGCAAGCTGCGAGCGGAATATCATGCGCTGATGTACCGCAGACGGGTTTTCATGCGGGCATGGAAAAAGCTCACCGAAGAGGAGCGTGCCCTGCTCAGTGAGCTATGTAAGCGTGAATATTATGAAAAGCTCGGTGGCATATACCGACAGGAGGAGAAGCTTGGATATTCGCAGTCAACTGTTTACCGCAAGAAACAGGCGGCTTTGCGGCATTTTGCAAAGCTCCTCATGTATTACCGACAGGATTTTGTTCATGGGGCGTTGCCCCAAACCCCACAATCCTTTAAAAAGGATTGACCTAAATTATGTTAAACTATTTCTGCGAAATAGTTTAGGGAACAAAATTGGATTCATAAGCGGAAGGTATTAGGAAACGAAGAGTTTCCTAAGTTTAATCCGCAGACGGGATTCACTCCCGTCGAGGAGAACAGTGAGTTTCAAGGATTTTTAAAATCCGATGGAATGAACTGTTCATGCCTACGGTAAACAAGTTGAAAACTATTTTAGTTTTCAACTTATGGCGTACACGCCTATTTTTTGCAATCGGCGGATATGTTGAGCAGCAGCCCCATCGACGCCATCATAACCACAAGCGATGTGCCGCCGTAGCTGATGAACGGCATCGGCATACCGGTGTTCGGCATTGAATTGGTAACAACGGCAATGTTTATTATCACCTGTACGGCAATCATGGCAGTTATACCCGTTGCACAGTATGACGAATATTTGTCCTTTGCGCTCATGGCGATTTTCGTACCTCGCCATATGAGCAGAACAAACAGCATTATAACGACCAATGCTCCGACCAGTCCCAGCTCCTCGCATATAACGGCAAATATAATATCGTTGTAGCTCTCCGGAATGAACGTCTTCTGTCGGCTCTGCCCTATTCCTAAGCCGAATAAACCGCCCGATGCAACGGCATATAACGACTGTATTATCTGATAACCGGTGTTCGTCTGGTCCGCCCATGGATTAAGCCAGCCGGTTATTCGTTCACGACGATAGCTTTTTGCAAGCGTAAAGCCGATTGCACCCAGTGCTCCGAAAATGCCCAGTGCCACAAAGTTTCTGACACGCTTTGTATCGCTTGCCACAAACATAATCGCTATACCTACAACGGCGATAACTATACCTGTCGAAAGGTTTTCGATAGCAACCAGTCCGGCAATTACCAACAACGGAAACGCACCGATAATAAATGTTTTAAAGTTTCCGGTCAGCTTACGTTGGTTTTTTATGACATAATCGCTCATGAAAATTATTATCATAAACTTCGCAAACTCCGACGGCTGAAGCGATGTACCCATGAACTCAAGCCATCTGTTGGCACCGTTGGCAACAACGCCCAGTGCGAAAACCGCAAGCAGTAAGGCTCCGATAAGCAGATATGCCAGCCTTGAAAGCCGTCTGAAAACCTCGGTATTTATCGACATACACAGCAGCATTGCCACAAGACCGAGCACCGCCGATTTCGCCTGTTTTGTTACGAAAAAGAATTTATCGTTATAGAATTTTGCCTCGGTCATTGCGTAATAATAGCTTGATGAAAATATCATTACCAGACCGAAAAGCACCAGTATAACCACCAGTGCCAGCACCATATAATCAACGCCTCTGAACGGATGCAGTTTAAATAAATTTCGTCCGTGAAGCTTGCTTGTTTCGGGAATATCGTTTTCGTGCTCACGATATTTCACCGGTATTTTCTGTATATTACGATAACCGTTGGAAACCGGTCGTTTGGTTCTTACATTTCTGCCGGAGGACAATATTCTGCACCGCCTTTCTTACAAATTAAGATATATATGGGGCAACGCCCTTAAGGTTTTGCTTTATTCTTTCACTAATTCCTTGAAAATTCTGCCACGCTGTTCATAATCCTCGAACATTCCCCAGCTTGCGCAGGCAGGAGAAAGAAGTATGCAATCGCCGTCCTTTGCGGCTTTCTTGCATTTATCTATACATTCCTCGAATGTATCGGCGAACTCATAGTTCTTAAAGCCGTATTTATCACAGCATTCGGCAATCTTCGGTGCGGTAACGCCGATAAGCACAAGGTCCTTTACTCTGCCCTCGAACAGCTTAACCCATTCGTCATATTCGGAATTTTTATCATAGCCGCCGCCGATAAGCACGATAGGCTTTTTCATTGCAAGCACCGCACGAATAGCCGCATCGGGATTGGTGCCCTTTGAATCGTTATAGCAGTCAACGCCGTTATATGTGCCGCAATACTCTATTCTATGCTCAACGCCCTTAAATGCGGAAAGAACTCGTCTTATTGTATTAAGGTCAACATCAGCACAAATAGCGCATGCCGTTGCCGCCATAACGTTTTCATAGTTATGAACACCGAGTATTTTAAGGTCGTTTACATTAACGAGGTTTTCATCAATGCCGTTCCATTTAATATGTATATACTCGCCGTCAAGGAATATGCCCTCATCAAGCTTATCACTGCTTGAGAAGAAGAAGGTTTTTGCCTTTGTCTTATTCGACATTTTTCGGCAATAATCGTCATTATAATTCAAAATTGTATAATCATCGGCTGTCTGGTTAGCAAATATTTTCTCCTTCATGGCCACATAATTTTCCATTGTTTTATGGCGGTTAAGGTGGTCGGGAGTGATATTAAGGACAGCGGAGATATGCGGTTTAAAGCTGATTGTGCCTTCCAGCTGGAAGGAGCTTATTTCGGCACAGACATAGCTGTTTTTATCGAGCTTAGTCACCTCACCGGTATAGGCTGTACCGATATTACCGACAACGGCGGTATTATATTTTTCAGCCAGAAAAAGTCCGGTAAGTGTAGTTGTTGTTGTCTTGCCGTTAGTACCGGTTATGGCACAAACAGGACAAGGAGTAATTGCATAAGCGAGCTCAACCTCGGAGATAACCGGGATATTATTTTCCTGTGCCTTCACGATAAACGGGAGGTCAAAGGGAACACCGGGGCTTAAGACAACGCAGTCGAAGTCGGTTATAATGTCGTCGGGATTAGCGCCGGCGAAAATTTTAATGCCGTCGTTTCTGAAGCCGTCGAGGTCATGTGCCTGTTCAAGGACAGACAGAGGCTTCATATCCTGGAGTGTTACATCTGCGCCCTTTGAGGCGAGGAGCTCTGCGGCGGCTATGCCGCTACGGGCCATACCACAGACAATATATTTATTTGTTGCAAAATCAGTAATCATAATTAATAGTCCTTTCTAAGACCGTGGGACTCTGTCCCACAACCCTGCCACCCTTTAAAAAGCGTGGACGTAAATTTTATGAAAATCATTTCAACGAAATGATTTTCGGGGAATATACAACGAAGTTTTTAACTTAATGATATATGCCGTTACAGCCGAGATATGCGATAAGGCAAGCGATTGCCGTTATTACATAAAACATAGTTACTATCTTAGTTTCCTTTATGCCGCAAAGCTCAAAATGATGATGGATAGGAGCCATTTTAAACACACGTTTTTTAGTCTTTTTATAGACAGCGACCTGTATAATAACCGAGAGGCTTTCGATAAGGTAGATAAAGCCGGCGATTAGTATAAACAGCGGCATTCTAAGCACAAGTGAGATAGCGACAACAAAGCCGCCCATAGCGAGCGAACCGGTATCGCCCATAAAGACCTTAGCCGGATATGCGTTGAAAATAAGGTAAGCCATAAGGCCGCCGATCATTGCACCGCCTGCGATAACAACTCCATTGCCTGCGGCATAAGCGCACATGGTAAAGAACACAATTACGATAATTGTTACGCCTGATGAAAGACCGTCAAGGCCGTCTGTAAGGTTTACGCCGTTTACCGTACCGAGAACGGCAACGATAACAAACGGGATATAAAGCCAGCCGAGGTTCCACATTTTGCCGCCGGCAAAGGGAATATAGATTGAAGTGCCGACTGTTTTATAGAGATAAGCAACGAACACGATGCAGATGACGAGCTGTCCGACAATCTTCTGCATAGGTCTAAGGCCGAGTGAACGGTGTTTAGCTATTTTGATATAGTCATCGATAAAGCCGATTACGCCAAAGCCGAGTGTAACGAGCATAACGGCGATAACCTCATGTGTCGGTTTAAGCACAAGAGCGGCGATAACGAAGGAGCAAAGGAACGAAATACCGCCCATTGTCGGGGTGCCGTTCTTTTTAAGATGTGCCTCCGGGCCGTCATCGCGGACGGTCTGGCCGAACTTAAATTTATGGAGTGCCGGTATAAGCTTTGGGTATACAAGCACGCTTATTACGAATGATATTAAAAGTGCATAAATTCCTCTTATAAGTAAATTCATTGGTATCTGACCTTTCTTTATTGCTATAAGACCGTGGGACTCTGTCCCACTACCCTGCAAGCCTTTAAAAAGGCTTGAGCGAAACTTTCGATAAACTACATTCTGCGAATGCAGTTTAATAATTATATTTAATCAATTTAAATTAGCTACAAAATTTCAACTTTGTATTTTAAAAACCGAAAAAACTGAGCAGCATTCCTGCGAAGTTTCGGTTTTTCGTAACTCATGCGTGTCCGGGACAGGGGAGCTGCGAGGGGTGAGGCGGACTTCGCAATTTAAGCGCGCACCCCTCGCAAAAACACCCTTGCGACTTGTAAAGCCGCAAAATAATTTTTTAAAAATAAAAGCTTGGTAAGCTTATTTATTTAAATATTCTGAAATTTGTTCAAATTTCATAAAATGTGATGCTTTTACAAGTATGTACTCATTGTCAGAAACCGTTGGATTAGTTGCAATGTAATCCGCAACAGTTGCAAAATATTCAGCCTTTGCGACTTTATCCTTACAGGCATCATACATATTCTTTGAAAGCTCTCCGATTGCGACAACATGGTCGATATTTTTTTCGGCACAATATTCGCCGACCTCCCTGTGCATTTCGGCACCGAAGGAGCCAAGCTCGCCCATATCGCCGAGAACAGCTGTTTTTTTGCCGTCACATTCCGAAAGCACGTCTATTGCCGCCTTTGTGGAAACGGGATTTGCGTTATAACAGTCATTTATTATTGTACCGCCGTTTTTCAGCCTTATGACCTCCATACGTTTTCCGGTCGGCTCAAAGCCTTCAATGCCCTTTTTAATCTGCTCCGGTGTAAGCCCGATTATTTCTCCGGCGGCGGCCGCCGCAAGTGCGTTCTGCACCATATGCTCTCCGGCAGTTGTTATATGCACACGTATTTCGCCGACAGCCATATGTATTGTACATTCCATACCGTCAATGCCGTGGCTCACAACATCATTGGCCCATACGTCATTGGCTTTATCTCTGCCGTACCATACCGCTTTAACGTCCTCCGGAAGGCCAAACTCCTTCTCTCTGCCCTTGACCGTTGCAAGCATATCGTTATCGGCATTAAGAACGGCATAGCCGCCCTTCTTTATATGCGGAAGCATTTCGCATTTTGCCTTAAGTATGCCTTCTCTCGAACCGAGGTTTTCGATATGCGAAACGCCGACATTTGTTATTATTCCTATGTTTGGCTCACAGGCCGACGCAAGCGTATCAATCTCGCCGAAATGGTTCATTCCGATTTCGACAACGGCGGTCTTTATGTCGTCCTCAAGACGGAACAGCGTTATAGGCACACCTATGTCGTTGTTGAAATTGGCCTCTGTTTTGAGCGTTTTGCCGCCTTTCGAAAGCACAGCCGCCGTCATATCCTTGGTCGTTGTTTTTCCGACACTTCCGGTTATGTTTACAAGGCAGATGTCGAATAAATTACGATAGCCGTTTGCAATGCGGAGCATAGCTGCCCTTGTGTCCTCAACCAATATGAGCGCCTTGCCTTCCGGCACATCAAAGGCCGTCTGCGAAAGCACACAGTCCGCACCCAATGACCATGCCTGTTCAATAAAGCTGTGGCCGTCAAAGCGTTCACCCTTTATTGCAATGAACATACAGCCGTTTTCTATTTTTCGTGAATCCGTTGTAATGCTCGTTATCGGTAAATCCGCACCGATAAGCTTTCCATTACAAAACTCTGCCGCTAAAGCAGAAAATATTTGTTTCATACTAAAACCTTCCAAATTCAAAATTTAGATTGAACCTTTTATGAACCGCAAAGATAGATGCGGATGCCGTTAGGCAGCTTTGCGAAGCAAAGTTCTGACCATACTAAAGGTTCATGGGGTATGGGGCAAAGCCCCATAAATCTTCTTATTTTTTATTTTTAATTGCCTCTGTGGCAACCTCAACGTCATCAAAGTGAATAGTTTTGTCCTTGAATATCTGATAATCCTCATGGCCCTTTCCGGCGATTATAACCACATCGTCCTTTTCCGCCATGTTTATTGCCTCATTGATAGCCGTTCTTCTGTCCACTATCTTGTGATACGGGCAGCCTGTCGGTATTATACCGACCTCAACATCGTTAACTATCTGCTCAGGATCCTCTGTACGGGGATTATCGCTGGTTATAACGGCAAAATCCGACATTTTTCCGACAGCCTCTGCCATTATGGGACGCTTTGTTTTGTCCCTGTCACCGCCACAGCCGAATACGGTAATTATGCGTTTTTTAGCAAATTCGTGCGCCGTTTCGAGTATGTTCACAAGTCCGTCGGGAGTATGAGCATAATCGACAATAACCGTTATTCCTTTGTCGTTTTTTATCGACTGGAATCTTCCCGGAACGCCCTTATTCATGGCAAGACCATGTATAATATCCTCCATCTTTATTCCGCTGAAAAGGCACGCACCTATTGCACCCAGTGAGTTATAAATCGAAAATCTTCCCGGAATGTTTAGCTTAACGGGATACTGTTTTCCTTCGTAATCCAATGTATAGCTTACGCCTTCCGCAGTTATGCTTATGTTTTCTGCATGAAGGTCGGCCTTTTCGTTATCAATGGCAGTTGTAAGCACCTTACCCTTTGAAACGCTCAGCATATATTCTCCGGCGGCATCATCTATGTTTATAACGGCATTGTCAGCCATTGTAAAGAGTATTCCCTTTGCCTTCATATAGTTTTCCATTGTCTTATGGTAATCGAGATGGTCCTGAGTAAGGTTAGTGAATATCGCTGTTTTATAATGAACTCCGGCAACCCTGTCCAGTGCAAGCGAATGGCTGGAAACCTCCATAACCGCATCGGTCACGTTTTCCTTGACCATTTCGTCAAAAAGCTCCTGAAGCTCAAGACTTTCGGGCGTTGTTCGGTCGGCATGGAGCTGTTTATCGCCAATCATGTTTCCGATTGTGCCAATAACGCCTGTTTTATACCCTAAATTGTCAAGAATTGTCTTAATTAAGTATGTTGTTGTCGTTTTTCCGTTTGTTCCTGTAACGCCGACAAGACGCATTTTGTCGGAAGGATGGCCGTAAAATTCAGCCGCCGCAAAGGCAAGCGCCTTTCTTGTGTTCGGGCAGATAACAACCGTCACGTTTTCGGGAATGCCTTCGATTTCATGCTCGGCAATGAGTGCAACAGCACCCTTTTCAACGGCAGATGCGGCATATTTATGGCCGTCTGTCGCAAAGCCGGTTATGCAGACAAAAACACTGCCCTCGGACGCCTTACGGGAATCATAACATACAGCCTTTATATCAATGTCGGCTGAACCGTTTACAGAAGTATATTCAATATTTTTGATTAAATCCGATAATTTCAAAATAACACCTCCAATAAATTAAGTGTATCTTTAACTGAATAATTATATCACAGCCAAATAGCTAAAGCAACTCTTATGCCACTTTATACTTCCTTATTATATATTAAGTCTAACCGACAGTATAAATTATTTCTTGACATTTATCCGAAATCGGACTATAATCCTATCACTGTCCGATTTCGGACTATGAAATCAAAACCATGGACGCTGTCCATACCTGCAATCCTTTAAAAAGGATTGACCTAAACTTTAATAAAAATCATTTTAACAAATGATTTTTAGAATTATACTTTAAATTCTAACTAAAGGAGAATATTATGCAAAACAACAGCCTTATAGCTCAATTCAACCGCATATACAACGACTACTGCTCAATCTATCGCAACATTGCCAAGCATTTTGGCTTATCGGAAACGGTATTCTGGATTTTATACACGCTTATTGACGAAAACAAGCCTATAACACAAAGCTATCTCTGCGGCATAATCTATCTGCCAAAACAGACGATAAATTCCGCACTGAAAAAAATGGAAACTGACGGCCTTATAACTCTTAAGCCTGCCGAGGACAACCGAAGCAAAAAAATACTTCTTACTGACGACGGAAAACAGCTTGCCGAAAAAACCGTTGAGCATCTGCGAAACACAGAGAACCGTGCATTGGAGCGTTTTTCATATGAGGAACAGCATATTTTCATTGACTTATTCGGAAAATACAATCAAAATCTCAAAGAAGAATTGGGGAAACTGAAAAATGGACATTAAATTATCAGATCATTTCACATACGGAAAGCTTTTGAAGTTTTCCATGCCGTCTGTTTTTATGCTTATATTTGCATCAATCTATTCGGTTGTGGACGGATTTTTCATATCTAACTTTGTCGGCAAAACGCCCTTTGCCGCTGTAAACATAATTATACCGTTTACAATGATGCTTACGTCCTTCGGCTTTATGATAAGCACCGGAGGAAGTGCTCTTGTTTCCATGAAGCTTGGCGAAGGCCACCAAAATACAGCCGACCGATATTTTTCAATGCTTATTTACATTTCGGTAATACTCGGCATTCTGCTTTCTGTTATCGGCATAATCGTTATCCGTCCGGTATCAATACTTCTCGGTGCCGATGAATCCATGCTTGAATATGCCGTTCAATACGGTCGTGTACTGCTTATTTTCAACGTATTCGGCATACTCCAATATTCCTTTCCGAGCTTTATGGTTACTGCAGGAAAGCCGCATCTCGGTCTAAAGATAACCATTGCGGCAGGCTTAACCAACATGGTTCTGGACGCATTGTTCATGGCTGTTTTAAAGCTCGGCGTTACCGGTGCGGCTCTGGCAACCGGTATAGGCCAGCTTGTCGGTTCTGTTCTGCCCATCTGGTATTTTCTCAAGAAAAATGACGGAAACATACATCTGGTTAAGACCAATATAGAAATCCGTCCTATACTCCATGCCTGCTACAACGGTATGTCTGAGCTTCTTACCAATGTATCAACCTCGGTTGTCAGCATGGTTTACAATATGCAGCTTATGAAATATTTCGGTGAAAACGGCGTTTCGGCATACGGCGTGCTTATGTATACGCAGTTCATATTCATGGCAATATTTTTCGGCTACACCACCGGAACTGCGCCGATTATCAGCTTTCATTACGGTGCCGACAACAAGGACGAGCTCAAGAGCCTTTTCCGCAAAAACCTAAGGCTTATAATCATATCGGGACTTGCCATGTTTGTTCTTGCAGAGCTGTTTTCCGCACCGTTATCGAAATTCTTTGTCGGCTATGATGATGAGCTGTTCCGAATGACTGCCTCGGCATTCAAGCTGTTCTCGCTGTCATTCCTTGTCTGCGGCATAAATGTTTTCGCATCATCGTTCTTTACGGCACTCAATAACGGAACGGTTTCCGCAATAATATCGGTTCTCAGAACCTTCGTGTTTCAGATTGCCGCCGTCCTCATTCTGCCGCTGATTTTTGACATAAAAAGCATTTGGCTTGCGCTGACCGTTTCGGAGGTGCTGGCGTTGTTCGTATCAATCTACTTTATTTTAAGTAAGAATAAGAAATACGGGTATATCAAATAAATACACAGCATAAACAAAAGGTGCTTACATGGCCGAAAGTCTCCGTAAGCACCTTTATTTTCGATTTTCTGTTCTTATTTAATAACCTCGGAAAGAACGTTTTGTATCTTCTCTGTATCTATCGGCTTGGCTATATGCCCATTCATACCTGCCGCAAAAGCCTGTTTTTTATCCTCATCAAAGGCATTCGCCGTCATGGCAACAATCGGAATACCTGCTTTTTCCTTATCCGGCAGCTTTCTGATTATCTTCGTTGCCTTGTATCCGTCTATATTTGGCATCTGTATATCCATCAGTATAAGGTCATAGGTATCTGATGGCATATGCTCAATACAGTTTATGCAGATTATGCCGTCCTCTGCTCTGTCTACCGCAAAGCCCATATCCACAAGCATTGCAGTGGCTATCTCGGCATTCAAGTCGTTATCCTCCGCAAGCAGAATATGCTTTCCGCTGAAATTCATGTCCGTCTTAACATCCGCAGCCTTCCGCTTTTCGTAGTATTTCTCATCTGCAAGCTTATGCTGTAATACAAGCGGTTTTTTGTCGATTGGTTTTATTCATTATATGCCGCTGTGTTATTACCGAAATAACAAAACTATACTCTAATTAAATTCTGAGTGAATTGACATATAGCCTTTTATACTTTATTATTTTAAACATCTATTTATGGGGCTTTGCCCCATACCCCATCACCCTTTAAAAAGTGTGAACCCAAACTTTGATAAACTACATTCTCACTAATGTAGTTTTACGAAAAATAAAATATGATTCCGAAAATCATTTGTTAAAATGATTTTCATAAAATTTAGGTCAAGCCTTTTTAAAGGCTTGCCGGGTATGGGACAGAGTCCCATGGTTTTAATAAAAAAGGAGGACACATCATGTCAAAAGATAATCTCAATTCATTCAGCGGAAGCAACGATTACGTTGCCTCGGAAGAGCTTATGCGTGCGGTAAACATTGCCGTTGCTCTCGAAAAACCTCTTCTTATCAAGGGCGAGCCGGGAACAGGCAAAACCATGCTTGCCCAGTCCGTTGCAAAAGCACTCGGCAAAAAGCTCGTCATCTGGAACATCAAATCCACAACAAAGGCACAGGACGGCCTTTATGTATACGACGTTGTCCAGCGACTTTATGACGGCCAGTTCGGAAACGCCGGCGTTGATGACGTAGCAAAATACGTTAAGCTCGGCAAGCTTGGTGAGGCCTTCAGCGACGACGAACAGGTTATTCTGCTTATCGACGAAATCGACAAGGCTGATATTGAGTTCCCTAACGACCTTCTCTGGGAGCTTGACCGCATGGAGTTTTATATTCCCGAAACCGGCGAAACAATAAAGGCAAAACAGCGTCCTATCGTTATAATCACTTCAAATGCCGAAAAGGAGCTTCCCGACGCATTCTTAAGACGCTGTATTTTCCACTATATCGAGTTCCCCAATGAGGAGCTTATGCGTGAAATCGTTAAGGTACACTTCCCCGATATCGACGAAAACGTGCTTGCACAGGTCACAGCCGCTTTCTATTATGTAAGAAGTCTTAAGGAAATCCAGAAAAAGCCCAGTACCTCGGAAATTATCGACTGGATTCAGGCATTGACATTAAGCGGAATTCCTGCGGAAAGAATAACAAAGGAAATTCCCTTTGCCGGCGTAATACTCAAGAAAAACGAGGATATAGACGCACTTGAGCGAGCAAAAGCACGTTCTCTTTTCCCCTTTAAATAAGGAGGCCTGAATATGTTTGATTCATTTTTGTATCTTCTACGGTCAAAGGGCCTTAAGGTTTCCATGACCGAGTGGATGACGCTGAATGAGGCTCTGGACAAAGGCATGACTCACGCCTCTTTCTCGGAATTCTATTATCTTTGCAGAAGCGTTCTTGTTAAGTCCGAAAGCGAGTTTGATAAGTTCGACGGTGCATTTCTGGAATTTTTCAAGGATATAAATTTTCTGGAGGATATTCCCGAGGAGCTTATGAACTGGCTGAACAAGCCACAGGAAACACCGGGAAATTATGACGAGGAGATAGCCAGGCAGAACCTTAAGCTTGATTATGAGCGTATCGAACAAATGCTGCGTGAGCGAATTGCCGAACAGGACAGCGAGCATAACGGCGGAAAATACTGGGTAGGCACAGGCGGTATGTCGGTTTTCGGAAACAGCGGCAAAGGCCCCAACGGAATACGTGTCGGCGGCGAAAGTCAGCATAAGCGAGCCTTCCGAGTTGCCGGTGAACGTCATTTCAAGGATTTTAGCGAGGACAAGGTTCTTGATACCCGTCAAATGCAGATTGCTCTTCGCACTTTAAGACAATATTCGACAAAAACCGATGCACCTAAAACCGAGCTGAACATAGACGAAACAATCGAAGAAACCGGAAACAATGCCGGACGCCTTTCGCTTGTATACGACCGCCCGAGAAAAAACACCGTAAAGGTTGTTGTTATGATGGATTCCGGCGGCTCAATGGATTATTACAGAAAGCTTTGCAGTCAGCTTTTTACCGCACTGAGAAAGTCCAATCATTTCAAGGACCTTAAGTTTTATTATTTCCATAACAGCATATATGAAAGACTGTATACCGACGGTGAATGTATTCCGGGCCGCTGGGTTGATACCGACACCGTACTCAATACGCTCAGCAGTGATTACAAGCTGATAATCGTCGGCGATGCGGCAATGGCACCCTATGAGCTTTTCGGCGGCGGATATTACAACTACGGCAAAACAAACGGTATTGACTGGTTCTTTAAGGTTAAACACCATTTTACACACAGTGTATGGCTCAATCCGGGAGAAATGCAGTATGTATACGGAAACTATTGGAGAGAAACTCTCGGTGCTTTACAGAAGGTATTCGATATGTATCCGCTTACGGTAAACGGACTTGAGTCCGCATTGAAAAAGCTGATGGTCAACCGATAAGCTATATTCTAAAAACAGATTTTTTTCATGTTTATACTTCAATGGATATTTTTTGTAAATTTTGTAAAATTAATGTTGACTTTTTTTAAAATTGCGATATAATAATATTAGTAAGTGGCACAAAGAATGTTTCCCCAAAATGTTGATTGTTGCCACTACTCTACGGATACGAAATAGAAATCCGCAGTTATACACACGGCATGGCAGCGATACTCCCCCCAAGATGTATCGCTGCCGTTTTTTATTAGAGTATTAAGTCGAATTTTTCCCTTTCTTCTGCCGCATATCCCATTAAATATTTTTCCTGCAAAAAATCATTGACTTGAACCTAACTCCAGGTTGTATACTCAAAACAAAACCGCATATACAGCTTATATGAATACAATAAAAATCATCAGGAGGAACGAACTGATGTCCTTTTTATTATTAAACTATACCTTTCTGCCAATCGGCAATTTTACAAAATCATTTTGCGGCTTTACAAGTCGCAAGGCTTTCTTTGCGAGGGGTGCGCGCTTAAATTGCGAAGTCCGCCTCACCCCTCGCAACTCCCCTGTCCCGGACACGCATGAGTTACGAAAATTGCTAACCTTCGCAGGAATGCTGTTCGGTTTTAACGCAATTTTGAAAATGTCGGCTGTTTAAGTTGATACAGAATTTAAAAGTAATATTATCCAAAAAATCATTTGCTAAAATGATTTTTATAAAGTTTAGGTCGAACCTTTTTAAAGGTTCGTGGGTTTAAGGGCAAAGCCCTTAGGTATTTACAATAAGGTATACTTTTAAAGCCATAATGCCTTGTCCCAAAGACCGTATAGCATTTCTATTTCATTTTCTTAAGAATATCAATTCCTATTGCCAGCGAAACAACAAAGCCGATTATATCCGCCGCCATCTGCGATGCCTCTATTCCGGTCAGTCCCATCACTGCCGACATAATATAAAGACACGGCACAAAGAAAAGGAACTGTCTGCCCATACCCATTATCGATGCTCTTACGGTATAGCCTATTGTCTGTGCCATCATATTTGAAATAATTATCCATCCGACAAGCGGAAAGGATATGCACTGGAAACGCAGCGTTCTTACTCCGATAGCGATAACCTCCGGATCATCTCTGAACTGAGCTATAAGCTGCGGTGCAAAGACAATACCTATTACCGAAAAGGCAATTAATACCAAAAGCGAAGACTTTGTGCAGAACTTTACTCCGTCCTTAACTCTGTCGTATTTTTTTGCACCGAAATTGAAGCCACATACCGGCTGAAAGCCCTGTCCGTAGCCAATCATCGCCGATGCCGCAAACTGCATTATTCTCTGCACAACGGTCATTGCCGCAATGGCAGCATCACCGTAAACACCTGCACTATGGTTAAGCATAACAAAGGCAATGCTCGAACAGCCCTGTCTGAAAAGCGAAGGCAGTCCGCCCTTTACAATTTCCTTGAAATAATATGCACCCGGTCTGAAATTTTTGAATCTGATCGGAATGGATTTTTTATTGGACATATACAGCAGCACAAAAAAGCATATATACTGGCTCAAAGCCGTTGCCACTGCCGCACCTGCGACACCCATATTCAACACAAAAATACAAACCGGATCAAGCACCATGTTCAGCAGACCGCCTATCATAATGCCTATCATTCCATAGACTGCATTGCCCTGAAATCTAAGCTGGTTGTTCAGCACAAAGGACGAAACCATTGCCGGAGCACCGATAAGTATATATTTAAGGTAGTCAACGGCATAAGGTAGTATTGTGTCCGTTGCTCCGAGAAAAACGGCAAAGGGTTCAAGAAACAAATATCCGAAAACAGTAATAAGAATTCCGCCGATAAGCGAATATACAAAGCCGGTTGTTACCATTTCTTCGCATTCTTTTGTTCTCTTTGCTCCGAGCATACGTGAAACATAGTTGCCCGAACCATGGCCGAAGAAAAACCCGACCGCCTGTATTATTGTCATAAGCGGAAATATTACGCCGACCGCACCTGTTGCACTTGTGCCTATTTTTCCTACAAAATATGTATCCGCCATGTTGTAAATTGATGTAATAAGCATGCTTGCTATTGTAGGTATGGCAAGTCCGAGTATAAGCTTATCGACCGGTTCTTCGGTCATCTGTTTGAATTTTGCGGCCTGTTTTTCCTCTGCCGAAATATTATTGCTATTCATAATTAAACCTCCGAAAAAAACAAACGAAGTTTTTTAATCAGCTCTATGTAATCAAAAATTTCTATAAAAACGAAAGGGCTTGAGAAGCTGCAAGCGTCCCAAATGGAATCCATCCAGTCATGACTTTTGCATAGCAAAAGTCATGAAAATAGTTTTCAACTTAAGGCGTTATACGCCGACTATTGTTCCTTCGTTTTTCGCCTCAAGCACCTTTATCGCATGATAGAGAAATTCATTGAACGGTGTCGGAACTCCGGTTTCCTTTCCGAGCTTAATAATTGTTCCGGCGAACATATCCACCTCGGTTTTTCTTCCGGCGAGTATATCCTGCAATGTGGACGGTTTATTGGAATGCGGCACTTTGTCAAGATAAGCAAGGTGGTTTACCGCATAGTTTTTATCTATCATAATGCCTTTTTTATTGGCAATTTCTATAACCTCTGCCGCTGTCATAATACGGAGTGCGTTTGCATCGGGGCAAGATGCCCATGCACCGAAGGGAATATTCAGCACAGCCGCAACCTGGTTTTCGCTTACGTTGCAGACGAATTTTTCCCATATGGCTTTCAGCATATCCTCGGGATTTTTGTATCTTATTCCGGCTCTGTCGAAAAGCTCACGTATGCGGAGAACCTTTTCGGAGAGATTATTCTCGTCATTTATTTTTTCACCGAATTCGACAAAGGAAATATCGGGATTAAACGTCACGACATTTCCGTTTTTTACACTGCTCAGACGCATAAGCGAATAGACCATTCTGTCCCAGCCATAAACCTCTGCCGCTGTTTCCTCACTTTCAACGCCGTTAAGCGGTGTCATTATTATTGTATCCGGGCCGATATAGTTTTCGGCGTCCTTAAGTGCCTGCTTCAAGCCGGTCATTTTAGGGATTATGATTATAAAATCGATAAATTCACCCTTCCGCTCCGGCGAAGCTATATGGAAATAACGCTGTCTGCCGTTTATGACAAGGCCGTCCTTTTTCAATCTTTCGGCTCTTTCACCGCCGGCTATTACCTTAAAGCTTTCACCGAGTGCCAGATCAAGCTTATCTGCGAAAAACGAGCCAATCGCACCTACGCCGACAACTGCCGCTGTATTTATTTTATTCATTATTTCCTATTTCCTTCTTTCTTACTTATGGGGCTTTGCCCCAAACCCCATCACCCTTTAAAAATGGTGAATCTAAATAATTTCAAAAAATGGTTTGTGGTATTATTTATTTATTAATTACATCATAAAATTTATCCGCAAGCACACCGAACTCCTGAAGGCTCATTGCCTCGCCTCTTATTCTTTCGTCAAGGCCGGCCGAGCGTATTACCTCACCTATTTCTTCCTTAGTCATATTGAAATTGCCCTGATTGCAGAGTGTATTAAGGAGCGTTTTTCTTCTCTGACCGAAGGCACATTTCACGATATGGAAGAACAGCTTTTTATCCTTAACGTCTACCGACGGTTTATCTCTGAGCTTAAGCGTTATAACGGCAGAAGCGACCTTCGGTCTTGGCATAAAGCATGACGGCTGAACAATCATATCTATATTTGTATCGGCATAAAATTGCACCGCTACCGACAATGCGCCGTAATCACTGCTTTTCGGGCCTGCCTGCATACGCTCGGCAACCTCTTTCTGCACCATAACCGTCATTGATGTTACGGAACTATGCTTTTCGAGCATATCCATTATTATCGGTGTGGTTATATAATACGGAAGGTTTGCCACAACCTTAAAGGGCTTTCCGTCGTTTTTCTCTCTTGAAAGCTCATCAATATCGCATTTAAGAACGTCCTTATTTATAATCTCAATATTATTGTAATCCGCAAGTGTTTCATTAAGTATTGGTATAAGCTTTGTATCTATCTCAAGTGATATAACCTTTTTGGCTCTTTCGGCAACGGTCTGTGTAAGGCTGCCGAAGCCGGGGCCGATTTCAAGAACGGTGTCCTCCGATGTTATTCCGGCGGCATCGGCAATGTTGTCCAGAACATTGGTATCAATAAGGAAGTTCTGTCCAAAGCCCTTCTTAAAATTAAATCCGTATCTTTCCATTATCGCCCTTGTACGAATGGGCGTTGCTATTCTTTCAGTCATGCTGTTTTCCTTTCGTAATGCTATCTTTTATGCCAACAGGCATTTTCACAAACTTATTTTGCGGCTTTACAAGTCGCAAGGTTGTCTTTGCGAGAGAGGAAGCTCTTAAATTGCGAAGTCCGACTTTCCTCTCTCGCGCTCTCTCCTTTCCGGACACGCTAAAGTTACGAAAATTGCTAACCTTCGCAGGAATGCTGCTCGGTCTTAACG
>Ga0129310_1001580_pt1 | contig 19317 bp, 25 predicted proteins | sample Go1ome_2_FD_94433 | JGI IMG/M metagenome (GOLD analysis project Ga0129310, IMG submission 94433) | Western lowland gorrila individual fecal microbial communities from Wisconsin, USA - Go1022A metagenome | ecosystem: Host-associated > Mammals > Digestive system > Large intestine > Fecal | place...
AACGGCGACCCGTAACATAGAAAGGACGATAGACATGGCATTAAGGCAGATAGTAAAGTTCGGGGACGATATCCTCCGCAAGAAGAGCAGACCCGTTACTAATTTCGACGAGCGCCTGTGGACGCTCCTGGACGACATGGCGGAGACCATGCATTCCAAGGACGGCGCGGGACTTGCGGCGGTACAGGTTGGAGTCCTCCGCCGTGCAGTCGTTATCGACGTGCATGACGAGCACGGAGTTATTGAGCTGATAAACCCCGAGATAGTGTCCGCCGAGGGTACTCAGTGCGGCAGCGAGGGCTGCCTTTCCGCACCGAACGTGTGGGAGGAGGTCGAGCGTCCGAATATCGTAACGGTAAAGGCGCAGGACAGGCACGGCAAGGAGTTCACGCTGACAGGAAGCGCGCTTCTTGCAAGGGCGTTCTGCCACGAGCTTGACCACCTGGACGGTGTGCTTTTCATCGACCATGTAAAGAGCGACGGAGTTCCGGCACACAAGGACGTTACGGCAAAGTAAAGGGGAAAATCAATGGCAGTACTTGAAATATTGCAGTTCGGAAATGAGATACTTCGGCAGAAGAGCGAGGAAGTTACCGAGTTCGACGAGGAACTCTGGGAGCTTCTCGACGACATGGCGGATACAATGTACGACGCCGGCGGAGTAGGACTTGCAGCGCCGCAGATAGGCGTGCTGAAGCGCGTTGTCGTTATCGACACGGACGACGACCACGGGCTGATGGAGCTTGTGAACCCCGTGATAGTCGCGATAAAGGGAAAACAGCACGAGCCGGAGGGCTGCCTTTCCTATCCCGGAAAGAGCGGATATGTCGTACGTCCGGCAAAGGTGAAGATAAAGGCGCAGGACCGCTACGGCAGACGAAAGACCTATGTCGGCTCCGGACTTCTGGCGCGGGCGTTCTGCCATGAAACCGACCATCTCAACGGAATACTCTATTCCGACAAGGTGGACGAATGGGAGGAGGACGAAAAGTGAAATTAGTATTTATGGGAACTCCGGTGTTCGCGCTGTCCTGCCTGGAGCAGCTCATCGCCGCCGGGCACGAGGTCGCGGCGGTATTCACACAGCCCGACAAGCCGAAGAACCGCGGCAAGCAGATCCAGATGACTCCGGTCAAGGAGTGCGCCCTGAAGCACGATATCCCGGTCTATCAGCCGCTGAGCCTGCGCAAGGGCGAGGACGCCGACAAGTCCCTGGAGGTACTGAAAGAGATAAACCCCGACTGCATCGTCGTTGTAGCTTATGGTCAGATACTCCCGGAGAGCATTCTGGGGCTTCCGAAGTACGGCTGCATAAACGTCCATGCTTCGCTTCTCCCGATGTACCGCGGAGCGGCTCCGATACAGCGCTGCATTCAGTTCGGCGAGAAGAAGTCCGGAGTTACCACCATGTACATGGCAAAGGGGCTTGACACCGGAGATATGATACTCCGCGACGAACTGGACATACCCGAGGACATGACAGGCTCCGAGCTTCATGACAAGCTCTCCGAGATGGGCGGCAGGCTCATCGTCCGCACCCTCGAGGAGGTACAGAACGGCACTGCGCCGCGTATCCCGCAGGAGGGCGACACCTGCTATGCTTCCATGATAAGCAAGGAAGAACTGCTTCTGGATTTCATGAAGCCCGCAGTACAGGTGCGCGATTTTATCCGCGCGATGTCCGCGGCTCCCTGCGCCTATACGCTTCTTGACGGCAAGCGCATGAAGGTCTACGGCGCGCGCGTTTCGCAGAAGAATTACTCCGGCGCTCCCGGCGAGATAGTCGATACCGACGCATTTGCAGTAATGTGCGGCGACGGCGCGGTGGAGTTCACCGAGATACAGCCCGAGGGCGGCAAGCGCATGGATATCCAGGCGTACCTGCGCGGAAAGAAACCGGAAAAGGGAACCATTCTGGGTAAATAACCGGAAATCACACATAATAACCGTATTTGAAACACTCTGGAACAGGAGGCAATTATGGTACAGACACTTATTTCAGCAGCGGCACGTCACACGAATTTCATGAGCGTCGGCTATACGACAGCGTATTTCCTGTGCATTCTGGCGTTCATCTTTGCGCTGATATGCTCGGCGAACGTCAAGGCTACTTTCAATAAATACAACCGCGTCGGAAGCCGCCGGGGAATCACTGCGGCGGAAGTTGCGCGCATGATACTCGACAGAAACGGGCTTTATAACGTGCAGGTGCAGCGTATCTCCGGCAATCTGACGGATAACTACAACCCGAGCACGAATATAGTTTCGCTGTCGGACAGCGTTTACAGCAGCACGTCCCTTGCCGCGATAGGAGTTGCCGCGCACGAATGCGGTCACGCGGTTCAGCATGCGCAGGATTATATCCCGATAAAGATACGCACTGCGGTTTTCCCGCTGGCAAGGTTCGGGTCGTCGGCGTATTTCATCGTGTTCGTCCTCGGTCTGGTGTTCAGCTTTGAGCCGCTGGTCGACGCGGGAATAATTCTGTTCCTGTTTGTCGTTGTGTTCCAGCTGGTAACTCTGCCGGTGGAGTTCAACGCGAGCCACCGTGCAATGCTGACTATCCGCAGCGAGGGCATTCTTGAACAGGACGAGCTTTACGGCGCGCGCCGCACGCTGACCGCAGCGGCAATGACTTACGTCGCAAGCCTTATCGTGTCCTTCACGCAGCTGCTCAGACTGCTTTCCTACAGAAACAGACGATAATTTACCGGGGCTTCCCGGATACATATATAATTAAGGAGGGCTGGCAATGGCTGACCCACGGCTCACAGTCGTAAAAATGCTGATGAAAATGGACAGCTCCGAGGCTTATTCAAACCTGCTGCTTGACCATGTTTTTAACGAAGCGGAACTCAGCGACAGGGACAAGGCGTTCGCGGCGGCGCTGTTTTACGGCGTGCTGGAGCGCAGGCTCACGCTCGACCATATTATAAGAACCAACTCGAAGATACCGTTTGAGAAGCTTGACAAGTCGGCTGTGCAGATACTCCGCACCGGGCTTTATCAGCTGCTCTACATGCCGTCGGTGCCGGAAAGCGCGGCGGTGAACGAGAGCGTGAAAATGTGCAAGAAGCTTAAATGCTTTTCAGCGCAGGGTTTTGTGAACGGCATGCTCCGCAGTTTTATCCGCGGCGGAAAGAAGATAAGCTACCTTGGCATGGCGCCGGAAAAGCGCCTGTCAGTGGAGTACTCCTGCCCGGAGTGGCTAACGCAGAAGCTCATCGACGAGTACGGCACGGATTTCGCGGTGCGGGCGCTCAGAGCCTCCGTCGGAAAGCCCCCGGTCTACGCCCGGGTGAACACCATCAAGACTACCACCGACAAGCTGCTCGCGGAACTCGCGAAGCATAAAGTCAAGGCGGAGCCGTATCCGGGGCTTGAAAACTGCATAAAGCTGGAAAAGGCAGGGGACATCGAGAAATGTGCGCCGTTCCGGCAGGGACTTTTCCATGTGCAGGATATCTCCTCGCAGCTGTGCTGTCTGACGTTACGTCCGGTGGTGAACGAAACCGTACTGGACGTCTGTGCGGCGCCTGGCGGAAAGAGCTTCACCCTGGCGGAGCTTATGGGTAATAACGGAAAGCTGTACAGCATGGATCTCCATGACATGCGCGTCGGACTTATCGAGGACGGCGCCGTGCGGCTGGGAATCAAGATAATAACCGCCATGCAGAACGACGCGTCGAAGTTCAACGGGGCGCTCCCGCAGGCGGACAGGGTGCTGTGCGATGTTCCCTGCTCGGGACTGGGAGTTATACGCCGTAAGCCGGAGATAAAATACAAATCCCCGGAGGAATTCGCGGGACTGCCGGAGATACAGCACCAGATACTGGAGACTTCCGTGCGCTATGTTAAGCCGGGAGGTACGCTGGTGTACTCCACCTGCACGCTGTCCCGGGCGGAGAACGACGAGGTTGCCGAGCGGTTCGCAGCGGCTCACCCGGAGTTCACGCCGATAGTCCAGCCGGTGCCGCTTCCAGCGCCCGGGGACTACAAACGGACATACTGCCCGGACGAGAACGGCGGCGACGGATTCTTTACCGCATCATTCCGCAGGATATGAGAAAGGCTATTTAATTGGAAGAACTGGAAAAGATAGATATACTGGCTCTCACTAAAGAAGAGCTTACCGCGGAGATCACCGCAATGGGTGAAAAGGCTTTCAGAGCCAAGCAGATATACGAGTGGCTGCATGTCAAGAAAGTCACTGATTTTTCACAGATGACCAATATTTCTGCACAATTCCGCGACGCATTAGCAAGAAAATTTTGTCTAAAACACCTAATTATCAAAAAAAGACTTGTATCTCAGCTGGATAATACGGTAAAATATCTTTATGGGCTGCCCGACGGAGAGGCTGTCGAAACTGTCCTGATGGAATACAAGCACGGCAACAGCCTGTGCATTTCCACGCAGGTAGGCTGCCGCATGGGCTGCCGCTTCTGCGCGAGCACCATCGCGGGATTTGTAAGGCACCTGCTTCCCAGTGAAATGCTTCTCCAGGTCTATGAGACCGAGCGGGACAGCGGCAGACACGTAGACAGCATAGTACTTATGGGTATCGGCGAGCCGCTGGATAATTACGACAACGTGCTGAAGTTCCTCACGCTGATGAACAGCGAGGGCGACGGCATGAGCCTGCGCCACATATCGCTTTCGACATGCGGCGTGGTTCCGCGGATATACGACCTTGCGGAGCTGAAAACCGGGCTTACGCTGTCCATATCGCTTCACGCGGCGACGGACGAGCGCCGCAGCGAGATAATGCCCATAAACAGAAAATACCACCTCGACGAGCTGATGAAGGCATGCCGGTATTACTTTGAAAAGACCGGACGCCGTATCAGTTTCGAGTATTCCCTCATCGAGGGCGTGAACGATACCGAGCAGTCCGCGCAGGAGCTTATCGACCTGCTTGGCGGATTCATGTGCCATGTGAACCTTATCCCGATAAACGAGATAAGGGAGCGCGATTTCCGCAAGAGCCGCTCGGTTGAGAAGTTCCAGAAGCGCCTCTGCGCCGCCGGGATAAACGCAACGGTGCGCAGGACCCTCGGCGCTGACATAAGCGCTGCGTGCGGACAGCTCAGACGTGACGGCGGCATGAACGACGCCGGAGAAAATTCCGCAGAAAAGACAGGCGGTGAGTTATGAAGATATTCAGCAAGACAGACATCGGGCTGCTGAGAGAGGAAAACCAGGACTGCGTGTGGAGCGCGGTGCTTTCTGACAGATCCTGCGCCGCAGTTTTGTGCGACGGCATGGGCGGGGAAGCTCATGGCGGGCTTGCGAGCCAGCTGGCGGTTGACGTTATCTCAAAGCGTATACAGGAGAATTTCACGGAGTACATGAACCGCAATACGGTGCGCAATCTGCTCATCACGGCGGTGTCGGCGGCGAACAGCATCGTGTATGATGCCGCGCAGCGGGAGCCACTGGGCACGGTCATGGGTACCACCTGCGTTGCCGCGATAGTTTCCGATGGCAGGGCATATATCGTCAATGTCGGGGACAGCCGCGGGTATCACCTGTTCACCAGCGAGGATAACGAGTGTATCCAGCAGATAACCAAGGATCACTCTCATGTCCGGGATCTTATCGACCGTGGCGAGATAACCGAGGAGCAGGCAAGGATCCACCCGGAGCGCAATAAGATAACCCGTGCGATCGGCGCTGAAAGCAACGTCACCACGGATTATTTCGAGGTGGATATGGCGGATGGCGACATGCTCCTGCTGTGTTCCGACGGTCTTTCGTCCTACGGCGACGACATGGATATCCTCGACATCTGCTTCGAGAATGCGCCGGAGAACGTGTGCGGCGAGCTTGTGGACTACGCCAACGGCAACGGCGGTCACGACAATATTTCCGTGGCTCTGATAGCTGTATGACAATGTTTACAGTTTAGTTACAAATTCTTGAATTCTGTTGACAGTTCCCGCGGTAATATGTTATTATATTAAGCGGTAAGACACTGTGATCATTCTCATTGCCGGCGCTTCCATACGGCGCATGGCTCAATATATGATAATGTATGGAGAAATGGCGGAGCAATTATGGACAGTAATATCGGAAAGAAGCTCGACGGCAGATATGAGCTGCTGGAGCTTATCGGCGTCGGAGGCATGGCGGATATTTACAAGGCCCGTGATATCGTAGAGGATCGTATCGTTGCGGTCAAGATACTCAAGACTGAGTTCGCCGGCAGTGACGAGTTCCTGCGGCGTTTCCGCAACGAATCCAAGGCGATAGCGCTGCTTTCCCACCCGAATATCGTAAAGATCTACGATGTGGGCTTCACTGACAAGGTGCAGTTCATCGTCATGGAGTACGTTGACGGAATAACCCTCACGGATTACATCGAGCAGCAGGGCGTGCTGAAATGGCGCGACGCCGTGCACTTCACGATACAGATACTTAAAGCGCTCCAGCATGCGCACGACCGCGGAATAGTTCACCGCGACATCAAGTCGAGCAACGTCATGCTGCTGAGCGACGGCACCATCAAGGTCATGGACTTCGGTATCGCGCGCTTCAACCGCGAGAACAACAAGACCATGTCCGAAAAGACGATAGGTTCCGTTCACTACATCAGCCCGGAGCAGGCGCGCGGCGACATCACCGACGAGCGCAGCGACATATATTCCGTCGGCGTTGCGCTGTACGAGATGCTCACCGGAAAGAAGCCGTTTGACGGAGACACTCCGGTGGCTATCGCGCTCATGCATATGCAGAGCACTCCGAAGAAGCCGTCTGAGATAAACAGCACTATCGCTGAGGGGCTTGAGCAGATCGTTATGCGCGCGATGCAGAAGGATCCCGCGCAGCGCTACCAGACCGCAGGCGAGATGATAAAGGATCTTGAGGAGTTCCGTAAGAATCCTGGGATCGTGTTCGATTACAAGTATAATTCCACGGACGGCACGACCAAGTACTTCGACCGCCCGATACCCGCCGCCGAGCAGGAGCGCACCCGCCGCCGTCAGGCAGTCCAGAGCGAGCCGGACGATGACGAGTACGAGGACGACGATGATTACGATGATGACGACGAGGACGAATATGAGGAGCGCCGCTCCCCGCTGATACCGATACTGTTCGCAGTAGGTACGGCGTTCGTCATCGCGACGGTGTTCCTTGTTCTGACCATCGTGTTCAGAAACCTGGACGTAACGCCGGAGCAGGTAGGCTCCGTGGCTGGAATAACCACTGACAGCACCATCAGCATGACCGATAACGATGAGTTCCTCATGCCGAACCTGGTGGGACTCACCTGGGACGAGGCAAACGCCAAGTACTCCAAGGTGATGAAGCTGGTTGCGCAGCAGGAGTGGAGCACTTACACCAAGGATCAGATATTCGACCAGGATTACGCCGAGGGCAGAAAGGTCAAGGCGGGCGTAGAGGTAACTGTTAAGGTCAGCAAGGGCATAAAGCAGGTGGAGATACAGGATCTTGAGAATCTGAGCTACTCCATCGCCGAGACCAAGCTCCAGAAGGACGGCTTCGTCGTAAGGAAGTCGTTTGACGAGAGCGACGACGTTGCCAAGGATAATGTTATCCGCACCGAGCCTGCCGCACATGAGATGGCAGACCAGGGAAGCACGGTAACTCTGGTGATCAGCCTGGGTCCGGCAAATACGCAGGTCAATGTGCCGAAGTTCGTAACGCTGCCGCTGAGCGTTGCCCTCCAGCGCGCCGAAGAATATCATCTCAACACGAAGATAGAGTACGAGGACAGCGAGGAGTACGAAAAGGACGTTGTAATGGCTCAGGATATTGAGCCGAACAGCAGAGTTGACCGCGACACCGAGATAACTCTGACGGTAAGCACCGGCGAGATCGCCGAAAAAACCAAGAATCTGAAGTTCACTCTTCCGAAGAAGGCTACAGGCGAGTTCCGCTTCAGCTACTATGTTGACGGCGTGCTTGACGAGGAAGCAGGAGTTGTAATGGATATCGGACTTGCGTCCAGCAAGACGCTCCAGTACAGCGTGACCGGTAAGCCCGGCGAGACCAAGCTGGTAACAGTCAAGGTAACGTCCGTCGAGACCGGAAAGACCGGCAAGTATATGGATATCACGGTAGTAGTCCCCGAGGACGGCAGCAAGCCCACCGCGGAGGACGAGGTAAACAGCAAGATATTCTCTGAGCTGCTTGTCGCAGACGCGGAGGAGCCGATGGATACCAGCGAGGACACTCCGGGAACCGTTGATACTGTAGAACCCGACCATACTGAACCCACTCCGGCGAACACAACTCATACCGACCCGGTAGAGCCGGATCCCGGAATTTCAGTTGACTGACAGGAATAGGGGGTAATGATATTTCTGCTGAATATCATGATTTCGGAATAATTACAAAAGCAGTCGGGGGCATCTATTATGTAGATGCCCTTTCGGGCTTTGAGGAGAACGGCAGCATAACGCCGGACGGCAGGAACTTCAAGTGCGCCGCCCGCGGGCTTTTCCGTCAGAACGGCATAAGTCCCAGCGCCGGCGACATAGTCGAGGTCGTCAGCCAGGAGAACCACGAGCCGCTTATTTCCCGGATACTTCCGCGCAGGAATTACCTTGTGCGTCCGCCGCTCGCAAATCTCGACGGCATAGTATTCGTGATAAGCTGCGCTGACCCGGCGCCGAACCGCTTCATTCTGGATAAGCTCATCGCCATCGCGGACAGCAAATCCATCGAGCCGATGATAGCGTTCACGAAATGCGACCTGGAGCAGGCGGAGGAGCTTGCGCAGATATACAGCGGCATCGGGATAACCGTGTGCATGGTGAATAATCTGACCGGCGATGGCGCGGACGCAGTACGGGAGTTCATAAACGGCAGAGTTACGGCGTTTATCGGCAATTCCGGCGTAGGGAAATCCAGTCTGATGAACGCGCTGTTCCCGCAGCTTTCGCTTGAAACTGCGATAATAAGCAAGAAGCTCGGCAGAGGAAAGCACACGACCCGCCAGGCGCAGCTTTACCGTCTGAGCGAGCTTGACCCGCAGATGACCGGATACGCGGCGGATACGCCGGGATTTTCGACCGTAGATACTGAGCGTTACTGCCGTATCCCGGCGGGGGAGCTGGACAACAGCTTCCGCGAGTTTGCGCATTTAGCTGAAAAATGCCGCTTCGCCGACTGCGCGCACATAAAGGAAAAGGACTGTGCCGTAAGAGCCGCAGCCGAAAGCGGCGAGATAGCGCGTTCGCGTTATGACAGCTACCTGCGTATGTACGACGAAGCCAGCAAGATAAACGATTGGGAGTGAGCGTGTGTCAAAGATATGTTCGATAATCTGCGGCTCTCCGGAGGGAAAGCTGCATGAGCGTCCGGAGGGACTGATAATTTGCGCCGACCGCGGCTATGACATCGCCCGGGAGGCGGGTGTAGTACCGGATATTATAGTAGGCGATTTCGACAGCTCGGGAGTTACTCCGCCGGAGGATATACGGGTGATACGCGTGAACCCGGTAAAAGACGACACGGACACGATACTCGCCTGCGATACTGCGATAGAGGAGGGCTGCGACGAGATACGCATGTACTGTGCGCTCGGCGGCAGACCGGATCATTCGATAGCGAATATCCAGACCCTGGAGTACCTGCGTACCCGTGGAGTCAACGGAATCATAGTCAGCGAAAAATCGAAGATATACCTTGTGCATGAGCGCGAGGTGGTTATCCCGGCGTTCCGGGGGTACGTTTCGGTGTTTTCGTACGGTGAGACCTGCACGGTCAGCGAGTTCGGAATGAAATACCAGATCATACGCTACAGGCTCGACAATGCGTATCCGCTGGGCGTTAGCAACGAGGTCGCGGAGAACGAGGGACACATAATCGTCCACGGAGGAACGGCGCTTATTGTCGAGTGCACGGAATAATAAAATATGTAGGGGAGGGGCTTGCCCCTCCCCTACAAAACACGATATGAATGTTAAAAAGTCTGATTGCGACAAATTCTTAAACGATATAGAGATGGGAGCTTGATCTTGGAAACGAAGAGTTCCCCACAGTTCCTACTCATATTATGAATTTTGGGACAAAATGTGTGGTGGAATTCTTTCGCATTCCACCACTTTTCCATGTTCAATGTTGAAAGATTTACGCGGCTGTGTCGTTGTTGGGAGCATTGTTTCTGTCCGTGGGATCACCGCCGGGTCTGCCGAATCCGCCGGTTTCGCTCCAGGCAGCGTCATCGCGGCTCCATGTGCCGTAGCCGTAGCCGGAAGCTCCGCCGCCGCTCACGCCGTCGGTAGCTGTGACAGTCGCAAGCAGCTCGTCGTCGGCGTAGATGGTATAAACCGTGCCGCTCACAAGCTCCGGCGATGAGAATATCAGCGATTCACACGCCTTTGGAGTGATGGCGCTGAGTATCACATTTTCCTGCTCGTCGCGTACCTCGACGGTGCTGTCTGCAGGGGCTTTGCTGTATATGGACAGGCAAGGCTGAGAGAGCGTGCTCGGAGCCTGCGCCATTCCACGGGAGCCGAACGCCATCAGAGTTCCTCCGCTGAGCGCAAATGACTGGTCGTAATCCAGGGCGCCGTTGAAATTATCCGTCGGCCCGAACACAACGAGCGTACCGCCGCTCATTGAAATGGTTCCGTTGGAGTCCACGCCGTCGCCGCTGGCGTTAGATGTGATGCTGCCGCCGGATATCGTGATGTACGGCGTGTAGCCGAGGTCGCTTGAATTACCGTTCGCATTGAGTCCGTCGTCAACGGCTACCAGGCTTATCGTTCCGCCGGTTATCTCAATGCCAGGGGCTTCAAGTCCCTCGCAGCTTTTGGATATGCTGATCTCGCCGTCGTTTATCGTCAGCAGCGAATCTGCGTGTATACCGTCGTCGCCGGTGGCCAGGCTCAGGACTCCGCCGTCTATAGTGACGGAGCCGTTTGAGTGCACGGAGTCGTCCACCGTATCTATCGTCAGATTTCCGCTTTTTATCGTGATGGACGTCCCCGCCTTTATTCCTTTCATGCTGTCTGTGGAATTGCCGCTGCTGTCAGTCATATTACTGAAATCGAAGCTTCCGGAGCCGTCCGTCGAGAAATCGCGGAAATGCCCCCTGCTGAAGCCATGGTCGTCATTCGCGGTGATTTCGACTGTTTCGCTGCCGCCGCCTGTGGTTATGTCAATATCGCAATCGGATATGCTGAGGGATGTCTCTGCCTGTATCCCGTCGTTCCCGCTGACTATCGTGCAGGACACGCCGGACAGGTTTACATATCCCTTGGTGCTGTCGGTGGAATTGGTGGACTTAAGTCCGTCCAGCCCGGAATTGACCGTGATGTTGCCCGCCGCCGCAAGAACGTAGTCCTTGCCGATGATACCGTCCTCGGCGGAGGTGACGTTTATGTTTCCGCCGCACAGTTTCAGTCCGTCCTTGCTCTTTATGCCGTCCTTGTATACGCCGTTTACGTTAAGCGTTCCAGTCCCGTTAATTACAAGCGTGTCCTTGGAGAACAGCGCCGCGCCGGTTTCATCAGCGGTCTCGGCGGAATAATCCGCGCCGTCCGAGATGGTGTTCACGGTGTTTTCGCTCAGCGTTATTGTGAGCCTTCCCGCCTGGCTGCACAGTATCGCAGGACCGCTGGAGCATGTGAGGTCAAGTCCGTTGAGTACCAGGTATACATCGTTGTCCTTGCCGCAGTCTATCACGAGCTGACCGTCCGGACAGCTTCCGGATATGGAGTAGCTCCCGGCGGCGGATATCGTAACGACGCTGCCGTTTACAGAAACTCCGCTGCCCATGCACTGCGCCCCGGACAAAGTGAAAGCCACGGCGCTCACGCAGTCGGACGACGGCGTAAGATCCTTTTCAGAAACGGAGTGATATGCCATTGCAGCACCGGATTCTGATGTGTCTATCGTCGGAATAGCGGTGGCGGTGCCCTCCGGCAGGCTTATATCGGAAGTCCTGGAGCCGCTGCACCCGGTATTTACGGAAAGCGCCAGCGAGCAGAGCGCCGCCAGAGCCTTGTAGCCAGATCTCATAAAAAATCTCCTTAGTAAAGCGTGGTCTAGATTCAGAGTAATTCGCTGATTTCCGGGATCACTCCGATGGATATCGTAAGATTTCCGTTTCGTGTGCGGAGCTTGTCGATGAATTCCTTTTCGCGGGAGCTGTCCTTTTCGGTTATCTCATAGCGGAGATCGAACAGCGTTCCCATCGCGGTGGTCTTTACCATCACAAGCTCGCTTGATGTAAGGTACTCAGCGAAAATATCGCTGAATGCGTCGGTGTAGTTCATGTCCTCCGGGATAGTAATGCGCAGCAGCTTCTTCCTGGGGGAATTTCTGAATTTCGGAATAACACCGAGAACAGCGAGCACAGCGCCGACAACCACTGCAAAGAGCACCGCGAACGCTATGTAACCCATTCCGGTAGCCAGACCGATGCACATGCTGTAGAAGATGAAGCAGATGTCCCTTGCGCTGCCTGGAGCGGAGCGGAATCTCACAAGGCTGAAAGCGCCCATGACTGCAAGTCCGGCTCCGACCGAGCCATTAACGAGCATTATGACCACCTGCACCATCGCAGGCAGCGCGATGAGCGTTATCGTAAGGCTGTTGGATACGCGCTTCGTACCCAGGCGGTAAAGAAACGCCGCCAGAATGCCGAGCGCCACGGAAACTCCCGTGCAGATGAGTGCTGAGCCGACGTCAAGCCCGCCGGAAGCGATTATCGTGTCAAACATGTCGTATTCTCCGAGTTCAGATTTTTACCGCCTGGCGTCCGGAACGCTCGCGGTATGCCGTCCCGTATTTTGAGAAGGAGCCGGGGAACAGCGAAAGCTCCGTAAGTATGTGAGTGAGCCACAGCGGTATCGCGCCGGCGGATTTTATTTCCATGACGCAGTGCGGCTGACTTTTCAGAAGTATTCCGCTCGTTCCGCTGCACAGGTCAAGCTCGTCGCACCTGTACCGGACGTTCCTGTCGAGCGTGAGCCGCACCTCCGGGTCGTCGTTGGCATGGAACGCCCGGCGGTCGTAGAATATCGCGGTTTTCGGCGAGAGCTGGAAGCGTTTTATCAGCCAGTCGACCTCTTGAATCACCTGGGCGTCGTTGTAGCCCGTGCACACCGGTATCGCGCCGCCGTTAAGGTATTCCATCGCTTCCCTGTAAGTGGTCTGGGCGCGCCGTTTGTACACAACGCCCTGGAATTTCTTCTTAATCTCCAGGAACGCTATGCTGTCGTCGTCCGGAGTTCCGTAGGTACGCAGTCGGAGCTTCTGTTTGTACACGGGCTTTTCAAGCGAAGCGCGTATCAGGGCGTCGTCCGGGCTGTCGCAGTAAAGCGAGCCGTTGGTCTGCTGCGAGAAAACGTCCTCCGTCATGAAGTCATGGATACGGTCGAGGATCGCGGCTTCAAGCTCCGCGGTCAGCAGGTATTTTATCTCCCGCCGCATGAATGTGTTTGCGTAAGCCGTTCCAATCACCGTCCCCCACATGTTCTGATGATAGAATTATACCGCATTTATGTGACAGTTTTATGATAGATGTTAAAGTGTTTTCTTGACCGTGGAAAAAAAGCAGTTATGAAATTGTGCAAAATGTCTGGTAATAAAGTGAAAAGCGCCCCGGAACGAACCAGGACGCTTTCTTATTGCACATGTGAGATTTACTTGATATCGCCGATGAACATACTGTCTGGTATGTTCACGGGACGCAAGAAAACTTGTTCATTTTGTGCACATTTACTAGGTCAGAAATTGTAGTCGTAAAACTCATGACGACCGGGTGTAACCACCATTGCGCCACCGACACGGAAACAGCCGCTGGCTTCAGACCAGTATGCGGTCTTTATCACACCTTCGGGATCCCGCGCATAATCGTAATGCTGACTGCTGTTGTTGGTACAGTGCGCTGCAAATCCGCCAGGTATGAACTCTGGCTTGTAATCGTCAGCAAGCGTCGCTTTGTCGCGCTGGATCCTGAGAGTCTTTGCAGTCCTGGAGATAACAGTGTAAGCATGACTGTCCGTGTAGTAGTTCACAGTTACACCGTCACCGGGCTTCGTGCTTTTGAGCATTTCTCTGCAATCCTTTATCATTTCTTCGTGAGGGTCTATTATTTCAACCATCTTGTCCTCCTCAGACGTACTGCGCGTATCTTTCCGATATCGACGCTACCCAATCCTTGTCAAGCTTGTCCGGGTAGGTGCTCCAGGCGTTTTCATAGCTGTTCCACCACCACTTGCGGCTTTTCAGAGCAACAATGAGAGGACGCTGCGGTTTCAGCGTGAACTTGATATACGCTCTGTCGCCATAAGTGTAAGCGGTCAGATTCTCGTCCTCATAAAACACTTCCTTCTTCAGCTCTTTGAGCGTTCCGGCTTTCGCCTGCGCATAAAGCTTGGCAATTGTGCTGTTCTTGCGCCATTTGTATGTAGGGTAAAGCTCGTCATAGAGCTTCATAAAGGCGTCCTTATCGTAAAAAGCCAGCTCGGAAAGGGAAGTTGTAGGGTTGCAGGGGTTATCGGGCTGTTTAGCGAAATTAACGGCGTTTATGAGTTCTTCGGCTTTGTTGTCCTTGACCTGGCTTACGTTCACCTGGCTCTCCAGGTTATCAAGCCAGTCGTACAGTTCCTTTGAGAGCGTGATGATACGGTCGCTGTGGTCAAGCCTCTTAGCATTGTACTTTGCTGATCCTGCTACCATTACGCTCACGTGCTTCGACTCATGGTCAAGCAGTACAGTCCACTTCTGGTGGAGCTTGTCAAGCAGTTTCTGTTTCTTGGCGTCGCCGATGTTCCAGGAACATATTCTGTCAGCACACTTGTGATAATCCCGGTTTGAGATGTTGCCGCGCTCACCGGTGAAGCTGTTGTTGTTGGCAATCTGTATCAGTTTCGGGTCTAATTCTTTGATGTCCATTTTCAGTCCTCCTTGCCATACGGTATCTTGGTCTGCTTCCACTTGTAGTAGGTTTCGATCTCCTTCGGTGTCAGCTCGTTCTTGTGTTCCATCTCGGTGTAGTTCTGGTGCCAGTCGCCATCATCAAACATGGACACCTGGTGCGGTTTGAGTGCGTTCTGTTCTGCAATCACCATGTCAAGGTCGGTCTTTCCCATCTTCTTTCCCTTTAGGGTGTGGCAGTCGAATACCCAGTCCGGGATCCCTTCCACACCAAGGCGGCACTGGTCAAGGTCGGCATGCGGGATTTCCGTATCAGGTATCAGCAGGTCATCTGACATAAAGTTGCATGCGAAGTAGCAGGCGTCACGGTTCTTTCTCGCGAGGACAAGCAGGAGCACTGCCTTTGCGATGAAGATCTTGTCCTTTTCATTTCCCTTGCGCCCCTTGTTGATCTCATCATCTGCCAGCTTCAGCGCGATGATCTCCTTGGTCATGATGCCATAGCAGTCCTCAGCTGATATAACCAGCAGGCGCTTCCAGAGGTACTTTGAATAGGAGAGGTACAGCTCATTCGCCGCGTAACCGGCATGGTTGAAGTTCCCTCTTCTTATCGCTTTCTGGAGCATGCTCGACATATCAAACATGTTGTGACCATTTCTTGTTGTAAGATTATAACCCATCTTTTATTGTCCTTTCTTTGTTTAGATTGAGCCTCTCGGCTTGGGGTGGGACTTTGCGCGCCCACTATACGCATATTCTGTTACGCTACTACATTCAGGCAGATATAAAAGCTGCCGTCATTATCTTCGACTTCCCAGAAGTAACCACCGTCGTACTCAGATCTGCATGTTTCTTCACTCCAGCAGGTTTCTGTGTCCTTCCATACACCGTTCTTGATACATTCGGTGATGCATTCTTCCCAACCGTCAAATCTGTTATCGTTTGCGAGAGCCTTGAAAAATCTTCTGATTGCTGTTTCTGCGTACTTGCAATTGGTGATCAGATCTGCACATACAGCGCCGTTCGGCTTGTTGACTTTGTATACAGTCTCGTCGCTTACCTGATCCTCGACAGCGTCCAGAAAGTTTTCCATGCTTTCGTATTCCTTAACCTTGATTGTCATATCTATGTACCTCTTTCTTTGATGTCCGGTCGGTAAATTCTTACCGTCTTGTTTTTTTATTCCTATGATATTATTATAGCTTACAAAACAGTAACATGCAAGCAATAATTGTCGATTTTAGGCATGTTTGTACATGTGCCTAACTAAATTTTCATAGGTTGTGCAGATTGCTGAAAAGGCTCTGTGAAGCCATTCCTGCAAGCAGACTTTTCAATCTTAGAGGTTCATAAATGCGTCTTAGAGAGCCGGTTTCTGTTTTGATGTAGTTATATGGGATCCTGTCCTTTTGTTCATTGTAGGCGAAATACCTCGTTTTGGCACATTGTGTGTATTATTTATTGTGGGAGGTCACACTTCATTGTACTTCAGGTAATCGCTCAGAACTTTAAGAAAGTGGCTGTTTGTCGGCTTCTTCTGAGTAATACCAATTGACTTGGTGTAGAACGCCGTGCCTTCTATGAAAGCATTGGATACAAAGTGCCTGATGCATCTTTCTACCTTGCTTGCTGTGGATCCGTACTTCTCAGCGATGAGCTGGTACATCTGGATTGCTCCATACTTGGTGAGCGCACCTTCACTTTCGATAAGGACGAGCGCCTCCTTTGTGTAGTCATAGCCGCGGGTTCCGAGGTTTACTCCGAACCACTTCATCGCCTTGGCTGCTTTTGCGCTGTAGTCCTTGATTTCTGCTTCGTTCATATTTTTTCCTTTCTCAGTATTCCTTTCCGGAAACTATGTTGTCAAGTGTTTCTATTATGTGGTTGGCGTCAATTCCAACTCCGAGGGTTTCAAGATCATATATCAGCTCAACAAGCTTGCTGTATGATCTGGAGCCATGCCGGGTCATGTACTCATGCCTGGTTCCGCATTCGTCGTCCGTGTAAGGTTTCGGCTTTTTGAGGAACGGTTTTTTGCACCCAAAGTGCTTTTGCAGGATCTCCTCAACTGTCAACACCTACACCCCCTTTCATAGAAATTCATAGGAAATTTGCGTTTGATGGAGTGATTGAAAGCCATACCATAGAAGGCTTGGTTGGCAGCAGTTTAGTGTGTCCAGTTCATTCGGTACTTGCCATTCACATATAGTTCAACGTCTGTGCCTGCTCTGAACCAGCCGACCGCTTCGGTGTGGTTCTGGGTGAGCTCTCCCGTCTTGGTGTTCATGTACCAGAGGTTCAGTCGTTTCATGTGTTTTGCTCCTTCCCGCTAAAGATTTCTTCCCGGTTTCTTGCAACGGTTTCTCCCTCGAAGCAGTTGCCGACATACACCCAGCTTCCATCTTTCAACGCGAACGTCATGTAGGTGTTGTGCCATTTTGCGCCGGGGGCATTGCTTTCCGGGAGCGTGTCGTGTGCTTCACCAGCTTGTACAAGCCTTCTGCTAAACGTTACAGGCGGCATGATGTTGGTGTAGTACTCAACTACATCTTCTGCGACTTTGTCTCCGGGAAAGAAGAAATCATCAAAGTTCTCCAGCCCACTGTTGCTCCAGTCCGCCATCGACTTTATCTCCTTGCTGGTGAGCTTCTTCCTCTCAGAATTTATGAGGTGCTTTGCCTTTTCAATCTGAGCCGGACTGAGTGTATAGTCGTTACCACTTCCGCATGGGAATGTGCGCCAACCACATCTGAGAAGCTGATACACATTTATTACGCATGTGTCGCCGCCCGGAAGCTTTAACTCTACAGCCTCGTGAGCTGTTTCAGAACCACGCAAGTAGGTCATGGGGTACTCGGTCTTTTCCTCTTTGATGGGTACGCGCTTCTTGACTATCTTGGAAGGGTACTGGGGGCAGTTCTCCAGGTAGTCACGCTGCATCTGCCTTGCTTCTTTCAGGGTTTCGTCTATGGTGACGCACTCCCAGCCGTAACCGTAGTCGATATGCAGCTGGTATTCATCTTTGGTCTTTCTCTTGTATGCCATGTGATCCTCCTTTATGCCGCCCGGGGTTGTGACCGGGACTCCAGCATTACCGGAGTGGGGATTTCTCCCCGCTCCGTCACTCTGCGATTAGCCAAGTAATAATGTTCTGTGGTAGCTGACTTCAACACCCATGTATGTAGCGGTCGTCACCTCGCAGGCAATCAGATACTTGTCACCGGTCTTTTCGTTGAGCCGTCTGACGAACTCGCCATAACAGCACATCTTTGTTTCCTGGCTTTTTACTATCTCGTCTTTCCCCAGCTTGAGCGCTACAGCTCTGTTTAACTCCGCCTTGTTCAGCAGCTCCATGTATTCGTTTAACAGTTCTTCCATTGTGGCTATCTCCTTTCACTCTTCGCCGTCATTCCTGATGTAGTCGGTCAAGCCTGTCCAGCCGTCAACCCACTGGTCGGCGTTCTTCATGAACTCTATCATTTCCGGGGTTTCTTCTGTCGTTTCGTAGCTTTCGCCGTTGTCCAGCTCTACACGGTAATACTTGCGGTGCTCGCTTATGCGCTCTATCATTGCGTTTCTCCTTTCAGTTGAACAGCTTCTTTATGTACTGGAGTGCTTCTCCTGCGGCTTCTGACTGAGGTGCAAGAACTAATCCTCTGTCATAGTCATACAGTCGCTTGCCATCTCGGATTGGATCTATGGAACTTTCAACGAGCGACAGCTTTGAGATTTTGCCGCCGTCTATTCCGTAATCTTCGCTGGGGCTGCTGTAGTGCTTGCAGGTGTACCTGATATTGATGATCTTTCCGTTTTCTACGATGTTGAGTAATCCTGACGTCCACATAATGTTTCTCCTTTCAGTTGAACAGCTCTTCTGCGAACTTAACTCTTGCTGTGATCCCGACCTTCTTCAGATCGGCTACTCTTTCGGTTGCGGCTTCAAGCGTTGCGTACTCCTGAATGCCCCACTTCCATCTTCCGTTGAATTTGACCTGTAATCTGTACATGCTCTTTACCTCACTGTCTTGCGTCGAGTGCGCATCTTACATCAAGAAGTACTGCGCAATCCTCGTTGTAGCTTCTCTCTGCCATCTTGAACATCTCTACGTTGCCTTCTGCTTTGAAGCCTTCCATGAACGACTTGCTTCTTGCAACTTTTTCTTCGAGCTTTGCGATGCCTGCTGCCAGTTCATCGTTTGTGTATTTTGCAAATCTTTCTCTGATTGTCATATCTATTTACCTCTTTCATGTCCGGTCGGTAATTTCTTACTGCTGTGTTTTATTTGATTTATGCTTATATTATAACTTACAAATCGGTAACATGCAAGCATTATTTGTCGATTTTAGGCATGTTTGTACATGTGCCTAACTAAATTTTCATAGGTTGTGCAGATTGCTGAAACAGCTCTGTGGAGCCATTCCTGCAAGCGGACATTTCATTCTTAGAGGTTCATA
>Ga0129310_1001583_pt1 | contig 19293 bp, 15 predicted proteins | sample Go1ome_2_FD_94433 | JGI IMG/M metagenome (GOLD analysis project Ga0129310, IMG submission 94433) | Western lowland gorrila individual fecal microbial communities from Wisconsin, USA - Go1022A metagenome | ecosystem: Host-associated > Mammals > Digestive system > Large intestine > Fecal | place...
ACCCAAGGCAGTTACACATGGGGTATACAGCTGGGAGAATACCATAAAGGCAATGGCAGACAATGGTGTAAAGGCACTGCCCATGCCAGTCCCCAACATAGCCTCAGCAGTCTCCACTGCATCCTCTGCCTCAGCAGAAATATCAGGCATACCATAGAGAATACCAATGGTAGATACTACAGACTCCTTGGCCAGAACACCAGAAAGCACGGCTGCACCAGCCTCCCAGTTGCCAAAGCCCTGGAAAACAAAGAGGGAACCAATAACAGAACCAATGGAGGCCAGAAAGCTGTCGTTCAGATCCTCAACCATACCCTCGCTATTAAAGGCAGACAGGAACCAGAGAATTACACAGCCCAGGAAGATAATAGTACCGGCCTTAACCAGATACCCCTTACCCTTATCCCAGGTTTCCAGTAGAACGGTTTTCATATCTGGCATACGATATGGAGGCAGTTCCAGCAAGAAGGTGGAATTATCATCCTTGAAGGTGGTGTGAGACAAAAGCTTGGTGGAAACAATGGCCATAATCACACCTACTACATACATGGCAAATACCACATTAGCAGCATCATCAGGGAAGAACATGGCAGCAAAGAGAGCCATAATTGGCAGCTTAGCACCGCAGGTCAGGAAAGGAGCAGCCATAATGGACAGCATACGATCCTTTTCTGTATCCAGGGCACGAGCACCCATAATGGAAGGAACGCCACAGCCAAAGCCCATCATCAAAGGCATAACGCCTTTACCAGTCAAACCACAACGGCGCATAATAGGGTCCATGATGAAAGCTACACGAGCCATATAACCAGTACCATCCAAGAAGCTCAAGCAGAAGAACAAAATGAAAATCAATGGTACAAAGGTAATAACGGAACCAACACCGCCGATAATGCCATCGCAAACAAGGGACTGCATCCAATCAGCTACCCCGGCATCAGCCAGAGTCTCAGAAGCCCAGCCTAGGAACTGGTCATTGACCAGCTCATCTACGAAGTCTGCAATAGGCTGACCAATCCATTCGAAGGTAATCTGGAAAACAGCATACATAATCAGCAGGAAAGCTGGAATAGCCAGAACACCGTTAGCCAGTACATGGTCAATCTTCTCAGAGGTGGTAGTACCTACATGGGAGAAAGTAACAGACTCTCTAAGAATCTCATCAATAAAGGCATAACGCAGCTCAATCAACTGCTCCTGACGAGCTTTTTCGTCAGTAACAGTGGACTCAATCTCCTTAGCCTTAGCAATATGTGCCTGCAGCTTCTCACTAGGGCCATAACCTTCCATAGAAATAGAAGTAAAGACATTCAACATATTCTTCAGGCTGCTGCCATCTCTAGCCACTGTAAGTAGTACTGGGAAGCCCAAGAAATTCTCCAGCTTTTTGACATCAATCTTGATGCCCCGCTTCTTGGCCTCATCCTGCATGTTCAGGTCAATAATCAAAGGAATGCCTTTTTCCAGCAGCTGCAGGGTTAAGAAGAGATTTCTCTCAATGTTAGAGGAATCCACCACATCTACAACCAAATCAGTGTGATTCTCCATGAGGTAATCAATAACGATTCTCTCCTCTGGGGAACGGGCATTGACACTATATGTACCTGGCAGGTCCACAATCATAATATCCTTGTCATTATGACGAACATAACCTACCTTTTTATCAACAGTTACGCCAGGCCAGTTACCAATCTTCTGACGGGCACCAGTCAGCTCATTAAAAATAGTAGACTTACCAGTATTGGGATTACCAGTAAGGGCTACGGATAAACTTCCACTCATTTGCTAAAATCTCCTTCCCAATTAGATTGCTGTTACCTGAATCTGCTCTGCATCCTTACGACGAATAGCCAAATTGTAAGAACGCAAGCCAATTGCAATAGGATCTCCCAGTGGTGCAGAACGCAACACCTTAATTTTGGTGCCTGGCAGCATACCCATTGTCATCAGTCTTTCCTTGAGACCGGATTCTCCAATGCTGTCTACGCGGAGAGTCATACCGGTCTTGCCATCTTTCAATGTCATAGCCAATACCTCCAATGATAATGATACATGATTTCAAAATACATTGATAACTAATCTCAAAGTACTTAAATATGATAATCTTTATCAGAATCATTGTCAATAGCAAATGAGATTTTTTCTTAAAATTTTCTAAATAAATATTTTAAACCATAACCATAGGCCATAGATTCAAACAAATAGGTACAGATATAGGCCAGCCAAATACCGTTATTCCCCCATGATGGTACAAAAGAATTCAAGCACAGAAAAAATAGCACCGCTGCCCCTATCATCATATTGCGGATATAGGTAGTATAGCCAACAGCCGTATATATCCCATAAAGCAACAGTCCCACTCCAGCGGTTAAAGAATGAATGGATAAATATATAATATATTGTCCCCCTAATGCCAACAGTTTTGGCTGGTCTGTCATAATTGTCAGCAGCCACTGGCCAATCAGTAACAATAACAAGCTGCAGCCTAGGCCAAAAATCAGACAGCATTTCAAAGCGGTAATCATACTGCTTTTCAGCATAAATTTGTTTTTACTGCCCCAGCTGCGGCCGGCAAAAACGCTAAGGCCATTGGCCATACCATCAAAAATAAAGGAAATAACAAAAATTAATTCCAAAAGAATAGCATTGACTGCCATATAGTCAATGCCCATTTCATTACCTGCTCTGGCAAAAAGATTGTTAATGGTTAAAAGACAGATGGTACGCAGCATCAAGTCCCTTTGCATGGTCAAAAGAGGACCATACTCCTTTAGACTCAATAATTGACGGGATAAAATATGGGACAAATTAAGCCGTCGAGAAAAGGCCATTAGAATCAGCCCCAAAACAAAGCCATAGGCTTGAGCTGCCACCATAGCCAGAGCCAGTCCCTGCACCTCCCAATGAAAATACAAAATAAACAGGCCAGCCAGGACAATATTCAATAAATTCATGGATATCTGCACCAGCATGGTTTGCCTAATCATCATCTGCCCCATAAACCAGCCAACAATAACGTAGTTCCCCAGTACCAAAGGAGCACTAAGGACAGCTATATCCAAATATGATTCCAACAAGCTGGCTTCTCTGCCTCCTATATCCATTATCCGGATATAGCCATCATAAAGCCAAGGATATGCTCCCACAAAGCCACAGCCCAAAATCAACGCCAAGATTAAGGGCCGCAGCAAAGCCTGAGCCGCCTCATCCACAGAGCTGCGTCCCAAAGCATGAGAGGAAAAGGTGGTAGTTGCCACCCGCAGAAAACCGAAGAGCCAATATACATTGTTGAGAAAAATCACACCAAAGGAAATGGCAGCCACATAGGCTGTTTCCGGCATCTGTCCCATTAGCGCCGTATTAAAAGCCCCCAGAAGAGGTTGTACTGCCGAGGACAGTATAAATGGTATGGTTACTTTGAGATAATCAATGTATGTCAATTCTTCCTTTTCCATAAATCACCTATATTCTAATAATTTTACGCCATTTAACTTTATCAATCCACTTAATCAGCCCTGTGCCTGTCGAGGAAAGTGGCAGGCTGCGTAATGATTGTCTCCTACCTGCTGTAAGACAGGCTTCTCACTGCGGCATTTATCCTGACAGTAGGTACAGCGAGTTTGGAAAGGACAGCCTGTAGGCATATCTGCCGGATTGGGAATATTGCCCTCCAGACACTGCACTGCGTTTTTATCTCCATGCACAGGGAATACAGAACGCAAAAGAGCCTGAGTATATGGATGTACCGCCTCTTGCAGCTTGTCCCCATCCAGCTTTTCCATAATATTGCCCAGATACATCACCGTTACCCGATGAGCAAAGAGAGATACCAAGGCCAAGTCATGGCAGATAAACATAAAGGTAACGCCCTTTTCCTTCTGTAAACGGCATAACAGCTTGATAATGGTATCCTGCACGGAAACATCCAAGGCACTGGTAGCCTCATCACAAACAATAATTTCCGGCTCCAAAGCCAAGGCTCTGGCAATAGCCACTCTCTGCCGCTGTCCACCACTCATATTATTAGGATAACGCTCCGCAAATTCTCTTGGCAAATCCACCATTTCCAAAAGGTCCCCCGCCTTGGCAGACATTTCTGATTTTTTTACCAGATTAAAATTTAATAGTGGCTCACAGATAATCTCTTTCACCTTTAGCTTGGGATTAAAGGCCGCCGATGGATTCTGAAAGACCATTTGGATATTACGGCAATTCTGTCTTTTGGCTTCCCCAGTCAACTGGGTAATATCCTGTCCCCGATAAAAGATTTTTCCACTGGTAGGAGCCTGAATATTCATTACGGACTTCATCAAGGTGGTTTTGCCACAACCTGATTCGCCTACTATAGCCACAAATTCTCCCTTGCGGACATTAAGGGTTATATCGTCACAGGCGGTGAGAAATCTTCCATCTCCTAGCGGAAATTTCTTAGTAACTCCCTGAATACTCATAATGATTTCAGCATCAGACATATCTTTCACCTCCCAACTCTGGAACGGAGGACAGCAGGTGCCGGGTATAATCATCAGTCGGATGGTTAATAACCTGCTCTGCTGGCCCATAATCCCGTACCTGGCCCTGAGACATAACCATAATTTTATCAGACAGATAAGCAGCCACACCGATATTGTGAGTAACCATAATCATGGCTGTACCAGACTGCTTTACAATATTGGACAGCTCCTTTACTATCTGAGCCTGAGTGGTTACATCCAAGGCTGAAGTAGGCTCATCTGCTAAAAGCAGCTGAGGATGAAAGGTAATGGCCATGGCAATACCCACCCGCTGGCGCATACCCCCAGACAGCTCAAAAATATAGGAATTCATGATATTCTCTGGATCTGGCAAATTCATTCTGGTCAGCACCTCCAAAGCCATCGCTTTAGCCTCATCCTTGGATTTATGGGCATGAGTCTGAATATACTCAATGTACTGATGACCTATGGTCTGCACAGGATTCAGCATATTGCCGCAATCCTGAAAGATCATGGAGATATTTTTGCCCCGCAGTTTCAGCCATTCCTGATTGCTAAGATGAGTCAAATCATGACCAGCAAAATGAATGGAGCCATTGCTAATATAACCCGTACCAGACAGCACTCCCAGAATAGCCCTGATAACCGTGGTTTTGCCACTGCCGGACTCACCTACGATGGTCAGCACCTCTCCCTTATCCAAAGAAAGGCTGACATTATTCACCAAAGGCTCTGGAGTATCGGTGTAGGAAATATTCAGATTTTTTACTTCAACTAACAAGCTCTTCCCTCCTGTCTAAACGAAAAAAGAGGCCGAGGCATGATGCCGCAGCCTCATAAGTTTTATTTTGCTGGCTTGATAAGACTAGTAATCCAATAGTAATCTGATGGGAACATATGCACACCAGTCAAAGCCTTGTTGCTGACAATATTGGTCTGAGGATAACCTAGGAACAAAGCAGCACCGTCATTCATAATCAACTGCTGTGCCTGAATAATCAGCTGGCGACGCTTTTCCTTGTCAAACTCCACAGACAGCTGATCAAATACCTTGTCCAATTCTGGATTGCTATAACCAGAACCATTTTGAGGATTGGAGCCATTTACATTGGTTTTCCAATACCAATTCAGGAATACCTCTGGATCACCGGTATTGGCAGTGGTAATATTGGAAATCAACAAATCATATTCGCCCTTGATGCCCATCTGGTCAATGAGATTGTAATCCACATTCTTGATGTTGACATCAATACCGATTTTCTTCATATCAGACTGAACAGCTTCTGCATACAAAGGCAACTCGGCACGGCTGTTGTACACCACAAAATCCACCTTCAAAGGCTTGCCATCCTTATCGCGGATGCCGTCTCCATCAGTGTCCTTCCAGCCTGCTTCATCCAACAGCTTCTTGGCGTTCTCAGGATTGTAAGCATTTGGATCCTTTAGCTGGTCAAAGCCATAGTCCATGGAAGGAGGTACAGGGGCACTGCCTGGAATAAAGGTTCCCTTCAACAGAACATTGTTGTAGGTATCCCTGTCACAGCCCTGAATAAAGGCAGCACGTACCTTTGGATCTCCCAGAATACCCTTCTGATTGATACGAGCCAAAACTACACGGAGGGAAGAAATCTCATCAATAGCGAACTTATCGTTGTTTTTGAACAAATCAATATCGCCGGCAGCAATATTTACAGCCACATCCACCTCACCAGACTGGAGGGACATAGCTCGGGTATTAGGATCGTCAATGGAAGGAATCTCTACAGTCTCAAATGGTACTTCCCCATCCCAGTAGTAAGGATTCTTCTTCATAACAGACTTTTCCTTGACAAAGGACTCTACCATATAAGGGCCGGTGCAGATAGGGCCTTCCTTGGAAAAATCGCGGCCCTCAGCCTCTGCCTTGGTGTCCACAATGATAAAGAGTGGATCTGCCAGATAGCCAGGCATATTAGGCATAGGCTTCTTGGTTTTGATAATCAGATTGTTGCCCTCAGCAGTCATGCTTTCATACTCAAAGAAGGTAGCTGCACGATTATTCTTGGCAAAAGCTCTCTCAATAGAAGCCTTTACATCCTCAGCGGTAAGCTCCCGGCCGTTGGAGAATTTTACCCCATCATGGATTTTGAAGGTCCAAGTCAGATGGTCGTCACTAATGGTCCAGCTCTCAGCCAGCCAAGGCTCAACATTCATCTTTTCATCGAATTTGGTCAGGCACTCTCCTAGACCATAACGCATAACCACCCAGCCAAAAAAGTTCTGAGTTGGCTCCAGGGTATCAGCAAAATTGGTTACACCAACCTTCAACACACCCTTGTCCACATTGGCAGAGGAATTATCCCCGCCACAGCCGGCAATCACACCTGCGGCCAAAATACCGCAAAGGCCAAATGCCATGGACTTCCAAATTTTTTTCAAACGAAAATTTTTCATACACATTTCTCCCATCTTTTAAAATATTTCTCCTCCTAGGACTGTCTTGGATCCAAAACATCACGCAAGGCATCGCCCCAGAGATTAAATACAGATACTACGATAAAAATTGCCAAACCAGGATAAACCATCATCAAAGGAGCAGTCTGAATATACTGACGTCCCTCGTTCAACATCAAGCCCCATTCAGGCGTAGGTGGCTGAGCACCAAAGCCCAAAAAGGACAGGCCGGCTATTTCCATCATCATGGTGCCAATATCCATAGCTCCGGTAATGACTACCATAGGCAGTACATTAGGCACAATATGCCGCCATAGAATCATGGCTGGGCGAGTACCATTAACCTGAGCCGCCACAATAAAGTCATTGCTCCTAAGCTTGATAACCAGACTTCGCACCAAGCGGGCGTATTTAGCCCAGCTAACAGCTACCAAGGCCAAGATGGTATTGACAATACTGCCACCCATAATACCGGCAATAGCGATAGCCAGTACCACACCTGGAAAAGACAGCATCATATCCGCAAAACGCATCAGTACCATTTCCACCTTGCCACCGAAATAACCGGAAACAATGCCCACAGTTGCCCCTAGACCAGCTGTAAGAAATACCAGACAGATGGTCATAAACAAGGAAGTGGAAGTACCATAGATAAGCCGTGAGAACATATCACGGCCCAGCTTGTCCGTTCCCAGCCAATGTTCCGCTGAAGGTGGCAAAAAAACAGCTTTCATATCGCCACTATAGGGATCCTGGGGAGCCAGCATAGGTGCCGCCAAAGCCACGAAAATAATGAGCAGTACCAGCACAGTGTACAGGGCAAACAGCCGGTGAGTCTTGACAAATTCCCTCATGCCTGTGCCTCCTTTCTCAGCTTAGGATCCAAGAAATTGTAGGACACATCCACTAGGAAGTTAATCAGCATGTAAACAATGGAAATCCACAACACAAACCCCTCAATCAAAGGGTAGTCCCGCATGGTAATAGCTCGCACCGCCATATTGCCGATCCCTGGCCAGGAGAAAACCATTTCAATAACAGCTACGCCACCCAGCAGCCAACCAATGGACATGCCTAACAGAGTAATCAAAGGCAGTACCGCATTGGGCAGAATATGCTTCCAGAGAATAACCTGCTCGCTAAGGCCTCTGGCTCTAGCCCCTACTACATAATCCTGATGAAGTTCCTCCAAAATGACAGTACGCACCTGTCGAGTGTATTTGGCAGATTGGTAAATAGCCAAAGTAATGGCCGGCAGAATAATGCCCTTGGCATTTATTTCTGCACTGGCTATAGGGAACAGTCCCAGCTTCAGGCCAAAGACATACAGCAAAATCAGGCCAACCCAGAAACTGGGCATGGAAACTCCCACAAAGGAAAAAAATCGCACGATATAATCTACAGGCTTGTTTTGGTGCACTGCCGAGAAAATTCCCAAGGGAATAGAAATCAACAAAATAAACACAATGGTAACTGCCGCTAATAGCAAAGTACCGGCGAACCCCTCAGCCAGCTTTTCTGTAACAGGCTTTTTGGCTGAATAGGATATTCCCATATCTCCCTGGAGAGCATTTACAGCCCAATTGCCATATTGCACCAAAAATGGCTTGTCCAATCCCAGCTCCTTACGAGTCTGGTCAATAGTCTCCTGAGACACAATGGTATCACCAGCCTCCAACAACATCATAGCTGGATCGCCTGGTGCCAAATAGGTCAGACTAAAGGTTAGGAAGCTGACACCTACCACGGTAATCAACATCTGCAATAGTCTTGGCAAGACCTTTTTCAACATATCTCCTCCCTCATACACATACCGCCATCTTCCTTGCAATACAAAAGCCCTTCCTTACCGACTTGAAGTGCTAACTACAAATCCGCAAAGAAAGGCACAAAAATCCATAACAAATAGCTCTGTTATAAATCCCCTTCCTATCGCTCGCAGGTCAAACGGTGATTGTTAAGCAGGCAGTTCTTCTGGCTCAGGTTCATCGTCTATCTGTGCCTTCCCAAAGCATATGCCCCAGTGACATCAAATACAGATAAACTCCCCTTACAGCGGCGGGACCGCGTCGGCTTCTACCGACTTCCCTATTAAGTCTTACGACACCTACTCCTCATATAAAATTGTACAACAAACTAAAACCGATTTTATTATATAGAAATCGATAAACTATGTCAAATATTACTTAAATTTTTTCTCCACGAATAATAGATAATAATTCTTCCGTTTTTTCTTTGAGGAGAGCTCTATCTCCTCTGGTTTCTACATTGAGGCGTAGTACAGGCTCTGTATTGGAATGGCGCAGGTTAAACCGCCAGCTGCCACAATCCACAGACAGACCATCCACATTATCAATAATCCCCATAGGACCATAAATTGACTTCACCTGCTGTATAAGCTCCTCTGCCACAGCCTGAGTTTCCACCTGAGTATTTATCTCGCCAGAGCAAGGGAACTGTGCCATAGCTTCATTGACTAGAGAAGAAGCTGCCATTTTTCGTCTAGCTAACAGTTCCGTTACCAGCAACCAAGGAATCATACCACTATCGCAGTAGCCAAAATCCCTGAAATAATGATGGGAACTCATTTCTCCCCCATATACCGCATCTACCTGACGCATTTTCTCCTTGATAAAGGAATGACCAGAACGGCAGATTACGGCTTCTCCTTTGTATTTTTCACAAATGTGCTGGGTATTCCAATATACTCTTGGATCATGAATGATGCGTTCCCTAGAGCTTTTGGCCAAAAAGGCTTCAGCCAGCAGACCTACCATATAGTAGCCCTCAATCATCATACCCTCTTCGTCAAAGAGGAAACAACGATCAAAGTCTCCATCCCAGGCTACGCCCAAATCCCCATGATATTTGCGAACCGTCTGGGCGGTAATCTCCCTATTTTCGTTAAGCATAGGATTCGGCACACCATTAGGGAAATGTCCATCTGGCTGGCAATTTATGCGTATAAATTCAAAGGGCAGGATTTTTTCCAATTCGTCCACCACAGCCCCAGCACTGCCATTGCTGGCATTAACCACAATCCGCATAGGTGGCAGGCTATCTACATCCACATAGCTGCAGAGATGGGTAATATATTCTGGCATAATATTATATTTTTCTACCTTGCCTGTATGATTTTTATCTGTACTGCCATATGTTTCAGGTTCCATCTGGCACAGCTTTTCCAGCTCCTTAAGACCAGAAGCAGCAGATATAGGCTTGGCTTTGGTTCCTACCAGCTTAAAGCCATTGTATTCACCAGAGTTATGACTAGCTGTTACCATAATGCCACCTGCCAGGCCCAAATGAGCCACAGCAAAATACATCATTTCTGTACCACATTGCCCAATATCTACCACCTGACAGCCAGCTTCTTGCAACCCATTTATCAGCTGCTTTTTCAAGCTAGGGCTGGACAAGCGAACATCACAGCCTACTGCTATCCTTAGAGAGTCATTTTGTAGGCTATCCTTATTAGGGATTATCTGGGAAAAATATCTGCCAATTCGGTAGGCAAGTTTTTCATTTACCTGAACAGGATAAACACCGCGAATATCAGCCCCACCAAAGGCTTTGCCTACATTCTGAATAATGTGCTTTTCCTTGTCCTTGACGGAAATATCCTCCCCAAGCTGTACCTCCACCAGTTTCAGTTCCGTATCAGCAAAAACTGTGTGGCGTGTACCTGCTGGCATGGTAATAACATCTCCAGCCTTAACATTTTTTAGCTTATCTTCAATCAGTGTACGACCATGACCAGATACCACAATCCATACCTCATCCCGATGATGATGATTGTGATAATTCATGAATTTGCCGGGATTGAGAGTAACCTTGATGGTCATACTCCTATCATCCGCATCCAATACCCGATAACTGCCCCAGGATTTTTCGGCAAATCTGATGCCACTGGATATTTTCTCCACAAATGGTTTGATATAAGAGGAACGCTCCTTATCAGACACCAAAATGCCTTCTGGACTGGCTGAAATAATTACATCCTGCAACCCCAGCGCTAAAACTGGAATCCCCAGCTCATTGACAATATGAACATTTTGGCAGGTATCCTCCTCCAAGGTAGCATCGCCAATGGTAGATTCTTCCATTGCCTCAGATAGAGTATTCCAAGTTCCCAAATCCTTCCATTGGCCCTTGAAGCGCATAACCTGTATATTAGGTTCTTTCTCCACCACCGCATAGTCAAAGCTGATTTTAGGAAGCTGGGCATATTTGTTGTATAAATCCTGATAATCTGTAAAATCAATCAACTCATGGCCACGATTTAGCAAATATTTTAACCGAAAAGCAAAAATACCACCATTCCACAAAGCTCCCTGCTGAATATAGGCCTGAGCAACCGCCTCAGAAGGTTTTTCCTTGAAAGTTTGTACCTTACTAACAGCATTAGCATCGGCAGGAATAATATAGCCATACTTTTCGCTAGGATAGGTAGGCTCTATACCCATAAGAACAAGATTAGCCTCTCCCTTGGCTGCTTGTTTGGCCAGCTGACCAATAGCAGAAAAATAGTCCTGCTCCACATAGGGATCCACAGGACAAATTACCACTGGCTCCTCCAAAGACACCTTTTCCACATCAACCAGATAAGTTGCCGCCAACATAATAGCAGGAAAGGTATCCCGCCGACATGGCTCCACGGAAATTCCCACCTGATTGCCCAGCTGATTCACAATGGAAGACACCTGGGATTTGGAGGTGGCAATAGTTACCTTGGCCTCTGGCATAGCCGCCTGAATCTGCCCATAAACCCGCTGTACCATAGACTGATACTCCCCTGTATCCGTCTTGAATATCTTGATAAACTGCTTGGAACGAATATCATTGGACAAAGGCCACAGCCTTTTCCCTGAACCTCCAGAAAGCAAAACTAAATCTTGACACAGGACTAGTTTAATTGAATTTATTTTTTGGGGAAATATCCTCTAAAAAGATTTTATGGATAATATTTTTTCGTTTGTGGACAATGTACAGCTTTTTTCTTGACATAAAAAGACTCAGCTAATGGTATTTATTGTATCATAGACTAGTTTTAAGTAATACTTTCCAGAAAAATTGTACATATCCTCATTCGTACAATATCAAAAGGCGCAGCAGCTATTCATCAGTTGCTACACCTCATCTGCTATACTATTTTTTTTATTTTATTTATAATTTTATCTATTTCATTGAGCATAGTCTTTAGTTCCGTGGCTGTATAGCTATTATTAGTAGAGTGAACAATGTTGTTTCTGATTTTTAGAAAATTTTTCAATACATTGGATTTTTCATCATCGATGAATTGATTTTCTGTCAAAAATTGAATAATGGAACGAGGTGTCTTTATTTGTGAATTTATACTTATATCATTGACTATACCCTCTAATTCCCGCCATTTTCTCACAATTTCATATTCCAATATCTGAGAAGATTCTTCATTTTTTAAATTACGTGTTGGTGTTCTGATATTTAAAGCCTGTAAAGTAAACAAATAGACTATAATTATAAAACCAACAAAAGCAATAATTACAGAGATTAGCGTTATTATATTTTCTTCATTATATTGGTAATCTCCAAAAATTATTTTTGAAAAGAGAAATGAAAATACACCAATAAACATGTACGTAAAACCCGCAATTAAAAGTATGCGACGACGATGTTGTTTTACATGGTACTCTTCAAATAATGGCTGTTTTATTTCGTTATCTAAACGTAATAATTCACTTACACTTAGATCATCTATTGATTTTGTACGTGATATAAGAGCTTTATATAAAAGTTTCTTGTACTCATCTGCTAATTCATCAAGATAGTTTTCTAACTTTTCATTATTTGACAAAACACTCATACTATTACCCCTTATCCTCAAATACGAATTGTAGCACTGTTGATATCGTAGCGATTACTAAAAATATAATAAATGCGATTAACTTAAAATAGTTATTTTGATAACCCGAAGAATCGAATAAAAAACCTGTTATCAAAGTAGAAAGTGCGGATACAATTTTTATAATAATCTGAAAATAATTGTGTTTTTTTCTTGAGTTATTCTTACTTCTTCTAACAGCCTGCAAAATTATATTACTTGTAATTTCTGTACTGGCTCCGTCCTCTCTAATTGCTTCTTCTATCAAATTAGCTTCCTTTATAATGTCATCGGTATATTTTTCTATTTGTCTTTTTAAAATACTTCTTGCACCGTTAGAAAAATTATTAATTTTATTTTCGTCAATATTTACTTGAACTGCCACATCTAATCTCCCACATATTGTATAATGCTTAATACTGAGGTATCTTTTTGCTCCTATTCGCTACTGGTTACATATCTTTTAGCCAGACATATAAAAGTATTATATTTACCTTATCATACACCTCAACATAGCGTTAAGAATCTACTCAACGCTATACTCTACAAGATCTTTTTATTTAGTGCGCATTAAATTCTAATTTAATTGTCTAAAGTTATTATCTCCTTAAATTTTGTGTAGTGACTTAATTCTAGCTATTGGTCATAGATACGTTTTTTGAATCTAAAAAACGTATTATACCTTATCAAAAAAGACATTTCTTTAAATGCAATTATATACATGTTTGCAACTAGGGATGTAATTACATCATGTGTATATCTAATAAACTAACAAAAACCAAGATCAAGATAATGGATATTGCAATATATCATCAACCGAAAGCCGATACGAGTTTTTGGTTGTTGGTGTTCCAACGCATTTTGCATAATCAAAAAACTCCTTACTTTCGATTATGCGAGCAGCATCTTTCAGCGAGAACCGTTTCGTTTTGGCCACAATATAGTATCCTGCATAAGGCACTTCTTTTTTGCCAGAATAATATGCAGTAATCCGTCCTGATACAATCATCGACACTATAAGCTTTTCTTTAAAGATACTTGTCAATGCTTGTGAGCGACCATACTCATACCAATAAGAATATGTGTCTCTTTTTTCCAATTCTACTTTATTATTTAATAGATAATTGTAGCCATATGAAAAATTCTTTTTAAATTCGTCTTCCGTAATACTCTTTACCTCATCATTCTTAACATTATATGGAAAAATAATTTTATACCTTTTATTTAACTTAAAACTTCTAGGACTTACTGCATCGAAAATCAATTGATTTTCGATTTTATAATCACCTATAATTGTAAAATCCTTCTCACAACGATATTCTTTCAAAAGAAACACTGAATTTCTCAATGTTGCTACGCTGTTGTAAACATCAAAGTAATCTCCAAATTTTTGTTTTGAAGTCGCGCGAATATCACCCTCAAATATCCATTTATGATGTAAATCTTCTTTTTTTACAAATTTATCAACATTATCAAACGGTCTCTTATATAGAATTTTATTAGATGTCTCGTTTTTACACACTATTATTGCTGCTCCGATTGTACGATTTGGAAAAACTTCTATTCCCGAATAATTAATAACAGAGCAAAGACTCGTTAAAAGTATTTCTCTTAAATCTTTTGCATACTTATTTCTGAATACATTAAACGGTATCAAGTATGAAAGTTTCCCATTTTCTGATAGATCACGAATGCTTTTTTCAATAAACGCATATGAATAATCAAATCTTCCATTTTTACAAGATTGAAAAGTTTCTTTCAAAAGCTTACGCTTATCTACACTCAAATCATGATATGTAATGTATGGCGGATTCCCTATTATGTAGTCATACTCGCCTGCATCTTGCATTAAATAATCTTCACATTTTATATTCCATGAAACAGGCTCAATATTAAATTCTGCGCACAACTTATCTAAAAGTTTTATGGTAGTATATACTGCATTTTCATCTACATCATAAGCAATTATATCCGCCATCAATCCATTACGTATATCCTCAAGTGGCAACTCTCTCCTTTGACAATCTAAGATATATCTACGTACGATTTCAATTAAAACATTTCCTTCACCACATGAATTCTCTAATACTTTTTTTCCTGCAATATTTGATATGTAACCTGCAGAATCCAGCAAAGTTTGGACGTATTTATCTGGCGTTGGCACTTGACCAAGTTTTACCATATCTTACGCACTACCTTTCATATATATTTTTGATTCTGCAGCATCGACAATAACCTGCTCAAAGTCATCTAGCAGCTGCATTATTATGTCAAAGGTAGTTTCGAAATCCTCTTTCTCAATAGGATAACGTTCTCCATGAACTACCTTATGTCTATTAGAAAGTAATTCTTTATTGATATATTGTCTTTTTAGATCAAATATATTTGTTTCTATACCTATACTACTTAGTATTTCTTTTATTTCTTCTGATGATGGATTTGAATGTGTAGAAACAACATTTCTATTAATCCTAAAGGTTGTATTTGCTAATTCATCATATCTAGATATCAAACGTTGGTGCACACTGTTTTTGTCGGTATCTTTACATGACTTAAAGGCCTCTTCTAAGTTAAACACAATAAAATTGTTTTTCAAAAGTTTATTAGGTATTCCTTGCTCCGACACATAAATTACATAAGAATTGGCAGCAAATTTAATAAAACCTTCAAAATGAGCGCATAGAAGCGCCATACTTGAACGCAATAATATTGGTTCATTTGTTGCATCTTTAGAAACAAGCATTCTTAATGAAAGCATTTCTTTTTTTCTCCAACCCAAATCTTCTTGTAGCAATGCTTCCAATTTTTCAATCGTTTTAATCTTTTTTGACATTGAACTTCTCTCTACTCAGTGCAGTTAACTTTTTAATTCTGCTGACTGGTCTTATTCCCCTTTTAGTTGCCCCAAGATATTCATCTGTTGTATAAATCATATCTATTCGGTTCTTTAAAACGTTTGTGTTCTCTTCGTAATATTTGAGATTGTCTGACACTCCTGGAATAATCACTTCATATGCCCCAACTAAAACAGGGCCAATATGACCCTTTTTACTATCATATTTTTTGAAAGCATTTTCACCCTTTACGCGATTCAAGAGATTAAAAACTCTTGTGAAGATGTCTTTTTCTATTGCGAAATCAATTTTTTCATCAAGTAGCTCAATAATTTCATCGGTAATAAAATTATTATAATTTTCTGAATCACTCACATCTAATTCTGATAGTCTCAAAACAAAATACTTAACTACAAGTTCTAAATAACCTTGTTCTTCAACATCCTTTTCAGATAATGGCAATGTATTTTGAAAATCCTTATTATCACTTAATTCTTTAAATTTTTTATAAGCATTCTCATTTTTCATTACTAATATGCAATTTCGAATCTCTTGAGGACTAAGATGACTACCTCCTGTATTAAGGCGTTGAAACATCTCATATTGTGCAAAACCGTCACTACTCTTATCGATAATTATAATAAGTATTTTAGATCTCTTAATATACCTTCTCTGAGCTTCAGTAAGCGATTTTTGCTCGTCTTTATCTTCCCAGAATTTTCCTTCTAATGCAGGCAGGAACTTGGCTTTAGTTAGAGGCTCTCTTTCATATAGTTCTTCATTTTCATCATCGTCAATGCGACTTTTTTTCAGTATACCCATAAACTTGAATATTGTAGAAAGTCTCTGCTGCCCATCAATTAAACTCCACTTTCCATCCTCATCTTGAAACACATAGATTGGTGGAATCGGTATTTGTAGTAAGATAGATTCAATTAATGCTGATTGTTGATCAATGTCCCATCTGAACAAACGTTGATATATTGGACTAATATTTAAATCTCCATCACGGTATAATCCAGCAAGTTCTCCTATAGACATAGGATAATTATCTGTTTTTATAGCTCTAGACATCTTATCAATTTGATCTTGTAATGTTTCCATCTTTGCCTCCCTGTTATCTACACAAAATTCGTCAAAACTGTATAGCGAACTCCGCTTATTTAACCTGAATTACTATACTCAGTGTATCTAATGTATCTATATTCATACCTTATCTCTTTTTGAACATGTAACACTTTTACTTTATTCTTAGTATCATATCCATGTTGCGAAGAATAAAGCTAACATGAAGCAAACTGCACCTACACCAACTAGATATTGATTTACGCTTTTTTCGAACATTATATTAGCGAAACTTATTAACATCGCGATGCTAGCCACAGTACCTAAATTAAACACTAACAGTCGGAACATCGCGTTTACCCCAGATGTTTCTTTAACCAAATTAACATTTATATTTATAAGGCTAAATAATGCCACAAATATCGTCATAAGCACCAAAACATTGGCATATATGGTGTGTTCAATGGACTTTAGCTCATCTTTTTTTTCATCCAGCTTACGTATAGCTTTTACATATTCTCCCCTGTATGTCGCCATACCTCTAAAATCAAATTCGTCTTTGAACACTCCAGCATATGGTGCTTCTACTGTACCAGAAACCTCTATAAAATACACCGCAGCATAGCTCTCTCCTTTTTCTACCGTTATTGCATCTTTTGATGTATTGGTAATTTTGAAAAACACTCTTGTCTTATGTCCTGGATAGTATATAGGTGCTTCCAAGCTAAGCCCTTGTCTCAATTTTGAATTTCTTATATTAATGATGGCTGACATATTATTTGGCAGTGACATTATTTCTTGGCAAGAAACAAAGACAGCTTCTCCCGGCAGCAATTCTATATGATCTAACTGACGATTTTTTTCATCTTCCACCACACAGAAAGCGTCTGCTGTTAAGTCATATGATATAGGGCCTAATTTTTCTTCAAAAAATGGTTCAATAAGATTGTGATTACGATTCTTTATTTCACTATCAGATATAAACATAATATACTACTTCCTCTAAAGTTTCCTTTCTAAAAACACTCTTATGGAAAATTATACTACACAATATATCATTGTCAATAAACCCTAACAGTTGCTATAACCATCAAAACTATTTAAAAAAAATGCTCTTGTATTTTCTTTCAATGATGTTTCTACTAAGGCGAAGATATAGGCTCCACACTAGTAGAAATATCATATCCCGCCAACTATAGAAATGAGTAACATGAAACATCTCGTCAGTAATTAGGCTATATCAATAATATCTCCGTCTTTCCTTGGTCATCATATACATTGCATAGACAACCAATCCTATCTCCACAAAGGAAATGAACATGAGATTGCCTAAAAGAATTTTATTAGCCAGTGAAAGCAATATGGCTCCAATCAATATCTTTGTGTATTTTCCCATGACAGCTCCTGGATTTTTGCGATAAGTGTAATAGAACCAGCCTAAAATGACCACATCAATTACAATGCCAAATATATCCATCGAAACAATGACGGTGTTAAGTGTCTCTAGCATATAAGTACCTCTTTCTTTATCTACTAAAATTAACAACTATCTTTATAAGTATATCATAAAATCCCTGCCAGCTGTAGGATTTGCAACTAGCAGGGATTAATTTACGATATGTAATTTTACGCTTCTACCTTATCTACAGGTACTACATGGAGCTCTAAGTCTGGATTATTATCAGTTATCCAGCCCAAGGCCCATTCGTTATTTACCAGCAATACTGGATTATTGCGGCGGTCGTAGACGAACATGCCGCGGTCTGCACCGCGAAGGCTGGCTGGAGTTACCTCTCGGCCATCTGCATAGGTCATCCATCTTGCTACCTCATATGGCTGCATATTCATCACAATATCTACACCATATTCGTTCTTTAGACGATATTCCAGCACCTCAAACTGCAAAGTACCTACTGTGCCTACAATGTAGGATTCAGTGCCGGCACCAGCCTGCTGGAATAACTGAATAGCACCTTCCTGAGTCAGCTGCTCTACACCCTTGACAAACTGCTTCCGTTTCATGGTGTCCTTGGCCTGTACTCTGGCAAATTTCTCTGGTGGAAACACGGGGAAATCCTCGTAGCTAAACTTGTGGGATGGATCGCAAAGGGTATCTCCAATACCGAATATTCCCGGATCAAATAGACCCACAATATCTCCTGGATAAGCTTCATCTACAATCTGTCTATCCTGAGCCAGGAACTGCTGTGGCTGAGCCAACTTAATAGGCTTGCCACTGCGATTGTGATACACATTCATGCCTCGCTCAAATTTGCCGGAGCAAATGCGGATAAAGGCCAATCTATCACGATGGGCAGGATTCATATTGGCCTGAATCTTGAATACAAAAGCGGAGAATTTTTCATCATCTGGAGCAATCAGACCAGCGCTGGAATTTCTACCTACAGGCTCTGGTGCCAGCTTGAGATATTCCTCCAAGAAATTTTGCACACCAAAGTTTGTCATGGCAGAGCCAAAGAACATAGGAGTCAGCTCACCACGAGCTACCTTGTCCAAATCAAACTCCTCACCAGCTGTATCCAGAAGATCTATATCATCCACAAGAGTCTGATGAGCCTCTGCTCCTAACATGGCAGCAAATTCTTCATCCTCCAAAGAGCCT
>Ga0129310_1001589_pt1 | contig 19183 bp, 17 predicted proteins | sample Go1ome_2_FD_94433 | JGI IMG/M metagenome (GOLD analysis project Ga0129310, IMG submission 94433) | Western lowland gorrila individual fecal microbial communities from Wisconsin, USA - Go1022A metagenome | ecosystem: Host-associated > Mammals > Digestive system > Large intestine > Fecal | place...
GCATCTCCTATGACCTTGTGGGCTTTATCCCCGTGGACGAACTGATGAAACAGGAAACGGCATGACCGAAGCCATGCCGTTCCTGCAAAAAGCAATATTACTTTCTTATGACCCCCGGCCATTGCCGGCAGGGGCTTTTTGCTTGTTTCAGCCCAGGCCCCGGCGGATGATGTCGTACAGCACCGGCTTCATCTCGTCGATCTCCCCGGGGGTGTGCTGGATGATGGAGGAATAGCACACCGAGCCCACCATCTCCAGATAGGCAAAGATGTATTTGTATACCTCCTGGCGGCTGTGCCCCTGCAGGACGGGGCTCTGCTCCAGGTCCTTCATCAGGGCCTGGTAGAGGGGGTCCTGCCCGCTGTCGATCTCGGCCTGGATCACCGGCCAGGAGAAGTTCCGCTCCAGCAGGCGCAGCACCAGGGCATCCCGCTTGAAATACTCGATGATCCAGTCCACCAGGAAGATGGTGTTCTCGGCCAGGCTCTCCTGCCGGTTTTCTTCCAGGGCGGCCCAGGCCTGGCTCAGCACCCGGCGGCTCACCCGGCGCATCAGGGCCTGGGTCATCTCCTCCTTATTGCGGAAATAGAGGTAAAAGGTGCCCTTGGCCACCTGGGCGTTCTGGGCGATCTCGTGGATGCTGGTCTCCCCGGCGCCCTTTTTCAAAAACAGCTCATAGGCCGAATCCAGCAGCCGCTGGCGCTTGGCCTCCTTTTTGGTCTGAACCGTCTTGCCCATCTATCTATCTCCTTTTCTTTTTGCCCGCCCCGCCGCGTTTTTTCCTTGTTCAGTATACGTCCCCCGCCGCCCGCCCGCAAGCGCCCGGGGCTTTTTTCGCTCTTTTGCACAGACTTCTCCCCTTTCAAAAACTGACTATCGGTCACTTTTAATATTGACCATTGGTCAGTTTCTGACTATAATCTTCCTGTACCCCGGCATGGGGGGCCAGAGCGCCCCGCCGGAGGGCAAACACCGGCCCTGGCCGGGAAAGGGGGAAATGAGAAAGTTGGAAAGAATCGCGCGGGCAGTGGTCCGGCACCGGGTCTTTATCCTGGTTCTGGCCGTGCTGCTGCTGATCCCGTCGGCGCTGGGGGCCGTGGGCACCTATATCAATTATGATATCCTGTCCTACCTGCCGCCCCAGCTGGATTCCATGGTGGGCGAAAAATGCCTGGACGAAGACTTCGGCCTTGCCAGCACCGCCATGGTCACGGTGGAGGGGCTGCCCTACACCCAGATCAAAGAAATGAAAGAAGAGATGGAGGCGGTACCGGGGGTGACCCAGGTGTTCTGGCTCAACGATGTGCTGGACCCCTCGGTGCCCCCCGAGATGCTCCCCTCCGATTTGAAGAACTTTTTGTACGGGGAAAATGATTCCACCCTGCTGCTGGTGCGGTTCGAGGGGGCCAGCGCCAGCGCCTCCACCATGAACGCCATCTCCCAGCTGAAAAAGATCCTGCGGCAGGGCTGCTTCATGGGCGGGGTGAGCGTGATCCTGGAGGATACCAAGGACCTGATCAATTCCGAGATCCCCTGGTACATCCTCTGCGCGGTGGCGGGCAGCCTGCTGGTGCTGCTGCTGGCCATGAAGAACACGGCGGTGCCCTTTATCTTCCTGCTGGGCATCCTCTTCCCCATCGCCTACAACTTCGGCTCCAACATCCTGTTTGGTCAGATCTCCTACGTCACCATGGCCCTGGCCCTGGTGCTGCAGCTGGGGGTGACCATGGATTTTTCCATCTTCCTGCTCCACCGCTATCAGGAGGAAAAAGCCGGCGGCAAGGCCGATGAGGAGGCCATGGTGGGGGCCATCTGCAAGACCTTCTCCTCCATCACCTCCTCCAGCCTCACCACCATTGCGGGCTTTCTGGCCCTGTGCACCATGAACATCCTGCTGGGGCGGGATATCGGCCTGGTGATGGCCAAGGGCGTGGCGCTGGGGGTGCTGTGCACCCTGACGGTGCTGCCCTCCCTCATCCTCTGCCTGCGTGGGGTCATCGACCGGCACACCCACCCCACCTTCATCCCCCGGCTCCATCGGCTGGCGGGGTTCGTCACCTCCTACCACCGGCCCATCCTGGCCCTGGTCCTGGTCCTCTTCATCCCCTTCGCCCTGGCTCAGAGCAAGGTGGAGGTATACTACAAGCTCTTTGACAGCCTGCCCCAGGATATGACCGGCATCGTGGGCACCAAAAAGCTCAGCGAGGATTTCGGCATGATGACCAGCCACTTTGTGCTGGTGCGGGACGATCTTTCCAGCGAGGAGATGCGTCAGCTTTCCTCCCAGCTGGAAGAGATCAACGGGGTGACCCAGGTGATCTGCCTGGATAAATACCTGGGCCCCTTCATCCCCCGGGACGCCCTGCCCCAGGATGTGCGGGACCTGGTCAGCGCCGGGGGCCATAACCTGATCCTGGTGAACTCGGCCTACGACAGCGGCACCGACCAGCTGGCGGCCCAGCTGGAACAGATAAAGACCATCCTGAAAGCGGCCGACCCGGAGGCCCTCATCACCGGGGACGGCCCCCTCACCAACGACCTGATCGAGGTCTGCGCGGTGGATTTCGCCAATGTGAGCGTCACCTCCATCCTGGCGGTCTTCCTCATTGTGGCACTCTCTTTCCAGAGCATCTCCATCCCGGTGCTGCTGGTGGCGGCCATCGAGGCAGCCATCTACATCAACCTGGGCATCCCCTATTTTTCGGGCACGGTGCTGCCCTTCATCGCCAATATCGTGCTGGGCACCATCCAGCTGGGGGCCACGGTGGATTACGCCATCCTCATGACCACCCGGTTCCGGGAAGAACTTTCCGGCGGCCTCACCGCCAAGCAGGCGGCCCGGGCGGCCCTGGAAAACTGCAGCCAGAGCATCCTTTCCAGCGGGCTTTCCTTCTTTGCCGCCACGGTGGGCGTCTCCCTGGTCAGCCGGATGGATATCCTCAAGAGCCTGTGCGCCCTCATCAGCCGGGGCGCCCTCATCAGCATGGGGGTCATCCTCATCGTTCTGCCCTGCCTGCTCATCACCTTTGAACCCATCATCCGCAAAACCACCCGCCGCTGGGCGGCGCCTGTTCCAAAGGAGCGTGTAACCCCATGAAAAAATCCTTCCGCATCCTCTCCGGCCTGCTCTGCCTGGCCCTGCTGAGCGGGGCTCTGGCCCCCTCGGCCCTGGCCGAGGGCACCGTCACCAAGGAGGAATCCGTATACATCACCCTCACCCCCGAGGGCCAGATCAAGACCCAGACGGTGAGCGAGTGGCTCCACAGCGATACCGGGCTGCGGGGCGTGGCCGACCGCAGCACCCTCACCGACATCACCAACCTGAAAGGGGAGGAAACGCCCCGGCAGGAAAACGGCTGCCTTTACTGGGACAGTGACCAGAACGATGTTTACTACCAGGGCAGCACCGACGCCACCCCGCCCCTCACCGCCGCCATCACCTATGAGCTGGACGGCCAGCCCATGGAGGCCGGGGAGCTGGAGGGCCGCAGCGGCCACCTGCGCATGACGGTAGCCCTCACCAACCACACCGCCCAGACGGTGCAGCTGAACGGCAAGACCCGCACCCTCTGCACCCCCTTTGTGGCGGTGGTGGGGGCCCTGCTGGACGGGGATCACTTCACCAACATCCAGGCCGAACACGGCACGGTGCAGACCGACGGCAGCAGCCAGATCGCGGGCTTTGTCTGCCTGCCCGGCGTGGCCAAGAGCCTGGAAGGGCTGCTCACCGGCAGCCTGGACGTTCTGGCGGATAAATTCCTGGATACCGTCACCCTGGAAGCGGACGTGACGGATTTTAAGATGCCCAGCCTGATGATCGCCTATGCCTCCGACCCCAGCCTGCTGGATTCGGGGGATCTGTGGCAGGACGCGGACCAGGCCTTCAGCGACCTGGATGAGCTGCGCTCGGCCACCGACGAGCTGCTGGACGGCGCCAAGGACCTGGCCGGCGGCGCGGGCGAATTGCTGGACGCGGTGAGCGGGGATCTGCTCACCGGCGCGGGCGACCTGGCCGACGGGGCCGGCAAGGTGAAGGACGGGGCGGCCCAGCTGCGGGACGGCGCCCGTACCCTGAGCGATTCGGTGAGCGGTGAGCTGGCCAAGGGCGCCAATAGCCTGGATGCGGGCCTGGGCCAGCTCACGGCCCAGAACGATGCCCTGAACCAGGGGGCGGCCGCGGCGGCGGACGGGGTGCTGGCCCTGGCCGACAGCGTCCTCAGCGCCCAGCTGGGGCAGGAAGTGGGCCTGACCTGGGAGAACTACGCCCAGGTGCTGGCAGCGGCAGCCGGTGTCACCGACGCCCAGCTGGCCCAGGCCCGGCAGAAGATCGGGACCCAGACCGGCCTGGAAGGGGCCCGGCTGAACGCCCTGATCTACCTGGCAGCGGCCGAACTTTCCACCGAGAGCCCCACTGCCGACCAGCTGACCCAGGCCCTGACGGCGGCCGGCCAGCGGATGAAAAACGCCCAGCAGGCGGCGGGGCCGGAAGGGCCCATCGGTAAGGCCCAGGCCGCCCTGGAAGGGGCGGGGGGCGACGTGCTGGCCGTTCAGCCGGTGATCGATACCCTCTGGCCCTGGGGCGTTTATACCCAGGCCTACCAGAAAGCCCTGGAAGCGGGCCTGGATGAGGCAGCCGCCGCCCAGGCGGCCCTCCAGGCCGTGGCCGGCACCCCCTATACCGGCTCGGAGGAAGACAAGGCGGGCCTGGCCTCCGCCTATTCCAACCTGGCCGACGCCCTGGGGGATGCCTCTCCCCAGGAAAAGGCCCTGGTGATCGTGATGGCCTGCCAGGGGTGCGCCGGGGATTTTTCCGCCCTGGAAAGCGCCCTGAGCCAGGCGGGGGCCCAGGCCGCCGAGGCCTCGGCGGTGCAGAAGACGGTGGAAGGCTTTGAGAGCGGCAGCCTCACCGAATCCGACCCCCTGATCCTGAACTTCCTCACCCAGGCGGTGGTGACCAGCGAGGAATACGTCCAGGCCCAGGGCAGCCTTGCCTCCCTGAGCCAGCTTCTGGCCGGGATGCAGAGCCTGCAAAGCGGCATTTCGGCCTACACCCAGGGGGTGAGCCAGGCCAAGGCGGGCAGCGAGGCCCTGGCCGGCAGCATCTCGGGCCAGCTGGCCCAGGGCGCCAAGGAGCTGGCCGAAGGGGCCGACACCCTGTCCAAGGGCAGTTCCGAGTTGGCCGACGGGGCCGACACCCTCTACGACTCGGTGGGCGGCAAGCTGCTGGACGGGGTGCGGGAACTGAAGGACGGCACCGACCAGCTGAACGACGGGGTGCAGGAATATGACAGCGAGGGCATCCGCAAGCTCACCGACAGCGAGGATATCGCCAACCTGAAAGAGGTGCGGGCGGTGGCCGAGGAGCTGGAAAACCTGGCCGAGAGCTATACCGGCTACGGGGGCAGCCCCGAGGGGGTGGCCTCTTCCACCAAGTTCATCATGAAGGTGGAGGCCCCCGAGGCCCCGGAGGAGACCGAAGCCCAGCCCGAGGCCCCGAAACTCACCCTCTGGCAGCGGATCAAGAACCTGTTCGGCCTGGGCTGAGGCCCAGAGCCCTGCCCGGCCCCGGAACCGATACACACAAAAAGGGAGACCTTCCCGCAATGGGAAGGTCTCCCTTTTTTATCTTTTTTCGCCGCCCGGGCCTTACAGCCCGTCGGCAAAGGCCCGCAGGGCCCCGCCCTCCCGGTTCCAGAACCGGCGCAGGGCCCCCATATCGTCGCTGAGGGAAAAATCCCGCACCCCCAGCCGGGCATAGTATTCGGCCTGGGCCGGGTCGCTGATCTCGCACCGGGGCCGCACCCCGTGTTCCAGCGCCGCCCGGATCACCTCTTCCTCGGCCTTCTGCCGCAGGGCCTTGTCCCGCACCGGGTCCAGCCCCAGGGACATGCACCAGTCCATACCGCCGAACTGGACCATATCCACCCCGGGCAGGGCGCAGATCTCCCGGATATGCTCTACCGCCGGGGCTTTTTCGATCATAAAGCAGCGCACCGCCCGGCGCACCCGGTCGGCCCGTTCCAGGGGGGCCAGCTCCTCGTCGCCCCCCACGAACCGCCGGTTGGAAAACCCCATCCGCCCGCCGTCGGCAGGGCAGCGGCAGAGGGTGAGCCGGATGCTCTCCTCCACCTGCCGGGGGGTCTCGTGGTCGGTGAACAGCACCGCCTGAAAGCCGGAGGCGATGGCCTTCTGGGCCACATACCCCCGGTTTTCAAAATCCACCTTGATCATGCTGCCCATATGGTGCAGTTCGGCCGCCCGCACAAAATTTTCCAGGTCGGCCTGGCTGAAAGGGGCATACTCGGCCACGAACTCCACATAGTCGAAGTTCCCCGAGGCCCCCATGGCCTCCACATAGGCAGGCAGCGGGCTCCAAAGCCGGCTGCTCACGGTGCAGCCGCCCTGTTCCAGTATCTGCCGGATCCGGTTTTCTCCCATGGCGTTTTCCTCCCCCGGCCAGGGGCCGGGCGCTTTTCACCTTAGGGGCAGGGCCGGGGCATGGCTGCCCGGCCTTTGCCCGAGGCCCTTACCGGCCGCTCAGCTTCTGCTTCATCCGGCTGCTGGCCTTGAAGCCGGGGGCACTGGTGGCCTCCAGGCGGGTGCAGGTCTTGGTCTTGGGGTTGGTGAACTCCTTGGCCTTGCGGGTGCGCATCTCAAAACGGCCGAAGCCGGCGATGGTCACCTTTTCGTCCCTGCCCAAACATTCGGTGATGGTGCCGAACACGCCGTCCATCACCCGTTCCACCGTATCTGCCGGCAGATCGGTCTGCACGGCCACCTGGGCAATCATCTGCGATCTTGTCATTCTTTTTATTCCTCCCGCTGCTTTCGGCAAAGGCCCGAAAGCGGCCCGCCGTTTCCCCTCGGCCAAAATCCGCTTCTTTCTGCTTCTTTTGGCCTTCATACGTCATAAAACAATCATATATTCAAACCTTGTGATAGTCAAGGCTTTTCTTGTTTTCTCCGCTTTACAGGGTGCGGCTCCAGGCCCGGCGGCTGAACAGCACCAGCATGGGGAAGATCTCCAGCCGCCCGAACAGCATATCCAGGGACAATACCACCTTGGAAAGGTCGCTGTAGGCGGAATAGTTGCATACCGGGCCCACCAGTTCCAGGCCGGGGCCGATGTTGTTGAAGCAGCTGATGGCCGCCGAAAGGTTGGTTTCCAGGGGGAAGCCGTCCAGGCAGAGGATCAAAAAGCTGGCCAGGATCAGCAGGCTGTAGGCGGCAAAATAGGCGTTCATGCCCCCCAGCACCCCCTCGCTCACGGTGCGGCCGTTCATCTGCACCAGCTGGACGCTGCGGGGCCGCAGGGCCTTGCGCACGCTGCGGCGCAGGCTCTTGAGCAAAAGCAGGAACCGGGAGGACTTCATGCCGCCGCCGGTGGAGCCGGCGCAGGCGCCCAGCAGCATCAGGCAGAGCAGGATGGCCTTGGAGAAGGAGGGCCACTGGTCAAAGTCCACCGTGCAGAAACCGGTGGTGGTGAGGATGCTGCTCACCTGGAAGGCGGCGTGGCGGATGGTCTCGCCCCAGCTGCCGTACATTGGGCGGATGTTCAGGGTGATGAGGGCGATGGCGGTAAAGAAGATGCACAGGTAGGTGCGCAGCTCCTCATCCCGCAGGGCCTTTTTCACCTGCCCCAGCAGCAGCAGGTAGTAGATGCTGAAGTTCACCCCGAACAGGGCCATGAACACGGTGGTCACGTTCTGCAGGTAGGGGCTGTACTGGATGTAGCTGGTGTTCTTCACCCCGAAGCCGCCGGTGCCGGCGGTGCCGAAGGCGTGGCAGAGGGCCTCGAAGAGGGGCATGCCCCCCGCCAGCAGAAAGAAGATATCCAGCAGGGTCAGGGCCAGGTAGATGCCGTACAAAATGCGGGTGGTCTGGCCCAGGCGGGAGGTGAGCTTATCCACGCTGGGGCCGGGGCTCTCGGCCCGCAGCAGGTGCAGGTTGGAGCCGCCGCTGGTCTTGGGCACCACCGCCAGCAAAAACACCAGCACCCCCATGCCGCCCAGCCAGTGGGAAAAGCTGCGCCAGAACAAAAGCCCCCGGCTCAGGGCCTCCACATCGGCGAGGATGGAAGCGCCGGTGGTGGTGAAGCCGCTCACCATCTCAAAGAAAGCGTCCACATACCGGGGGATCTGGCCGCTGAACACGAAGGGCAGGCAGCCCAGGGCCGACATGGCCACCCAGGCAAGGCCGGTGGCGGTAAAGCCCTCCTGGGCATAGAAGGTGTTGGGGGCATTGCGGCACAAAAGGAAGAGGAAACCGCCCACCGCCAGGGTCACCGCCATGCCCAGGGCATAGGCCAGGGCCACGTCGGTCTCCCCGTCGTACAGGCACAAAAACAGGCCCGGGGCCATGAACAGGGTCTCCAGGCAGAGCACCGAGCCGACGATGCGGCCCACCATTTTATAGTTCATCTTGCAGTTTCCCCTCAGTCGGCAAAAATGTCGTTCAGATCCCGCACGGCCATATCCCCGGTCACCACGGCCACCACCCGGTTGTCCAGCTCAAAGTAGTTGTCGCCGCTGGGGATAAAGGTGTGGCCCTCGTTGGTGATGCAGGCGATCAGGGCGTTTTTGCGGATGGGCACGTCCTTCAGGGGCACCCCCTGGTACCGCACATCCGGCGTCACCAGGAATTCCAGCGCCTCGGCCTGGTTGTCGGCGATCCGGTGCAGGGCCCGCATGCTGCCGGTCTTGTTCTGCATGGCCCGGGCATAGCGCACGATCTCGCTGCTGCACAGGTCCTTGGGGCTGATGATGCTGCCCGCCCCCATATCCGAGAACATATCGTAATTTTCCATCCGCTCCACCCGGGTGATCACCTTGGGCAGGCCCAGCCGGGTGGCGTACATGGAGATGACGAGATTTTCCTCGTCGATGCCGGTAAGGGTGATGAGGGCGTCGGAACTGGCCAGGCCCTCGCTGTCCAGCAATTGCTGGCTGCTGCCCTCCCCGTGGATGACGGTGGCCTTGGGCAGCCGGGCGGCCAGCTGGCGGCAGGCCTCCTCTTCCTTTTCGATCACCTTCACCCGGATGCCGCTTTCCAGCAGGTGGCGGGCCACCTGGTAGCCCAGCCGGCCGCCGCCCACGATCATGGCCCGGCGCACCCGGTGATCCTGGATGCCCAGGTTCTTGATGAGCTGGGCCAGGGTCTCGCTTTTGGCGGTGACAAAGATCCGGTCCCCGGCCTGGAGCACGTCGTCCCCCATGGGGATGACCGCCCGGCCCCGGCGCAGGATCACGCAGATCAGCACCTTTACCCCGCACACCTCGTCCAGGTTTTTCAGGGCCACCCCGTCCAGCCTGGCCCCGGCAAACACCTTCAGCTCCACGATCTCCACCTTGCCCCGGGCAAAGGTATCCCGCTTGATGAAGGCCGGGTACTGCAAAAGCCGGCAGATCTCCCGGGCGGCGTCCATCTCCGGGTTCACCGACATGCTCAGCCCCAGCTGCCGGCGCATGGCAAATTCCTGCTCGGCGTAATCCGGGTTGCGCACCCGGGCAATGGTGTGCAGGTCCGGGTTCATGCTGCGGGCCGTCAGGCAGCACAGCAGGTTGATCTCGTCGGCGCTGGTGGCCGCGATCAGAAGATCGGCGTCCTCCACCCCGGCGGCACGCAGCACCGGCATGCTGGCGGCGTTTCCCTCCACCACCATCACGTCGTCCCGCTCCTGTATCTCCTGCAGCACGCTCTGTTTCGAGTCGATCACGGTCAGGTCGCTGCCCTCTTTGGCCAGCCGCCCTGTGACCGCGTTGCCCACCTTGCCGTCGCCCGCCACGATGATCTTCATGTTTTCCTCCTTGGGCCCAACCCGCCCCGGCCGCGGCCTTCTCTGCCCCGGCTTTTCCGGCGGGCCGCCGGCCCTTTTGTAATGCCCCTATTATAGCGCCCCGGCGCCTCTTTTTCAATGTTTTTACGCCATTTCCGTCCGCCCTCGCCCCGCTTCGCCCTTTTTCGGCCCCGCCCGCCGGGGCGCTTGTAATTGGCCCACAAGGCTTTTATAATATATGAATATGTATTTTCCCATCGGCAGGCCCCTTTCTGCCGGGGCCAAAGGAGCGTTTTTTCCATGGAATTTTCCCTCACCGGCCTGAGCTACCGCTCGGCCCCCATCGCCCTGCGGGAGAAGGCGGCCTTCTCCTCCTCCGGCGCCCTTGCGGCCCTGGAAGAACTGGAAGGCCTGGGGGCCGGCCAGTGCCTCATCCTCTCCACCTGCAACCGCAGCGAGATCTATGCCATCACCGAAACTCCCGGCGGGCCGGATGCCGTCCGGGCCTATTTTGCCGCCCGGGTGCCGGGGGGTGAAGACTGCCTGTTCACCCTCACCGGCCGGGCGGCGGTGGAGTATCTTTTCCGGGTGACGGCGGGGCTGGATTCCATGGTACTGGGGGAGGATCAGATCCTGGGCCAGGTGGCCCAGGCCCTGGAAATGAGCCGGGCGGCGGGCTGCTGCGGCAAGGAGCTGGGGCGTATCTTCCAGAATGCCCTGGCCGCCGCCAAGGGCCTGCGCAGCCGGCTGCATATCAGCGAGCAGCCCCTGAGCCTTTGCTACATCGGCATCCAGGCCCTGAGCCAGGCCCCGGGGGGGCTGGCAGGCCAGCCGGCCCTGGTGGCGGGCAGCGGCCAGATGGCGGGCCTTGCCCTGCGGTACCTGGCCGGCCAGGGGGCCGCCCCCCTCACGGTCTGCAGCCGCACCGAGGCCCACGCCCGGGCCCTGGCCGGCTCGATGGAAGGGGTGCGGGTTCTGCCCTTTTCCCAGCGCCACCAGGCGGCGGCCCAAAGCCGGGTGGTGGTGTCGGCCACGGCAAGCCCCCACCTGATCTTTACCCAGCAGGCCCTGCCCGCTCTGAGCCATCCCCTCACCTTCCTGGATCTGGCCATCCCCCGGGATGTGGACCCGGCCCTGGCCGACCGGCCGGGGGTACAGATTTTTGATGTGGACAGCCTGAAGGAGACCTCCCGCCAGAACCTGGAAAAACGGCAGGAGCTGGCCCAAAAGGGGGAGGAACTGCTGGCCGAAGGGGTGGAAGAGACCCTGGCCTGGCTGGCGGCCAGCCGGGTGGACGGGGGCCTGGAAGCCCTGGGCTCGGCCCTGGCCCGGGCCGAAGCGGATACCCTGGCCCTGCTCTGTGACCGGCTGGAACTTTCCGGCCACCAGGCCCGGCTGGCGGGCAAGATCCTTCACGCCGGGTTCCGCCGGCTGCAAAAACAGCCGGTGCAGGTGCTGAAAGGTCTGGAGGACCCCCGCTGCCAGGAGGAGTATACCCGGATGCTCACCCGGCTGTTCGGCCCCGAAGAGGGGGAAAGGAGCGAGGAATGGAACTGAAGATCGGCACCCGGGGCAGCCGCCTTGCCCTGGCCCAGACCCGGTGGGTGGCCCGCCGGCTGGAAGAGGCCCGGCCCGGCCTTGTCTGCCGGGAGGCGGTCATCCGCACCACCGGGGATAAGATTCTGGATAAGCCCCTGGCCGAGATCGGCTCCAAGGGGCTGTTCGTGGCCCAGATCGAGGAGGCCCTGCTGGAAGGGAAGATCGACCTGGCCGTTCACAGCATGAAGGACCTGCCCGCCCAGCCCACCCCCGGGCTCTGCTTTTGCCGCACCCTCCCCCGGGCCGACCGGCGGGATGTGCTGGTGCTGCGCCAGGGGCTGAGCCAATTGCCCCGGCGCCCCCGCCTGGCCACCGGCTCGGCCCGCCGGGCCCGCCAGCTGGCCGGGCTCTGGCCGGGCTGTGAGGTGGTGGGCATCCGGGGCAATCTGGATACCCGCCTTGCCAAGCTGGACGATGGCCAGGCGGACGGGCTGATCCTGGCGGCGGCGGGCCTTGCCCGGCTGGGGCTGGAAGGCCGCGTTTCCCGCTATCTTACCGAGGAAGAACTGCTGCCCGCCCCGGCTCAGGGGGCCCTGGCGGTGCAGCTGCGCCGGAAAGACGAGGAACTTCTGGCCCTGCTGGACTCCCTCTCGGAGGAGGACACCCACCGGGAGGTGCTGGCCGAGCGGGCCTTTCTGGCCGGGGTGGGGGGCGGCTGCCACCTGCCCGCCGGGGCCAGCGCCCATATACAGGGGGATACCCTCACCCTCTCGGCCCTGCTGGGCCGGGCCGAGGGCGGGCCCCTTTGCCGCCTGACCCTCACCGGCCCGGCCCGTGACCCCGAGGCCCTGGGGCGGCAGGCGGCCTGCCGGCTGCTGGCCCGGCTTGCAAAGGAGGACTGAAGGATGGGTTTTGTCTCTTTGGTGGGGGCGGGCTGCGGCGACGCCTCCCTGCTCACCCGGCGGGGGCTGGACCGGCTGCAGAGGGCCGGGTGCGTCCTCTACGACCATCTCATCGACCCGGCCCTTCTGGAAGAAACGCCCCCCGATTGTGAAAAAATCTGCGTGGGCAAGCTCTCGGGCCGGCACACCCTGCCCCAGGAGGAGATCAACCGGCTGCTGGCCCAAAAGGCCGGGGAGTACCCCCTGGTGGTGCGGCTGAAAGGGGGCGACCCTCTGGTGTTCGGCCGGGGCGGCGAGGAGGCCCTCTATCTGCGCAGGGCCGGGGTGCCTTTTGAAATTATCCCGGGCATTTCCAGCGCCGTGGGCGGGCTGGACTGCGCCGGCATCCCCCTCACCCACCGGGGCGTGGCCCGGGGCTTCCGGGTCATGACCGCCAGCGAGGGGGGCGGGGCCCTGCCCTCCGGGCTGGATTTTGAATCCATGGCCCGCACCTCGGATACCCTGGTCTTTCTCATGGGCCGGGCCAAGGCGGGGGCCCTGGCCGGGGCCCTGCTGGATGCCGGCAAACCCGCCGATACCCCCGCCGCCCTGGTGAGCCAGGCGGGCCGCCCCGGCCAGGCGGCGGTCTTTGCCCCTCTGGGGGATTTTGCCCGGGCGGTGGCCCAGGCCGACCTGCCCGACCCGGCCCTCATTGCGGTGGGCCCGGCCCTGGCCCTGGCGCCCCAGCTCTCCTTCTGGGCTTCGGGGCCCCTGGCCGGGGCCCGGCTGGCCCTGGCCCAGGTGGGCGAGGGCACCACCGCCCTGGCCCGCCGGCTGGAAGATCTGGGGGCCCAGGTCACCTGCCTGCCGGTGAGCCGGGTGGAACCCCTGCCCGGCGCCCTGGAAGGGGTGGAGTTTGGCCGGTACAGCTGGCTGCTCCTTTCCAGCAAGAACGGGGTGGACTGCTTTTTTGCCGAGCTGGAACGGCGGGGTCTCGACCTGCGGGCCCTGGGCGGGGTGAAGATCGCCGCCATCGGGGGGGAGACCGGCCGCCGACTGGCCCAAAAAGGGGCCCGGCCCGACCTGATCCCGCCTCACTTTGACTCGGAGAGTCTCTACGAAGCCCTTGCCCCCCTGCTGGGGCCGGGGGATCGGATTCTCTTTCCCCGGGTAGAGGGGGGCCCGCCGGAACTGCCCCGGCGGCTTTCGGCCCACTGCCCGGTGGATACCCCTGCCCTCTACCGGCTGACCCCCACCCCGCCGGCCCCCCTGGCCCAGGCCTACCGGCAGGCCAGGCCCCACTTCACCCTCTTCACCTGCGCCAGCGGGGCCAGCCTGCTGCTGCGGGCCCTGGGGGGAGCTGCCGGCCTTGGGGACAGCGGCCTTCTGGCCATCGGCCCCCAGACCGCCCGCCGGCTGGAGCAGGAGGGCGCCCCCGGCGCCGCCCTGGCCCGGCCCTACACCTATGAGGGGATGGCAAAGAAGGTTCTGGAACTGTGGGGGCAACGGGGATAAAGGCCCATTTTGTATAGTTTATCCGATTCTATCCAATCTGTATAAAAAATCCCGCAAAGCATCGCGCTTTGCAGAAAGAAGGCATTGTATGTTCTACCGTGGCCGCCGTCTGCGCAAAAACCCGGTGATCCGTCAGCTCACCCGGGAGACCCAGCTCTCCCCCCTGGATTTCGTCTACCCCATCTTTGTGGCGGAGGGGGAAAACCTCTGCCAGCCCATCCCCTCCATGCCGGGGGTGTTCCGCTGGTCGGTGGACCGGCTGGGCGAGGTGCTGGCCCGGATGGAAAAGGCGGGGGTCAAGGCCTGCCTGCTCTTCGGCATCCCGGATCACAAGGACGAGATCGGCTCGGCCGCCTGGGATGAAAACGGGGTGGTGCAGCGGGCCATGGCCCAGATCCGCCGCCTTTCCCCCGAGATGTATATCATCGGGGATGTGTGCATGTGCGAGTACACCAGCCACGGCCACTGCGGCATCCTGGACGAGACCGGCTATGTAAAGAACGACGAGACCCTGGGCTATCTCTGCCGCATCGCGGTGAGCTACGCCCGGGCGGGGGCGGACATGGTGGCCCCCAGCGACATGATGGACGGCCACATCCAGGCCATCCGCTCGGCCCTGGACGAGGCGGGCTTTGTGAACACCGCCATCCTGGGCTACAGCGCCAAGTTTGCCTCCGGGTTCTACGGGCCCTTCCGGGACGCGGCCGATTCCGCCCCCGCCTTCGGGGACCGGAAGGCCTACCAGATGGACCCGGCCAACGGGCGGGAGGCCCTGCGGGAGATCGAGGCGGATATTCAGGAAGGGGCGGATATGGTGATGGTCAAGCCCGCCATGCCCTACCTGGATATCCTCAAGGCGGGGAGCGAAGCCTACAACATCCCCTTTGCCGCCTACCAGGTAAGCGGCGAGTACTCCATGCTGAAAAAGGCCATCGAGGAAGGGCTTTTGCCCCCCACCGTGGTGGAGGAAAGCCTCATTGCCCTCAAGCGGGCGGGGGCCCGGTGGCTCATCACCTACTTTGCCCTGGAAGTGGGCGAGGCCCTCAAAAGCCGCTGAATCACACAAGGAGGAGAGAAAGATGGAGAGGAATCGTTCCCGGCAGGCCTTTGAGGAAGCCTGCCGCCACATCCCCGGCGGGGTGAACAGCCCGGTGCGGGCCTTCCGCTCGGTGGGGGGCGTGCCGGTCTTTGTGGAAAAGGCCGAGGGCAGCCGGCTGTGGGATATCGACGGCAATGAATACATCGACTGCATCGGCAGCTGGGGGCCCATGATCCTGGGCCACGCCAGCCCCCTGCTCACCGGCCCCATCCAGAGCCTGGCCCAGGCAGGCATCAGCTACGGCCTGCCCACCACCGGCGAGACCCAGATGGCCGCCCTCATCGGCCGGGCCTACCCCTGCGCCGAACTGGTGCGGATGGTGAACAGCGGCACCGAGGCCACCATGAGCGCCATCCGGGCGGCCCGGGGCTATACCGGGCGGGATAAGATTCTCAAATTCGAGGGCTGCTACCACGGCCATTCCGATTGCCTGCTGGTCAAGGCGGGCAGCGGGGCCCTCACCTTCGGCACTCCCACCAGCCCCGGCGTGCCCTCGGATGTGGTGAAAAACACCCTGGTGGCCCGGTACAACGATCTTGCCTCGGTGCGCGCCCTCTTTGAGGCCAACCCGGGCCAGATCGCCTGCGTCATCCTGGAACCCATCGCCGGCAACATGGGCCTGGTGCCCGGCAAGGCCGAATTTCTGGCCGGGCTGCGGCAAATTTGTGATGCGGAAGGGGCCCTGCTCATCTTTGACGAGGTCATCAGCGGCTTCCGCTCGGCCTGGGGCGGGGCGGCCCAGGTCTATGGCGTCACCCCGGATATGGTCTGTTTCGGCAAGATCATCGGGGCCGGCATGCCGGTGGGCGCCTACGGGGGCCGGCGGAAAATCATGGAGATGGTCAGCCCCGCCGGGCCGGTCTATCAGGCCGGCACCCTGGCGGGCAACCCCCTGGCCATGGGCCTGGGCCTGACCCTGCTGGGCCATCTGGGGGCCCACCCGGAGGTCTACCAAAGCCTGGAAGAAAAGGGCCGCTACCTGGCCGAGGGCCTGCGGGCCATCGTGGGCACCCGCCCCTGGTATGTGGCCCAGTCCGGCTCCCTGCTCACCCTCTTCTTTGCTCCCGGCCCGGTGGAATGCTACGAGGACGCCGCCAAATCCGACACCGAACTTTTCGCCCGGTGGCACCGGCGGATGCTGGAAGCGGGCGTCCTGCTGGCCCCCAGTCAGTTCGAGTGCATCTTTTTGTCGGAGGCCCACACCAAGGCCGACCTGGACGCCATCCTGAACGCCGCCGAATCGGCCCTCAAGGGGGAATGAGCCATGCCCCTCTGCTTTGAGCTGCTGGGCCCAAACTGCCGGCTGGTGATTGCCGGCGGGGGGCGGCAGGCCCTGCAAAAGGCCCGGGCCTTTCTGGAGGAAGGGGCCGCCGTCACCGCCTGCGCCCCCGCCTTCCGGCCCGAGCTGGAGGCCCTGGCAAAGGCCCACCCCTGCCCGGCGGCCGCCCCCGCCGCCCCGGGCAGGCTGCGCCTGGTGGAAGGCCCCCTCACCCCGGCCCTTTTAAAGGACGCTACCCTCCTCTTTGCCGCCACCGGCAGCCGGGAGGGGGACCGCTCGGCCCTGCTCCTGGCCCGGTGCCAGGGGCTGCCGGCCTTTGCGGCCACCGCCCAGCCCGCCGCCTTTGGCCGGTTCATGAAGGCCGAGGGGCGGGGCGGGCTCACCCTGGCCTGTTCCACCGGGGGGAGCTACCCGGCCCTCTGCCGCCCCCTGCTGGCGGCCCTCTGGCCCGCCGCCGACCCCTTTGCCGCCCGGCTTCCCTTTTTAAAAGCCCTGCGCCCCCGCCTCAAGGCCCTTTTGCCCCCCGGGCAGAGCAGGGCGGCCCTGCGGGCCCTGACCGCCCAAAGCCCCGAGGCCCTGGCCCGGCTGGCGGCCCTGCCGGATAAAGAGCTGGCCCGGGCGCTGGGGGAATTCACCGGCCCCTGAAGGCGGCCATCCTGCTGTCCCGGGCCGGAATAAGCCGTTTTTCCCCCGCTTTTGGCCCCCAAGGGCCAGGCATCCCCAAATACGCCAAAGGGCGGAGGGAGCCATCCAGGCTCCCCCCGCCCTTTTCTTTTTTCAAACCCCATCCGGGGCCAGCGCCCGGCTCAGGGCCAGGGCCAGCGCCCCCAGCATCCAGCAGGTAAAAAACAACCGCTCCGCCCCCCTCAGAATTCCATCCGGGCGTAAATCTGCCGGGCCATGGCCCAGCCCAGGGCGTAGAGCAGGCCGCCCGCAGCCAGCACCGCCGCCGCGGCCATCCGCACCTGGGCGATGGTGATCTCCTTCAGCCCGGCCAGGGATTCCCGCAGGCCCGGGAAGACCCCGGCCAGGGCCCCATCCTCGGGCAGTACCAGGAAGATGGCCGCAAACAGCAGGGCATAGAAAACCAGCATGGTGTTCCGGGCCTTGTCGGTGCCCCATTTGTAGGAGGCCGGGATGGTGAGCCCGGTGCCCGCCAGGCTCAGGCCGGTGATCATGGTCAGGGCCTCAAAATAGCCGGTCCAGGCCTCGTCCCACCCCAGCAGCAGGGCCCGCAGCCCGGCCCCCGCCAGGGCGTAGGCCAGGGCCATGGCCACAAAGGCCAGCCCCACCAGGAACTTTGCCCCCACGATCTGGCCGGCGCTCACCGGCAGGGTGCGGGCGTACCGGTCCCAGCCGCACTGCTGGTCCAGGGTGATGGCCGAAAGGATATAGCTGCCCATCATCCAGACCGATATATAGAAGAAAAAGGGCAGGTTGCCGGCGATGCCCATCAGCCCGTACACCAGGGCGATGAGGATCAGGTTTTTCTTGTACAGGCCCATCAGCCCGTACAGGTCCTTCAAAAACAATCCCTTCATGCTTCTTCCTCCCTCCCGGCATAAAACTGCATCATCTCATCGATGGAAAACCGGTCCAGCACCGCCCCCGGCAAAAGCCGGCGCACCTTTTGGGGATGGCGCACCAGGGCCGAGGCCCCAAAGCTCCCTTTGCGCACCGCCGCCACCAGTTCCTCCGGCAGGGCGTCGATCTGGGCCGCCGTGGCCCGCAGCACCGCCATTTCTTCCATCAGGACGTCCTTTTCCATCTGAAATACCAGCCGCCCCTCGTGCAGGTAGGCGATCTGGTCGGCCACCCGTTCCAGGTCGGTGGTGATATGGCTGCTCATCAGAACGCTGCGCTCCTCGTCCTGGATAAATTCCAGAAAGAGATCCAGGATCTCCCCCCGCACCACCGGGTCCAGCCCGCTGGTGGCTTCGTCCAGCACCAGCACCCGGGGCCGGCCGGCCAGGGCCGTGGCCAGGCTCAGCTTCATCCGCATGCCCCGGCTGAAATCCTTGCCCGGCTTTTCCGCCTCCAGATGAAAGCGGCGGCAGTAATCCTCAAAAAGCCCCCTGTCCCAATCCGGCCGCAGGTTTTCCATCACCTTGGCGATGGTTTTGGGGGTGAGGGAACCGTGGAAGTAGCTGTCCTCCCACACCACACCCACCTGGCAGCGGCTGGCAGGGTCCCGGGGCGGGCGGCCCAGCACCCGAATTTCCCCTTCATCCGGCCGGATCACGTTCAGGATGGCCTTGAGGGTGGTGGTCTTGCCGGCCCCGTTCTCCCCCACCAGGCCTAAGATCTGGCCGGCGGGCAGGGTCAGGTCCACCCCTTCCAGGCTGAAATTCTTGTACCGCTTGCAAAGGCCCCGTACCTCGATCAGGTTTTCCATCTTCACTCCTCCTCCATCAAAAGTTCCAGCATCCGGCGCACCTCTTCGGGCGGAAGCCCCGCCCCCCGGGCCGCTTCCAGCGCCTGGTTCAGGCATTCCTCCACCTGCTTGCGGGCTTCCTCCCGGTAAAGCTCCGGGTTCTGGGGGGCCACAAAGCTGCCCTTGCCCGGCATGGTGCGGATGAACCCCTCCGCCTCCAATTCGTCATAGGCCCGCTTGGTGGTGATGACGCTGATCCGCAGCTCCTTGGCCAACAGCCGGATGCTGGGCAGCGCCTGCCCCTCGGCCAGCTCCCCCGCCAATATCTTCTCCCGCAATTGGCGGCGCAGCTGTTCATAAATGGGTTCCCCCGAAGAATTGCTGATGTACAGCTCCATTCCTTCGCCTCCTTTATCCCCTCGGGAACTGTTCTGTCTGTTTTAACCGTTCATATCGTATATAAACAGTATAGGCACACTGGTACTCCTTGTCAAGGCCCCGGGGCAAAATTTTTCTCCGCTGCCCCTGTCTCCCCCGCTTCTCACCCTGCCACCCGCTTCACCTCCGCCGTTCCTTTCCCCGCCCGTTTTGCCCCGTTGCCCATTCCGCCCCTGTCTCCCTCGCTTCTCTCCCCCTCGCCCGTTCCCGCTCCCCGCCTTTTCCCTTTTTCCCCATTCCGCCTCCCTCTCCCGCTTCTCACCCTGCCACCCGCTTCACCTCC
>Ga0129310_1001590_pt1 | contig 19162 bp, 18 predicted proteins | sample Go1ome_2_FD_94433 | JGI IMG/M metagenome (GOLD analysis project Ga0129310, IMG submission 94433) | Western lowland gorrila individual fecal microbial communities from Wisconsin, USA - Go1022A metagenome | ecosystem: Host-associated > Mammals > Digestive system > Large intestine > Fecal | place...
ATTAATTATGTAGGGCAGAATACATTGATTTATTTCGCTTTGCACGGAAAAGTATATAGCATTATTCAGACATTATTGAAAAAGTTTGCAGTAGGTTTTTACTCGGAGGTTTTGAATAGCGTTGCGCTTTCGTCAGTGTTCTGCCTGGGACTGTCACTTGTTCTGTCAGTTATTTTGATAGTTCCTGCATGCATTATAAACAGGTGGTTTCCTTTCATCGTAGGAAGGAAAAGTATAATAATAGAAAAGAGACAATAAATGAGAACGATTCTTATTAACAAATTTTTACACCGAAACGGTGGCAGCGAGACATACATATTCAAGTTAGGTGAGGCACTGGAGCAGCACGGACACGAGGTTCAGTACTTCGGTATGGAGCACGAAGGCCGCTGCGTGGGCAACCGGGTCAATGCTTATACATCTGATATGGACTTCCACGGCGGCAGTAAACTGAGCAAGCTGACCTACCCGATCAAGACCATCTACAGCAAGGAAGCAAGAGTACAGCTGAGAAAAGTTCTGGACGACTTCAAGCCGGATGTCTGTCACCTGAACAACTTCAACTACCAGCTGACACCTTCTATCATCCTGGAAATCGTGAAGTGGCGCAAGGAGACCGGAAGGGATTGCAAAATCATCTTCACGGCACATGACTACCAGCTGGTTTGTCCGAATCACATGCTGAACAATCCGAACACCCATCAGAACTGTGAGAAGTGCCTCGGCGGCCATTTCGTGAACTGTATGAAAGGCAAATGCATCCACGGTTCCACGGCGAAATCTGCCATCGGCATGATGGAGGCCGAGTTCTGGAAGTGGAAGGGCACCTACAAGTACATTGACACCATGATCTGTTGCTCCGAGTTCATGAAGAGCAAGATGGACAGCAATCTTCTGTTTGCAACGAAGACCGTGGCAATGCACAACTTCATCGATAAGGTGGAGTGGAAGGAGACGGAGAAGAAGGACTACGTCCTCTACTTTGGTCGCTTCTCCGAGGAGAAGGGCATCGGTACACTCATCAAGGTCTGTAAGGAGCTGCCGGATGTACAGTTCATATTCGCAGGCACTGGCCCGCTGGAAGAGACAGTAAATGGTATTAAGAACATCAAGAATGTTGGTTTCCAGAAAGGCGAGGCACTGGAAAAGCTCATCCGTGAGGCACGGTTCTCCATCTATCCGTCTGAGTGGTATGAGAACTGTCCGTTCTCCGTGATGGAATCCCAGATGTACGGCACACCGGTGCTGGGAGCGAACATCGGAGGTATCCCGGAGCTGATTCAGGTCGGCAAGACCGGCGAGCTGTTTGAAAGCGGTAATGCCGAAGATCTGAAGAAAAAGATTGAGAAGCTCTGGGGTGATAAGGAGCTGTGTGCACAGTATAGCAAGAACTGCAAGGACATCAGCTTCGATACCATCGATGAGTATTACGAGAAAATTATGAAGGTGTATCAGTAAAACTGGTACGTGAGGAGAGAATTTGTGGCTACAAAAGCGGATAGATATGAGGGAATAGATGGATTGAAGGCATTTGCCATCATTGGCATTGCACTGATGCACGTCCTCGCAAATGGAGAATATGGGATAGGAGGATTTGTGTTTGAGCGGCTGATACCATCTTTCACAAACCTCGTTTTCCTTTTTATGATGGTCAGTGGTTTTGGAATGTGCTGCGGCTATTACCAGAAAATTATTGACCAGAAGATCAGCATAGAGGATTTCTACAAGAAAAGGTACATCAAGATCTGGCCGTACTTTGCACTGCTTTGTGCGTTAGACGTTGTGATTTCACCAAGCAAGGAATCCTTGTTTGAGGTTTTCGCAAACCTGACTTTATGTCAGGGACTTCTGCCGAATGTGAAGATTGAAGTTATCGGCGTGAGTTGGACGCTGGCAGTCATTTTTGTGTTCTATATGCTGTTCCCGTTCTTCTGTTTCTTGATTGGAAACAAGAAGAGAGCGTGGGGTGTGGCGGTTACGGCACTGGTATTTAACTGGCTGTGTGGAGTTTATTTCTTTGATGGAAACCACATCGTAGATTCACTTAGTGTTGGCTTTACCCCTAGATTAAATATCGTCTACGATGCGATTTACTTTATCGCTGGTGGCTTGATCTTCCTCTATCGGAAAGAGCTGGCCGAATTCACATCGAAGCACAAGGTTATCGCTGGAGCGATTTTGTTGATTGCCACGGTTGCTTATTTTGCATTAGGCGGTTCTACGCTCACGATGCTGTTCTTCTGCGTGGCAGCACTAATTTATACCCTCGGCTGCAGAACGGGGGGGGTACTGGTCAATCCAGTCGCCAAATTTCTGGGTGGTATCTGCTTCGAGATATATCTGTGCCACATGGTAATTTATCGTGTGCTTGAGAAGCTACACCTTGTTCATTTGTTTGAAAATGACCTACTGGCATATATCTTCACAGCGATTGCGGTTATTTGCGGTTCGATTGTGTTTTCAGTATGTGCCAAGTGGTTCTTAAATAAAATCGAAACATTCTTAAAAGAGAGAGTAAACAATAGGAGAGTTAATCATGTCTGAAGAAAAGAAGTTAAATGGTACGGTCATCGTCACTTATCGCTGCAACGCCCGTTGCTCCATGTGCAACCGTTATAAAGCGCCTTCCAAGCCGGAAGAAGAAATCAGCATTGAAACCATCAAGAAACTGCCGAAGATGTACTTCACCAACATCACCGGCGGTGAGCCTTTTATCCGTACTGATCTGAAGGATATTGTGCGCGAGCTGTACAAGAAGTCTGACCGTATCGTTATTTCCACAAACGGTTTCTTCACTGACCGTATTGTTGACCTGTGCAAGGAGTTCCCACAGATCGGTATTCGTATTTCCATCGAGGGTCTGGAGCAGACCAACAACGAGATTCGTGGCCTGCAGAACGGCTATCAGCGTGGTTACGGTACGCTGAAGAAACTACGCGAGATGGGCATGAAGGATGTCGGTTTCGGCATGACTGTTCAGGACAAGAATGCTCCTGACTTGGTTCCTCTGTACAAGATTTCCAATGAGATGGGCATGGAGTTTGCAACCGCTTCTCTGCACAACAGCTTCTACTTCGTTGAGGCCAAGAACATCATCCACGACCGTCCTATGGTTGCTAAGAATTTCGAGAATCTGGTCAATGAACTGCTCCGCAGCAATAGCCCGAAGAAGTGGTTCCGTGCGTACTTTAACCACGGCCTGATCAACTACATCTACGGTCAAAAGCGTCTACTGCCTTGCGATATGAGCTTTGATACCTTCTTCATCGACCCGTATGGCGATGTCATGCCTTGCAACGGTACCAAGGACAAAGAGGTCATGGGCAACCTGAACAATCAGACTTGGGACGAGTTGTGGAACAGCCCGGAAGCAGAGAAGGTTCGTGCAAAGGTTCGCTGCTGCGACCGTGACTGCTGGATGATTGGTTCTGTCAGCCCGGCTATGCACAAGTATATCTGGAAGCCTGCTACTTGGGTTCTGGTTCATAAATTCAAGGCTCTGTTCACTAAACATCCGTACAGCATGTACGAGTTAAAGATCTGCCGTGACTACCGTGATGGCAAAGTTACCAAAGAGGATCTGGATAAGTGCAGCACCTGCGATATGAACTGCGTGATTAACAATGGTCTGAGCGAAGCAAGTAAGGAGCAGCTGAAGCATAAGACCGGCGAGGAAATTGTGGATGCTGATATCGCACAGCAGATGGAAAATAAATAAGAAATGATGGTGGTCTAAAATGAGCAATATAACAGTTCTTACGCCCGCCTACAATAGAGGAAAACTTCTGGAAAAACTATATGAGTCCTTATGTGCTCAGGACTGTAAAGACTTTGAGTGGCTCATTGTAGATGACGGTAGTACAGATGACACAAGTGTATGTGTCGAGCAAATGAAAAAGAAAGCGGATTTTCCGATTTCCTATTATAAAAAAGTTAATGGAGGAAAGCACACCGCTTTGAACTATGCGTATCAGTTCATAAAAACTCCATTGACATTTATCGTTGATAGCGATGATCTTCTTACGGAGAATGCGATTTCTAGCGTTGAGTCGATTTATCAGAAATACAAAGATGAGCATGACCTTTGTGGTTTTTGCTTTTTGAGAGGAAAGCCGGATGGCGGATATTTAAGTACATCTGGTGTGCCGCAGGATGGGATGAAGGAATCATATGTCGATTGCCGAATTAATAGAAACATCGGTGGAGATATGGCAGAAGTGTGGTATACGCACTGCCTAAAAGAATATCCATTTCCTGAGTTTCAAGGCGAAAAGTTTCTTGGAGAAGATATTGTCTGGGTTAGAATGTCTGAAAAATATAAAATGCGATTCTTTAATCGCGTAATTTATATTTCAGATTACCTCGAAGACGGTCTGACCAATAACCGCAGAAAGCATAATATAAAATCTCCAAATGGATGTATGGCAAGGGCCGAAGCGTTTTTGAATTCGGATTCCAATATTAAGGCAAAAATTAAAGCTGCGTTACAGTATCAGATATATGGTAAATTTGCTCAAATTGATATGAGTAAAATGTATCAGAAAACAAATAGTAAAGGTTTGTTTATATTATGCCTTTTACCGGCACAGATTCTATACGTCATTTGGAAGGGAAGAATCAATTGAGATATGCTAAAACTTAGTTTCACTTAACACAATGAAACAATGTTTTGGTAGGTCAATAACAGAACTGTGTAAGGACAATGAGATGATACAGAAAAGAAGATATTTAAATAAAGATAGTCTGTTTCAGATATATATGATGATAATGGTTGCCTGCAAAGCGTTTGGTATAAATCAGGGGCAAAAAATATATTTTATAGCTTTTTCGATTGCAATGGTATTTTTGATTGGAAGTATTTTTATGCATAAATGGGAGAAACAAATATTCTTCTTGTTTGTCATTTTATTTTCAATTGTTGTTGTTTCATATTTTGTAGGGAAAAATATATCGCCTGTCATTTTCTTCATGACTATTATGGGAAGTATACATGTAGATAAAAAACGGACGCTTAAATTGCTGTGTAAGGAGTGGATTTTATTATTTTGCATAAATATTACACTTAGTTTTGCTGGAATTAAAAGTATGCAAATGGCGTATCAGTATACTAAAACGGGAATAGACGGTGTTGCGTACGGATTAGGATATGGTCATAAGAACCAACTGGCAATTGCATGTGCGGTAGTAATATGTGCTTTTATTTATTTAAGATATGATACGATGAAGCTCTATGAACTTATTGTTGTTGATGCAATCATTGCCGTGATTCTTGGTTATGCAAAAAGTAGTACCGGATATATGATACTACTCTTTGTTAACTTTATGTTTTTTTTGTTCAAGGCAAGGTTTATGAGCCGGTTTGTTCAAAAAATAGTCTTGTATATGACACCAGTTGTTGCACTTTTTTCAGTTATACTGAGTGCACTTTATCCGTATTCAAGCGTGATTAAGATATTAGATCAACTTTTATCGACAAGGATTCATTTGGGCTATTTGGCATTGCAACAAGCACCATTTACTTTGTTCGGGAAATTTGTTAAAACCACTCTTGATAATCTTTATATTGCGACATATGTAAGAAATGGGTTTATAGTTTACACTATAGTGCTTATAATTTTTTGGAGTACAATGAAGTATTTATATTCCACAAATATGAAAAAAGAAATGATTGTATGGGGAAGCATGATTTTAGTTGGCTTTTGTGAAGGTGGTGTCATGAATCCGTACATAAACATTTTTGCGCTTCTTATTGGATGTGCACTAGAAACAAAATATGGAATTGATAGTTCAAATTATAATACGGAAAGCGAACAACAAATTTCATACAGTAGCAATGATTGCATTTAGGGGGGATATGATGAACTATCTTATTTCGGCATATAGTGTGAATCCATACCATGGATCGGAAGATGGAGTGGGGTGGAATTGGGTTTTACAATACGAAAAAAATTATAAAGCAGGGGATCGGATCATTCTTCTTACAAAAAAATATAATGAAGAAGATACTCGAAAAGGTCTTAAAGAATTTGGAATTAAACATATTGAACTGGTTATCACTGATGTGCCACTTGTTCTAAACTGGTTTAGGGAAAAGTATTCGATGTTCCATCATATGTACTATATTTTGTGGCAACATTATGCTTGGAAATGGGTAAAACAGTCAGATATTAACTTCGATGTGATTCATCATGTGACGATGGGGGATTATAGAATACCTGGTGAAATGTCTAAGGCAAAGAACGCAAGGACTATATTTGGCCCGGTAGGAGGAGCACAAATCACACCAGCTAGTTTGAAAATATACGAGAAGAATATAACTACTGCTAAAATCCGCGAATTAGTTAACGCTTCTTGTAGTGTCAACCTCTTTTACAAGAAAAAACTAAGAGCATATACAGATGTTATAGCGAGCAATGATGAAACATATCAACAAATTACGCAGATTAGAGGAAAAGAAAATACGCAGCAGATGGTAGAGCTTGCTATAGCGGAAGAGTATAAAAATCGAAAAATAATTACGAAGCCTGACGGGAAATTAAAAATTCTCTTCTCGGGTCGATTGATTGAAAAAAAGGGAGTCGTTTTTTTGATTGAGGTAATGAGTATGTTAAAAGATAAAGTTGATTTTGAACTAAATCTGTGTGGGGGGGGGTACCTTGCCGATACAGTTTCACAACTTATTGATGAATATGGATTAAATGATTATGTAAATATGCTTGGAGAAATTCGACATGATCAAATGATGTCATATTATTACAATGCGGATGTGTTTGTAATGCCCTCTCTTCGTGAAACTGGAGGTACGGTTTTAATCGAAGCTATGGCATATGGATTGCCTATAGTAGCATTTGATACAAGTTTTTGTACTCAGCTCAAAAGACATAATTGCGGTATCTTTGTAGAAACGAATCAGACCATAGGTAAGATAAAGGCTGATTTTTGTAGTGCTTTAGTGGATTTATCTGGGAACAGGCAATTGTGCTGCGAGTTGGGAACAAATGGATATAGATATGTAAATGAAGAATTGACGTGGGAGAAGAAGTATAGTTCAATTTTTGAAACCACATGAATTCTAAAACTTTTCTATCCTTTATGATGATGCTACCTACGAATAAGGCAATTCTCGTTACATATGATTCCGTGTTTTTAAGGAACGGAGGCAATAATGAATTATCTTATTTCTGCATATAGTGTGAACCCTTATAAGGGATCAGAGGATAGTATTGGCTGGAATTGGGTTTTACAGTATGAGAAAAACTATAAAGAAGGCGATAGAATAATCCTTCTTACTAAAAAATTTAATGAGAAGGACACGAGAAAAGGTCTCAAAGAATTTAATATACAACATGTCGAATTGGTTATTGTAGATGTTCCTAACGCACTTAACTGGTTCAGAGAAAAGCATTCCGCTTTTCATCATATGTATTATATTTTATGGCAGCATTGGGCATGGCTTTGGGTTAAACATTCAGGAGTCCATTTTGATGTAATTCATCATGTTACTATGAATGATTATAGAATCCCAAGTGAGTTATATAAGGCTAAATGCGCAAAGGTAATTTGGGGACCAATGGGTGGTGCACAGGTAACGCCTAAGCCATTGAAGGTCTATGAAAAAAATCAACTTGCTGCAGCATTTAGAGAATTTGTAAATAAGAGTTGTTCATGGAATCCATTTTATAAAAAGGCACTGCGTGCGTATTATAAAATATATTGCATAAATAATGAAACTCAAAAACAAATTTCTCACATCGTAGGAAAAGATGTGCCATCAATGCCGGAGTTGGCATTAAGAGATGAATACAAAAATCTTCCTATTCAGGAAAAAAACAACGATATTCTTAAAATTGTTTTTGTAGGCAGATTGATTGGAAAAAAAGGAATAGCTTTTCTTGTTGACGCTCTTTCTCTGATGCCTATCGATATGGATTGGGAGCTTTTGATTTTTGGTGATGGTGATGATCGCGCATTAATCGAAAAACAAATAGTAGATAGTGGTATTGGAAAAAATGTAAAACTAATGGGTAATCGCCCATTGAATCAAATTGCTGAAGCATATCAGCAGGCAGACGTTTTTGTTTTGCCGAGTCTTAGAGAAACAAGTGGAAATGTGCTGCTTGAGGCAATGGCGTATGCAGTACCAATTGTTGCGTTTGATACAAGTTTCTGTAGATTGCTAAAAGAAGTTGACTGTGGCGTATTTGTAAATACGGAACAGGCACTTGACGATATCAAGGCAGATTATTGCAAAGCAATTGTAACACTGGGACAGGACAAGGAATTGGCAAATCAGATGGGACAAAACGGTTATAAATATGTGAATAGTAAGCTAACATGGGATGAGAAGTATAAAATTATTGTTAACGACATGTAATTGTAGTGCTGTAGTGAGAAGAGTACAGTTTAGTGCATCTATGAGGAGAATATGATGAATCAAATGGAAGAAAAAATTAAATTTAGTGTTGTACTGCCAATTTATAATGTGGAAAAATATCTGAATAGATGCCTTGATAGTGTCATGAATCAGACCTACAAAAAGCTTGAAATTATTCTTGTTGATGATGGCTCTCCGGATAACTGCCCACAAATGTGTGATAATTGGGCAAGAGTTGATGATCGTATTAAGGTAGTGCATAAAAAAAATGCTGGTCTGGGTGAGGCGAGAAATTCTGGCTTAGATGTTGCTACTGGAGATTATATTGCTTTTTTTGATAGTGATGACTATATTGATACAAGACTGTTTGAAGAATTATATGCGGTCATAATTTCCGATAATCCAGATTTGATTGAATTTGGACATCATGATGTTGATAGACAGGGGAATATCACAAGAACATTTATTCCCAAAACACCGTTGGAAAAGTATGAAGGTAAAGAAGTTTTATCAAAATTCTTACCAGAGTTGATTTGTACAGATCCTAAAACAGGAATAGCCAGTGACTTGTTAATGAGCGCGTGGAGTTGCTTATATAGAAGACAACTATTGGTAGAATGCAACTTCCATTTTGTCTCCGAACGAGAGTATATTAGTGAAGATGTGTATTCGCTAATGAAGCTCATGCCGAATGTACATAGTGTTAATGTTGTACAGAAGGGCTATTATTATTATTGCGAAAATGACCAGTCGCTTACACATGTATATAAGCCAGATCGCTTTGAAAAGCTTGTCGCATTTCAACTGCATTTAGAAGAATTATGTGCATCAGATGTTTATAGCGATGAAGTAAGATACAGGATTAAAAGACCTTTTTTGGATAACTTGCTTGCTTGTATGAAAAGCGAAGTCAATTGTGTAAAAGAAATTGGTGCTAAAGAAATCTATCGTTCGATTTCCAAAATGTGCGCAAATAAGATGGTTCAAGAAATTGTGCGGATGGTACCAGATACTAGTTTTTCAAGAGCAAGAAGAATGATTCATTTTTGTATTAAACATAAGATGGGCTTCAGCACTATCGTGTTGATAAGGACTCAACAATATCTAGGGAGATAAAAGCATGCAAAGAGAATTTTTTATGGTTACACCAAAGAAGTGCATATTTTGGATACTATACGCATGCATTGTGTTCTCTGCAGCATATAGTTTGTTTGGTATTAGCCTTTCAACATTTTATTTGTGCGATGTTTTGAATTTGATGTTGCTTTATTTTGAAGCAAAGTATATTAAGGAGATTAAAAATCGATGTGCCCCTCTTCTCTATATTTTGATTGCACTTTTGCTGTTTTTAATGGCTGGCGCTGGAATTAATTATGTAAAGCCGTTGCTCGTTTTTTGGGGAATGAGAAATCTCTGCCGCTATTTTATATTGTTTTTTGGAGTAATTCTTTTTTTTACACTGGATGATGTAGAAAAAGTGATTCGATTCTATTTTGCAACGCAAATATTTAATACGCTTGTTGGTATATATAAGTATTTTGTCCTTGGGCTTTTTAGCGATGATTTTGGAGGAGGAATTTTTTGGGGAGGCGGTGGCTTAAATCCATTCTGCCTGTTGCTTTTATGCTTCTACTCAAGTCTTTATTTTGCTAAAAAGACTACATTCAAAAAGTTTGCGTTTATTATTGTGGCTACATTTATGCTAGGTGCAATGGCTGAGGAAAAGATGATGTTAATGCTGGCGGTGTTATGCATTATTTTGTCAGCACTGATTAATCAATATGTTGAAAAAGGTTTTACAGTTAGAAAACTAGCTATTCTAGTTGGTTTATTACTGGGCTTTGTGATTGTTATCAATTTGGTTGATCGTTTGGCACCGGATATGTTGAATATTCTTTTTAATAAAAAGAATTTTATGGATTATGCAAATGCAACTTTTGATGAGGGGTATAGAATTCCACGTGTCGGATCATTTCAAGTAATTAATAATTTATTCCTCAGAACTCCGATTAAAGAGTGGTTTGGTTTGCGTATTGGTAATTGTGACACATCTGCATTTTCGCTTTTTCAGAGTGATTTTTACAGAGCTTATGGAGATTATAATTATCGGTGGTTTACAAATCAATGGACGTATTTGGAATGCGGAATTGGCGGTTTTGGATTGTACGTGTTTTTCTTTGTTACATTGATTATTACATTATTGGCAAAATTGAAAAGGTATTCTAATGCGAGTCGGCCGTATATGATAACAAGTGCTATTTTCACAGTTGCTATGATTTTTTTGATGTGGCACAGCTCAGCGATTCGAGTGGATACAGCATATATTATTTATTTTGGAATGGCAATTGGCTTTGTAGCAATGCAGTATGGTAACAATTGTGGAGAGGAGGACTGCTAAAATGAAAATAAAAAGCATTTTAAGAAGAGTGGCTTATGGGTATAAGGCAGAATCATCTTCTTATATTGAACATTTAAAATCATTAGGAATGAAAATCGGAAGTGATTGCATTATATATGCTCCGACGAAGACGTTGATTGATGAACAATACCCATGGATGATTACTATAGGTGATCATGTAAGGATTACTGAAGGTGTGAAAATCTTAACACACGATTACTCTTGGTCAGTTCTTAAAAATTATCATGGATGCGTACTTGGAGCCAGTGGAGTTGTCGAAATTGGTGATAATGTATTCATTGGTATGAATACGATTATAGAAAGAAATGTGAAGATAGGAACTAATGTTGTAATTGGAGCAGGGAGTGTAGTTGCAAAGGACTGTGAGTCAGACAGTGTTTATGCAGGTGTTCCAGCAAGAAGACTTATGAGTATTAATGAGTTTTTTGAAAAACGTCTGGCAAAACAAAAGGTTGAAGCTAAAGAATTGGCTCAAAAGTATTATGCCCGGTTTAAGCGGAGACCCGATCCAGAGGTCTTTCACGAATATTTTATGCTGTTTGAAACAAATAGCAGTGTTTCAGGAAATAAGGTGTTTTCAGAAAAACTTCGATTAGGCTATACAGAAAAGAACTCAATAGCATGGATGAAAGAACATACTCCTGAATTTTCAAATTATGAAGAGTTTATGAGGTACTGTTTTGATGAGGATGAAAAATAAAAAATGCGTTTTGATTTTACCGTATTTTGGACAATTTAATAATTACTTTCCGCTATTTCTTAAGTCATGTGAAGCTAATCCCACATATACGTGGATGATTTTTACGGACAATGAATTTGATTATATCTATCCAGAGAATGTTCATGTAATAAAAACAACGCTTGATTGTGTGCGAAGCAAGGCAAATGAAAAATTTGGATTCAAAGTGGCACTTGAATCGCCATATAAATTATGCGATTATAAACCCGCTTATGGTTTTCTATTTGAGGAATTTATAACAGGATTTGAATACTGGGGTCACTGTGATTGTGATTTGATTTTTGGAAATCTTGATAAACACGTCACGCCGTTGCTAAACGAGGGTTACGATAAATTGTTTGCAGCTGGACATTTAACAATATACAAAAATACGTATGAAAATAACCGACGCTTCATGAAAACATTTGAAGGTCGATATCTATATAAGGAAGCTTTTACAACGAATAATATTTTTGTATTCGATGAAGACTGTAATTGTCATGACAATGTCCATGGAGTTTTTTCAGAAGATGGGGCTAAGATATATGAGAGCGATTTGAGTATGAATCCATCTGTTTTTTCTGCAAAATTTATTAGAGCCTTCTATGATGTTTCTAAACATGACTTTGTTAGCGAGGAATATAAAAAGGCTCGATATTATTGGAATAATGGAAATATTTTGCGAATTGAGTGGAATGGTACGAAACTAGTGCAGACGGAATTTGCTTATATTCATCTCCAAATGCGTAAAATGCGTGTTAAGGTGTCTTTAAAAGACACATGCTATGAAATTCTACCAGATAGGTTTGTCAAAAGAAATTTACCACGCAATCGAAACGAAATGCATTTATTGACGGTGGGATGGTCTTATTTATACTGGATTGATAACTATAAGAAGCGTTTGAATAAGCTACTAAAAAGAATTGTTAGGAGATAGTATGATGATTACACAGTATAATGTGTTTGTTAAAGAACAGTATAATGCAATAAAAAAAGCGGAAGATGATGTGAATACGGTATGGAGTAATATGGGAATAAAGAATTCTGTAAAACACCGTACTAACAGAGCGTTATCTTGTATAGAAAGAATAATTAAATTAAGCTGTTCTGATGTTATTCTGGTTCAATATCCTGCGTATAGTGAAAAGATCTTGAGAATTGTGGGGGGGGGGCAAAACAAAGCCGATTTACGCGCTCGTGCATGATTTGAAATGCTTGCGAGAAAAGACTGTAAGCATTGAAGAAGAATTGGACGTATTGAATAAATTCACCGGTTTGATTGTTTTGACAGAGCCGATGAGAGATTTATTAGAGAAATATGGATATAAAGGAAAAATGTCTTGCTTGCAAATGTGGGATTATTTGCAGGATAGCGGGGTAGACGTGCAAAGCACTGAAAATAGTATGTGCGTATGCTTTGCTGGAAATTTAAGTAAAAGTCCTTTTGTAAGGCAACTCGTGGGATTTCAGACAAAGTTTTTAGTTTATGGAGATACAAATGCTATTGAAGCAGATAATATGGTGTTTAAAGGAGTATATTCGCCCGAAGCTTTGCCTTCTGTGCTTGAAGGAAACTGGGGATTAGTGTGGGATGGTGAATCATTAAATGGTTGCACCGGCCATTATGGGGACTATTTGCGTTATAATATTCCCCATAAGACAGGGCTTTATCTTGCGGCGGGTAAACCAATTATTGCATGGAGTGGAGCAGCAATTTCTGAATATATAAAAAATAATCAACTTGGAATTAGCATAGATTGTCTGTCACAACTAGACGAAGTACTAAAATCTGTGGATGACAATACATATTTAAAGTATAAAGAAAATGTTATGAGAATTAGAAATGATATAATTTCGGGAGTAAATATACGAAATGCCACAGAAAAAATATTAGAAAGGAAATAGTTTATGATACCTAAAGTAATACACTACTGTTGGTTTGGAGGAAATCCTCTTCCAGACGAGGCGAAGCGCTGTATTGATTCGTGGAAAAAGTACTGCCCGGACTACAAAATAATAGAGTGGAATGAAGGCAATTACGATGTTAATAGCAATGAGTATATGAAAGCCGCTTATAAAGAGAAAAAATGGGCTTTTGTATCAGATTATGCAAGGGTTGACGTTGTGTATAGATACGGCGGTATTTATATGGATACCGATGTGGAGCTTATTAAACCACTTGATAAATTTCTTTATCAGAAACTATACTGTGGGTGGGAATTTAGAGATCCATTGCTGGATAAAATGGGTAAATCATATGAGAATTCTGTTAATTTCGGATTGGGTTATGGAGCTGAAAAGGAGCACCCCGCTTTAAAAAGAATTCTTGATTTATATCAAAATCTGTCATTTTATAATGAAGATGGGACTCTAAATCTAATGTCTTGCCCACATTATCAAACGGAAATTTTAAAGCTGTTTGGCCTCGATGACACAAAAAGAACTCGTCAGAAGCTGCAAGATGATATTGTGGTCTATGAAGAAGAGGTATTTTCACCGAAGTCACCACTGACAGGAAAAATTACAATTACAGATAAAACTGTAAGTATTCATCAATTTTCAATGACTTGGATTAACGAAAAAGAAAGAAAGCTTCAGAATATAGAATGGAATCTTACAGAACGGTTTGGCTATGGATTCGCTCATAAGGTGTCTAAGATTATATCTTTGCCGTATAGAATAGAAAAAAAGATAAATAAGATAGTGAAAAAGTCCTAATAAGGGTGACTGTGTAGGAACCTGATGTTAAATAATGGAAGGAGCTCTTGGACAATAGTCCGTAAAAGATAATGCAAAAATCATTAACTAAAAATTCAATATATAACATAATTTATACAATAGCTAATATCCTGTTTCCTTTTGCTACATCTATCTATGTCTCAAGGATTCTTCTGCCGGCTGGCGTTGGTAAAGTGGCTTCTGCACAGAATATTGTTTCCTATTTTGTAACACTTGCAGCGCTTGGATTGCCATCCTATGGAGTACGAGAGTTTGCAAAAGTTAGAGAAAAAAAACATGAAAGAAACAAATTGTTTACCGAACTTCTACTTGTGAATATTATATCGACAACTTTGGCAGTTGTTGGATTCACTGGTCTAGTGGTTGCTAATGAGGGTTTTAGTGGACAATGGGCACTTTATGCAGCCTGTGGTCTTTCTATCGCCTTTAATTATCTTAATATTGACTGGATGTATCAGGGTCTAGAAGAATATGGGTATATTACAGGACGAAGCTTGCTTATTAAAGGCATCTCTCTTTTAGCATTATTTTTATTTGTGAAGACAAGGGAAGATTATGTAATATATGCGCTTATATCTAGTTTGGCTACAGGCGGAAATTATGTTTTTAATGTTTTAAACGCAAGAAAATATGTCGCACTTGATTTCTCTAGAATCGAGTTAAAACGCCATATGAAACCTGTTCTTTTAATTGCGTGTATTATATTCTTATCGAGTATTTACAATAAAATTGATGTAACAATGCTTAACATCTTGGCGACGGATGAATCTGTTGGGTACTACACATACGCGCAGAAGACAATTACAATGGTTTTGACCATGGCAAATGCTATTACTGCTGCATTGTTACCAAGACTTAGCTATTACTATGACAATGATAGGCAAGGATTTTATAAATTATTAGATAAAGGTTTTCAAGTCCTATGTTTTATGACTTTTCCGATGACAGTAGGAATGGCGCTTGTTGCTCCGCAAGCAGTTGAGTTCTTATACGGCGAGGCCTTTGAACCTGCTGTTTTAACAATACGCTTGATGTGTCCTCTGATTCTGATCAAAGGCTTTGGAGATTTGTTCTGTTACCAGCTTGTTTATAGTACAAAGAGCGAAAAGATTATTTTGCCTGCTTCAGCATCAGCATCTGTGATAAATATTATAACGAATGCAGCTTTAATTCCTACACTTCTTCAAAATGGTGCTGTAATAGCTTCTGTATTTAGTGAACTGGTTACAAATGCTGTTCAATTCATCTATATGAAGAAAAAAGTGAAATTTACCATTAATATGAAAGCATTGACGAAGGGGCTTATTAGTACAGCAGTGATGGCACTGAGTGTCTACATCATTATGCAGTTTAAATTGCCAAATACTATTGGTCTTTTATTAGAGATTTTATGTGGTGTTATCGCATATACAGCAGTAAACTTAGTTATGAAGAATACCTTGATATTCGAGATTGTGAATAAAGTGAAAGGGAAAATCTCACATAAGGCCTAAATATGAAGAAAGTGGGATGATGGATGAAGTGCAACGCAATAATGATTATAAACTGATAGATTTGATAAAATTTTTGTGTGCATATCTTGTAATTGGGATACACACGAGACCACTTCAAGCTGTTAGTGTTCTCTTAGACAAAGTTGTGTACTATAATATATCAAACTATGCAGTACCGTTCTTTTATGCATGTACTGGATATTTCTTGATTGTTAAACAACCGGAAAAAGATTTGCATACAAAACTTTGCTACCGCATAAAAAAGATTTTTAATATTTATATCATATGGTCTATCGTATATTTGCCATTGACGGTTTATGGATGGTTTATTGAAGGAAATAAAACAGTAGAATATGCAGCTCTTTGTATCCGGAATTATATCCTCGTGGGGGATAATTTTTATTCATGGGCGCTATGGTATCTCAATGGTTTAATTTTCGCCTTGATTCTTATAGATATTTTATCAAAAAGAATTTCAATAGAAAAGATTGTAGGTTTTGGATCAGCGGCATATCTTGTTGGTATAGTTCTTACCGCTTTTGGGGGTCATCAAGACAAGCTACCGCCTTTATTAGCATTTCCAGTTAATATTTATTTCTCAATTTTTGCGACAACAAGAAATGGTCTCTTTCAATCGTTAGTGTTTGTTTCTTTAGGCATGTATATTGCTGACATTGAGAAGTCAGGTAAGTTGACAATAATTCTTCGCAAGGGAAAGATTGCACTATTTGCTGATCTAATAAAAATTCCTATAAGCCTTATCGGGGGGGGGCAGTACCTCAGCCAGATGCTTGACCTTCCAATCTTTTTCATGCTATTCTGCTTGATTATATATGCATGTCCAAAGATGGAACTTCATGGAGATTTTTATAAGAAACTGAGAAACTTAAGTGGAACAATATATTTTGTCCATATGTACTTTGTGGCATTGTGTGCACTTGTTTTGTATAAGGAAGATTACCATAATTTTGTATCCTTCTTTATTTGCGCAGGAAGTGCGACTTTAATTGCTATACTATTCAATTACATTAGGGAAAGGAAAAGATGCAAGCAGTAGCTGATGACGTTTTTTATAGTATATATCAATATTTAGGATTCGGGCTGATTTTTGCAGTAATATGCATGATTGCCTTGCCCGAAGTAGAAAATAAAGGATTAAAGAAGTGCCTTATTCATCAGTGGCATAAGCTTAGAACGGATAAGATCACTCGATATAAATTTGCATTCTTTACCATCCTGTTTATGGTGCTGTCTAGAACTTTGATTTGCCGCAGTATATGGCAATGTCCATGGGAAAATATAATTGGGGAATGGGGAGTTTTCGCTTCAGATGGAACCCTGAATACGGAAGGGATGCTTAATGTTCTTCTATTTGTCCCACTTGCTTATTTTGGAGTGCTGGGATTTTTTCAACAAGATGGATTGGACAAGGAAATCTTGTTTAATATTGTAAAGACCTCTTTTGGCTTTTCATGTTTAATTGAAATAAGTCAGCTTTTTTTGAGAGTGGGAACATTTCAGTTGTCAGATATTTTCCAAAATACGCTTGGAGGTTTTATAGGTGTAATCATTTGTACTATACAACAAAAAATTACGAAAAGAGGAAGAAAGAATATGAAAACAACATTACTTATTATGGCAGCTGGAATCGGCAGTCGATTTGGAACGGGAATTAAACAGCTGGAGCCAGTAGATTCTTCTAATCACATCATCATGGATTACTCAATTCATGATGCAATCGAAGCTGGATTCAACCATGTGGTATTTATTATCCGTAAGGATATCGAGAAAGAGTTCAAAGAGGTGATTGGTGGCCGCATTTCCTCTATTTGCGCTTCTCATGGTGTAACTGTTGACTATGCTTTCCAAGATATCAATGATATCCCGGGAACTCTGCCAGAAGGCCGGACAAAGCCGTGGGGAACCGGACAGGCTGTGCTTGCTGCTAAAAATGTGATTGATACACCGTTCATCGTCATTAATGCAGATGATTATTATGGTAAGGAAGGCTTTAAGGCTGTCCATGAGTATCTGGTGAATGGTGGCAAGTCCTGCATGGCAGGCTTTGTGCTGAAGAATACGCTGTCTGATAACGGCGGTGTGACCCGTGGTATCTGCAAGATGGATGACCAGAATAATCTGACAGAGGTTGTGGAAACCAAGAACATCGTCAAGACTGAAGCTGGAGCAGAGGCAGACGGCATGGCTGTGGATGTGAATTCTCTGGTATCCATGAATATGTGGGGACTGACACCTGATTTTCTGGATGTACTGGAAGAAGGCTTCAAGGAGTTCTTCGCGAAGGAAGTACCGGGCAATCCTCAGAAAGCCGAGTATCTGATTCCTATCTTCATCGGTGAACTGCTGGAGCAGGGCAAGATGTCTGTGAAGGTTCTGAAGACCAACGACACCTGGTACGGAATGACCTACCACGAGGATGTCGCAGCCGTAAAGGACAGCTTCAAGAAAATGTTAGAAAAAGGCGTATACAAGGCTGACCTGTTCAGTGATTTGTAAACGATGATGAAAGAAGCGATTGATTTACTAGGGAAAATCCTCACAAACATCCTGACAGCTCTCTATGAGCCGTTTGGATTCTCGCTCCTGCTTTCCTTTTTGGCTATGTTTTTCTATCTGTATGCGTATGAGCCTCAAGACGCCGGCAAAGGCTGGAAGAGTGCCATAATGACATGGTATCAAAAATTCAAGGAGAGCGTGTTCTTTCGGAAGCTTTTTTTCTTAGTTTTTGTGACCTCACTTGTTCTGTTCCGAACTTTGTTAAATCGGAATCTGTGGCTGAATCCTTTATCTGATGTCATGGGCGGCTGGGGCATCTGGGAGACCGTGAACGGCGAGAGGCAACTGACAACTGAGTGCATTGAGAATGTAATCATGATGGTGCCTTTTAGTTCGGTAGTGGCGTGGACATTCGAAGAAAAGATAGGAAACGGCTGGAAGAAGATACTGTGGTATAGCGGAAAGATAGCGTTCGGCTTTTCGGTAAGTATTGAGATGCTGCAATTATTGCTTCGCTTGGGAACGTTCCAGCTATCCGACATCTTCTACAACACAGTCGGCGGAGTGTTAGGCGGGTTATTATACTGTATAGCGATGAAGGCAAGAAAGCGTCTGTAAAAGAGTATAGTTTTGTGATATACTAAAAAAAGAGACTTTTATGTTGTTCTCATACCTACACAATACTTGATTTAAACGATTATAATTTTGGAAAGAGGTTTGTGTCCTATGCTGTTGTTGACTGCCTAGATTGACTCCGGGCTGATCTTCTTGCGTGTCATGAGATTGATCTGTATACTGTCATGAGATTAAAAAGAAAGAAGGTCCGGGGTACCCTCTTTGCACGTCGTGTCCCCCGAACCTCTGGTATCAAAACCATGTTCAGTGTATCAAACTTCGAGCTC
>Ga0129310_1001594_pt1 | contig 19141 bp, 14 predicted proteins | sample Go1ome_2_FD_94433 | JGI IMG/M metagenome (GOLD analysis project Ga0129310, IMG submission 94433) | Western lowland gorrila individual fecal microbial communities from Wisconsin, USA - Go1022A metagenome | ecosystem: Host-associated > Mammals > Digestive system > Large intestine > Fecal | place...
AGAGGCGATGGAGATGTTATCGGCAACGCTCAGCACGCCCAAAATGCCGGTAGCACGGCGGTCCTCGGTCAGCAGAGCAACGCTCTTCTGGATGGCATCGCGGGGCTGCTTGATGTTGACCTCTTCGCCCTTGATCCACACCTTACCGGAGGTATGGGCACGCAGGCCGAAGATGCCTTCCATCAGCTCGGTGCGCTGTGCGCCCACCAGACCGGCCACGCCCAGGATCTCGCCTTTTTTGATCTCGAAGCTGCAGTGGCGGAAGGAGCGCGGATGGATGGAGGTGAAGTCCTCCACCTTCATCATCACCTCGTCCGAGGGATGGTTCTCCAGCGGGGGATACAGGTTCGACAGCTCACGGCCGACCATCTTTGCAATGATCTGCTCCTTGGTCATGTTGGCAACGTCCCACTTACCGATGTACTGGCCATCGCGCATGATGGTCACTTCGTCGGCAATGACCTTGATCTCATCCATCTTATGGCTGATATAGACCAGTGCCACGCCCAGAGCCTTCAGCTCGCGCATGATGCGGAACAGCGACTCAACTTCGTTTGCGGTCAGCGAGGAAGTGGGCTCGTCCAGGATCAGTACCTTGCAGTTTGCGGAAACAGCCTTTGCAATTTCCACCATCTGCATCTGTGCGATGCTCAGAGAGCCAAGCTTTGCATGAGGATCGATCTCCAGCTTCAGCTTTTTCAGCAGCTCCTCGGTATCCTTGTACATTTTGGCGTGATCCACCACCGTAACAGGACCGTACTTTTTGGTGGGGTAGCGGCCCAGCCAGATGTTCTCGGCCACAGTACGTGCCGGAATCGGCTGCAGTTCCTGATGCACCATGGCAATGCCGCGGTTCAGTGCATCCAGAGGGGTGGTGATGGTAACTTTTTCGCCCTCGTATTCAATTTCGCCCTCGTCCATCTTGTAAATGCCGAACATGCATTTCATCAGAGTGGACTTACCGGCGCCGTTTTCACCCATCAGCGCCATGACCTTACCGGGGCGAAGCTCCAACTGGGCGTGATCCAGCGCTTTGACGCCGGGGAAGGTCTTGACCACGCCTTTCATTACCAGACGGTATTCTGACATTCCGCAGAGCCTCCTTGTCGTTTATCATCGGGCCGCAGAAAAACCTTTTTTCAAAACAAGGCGCGTGCGCGGAGAATATTTCTCGCACGCACGCGCTTTATAGCTTTGTTCAAGCCGTCAAGGTTCACTGCGCACCTTGCATTGTTTCCGGAACCTTTGGTCTTACTTCACGTACTCGGAAGCGTTGTCCTTGGTCACCTTGACATAGTCGACCCAGTAGTACTGCTCGACCTTGGAGCCTTCAACGTACAGCTTGGTAGCCTCAGCAGCTGCAGTAGCCTGACCCACGTCATCGTTCAGAACGGTACCGGTCATGTTGCCATCCAGAACGTCCTGAACAGCCTCTGCCAGAGCATCGACGCCAACCAGATAGATGTCCTTGCCGACGGTGCGGTTAGCCTGCTGGATGGACTGCAGAGCGCCCAGTGCCATTGCGTCGTTGTTGCAGAAGACGACTTCGATCTTGTCGCCGTACTGAGACAGAGCGTTTGCAACGTCCTGCTGAGCGGTGGTCTGATCCCAGTTGTCCAGATACTCGTACAGGCACTCAACTTCCTTGCCTGCATCGGTCAGAGCCTTGATGGAGTACTCGGTGCGGTACTGAGCATCGATGTTCTCGGGGTCGCCCTTGCACATAATGTAGGTGATCTTGCCGTCGCCGTTGATATCGCCCTGAGTCTCGGTCTCCAGGATCAGCTCGCCCTGATAAGTACCGGACTGACGTGCGTCAGCACCAACGTAGCAGCACTTGTCTGCGTAGGAGTCCAGAACGCTCTTGTCGGGCTCACGGTTGATGAACACGATGGGAGTGCCGGAGGGAGAAACGGTGTCAACGATGGTCTGAGCGGAAGTGGTCTGGACAGGGTTGATGACCAGCACGTCCACGCCCTGCTGCAGGAAGGTGTTGATCTGCTCGGTCTGGGTGTTCTGGTCGTTCTTGCCGTCCATGATGGTGACGGAGTAGCCCATATCCTTCAGGTACTCTTCCAGATCGGTGCGGTACAGGGTCATGAAGTTATCAGCAAACTGATAGATGCACACGCCGATGTTGGCAGAGCCGTTGGTAGCAGCGGCAGAAGCAGCGGTGGAAGAAGCAACGCTGGAAGCAGCGGTGCTGGTGGAGGAAGAGCCGCCGCAGGCGGTCATAGCAGCAGTTGCACCAACAACAGCAGATGCCTTCAGGAAGTCACGACGCGAAATCATTTTCATAATAGTGTTCTCCTTCAATTCGTATCTCAGCATTTTCACAGGAGCATTCTTGCACGTTCCTGTAGTTCCTGTTCGTATTATACCCTTGCAGACCCCCCTGTGCAAGAGAACAAGTTCACAAGATTGAAGGAGTTCTTTTGTGCTATTTCAACAAATGCTTTTTGGGCTCGCCAATTTCTTTTCTCGAAACATCACAATTTTTCATACATTTGCAACCTTCCTACAAAAGCAAAAAAATTATGTCATTTTTCTCTCAAAAAGATTACAAAATGTTGCATGGTCTCTTTTGGGGACGCCGTGTATTTCTTGTATATCTTGAAAAATATTTTCAGGGACAGTTCTGCCGTCACTTTTTGCGGTTTTGAGCACTTTTTCCGCAACTTTCCGCAAGTATCAGCTGTTCCCGGCAATGCCGTGCATCGTATTTTTGCTCAAAAAAGCTCCCGGAAGGTCATACGGCCTTTTCCGGGAGCTCAGACAGCGGTTCTTTGGGTCTTACAGGTGCAGCAGTGCCTTTGCAATGTTGAAGTATATCAGCAGCGTGGTGGTATCCACGATGGTGGTGATCAGAGGCGAAGCCATCACAGCGGGATCTACGTGCAGCTTTTCTGCTACCACGGGCAGAATGCCGCCGATGATCTGCGAGAGCAGGAGGGTGCAGATCAGGGTCAGGCACACCACCAGTGCCACCGGAGCCGCAATGCGGTCGAACAGCAGCATTTTTGCAAAGTTGCACACCGCCAGCGTGCCGCCGCACAGCAGGGCCACACGGCTCTCGCGCCACAGGATACGGGGCAGATCGTGGGGCTGGATATCGCCCACCGCCATGCCGCGGATGATGGTGGAGGTGCTCTGGCTGCCCGCGTTGCCGCCTGCATCGGTCAGCATGGGGATGTATGCGGTCAGCACGGTCACGGCAGCCAGTGCGTCCTCGTAGCCGCGAATGACCAGACTGGAGAAGGTGGCGCTGATCATCAGGAACAGCAGCCACGGCGCACGGCTCTTGTACAGTTCCCACATGCTCTGCTTGAAGTAGGGCTTATCGGAGGGGCCGATGGCGTTCATTTTTGCGATATCCTCGCTGGCCTCATCCTGCAGGATGCTGATGGCATCGTCAATGGTCACGATGCCCACCAGCCGGTTCTCGGCGTCCACCACCGGGATGGCCAGAAAGCCGTATTTCTCGAACAGCTTGGAGACATCCTCCTGATCCGTGGTGGTGCTCACGCTGACTACCTTGGAATCCATCAGATCCTTGATAGGCTCCTCCGTGTTCTTTGCCAGCACCAGCGCCCGCAGGGAGACCACACCCACCAGCCTGCGGCTGCTGTCGGTCACATAGCAGTTGTTGATGGTCTCCTTATCAAAGCCGTTTTCCCGGATCGCATCCATGGCCTGCGCCACAGTCATATCCGGCCGCAGCGCCATCAGTTCAGTGGTCATCACGCCGCCGGCCGAGTCCTCCGGATACTTGAGCAGCTCGTTGATCATGCGGCGGGTAGTGGGATCTGCCTGCGCCAGAATGCGCTTGACCACATTCGCAGGCATCTCCTCCACAAGGTCGGTGGCATCGTCCACGAACAGTTCATCCACCACCGCCTTCAGCTCGGTATCGGTCAGGCCGTCGATGAGCTGCTGCTGGGTCGCGGGCGTCAGCTCGGCGAACACATCTGCCGCAAGGTCTTTGGGGCACAGGCGGAACAGCACCGGGAGCTTTTCCGCAGGCAGATCCTCGAACACTGCAGCCAGATCGGGTGCAGGCAGGGTCTCCATCACGTCCCGCAGGCTCTGGTACTTTTTGGCATCGTCCAGATTTGCCAGCATGGTCTTGAGGGTATCGATCGAAATTTCAGACATAAAAAAGCTGCCTCCTTTTCAGTGGCAGCTCTCGTTTCTTCTTTTCAGGGAACACAAACACGCACCGTGTGCATTCACACACAGCAGGGTCTGCGCAAAGCAGAAACGGCGGCTGCCATCATATAAAATAATCGGGGAGAAAGACTGCTGCTACTGCCAGCAGGTTCCATGACAACCACCTCGTTTTCCTGTTGTAAAAAGACACTTTTGCCTTTTCCGCCCATTACTTTACCACTGCTTTTTTGCCGCGTCAACCCTGCTTTTTAAATTTTTCCGTTTCTTTACAAAAGGTAAAAGTGCCCGATGACATTTTTCGTATCATCAGGCACTTTTTAAAATTCATTTACAATGTTTCCACCGTATCAAACAGGTCTTTTGCGGCTTCCACAGCATCCTTGCTGCCAAACACCACCCGCACGCCGTTTGCCATGGCGGCTCCCAGCTCTGCGGCCTGCTCCTTCAGCAGGGCAGCATCCACAGCGCACAGGGCTCTGCGGTCGGCCGACACCATCTCGTCCGTGATGCCGCAGAAATACCGGCGGTCGATCTCCCGGGCCTCGGCGCGGGGCTTGCGGGGGGTATCCAGCTTAGCTGCGGCACCCACGATAAAATCGTTCAGATCTTTTTCGGTGTACTCCCGGGCTGCCAGTTCTGCCGGGCCTTTTGCAAAGGTGTCGTAGCTTTCCTTTACATGGGGGTCGCGGTAGGTGTACAGGTACTCCACGCCGTCCGAGGAGAGCATTCCGGTGCCGTAAGCGCCGCCCACCTCGCGGATGTTGTGCCACAGGTATTCGTAGCTCATCACGCGGGCCAGCACCTTGCGGTCGCTACGGCGCTCCATGGGCCACACCAGCACATCGTAGTTCACACCGCCATCGATCACGAAGGCTTCATTCACCGGCGGGGTCAGCGGCTCGGTGTAGGGTCTTGCCGCAGCACGGCCCTCGGCGGCAAAGCGGCTTTCCGGCAGCAGGGTGCGCAGTCTGGCAAGGGCATCCTCGCTGCCGTGCAGGCTGACGGTGAGCTGCGCGTGCTGCAGCACCTCGGTGCGCAGAGCATCCAGCTTTTCGCCCAGAGCAGCCCAGTTGCCCCGCTCCTGCACGCCGCACAGGAACTTATAATAGCTCACGCCGCTGCAGCGCTCACTCACCGCACCGTCCACCGTGTAGTGGGCACCGGCGCGGGTGGCTGCGTATACGTTGCCCTGCTGGATGAACTGCTGTTCCATGTTCAGCTTCTGCTGGCTCAGCACCCGGGCAAAGGCTGCTTCTGCCGCCGGGCCGGTGAGGATGGTGTCATACAGCCACTCGCCGCCCAGCTCCACCGCCTTATCCAGACTGCGTTCCAGAAGGCTCAGGCACAGGCTCAGCTTTGCGTGGCAGGGTGCATCCTCCTGACGGCCGGTCCAGATGTCCAGCTGCACGCGGCTGTCGCCCAGCCATGTGCTGCGCAGGGTGTTCAGCTGCCGGGCGGTGTGCTTGCTGCTGTCCAGTTCGTCCAGCACATCGGTCAGCAGGTCAAGATACTGCATGTCCTCGGGCTTCACATTGCCAAGGTCATAGTAGAAATTCAGGTACAGACTGCCCGCCGAGGGATGATGCAGCAGCTGTGCCCCAGCCAGCAGTTCCCGCGTTCCGGGTGCGGTCTTTGCGCCGTCGCCAAGGTCGGCGGCGGTCAGCGGGTGTTCCAGCACCAGCTTGCCATCGGTGCGGACAGGCCCGTTCTCCTCGTCCTTTCCGGGCAGGGTGGGCACCTGCACCACCTGCACCGGGGCCGGTGCAAACAGCTCACGCAGCAGCTCATCGAACCAGCCATCGGCCATCTTTTCCCGCAGGGAAGCAAACAGCCTGTCCGTGTGCAGCAGCAGGGCCGGGTCTCCGGTGTGCAGCCAGCCGGTGGAAGCGTTGATGGCATCCAGCACGCCGTCCGGCAGGCTGCCCGGGCGCTCAAGGGACGCAAACTCTGCCGCGTTCAGCGAAGCCAGCAGCAGCTCCTGCGGGATGCCCTCGGTCAGGATGCCGTCCACGGCCTTGCGCACAGCGGCAGAAAACCGGCCTGCGGTCTCTTTGGTAGCACCGCGCAGCACCAGCTCCAGCACCGGCTGCAGGGTGCTGTCATCAAAGCCGATGTCGATATCCGCACCCAGCTTTTCGGCCAGCAGTGCGGCTTTCAGCGGCGAGTTGTTGGTGCCAAGCAAGGCGTCCAGCAGGACCTCCACGCCCAGCTGACGCTCCCGGTCCGCAAAGGCACCGGTGTACCATGCCAGTGCGCACTGCACCTCGTCCGGCTCCGGGTTCTCCGTGTAGTAGGGCAGCTCCACGCAGGCTCCGGCCTGCTCGTCCTGCACGGTCAGCCTCGGACGGCTGGTGCCCTTGGGCATTTTGGAAAGATAATCCCTGTCCAGCAGTTCCAGCTTTTCAGCCATATCCATCCTGCCGTAAAGGGTGATGCAGCAATTGTCTGCACTATAATGGCGGCGGTACACCCGCTTATATTTTTCGTAGGTCAGTGCCGGGATGCTGGCCGGGTCACCGCCGGAAACAAAGCCGTAGGCCGTATCCGGGAACATGGCCCGTTCCAGTGCATTTTCCAGCTGTGCATCCGGTGCGGCCAACGCGCCCTGCATCTCGTTGTACACCACTCCACTCACGGTGCCGTCGGCACTGCGGTGCCAGCCCTCCTGCTCGAACACCGCCTTGTCCACCATGGCCAGCGGGCAGAACACCGCATTCAGGTAGACATCCATCAGGTTCTTGAAGTCGGTCTCGTTGGGAGTAGCGAAGGGGTACACGGTCTTGTCCGGGAAGGTCATGGCATTGAGGAAGGACGCCATGCTGCTTTTAAGCAGCTGCAGAAACGGCGAAGTGACCGGGTACTTCTCGCTGCCCGCCAGCACCGAGTGTTCCAGAATGTGGAACACACCGGTGTCATCGGACGGGAAGGTGCCGAAGCCGATGCCGAATGCCTTATTGATATCTTCATTTTCCACCAGCAGCACGGTGGCACCGCTCACATCATGGGTGAGCACGGTCAGGGTGCCGTGCTGTTCCGGGCAGGGCTCAGTGCGCAGGGTGGTATAACCGGGAAATCGTTCCATTTCGTTTTCTCCTTTGCGGTTTTCAAGTCATTGCCTCTATTGTATCATTCGAGGGCGAAAAACACAATTGCAGGTTTGTTAATTATAACCGGCAGAACACTTTTCAACCATTTGCTTCCCGTGCAGGGCGTTTTCGCGTGGGGCAGGTTCTATGGCTTTTGCAAAAGGCATTGCCGCCGGGTACGTTCTCTTTTGCGTGCCAAAAGAGAACCAGAAAAGCACCCGCTACTTTCGAGGCGCGGGAGGCACGAATTAAGGGCTGCTCGCCCTTAATAATCCCAAAGCAGATGGGCTCCATACAAAAAATCCAAGTCGCTGCGCTAGAGGATTTTTTGTGTTCCGCCGATTTTGAGTCGCTTACGCGACAAACCGTGCGGGTAAGCTTGTGCGCTATCTGCCGCGCGAATGTTCCCGCAGGGAGCCAGCGCAGGCAAAATGCCGTTTGCCATTGCGCCCTTCCCGTGAAAAAGCAAACAAACCAGCCCCGCAGGACTGGCTTATTTGCAAAATTATAGAACAATATTTCCTCTGATATTGCCAAAGCGAACGCGTCGGCAATTCTAGATCGTATTTTACACCTGCTTTGCGTCCTCGGTCCTGCAGGAGACCCGGAACAGCACAAAGCCCACTGCAAACAGCACCGCCAGCATTCCGATGCCCACATTGGCGCTGCCGGTCAGCTGGCTGCCCACACTCACGATCATGGTGCCAAGGAAGGATGCGCCCTTGCCGCAGATATCGAACAGGCCGAAGTATTCGCCGGATTTCTCCACCGGGATGATCTTGGCAAAGTGGCTGCGGCTGAGCGCCTGCACGCCGCCCTGGAACATGCCCACCAGCACGGCCAGCACCCAGAACTGCCACTGGCTGGTCAGGAAGAAGGCGAACACCGCAATGCCGGTGTAGGCTGCGATGCAGACCGGGATAAGCTGGCTGGACGGATATTTTGCGCTCAGACGTCCAAAGATCAGCGCCGACGGGAAGGCCACGATCTGCGTCACCAGCAGGGCCAGCAAAAGGCCGGTGGTCTCCAGCCCCAGTGCCGTGCCGTAGGCGGTGGCCATATCGATGATGGTATACACGCCGTCGATGTAGCAGAAGAAAGCCAGCAGGAACCAGAACACCTGCTTATCCTCGTACAGATGCTTGAGGGTGTGGCCGATGCGCACAAAGCTCTGCTGGATGGCGTGCTGCTCCACCTCCACATAGTTGATCTGCTTATACTTCCGCAGCAGCGGCAGGGTGGTGCCCAGCCACCACACGGCGGTGATGAGCAGTGCCACGGAAAGGGCGGTCATCTGGCTCAGGCCGATGGCCCCGCTGCCCAGCACCAGCGCCAAGCACACCACAAAGGGCACGCAGCTGCCAATGTAGCCCCATGCATAGCCCTGCGAAGACACAACATCCATGCGTTCCGGGGTGGTCACATCGCCCAGCATGGAATCGTAGAACACCAGACTGCCCGAAAAGCCGATCTTTGCAAGGATGAAGATGAGCAGGAACGGCAGCCATGTGGTGGCAAGGCCCATGGCACAGCAGCCTGCCACGCCCACGAACAGGCAGAGCATGAAGATGGGCTTCTTGAAGCCTCTGGTGTCGGCCAGCGTGCCCAGAATGGGCCCCAGCACGGCGGTGATCACCGTGACCACCGAGCTTGCGTAGCCCCAGTAGGCCAGATAGTCCACCGAGCTCAGCCCGCCGGCCTCAGCCAGTGCGTTGAAGAAGATGGGCACCAGCGTTGCGATCATCAGCACAAAGGCCGAGTTGCCCACATCGTACAGGATCCACGCACGTTCCAGCGGTGTCACCTTGAATTTTTCATGTTTCATCTTGTTTCCTCTCGCACCGCCGGGCGGTGCCCCCCTCTTTTTAGATTTCATCATTTAAAATGGCCGCTGCGCACGCTCTGGCCATATTCAGCGGAAATTTTATTTTTATTTTCGTGTTTGCCGCGCTCTGCGGAACTTGTCGGGGCAAAGCCCCTCCATCTGCTAACGCAGACCGCTCGCCGCTTAAAAGCCCCACTGGGGCTTTCATTGCTGTGCAAACGCGAAGCGTTCCAAACACATTTTCACCCAAAGGGTCGTAGCAGGAAACAGCATCTTTCCCTGCTGGCCTGCATCGACTTACTCAGAACTCCCCAAAGGTATGGTCGTAGGCCTTATCCAGCGGTTCGTCAGTATCCAGCTTTGCCATAAACTCCAGGATCAGCGTTTCTGCCAGCGGCAGTGCCTTGGCGTACAGCGCTTCCAGTTGCTTGCCGCTTTTCACGCACTTCGGGTTCGGCTGCGGATTTGCCACAAGGCCGTGCAGCATATCATATTTGCCCACCACCTTCATGCCGGTCAGCACCACCCAGCGCTTGACCGGGTTGGACGCCTGCAGGAGCCTGTGCACCGAGATCATGCCCTTGAGTGCTTCCAGCGCGGTCTGCTCCGAGATGCCCTCGTAGAACGGCGCAATGATCCCCGCGTTCTTCCCCGACGGGTGGATATGGCTGGCCGTGAAAAACTTCAGCGGGTCGTGTCCGTCCCGGCGCAGCAGCATGTTGTCGAACTCGGTCTCGATCTCGCAGTGGGTCACACCGCTTTCCCGGGTGAACTGCTCCACATAGGGATGGCAGGTGCTGTCCAGCGCAAAATGGCAGACAAAGCCCAGCGCATAGGCCAGCGCAGCATCCCGGTCCGCCTCGCAGTGCACCACCCTGCGCGCCCGGTCAAAAAAGACCCGCCCCGGCTCCTCGTGCATGGCGTTGCCCAGTGCACCCACCGGGTTGGACTTGGCAGCATGGTAATAAAACAGCAGGTCCGGCCCGTGCAGGCCGATATCGTAAAGCTCACGGTTCTGTTCCAGCTGAGCACGCAGTTCATCCGGCAGATGTTCCAGCACATTGGCGCCAAAGCGGCGGTGCGCATAGGTTGACGGCATGGCAGATTCCTCTCTTTCTCTCCGGCAGGGTGCACAAAACGTCCCCCGGTTTTTGCGTTCTGTTTCAGTATAGCAGAAAGTTTCCCGACCTTCTACCCTTTTACGTCTGATTTTGGTAAAAAATTTGAATTATTTTGTGTTTTCGGTGTCCGCAGGGCAGCCGGACTGCCCGTAAAAGGACAAAAGGCAGCCGACCCTGCGGTCAGCTGCCTTTTCACTGGTTTTTACCCGTTGTTTTCGTATCCCTGCGGCATTTCGTTCTTGCGGTTGCGGTCCATCAAGGTGCGCAGAGCGTCGCTGGCGCTCATGCCCTCCTTCACGATGGCGTTCACCGTCTGCACAATGGGCATTTCCACATTGTACTTTGCAGCCAGCTCCATAGCGGCAGGCAGTGCATTGATGCCCTCCACCACCATGCCGACTTCCTTGACGGCCTGCTCCGGGCTTTCGCCCTTGCCGATCAGGATGCCGGCGCGGTTGTTGCGGCTGTGCATACTGGTGGCCGTCACGATCAGGTCGCCGATGCCGGCCAGACCCGCAAAGGTATGGATGTTGCAGCCCATGGCCACGCCCAGCCGGGCGATCTCGGCAATACCGCGGGTGATGAGGGCCGCGCGGGCGTTGTCACCATAGCCAAGGCCGGTAGAGATGCCCACGCCCAGCGCGATCACGTTCTTCAGCGCACCGCTCAGCTCCACGCCTTTGATATCGGGGTTGGTGTACACCCGCATACAGGTGTTGCTGAACACGTCCTGCACAAATTCTGCAGCCTGTTCATCCGGGCAGGCCGAAACGATGGTGGTGGGCATGTCCAGCGCCACCTCTTCGGCGTGGGTGGGGCCGGAGAGTGCTACCAGCTTTACCCCTTTGGGGCCGCCCTCACGGTTCAGCTCGTCGGCGATGACCTCGGTCATGGTATATAAGGTATCCGGCTCCATGCCCTTGGCAACGTCCACAAGGATCTGTCCGTCCGGGATATAGGGCCGGGCCTTGGCGGTGGTGGAGCGCACAAACACCGACGGCACTGCAAACAGCAGCACATCCTTGCCGGTGCACACCTCCTCGATGCTCTTGGTGAACTGCAGCTCGGCCGGGATCTTCATACCCGGCAGGTTGGGGTGCACCCGGGCAGCAGAAAGGCTGTCCACCTCGGCCGGCAGTGCCGACCACACCTGCACCTCATTGCCGCTGACGCACAGCATCCGTGCCAGTGCCATGCCCCAGGTGCCTGCGCCCAAAACGCCGATTTTTTTCTTTGTCACGTTCGTGTCCTCCGTGTCTGCACCGCACAGGGCAGCTGTGCCCGGCGGTAAATTTGCGCCCATGCCGGTGCTTTGCCCGGTGCGCGTTGTCACGTCCATTGTACACGAAAGCAGGTGCGCCGTCAACCGCTTGCCGCATTGCACAAAGTTTTCCAGATGGGTCGTCCATTTTTGTACACATCACGCGTTTTGCGCAAACCGTTTGCACTCCATCCGGATTCATGCTATAGTATTCTGGTAGGTTTTGTAGGGATTTGGCAAAAAGCCTTGACTTCAAGTGCACTTCAAGGTTTATAATACCTTTATTCCGGACAACACAGAGAGTATCTGAACACCGTTCTGAGGGAACATTTTTCATGTTTGAAGCATTTTTTTCCAACCGCACGGTCAGCGTGCTGGCGGAGGCCCTGCCGCGTATCCTGACAGCCGGCCTGACCATGACCATCCCGCTGACCCTTGTCTCCTTCTTTTTTGCCATGATCATCGCCGTGGCCGTCGCGCTGGTGCAGTATGCCAATGTGCCGGTGCTGCGGCAGATCGCACGGTTCTACATCTGGGTCATCCGCGGCACGCCGCTGCTGGTGCAGCTGTTCATCATCTTTTATGGTCTGCCCAGCGTGGGCATCATGCTGGACGCTTTCCCGGCTGCGGTCATCGCCTTTGCCTTCAACGAGGGTGCCTACTGTGCCGAGACCATGCGCGGTGCGCTGGAAAGCGTACCACAGGGCCAGCTGGAAGCCGGTTACTGCGTGGGCATGAGCTGGTGGCAGATCATGCGCCGCATCGTGCTGCCGCAGGCCCTGCGCACGGCAGTGCCTGCCCTCTCCAACTCGCTCATCGGCATGATCAAAGACACCTCGCTGGCGTCCAATATCACGGTGGCCGAGCTGTTCATGGCGGGCCAGCGGGTGGCCGCCCGCACCTACATCTTCCTGCCCATCTACTGCGAGGTAGCTGTGGTGTACCTGCTGTTCTGCACGGTCATCACCAAGCTGCAGGCTTTGCTGGAGCGTCGGCTGAATGCCCACGGCTTCCAGTGAGAAAGGAGTGTGGGTTTTATGGCAATGTTAGAGATCTGCAATGTGCAGAAAACATTCCGCACCGATGCAAAGCCCGGCCTGCATGCGGGCATCTTCCACCGTCCCGGTGCGCGGAAGGCCGCCCATGAGCTGCAGGTGCTGCGTGGGGTGGACCTGACCGTTGAAAAGGGCGATGTGGTGGCCATTCTCGGCCCCTCCGGCTCCGGCAAGACCACCCTGCTGCGGTGTCTGAACTTTCTTGAGACTGCCGACGCAGGCCAGCTGATCCTTGACGGCGAGAGCTTTGATCTGGCCCATGCAAACCGGGCCGACATCGCCCGCCTGCGCAAAAAGACGGCCTTTGTGTTCCAGAACTACAACCTCTTCCGAAACAAGACCGCTCTGCAGAACGTGACCGAGGGGCTGATCGTGGCCCGCAGGATGCCCAAAGAGCAGGCGGACGCCGTGGGCATGAAGATGCTGGCAAAGGTGGGCCTTGCCGACCGGGCAGACTCCTACCCTCGTCAGCTTTCCGGTGGCCAGCAGCAGCGTGTGGCCATTGCCCGGGCACTGGCGTCCGACCCGGAGATCATCTATTTTGACGAGCCCACCAGCGCTCTGGACCCGGAATTGACCGGCGAGGTTCTCTCGGTCATGCGACAGCTGGCCGAAGAGGGCATGACCATGCTGGTGGTCACCCACGAGATGGGCTTTGCCCGCAATGTTTCCTCCAAGACCGTTTTCATGGAGAACGGCGTAGTGGTGGAGCAGGCTCCCTCCCGCCAGTTCTTTGCAGACCCGAAGGAGGAGCGTACCCGCGAGTTTTTGCGCAAGATCGCTCACACCGAGTAAGGTTTAACCAACTCCCCCAGTCTGCTTCGCAGACAGCCCCTTCTGGGATGGGGCCTTTGGCAAAACCAGAAAATCTCCCTCTTTGAGGGAGCTGGCGCAGCGTCAGCTGTGCCTGAAGGAGTTTATTTCACAAATATTTTTATAGAGGAAAGGGAATCCAACTATGAAACGCAGAACCTTTATTTCTCTTATGAGCGTCATGGCCGCTGCCGGCGTGCTGACTCTGTCCGGTTGCTCCAATTCTTCCAGCTCCACCGCTGCTTCCGGCACGGCCGCCTCTGTGGCTCCCGCTGCCAGCGACCAGCTGTCCAGCATCCAGTCCAGCGGCAAGCTGATCGTTGCGCTGGAAGGCGCATGGCAGCCCTGGAGCTTCCATGATGAGAGCGACACCCTTGTGGGCTACGACGTGGAGGTGTCCCGCGCCATTGCCGAAAAGCTGGGCGTGGAGCCGGAATACGTGGAAAGCGACTGGGACAGCCTGTTTGCCGGTCTGGACGCAGGCCGCTACGACATCGTATGCAACGGCGTGGAAGTGACCGACGAGCGCGCCAAAACCTATGATTTCACCGAGCCCTATGGCTACATCCACACCGCCCTCGCTGTCCGCAAGGACAACGAGGACATCACCAGCTTTGAAGACCTGAAGGGCAAGACCACCGCCAACAGCCTAGCTTCCACCTACATGGAGCTGGCCGAAAGCTATGGTGCTACCGTGCAGGGCATCGACACACTGGAAGAGACCATCCAGCTGCTCACCGCAGGCCGCATCGACGCCACCCTGAACGCCGATGTTTCCTTCTATGACTATCTCAACGTCCACCCGGACGCAGATTTCAAGCTGGTGGCCCAGACCGAGGACGCCTCCCACGTTGCCATCCCCCTGCGCAAGGGTGATGCCAGCGCCACCCTGCTGGAAGCCATCAACACCGCCATTGAGGAGCTGCGTGCCGACGGCACCCTGAAAGAGCTGAGCGAGAAGTATTTCGGTCAGGATATTTCTGCGGAGAACTGAATCATTTGAATGCCCTCCGCTTTGCTCTGGGCATTTTCAGCGGAAAATTTATTTTAATATTGCAAAACCCGGCAGACTGCGGTCTGCCGGGTTTTGCCTTTTCACGGGAAGGGCCGTAACCGGTAAATGCATCAATCGCGTTTTTTCAGCTCTGCACATTCATTGCATCTGAATGCAAAAAGCTCTCCCTTTCGGGAGAGCTGGCATCGCGCAGCGATGACTGAGAGGGTTTTATGCGTGAAAATACCCGTAGATGGTCTGTGCCGTCTGTTTTCCCACGCCGGGGGTGTTTTCCAGCTGGTCAGGCGTGGCTTCCTTCACCGCGGTCACGCTCTTAAACTGGGCCATCAGCGCCTTGGCTGTCTTGGGGCCGATGCCGGGGATCTCGGTCAGGGTGGAGGAATAACTCTTCTGCTTCATCTGCTGCTTGCGGTAGGCATTGGCAAAGCGATGGGTCTCGTCCTGAATGGCCGTGATGAAGGTAAAGGTGCCCCGGTTCATGTTGATGGCAATTTCCCGCCCCTCGCTGTCCACGATGGCACGGGTACGGTGGTGGTCGTCCTTCACCATGCCGTAGAGCGGCACATCCGCAAGGGCAGTCCCGGCCAGTGCTTCTTTTGCCGCGCTCACCTGCCCCCTGCCGCCGTCCATCAAAAGCAGATCCGGCTTCTGCCCGAACCAGTTGCTGCAGGGCTCTCCCTTTTTTGCAAGCTCTGCGTACTTTTCATACTCTGCCGCCCTCCGGGAGACGGTCTCTGCCAGCGATGCATAGTCGTCAGTGCCCGCCACCGTCTTCATTTTGAATCTGCGGTAGCCCGCCTTATAGGGCTTGCCATCCCTGAAGGTGACCATGCCGCAGACGCTGGAGCCATCGCCCCAGTTGGAGATATCGTAACTCTCAATAGCCCGGGGCGGCTTTGCAAGGCCCAGCACCTGTGCCAGCTCGTCCAGCAGTTTTTCCTCCCGGGCATAGCGGCCGCTCTCCCGGGCAAGGCGCTCCACCGCGTTGGTGTGGGCCATCTCCACCAGATGGGCCTTATCGCCCCGCTGGGGCACATACAGCTGCACCTCACTGCCGCGCTTTTCGTTCAGCGCCTGCTGCAAGGCATCGCTGTCCGGCGGCAGCTCATCCACCGCAATGATCTTGGGGATCTGCTCGTCATCCAGATAATACCGGGGCAGAAATTCCTCCCGCACGGCGGCGATGTCCGAGGTATCGTGGAACAAAAACTCCCGCTTGTCGGTCAGCCGTCCGTCCCGGAAGCGCAGCACCGCCGCACACACGCTGTCCGGCGTGCCTGCCAGCGCCACCACATCCATCTCCACATCCGGGTCCACAACGACCTTCTGCCCGGCGCTCACCTTGGTGATGGCTGCGATCTGGTCCCGCAGCAGTGCCGCCGTCTCAAATTCCAGCCGGTCCGAGGCCTCCTGCATCCGCTCGTTGAGGATCTTCAGGATGTCCTTTTTGCCGTAGCGGATCAGGTGCACGGCATTCTTGACCGCCTCGTTGTAGGTCTCGCAGCGGATCTTTCCGCTGCACACTGCCATGCACTTGCCGATGTGCGCATTCAGGCATGGGCGTCCCCTGCCGATCTCCTGCGGGAAGCGCTTATTGCAGCGCGGCAGCAGAAAGGCATCCATGGCCGTTTCCGCCATCTGCCGGGCCGCAAAGCTGGAGGTATAGGGGCCGATATACTCGGCGTCGTCCTCCTCCTTTTGCAGCACGAAGGAGAGCCGGGGCCATGGCTCCTTTGTCACCTTGATATAGCTGTAGCCCTTGTCGTCCTTCAGCAGGATGTTGTACTTGGGAGTGTGGGCCTTGATCTGGCTTGCTTCCAGCACCAGTGCCTCGAACTCGCTCTGGCACACGATCACATCAAAGGCATAGGCGTGGGCGATCATCTGGCTGACCTTGTTGTCGTGGGGCACGCCCTCGCGGAAATACTGGCTCACCCGGATGCGCAGCCGCTTTGCCTTGCCGATATAAATGATGGTGTCGCTTTTATCCCGGATGATATACACCCCGGGCAGCAGCGGCAGCATACAGGCCTTCTGGTAGAGTTCCGCTTTGGTCATGGCATCTCCTTAAACAAAAAAGCGGCAGGTTCCCCCGCCGCTCCATTTTATTGGTACAGATTACTCCGCAAAACCGGACTCCACCAGCTTGATCAGGCCGTCCACTGCAGCCTGCTCATCAGCGCCGTCAGCGATGATGCGGATGGTGGTGCCGCCCACGATGCCCAGAGACAGAACGCCCAGCAGGCTCTTTGCGTTCACGCGGCGTTCTTCCTTCTCGACCCAGATGGAAGACTTGAACTCGTTAGCCTTCTGGATGAAGAAGGTAGCCGGACGAGCGTGCAGACCAACCTGATTTTCAACGGTAACTTCTTTCACGTACATAGTAAAGCGCTCCTATCTAATATCGTTTTGGGTATAGAATCTGTATAGTGTGCCTGTTGCGTTACGATTATTTTAGCGCAAGTCGAAACGGTTGTACAGCCCTCCGGCGCATTTTTGGCGGTTTCTCCAATGAAAAGGAGCCCTTTTTTCATTATTTGTACAAAGATAATAAAATTATTCCCCGAAGGTTAGAGGGTAGATACAAAAGTTTTCAACATTTTTTCGACCATCGGCCCATAACTCTGTCATTTTGTACGTTTTCGGCACTTGCTGCCATGCTTTGCGCACCCGTTTTCCCGCTTTTGTACGCCCCTGACCGGGGCTGGGGATCACTTCTGTGCGCCGCCCTCGTACCGCATCCAGACCAGCGCGCACTTTTTCACCACAGCCGGATACTGCTCCGGTGTGAACTCCAGCTCGGTGCCGCTGGTCATTTCCCAGCCCATGCGGGTGTAAAGCGCAATGGCCCGGGTGTTGGTGTTCAGTACGCTCAGCACCGGGTGCTCGTGCTCGCTGAGCTTTTTGCGGGCAAAGTCCAGCATCTTCATGCCGATGCCCCTGCCGCGCGCCTCCTCGGTGACGAACAGATGTTCAATGTGCCCCACCTTGTGGTTGATGCTCACGATGCCGTCCGGCACCTCCTTGGTGGTATGCAGATAACATACCCAGCCGGCGGCCTTTTCCTGCCGCAGCTGCAGCAGGTACTCTTCCTCGTTGAGGCTGGCACAGTATTCCGGGGTCCAGTTCTCGACACAGGTCGCACGCCGTCCCTCCACAAAGATGCGAGCAGCGGCGGCAAACTGCTCATCGGTCTTGACAAGGCGCATGTTCTCGCCGCGCTTCCACTTGGGTAGCTCCTCCACAGGGTGGCTCCTACACCACTGCTCATACAGCTCCGGGCGGCGCAGGCGGGTGCGCTCCCGGCTCTGCTCACTGCGCCATGCATCGATCTTCTGGTGGTCGCCGCCCAGCAGCACCTGCGGCACTGCGCGGCCCTCCCACACCTCGGGGCGGGTGTACTGGGGATACTCCAGCAGGCCGTCCCAGTAGCTTTCTTCCTCGTAGCCCTTCTGCTCGGCCAGCACGCCGGGCTTCAGGCGCAGCACGCTGTCTGCCACCACAAGGCTGGCCAGCTCGCCGCCGGTGAGGATGTAGTCACCAATGGAGATCTCCTCGTCCGCAAATGCCTCGATCACGCGCTCATCGATGCCCTCATAGTGGCCGCATACCAGTGTCAGGTTATCATACTGGGCCAGCCGCTTTGCGTGCTCCTCGGTATAGCGCTGACCGCCTGCCGTCAGGAACACGATATGCGGCGCCGGACGGCCCTGTGCAGCCACTTCCTGCTGCACAGCACGCAGGCAGTCTGCGATGGGCTGGGCATACAGCACCATGCCGCAGCCGCCGCCGTAGGGGTAATCGTCGGTCTGCTTCTGTTTGTTCAGGGTGTAGTCCCGGATCTGGTGGCAGTGGGTCTCAATAAAGCCCTTCTTTGCCGCGCGCCCGATGATGCTGGCATCCAGCACCTGCTGGCACATTTCCGGGAACAGAGTCACGATGTCCACGCGCATCCCCATAGCTCACTCTTCCTCCCGTTCGCTGTCAAAGTCGTCATCCAGCAGGCCCGGGATGGGCGTGACGAGGAGATAGCCCTCCGGCGGGTTGCGCTCTTTCAAAAAGGCGTCCACGCCCGGGAACATGTATTCCTTGCCGCTGGGGGCTTTGACGGTGTAGATATCCTGTGCACCGGGATGGTCCACGCTGGTCACAACGCCGTACACCCTGCCGGTGTCGGCATCCCGCACTTCACACCCGATGAGGTCGGCCACATACCAGCGGCCTGCGGGCAGGGTGGCATCGTTGCGGTCAAAGTAGAACACCTGCCCGCGCAGCGCACGGGCGGCATCCATGTCGTTGACGCCCTCCAGCTGCAGCAGCGCCATCTGGCCCTGCGCACGGATGGAGACGATCTTCCATGCCCTGCCGCCCTGGGCCGATGCGTACAGTCTGCCCACCTTTTTCAGAAAGTTGACGCCGTCGCACCAAAGCTCCAGCTTCATTTCGCCGCGCACGCCGTGGGTGGTCACGACCTTGCCCGCTTCCAGATATTGCTGCATAATTTCGCTCCTGTGTTATCAAACTTGCGCCAATACGCCCTCATCAGTCTCACTGCGTTCGACAGCTTCCCCCGGCCGGGGGAAGCCTTATGAAAGTGCATCGGCCGGGAAAGCCTTCCCCCAGTCGGGGGAAGGTGGCGCGCCAGCGCCGGATGAGGGTGCTTCCGCTGAAACAAAAAGGCCCCTTGCCGCAAGGGCAAAGGGCCTGTAGGGTGCTCAGTCGATCTCAACAAGGACCTTTTCATCGACCCGCACAGCAGCCGCGCGCATCACCACACGAATGGCTTTTGCGATCC
>Ga0129310_1001597_pt1 | contig 19120 bp, 16 predicted proteins | sample Go1ome_2_FD_94433 | JGI IMG/M metagenome (GOLD analysis project Ga0129310, IMG submission 94433) | Western lowland gorrila individual fecal microbial communities from Wisconsin, USA - Go1022A metagenome | ecosystem: Host-associated > Mammals > Digestive system > Large intestine > Fecal | place...
CTGTGTGCCGCACCGCCTGCCGCCTTTTTAGGGCGATACACACCGAATGTCGCCGGACGATATTTCGCGCGTTCTATCTTCTGCCAGACGACGCGTATCGGGTACCACCGCAATCAAAAAGTTTGCATCATGTAGGACTTTTTTGAGGTTTGGCTTTCAAAAATGTATGATTCTGAGGCTGTACTGTGCATAGACTTGCCGGTGCGCTGTGTGAGAAACGATGGTTTGACTTTGCAATTCGACAAAATGCAAGCGGTTTGACGTGTCTCAACAAAATGCGCGGAGGTTGATGATACAATCAGCCTTGCGCATTTCATTTTGCAACAGGGGGTGGGAAAGGAACCTGAATCGTATCCAATCTGCCAGTTCTTAAAGGGAAAATGCTCTGATATGGAAGCGCTTGCAGACAAAGGGTATCGCCAAGGGTTGCAGCGATGAGGAAGTGTAAAAATAATAAAAACAGGAAAATCTGCAAAGACATCCCTGTTTATTATTTTACGCAATCAGATATAGAGCTCTGTGAAATGGTAAGTTCATGATTTTATCAAAAGAAGATTTTGTGAGCGCAGCTGATAGGCGTCAACCCCTGCACCGCGATAGCTTTTCCATTTCCTCCGCTGTCAGCCCGGTAGCTTGCCGAATCCGTGCAAGGTCTAAGCCAAGCTGCATGAGGTTCCGCGCGATCTCTTGTTGTTTCTGTGCCGCACCTTTCGCAAGTCCGGCAGTTTCGCCTTTGGTGAAACCGGATTTCTCGCCTTTCACAAAACCAATTTTTTCTCCGGATTTTTCGCCGTCCTCGTAGGCTTCGCGGGCGCGGATCTCCGCAAATTCTTCTACTGTAATTTCATTGAAAAGCATGCCTGTCACCTCCCGGCTGTGTTTTCGCAGAAAGTCTTCGATCAAGCCCTCTTCCATACATTGCTTTACCGATGTATCGATGGCGCTTTTCAAATCGCCGCCGTTGTCCTTGGCTGCTGTTTTGATATAGTGCAGCAGCTTGCTGTAGCCCAAAAGCGACGGACTTCTCTGCAAGATTTCGTTATCCTCATTATACTTTAGATTGACGAAGTTGACAACCAGTTCGAGTGAATTTTCCTTTGGTGGTGCTTGGAAACTATCGGAAAGTTTGAGGGTTTTGGTGTCCCACGTTTCATTTCCGACGTAAAAAAGATAAAATTCCGGTGCCGGGAATTTGACCAGCTTGCTGCCGTAAAGTCCCTCTTTGCCGGAAAGGTTTTCGAGGGAACGGCTGACGTAGCCGAGGCAGCGCATCGGGATGTTCCAGTTGATGGTGCTTTGGCACTCGGACATCACCAGATGGCGTTTTTGGATAACAAAGCCGAGGTCATTGTTGCGGTCGATATAGAGGGCATTGGCGAGGGTCGTGTAGGTCAGCTCGGTATCCGGCGGCAGATTTTCACCTGTGACTGCGTTATACAGTTCGATGGCACGCGCCGGCTCGGAAAAGAGCAGGCAAAAGGTGGAATCTTTGTGGTTGCGGCGCGGCATTTCGCCGATGCGGGACTCTGCGTTGAGTGTCTCTTGCAACAAGATATCTGTGGCTTGATCATTCTGATTCACATCTTTGTTTTTTTCGTTTGTATCGGTCATGCGGTTTCCTCCTGCTGCGATTTTGAATACTATTTCTTTCATAAATTCTATATATTTACTATAACACAGGAGTGATTACATTTCAAGCATAAAATTATATTATATTACAGTATATATATTCCATTAAAAGATGGAAGCGCCGAGTGTCGGGGAGTGCAACAATTGTGCGGTGCGAGCGCGATGGGACTGGGTGCGGTGACGAAAACCATCAATCGAACTGCACAGATAAAGCTTTTGGGTGTGACAGAGAGAAGTCCATTGACATTTCAGATTTTCTTTGCTTCCGCTTCTGCCTTGGAACGCCGGAAAGGCTTGACAAGGTGGATGCGGATTGATATCATTTTAAGGAAAGAGACCTTCCGTTGACAAGCGCACACGCGTTTGGACGGCTCACAATTTCAACGTATGCTACATTCTCGTCTCAGACCCACACCCGGCAAGCCTTCGTCCTGCGACCTTGCCTGCGCCGAAACGGCAAGCCGCTGGGTTTACGGAAATTTGCAGAGAAAATATTTGTCTCTGCGCTAGGCGCAGTGGTGCTACGGAGAGCGGAGCGAGCAAGGCATAGAAGCAAATAGAACTTTACAAACCGTACGTGCCTTGGGCAACGGAAAGTAGGGAAGGGGAAGAAAAGATGATCATCAAAAATGCAAAAGTTTTTATGGACACGTCCGGATGTTTTGAGCATTTGGATATTCTTGTTCGGGACGGAAAAATCGCGGAGATTGCAGAAGTTCTGGACGCCGAAGAGGAAGCCGTGATTGACGCGAAAGGCTGTTTTGTAACCCCGGGGCTCATAGAAGCCCATTCCCATATAGGGATGTGTGAAGAGGGGATACAATGGGAAGGTGACGACATTTCTGAAAATGAACCTGTGACGCCGGAAATGCGCGCCATAGACGCGTTTTTTCCGGGAGATATGGCATTTGCAGACGCGCTGACAGGCGGCGTGACCACAATATGCACAGGTTTCGGCAGCGGTGGCGTTGTAGCAGGAACTGCGGTGATTGTGGAAAACAACGGCTCACTGATTGCGGATGAGATGGTGATCGTACCGGAAGCCGCCATGAAATGTGCCTTCGGCGAAAACCCGCGGGATTTTGGACGGAAAGGAAAGCAACCGAACACGAGAGCTTCGGTCGCGTTTCTTCTGCGAAAGTGCTTACAGGATGCCATCGATTACAAAATTGCAAAGGAGAGCGCCCAAAAGAAAAACGAACCGTTCAAAAAAGATTTGGGTATGGAGGCGATGGTACGCGTCATAGACGGCGAAATTCCAATCAAGGCACATTGCCACAGATCCGATGACATTTGTACCGCGATTCGGATTTGTAAAGAATTTGGTGTAAAAGCAACCCTGGACCACTGCACAGACGGACATCTTATTGCAGATTATATCGCAAAGTCCGGCTATCCGGCTATTGTGGGTCCGACCTTCGGTTCCAAATCAAAATACGAACTGAGAAACAAGTCCTTTGACACAGTGCCGGTGTTGGTGCACGCAGGCGTTAAGGTGGCGATTACGACAGACCACAATGTAACCCCGCAGGAATCCTTGCATTGGCTTGCGGCGATGTATATGCGCAATGGACTTTCTGAGGCTGACGCTATTCGCTGCATTACCTCAAACCCTGCCGATATTTTGGGAATCGCAGATAAAAAAGGGCGAATCAAAGTCGGGCTAGACGCGGATATCGTAATTTGGGATAAAAACCCTTTGGATTTACAAGCGAAACCTCGCTGTGTCTATGTAAGAGGCGTAGAAAAATAAAGAGTAGTATCGTTCATCAGCAGTTCATGCGGAAAGGGCAGGAGAAGGAAGCAATGTATCAAACAAAGCGTTATGAAAAGGAGATCACAGTCAAGGATTACCTTGCGCAGTATGTAAACGTCGAGGAGTTTTTGGAGTACTGCAAGGAATGTAAAAACTACGACCGGGTGTGGTCATGCCCTTCCTATGATTTTGAGCAGGAAGCCTATTGGAAACAGTACGAAAAGCTGTATATCCTCGGCTATCAGATTTTCTTCGAAGAGGGAACGACAGAAGCGGAGAGCCTGCGGATCATGGCAGAGGTCAAAGCGCGTATGAGCGAGGAATTGTTTGCGATGGAAGCGGCGCATCCGGGGTCTGTATCGCTGTCGGCGGGCAACTGCAGCGTGTGCGGCGAAGAAAACTGCACCAGACCGCAGGGCAAGCCTTGCAGATATCCGGACAAGATGCGGTATTCGATTGAGTCCATCGGCGGCAATGTCGGCAAGACAGTGCATGACTTTTTGGGAATCCCGCTCGAGTGGATCGAAGAGGGCAAGGTGCCGCGCTATTTTGTGCTGGTCGGCGGCCTGCTCAAACCGGAGGCTTGCATTGCGTAGTGACGGAGGAAGAAAACCCATGGACTGCGCGAAGGGAAAACCGCGGAGAAAAATCAGCCCATAAATCTGCGAGATTCGCAAGAAATCGCTTGAATTTACGGCGCAAGAGGCATATAATTCTTGTGTATACAAAATTGATTTGTTGAGATAAAGGAGATGGATTGCACCATGTATAAAGAAGCATTAAGACCCGTTTGGGCTGAGATCAATTTAACCAATTTAGATTACAACATCAAACAGATCAAAGATAAAATCGGAGACAGACAGATGATCGGTGTCATTAAGGCGGACGCCTACGGTCATGGCTCTGTCAAAGTCGCGGAGGTACTGCGCGCGAACGGCTGTAAGACTTTTGCGATCGCGACGCTGCAGGAGGCGATCACCCTGCGTGAGGCCGGCGCGAAGGAAGAGATCATCATGCTCGGACTGACACCGGACATGTATGCGGACACCATCGTCGATTACGATATCACCCCGGTTGTCTGCAGCTCCGAGAATGCGGCAGCCTTCGCCGCGGCAGCGAAAGCAAAGGACAAGACTGTCCACGCGCTGATCGCGGTGGATACCGGTATGGGCCGCATCGGCTATCTGGCAGACGACCTCGACTTTGCGGTGGAGGATGTCAAGAAGATCGCGGCACTCGAAAACTTCAAGATCAAAGGCATGTTTTCGCATATGTCTACGGCAGATGCGTTCGACAAGACCTATTCCCATCAGCAGGAGGCAAAATACAACAAGTTCTATGAGACCTTAACCGCCGCGGGCATCGAAATCCCGTTCCGCACGCTGGCGAACAGCGCGTCGGTGATGGAACTTCCGTCTGTGTACTTTGACGCGTGCCGTCCGGGCATCATCCTTTATGGATGTTATCCTTCCGATGAGGTAGATGTGAAAGAACTTTCCATCAAACCGGTGATGTCCGTCAAGGCGAACATTGTGCACCTCAAGGAAGTTCCGGTTGGATTTTCTGTCGGTTATGGACGCAAATTTATTTCAGAAAGACCGAGCAAAATCGCGACCATCGCGCTCGGCTATGCGGACGGTTATCCACGCCCGTATTCCCCGAAGGCAAAAGTGCTCGTTAACGGCGTAATTGCGCCGATCGCGGGTAATATCTGTATGGACCAGTGCATGATCGATGTGACCGATGTACCGGATGTCAAGGTCGGCGATGAAGTCATCATCATGGGAAGTGACGGCAAGCATACTATTTTGGCTGACGATATCGCAAACGCGACAGGTACGATCAATTATGAAATCACCTGCGCGTTCGGACAGCGCCTGCCGAAGGTTTATGTAAAGTAAGATCGAAGAAGCCGAGAAGCCGAGCCATGTGCTCGGCTTTGCTTTAGGGGAGTGCAAAGCGCCGCACGATGTGCATGGTGCAGTGCAAGAGACCTGTGCCGCAGCTTGCGCGGCGTGCGGCGAACAGTGAGTTGTGAGGGATGGAGACGATACGATGGAACTGAAAAAACAAAAAACATTATCGCTGAAGGATAGTTTCATACGGCAAATGGAAAAGGATATCCTCTCCGGCAGGCTGTCTGTGGGGCAGAAGCTTCCATCGGAGAGAGAGCTCGCGGAACGTTTCGCGGTCAGTAAGGCAGTCATTCATGCCGGAATTCTTGAAATGGAAGAGAGCGGATTTGTACTCGTACGCCCGCGCGTCGGAACGTTTGTGTCGGACTTTCGCATGGACGGGGGGAAGGAAACACTACTCTCTCTGATGAACCACGATGGAGGCAGTCTGTGTGCGGAGGAGGTCAAATCCTTTAATGAGTTTCACTGCGCGCTGGACAATATGGTCATTCTGCTTTCGGAGCATCGCATGGATACAGAAAATTACAAAAAACTCGATCGCGCGGTAGAGGGAATCAGGGATTCTCAAAATCCCGTTGAGGCAGCGGATTACAACTTCCGGTTTCATCACGCGCTTGCGCTGGTCAGCGGCAATACGCTCGCGCCGCTGTTTTACACCGCGTTCAAGAGCACCTTTACCTCTTTGTGGGAGCGCTACGCGCGGAAATACGGAATCCAGGCACTCTATCACAATTCACGCGTCCTGCTCGACTATATCCACGCGGGCCGCGCGCAGGAGGCGATTTCGTGGAACGACCTGTATACGGACAACACGACCTTCGGCGAGCAAAAAATTCTTGAGGAATAAAAAAGGCAGCGACGTCAGGGAAAATCCTGCATGTTCGCTGCCCTTTTCTTTTGTTTATTCTATATTCTTACGCGGGAATTATCGTTTCGAGCTTTTCCCGGTCACGATCAAGCGCCTTGTGCAGCGGCGCGCATCCAAGCGCGCCATGCGTGTGGAGATCTGGGTTTCGTTACGCGCGGCGTTAACCTAATTGCTCCAGGCTGCAGGTACCAACGGTCGGGTCCTCAAGGCTGTGTTTCACACGATCGGCTTCCTCGGCGGCCTTGGCGCTGTTCCAGTGGTCCATCGTACCGACCAGATAGCCGGTGATGCGGCGGATGCGTTCAAACGGCACTTGTTCAAATTCATAGTTCAAATCCGCGTAATCTCCGTCGAGGTGAATATCGAGGCTTTTTAACTTGCGGTTATATTTTTTTTCCAAATAATTGACATAAGCCAGCGCTTCTTTGCGCGGCGCGTCTCCTGTGATTACTGCGCTCATAGATTTTCCTCCTTAAGATGATATTTAACTATATTTTGTTGTTTTTTATGCTTTTTAATTATTATACCACCAGATACAGATAAAAGAAACAGGAAGCAGCAAAAAAACAAGTAAGGGATTTTGTGTTGACAGAAAGAGGGATGTTCCCTATAATGAAGGCAGATACTTTGTCTATAAAAAAACAAAAACAGCGCGCAAGGAGTGAGCGGACAGACGGAAAGGAAGGGAAAAGATGGAGAAAAATTTCAAAAAGATGAAAGTCCTGGTATCTGCGCTGGCGGCTGTGCTGGTGCTGATCTGCGCGATGCTGCTGATGACCGGTACGGCTCATGCGGCGACGAAATATCAGCTTGCGAGCGGGTTTATGACCTCCGGTCAATACCGGGCGGACTTCGGACAGAACGGAAATGAGCGCACAGCTTTGGCAGGCGGGTATTACTGGACAGAATGGGGTGGAAGCCCGGCTGCGAGCAAACTTTATTATTCCAAAACCGAGGACGGAGCGGGCACGCTGATCGGCAAAACGGTAAACACCGACAGTTTGATCCGGAACCTTGATGCACGCATTTTAACCAACGGCTCCAAAGTCTATTATACTGTGGAAAGTACGAAGACAAGAACCTGGCAAGAGGGCAGCAAGACCGGCATCTACTGCGGTAGCGTCAATGGCAGCAAAGCAAAGTTGGTCAAAACGATCACGCAAAAAGCGGGGAACGGAAAGCTTCAGCTGGTCAGTGTCTATGGCGGTAAGCTGTATTACAGAGTGAACTATAGTGTTTACGGCGATTACGCAAGGCGGACGCCGCTTTACAGCCTGGATCTGAAGACGAAAAAAGTGAAGAAGGTATCCGGCGATTTCGATTCATCGTATACCTACAACTCCGGCGGGGACCGCTATCTGTACGGCGCCAGCTTCGGGAAAGACGGCCTGCGGATCTTTGATTGCAAAAAAGACAAATTTATCCGTACGATCAGTACAGCCAGGGTCCAAGGCAGCGCGATAGACGGCGGACGATTGTATTATCTGGTGACGAACGGAGAAAAAGATTACACGAAGATCTACAGCGCCTCACGCAGCGGCGCGGATCGCAAGCCGGTTCTTGAAGGATTGCCTTACAATACATGGGTAGATGTGATAAGCAAGGATTACATCTGTTACAGAATAAACGACGGACTCGATGGCCACATCTATATGACAGCAACCGGAGAAGACCGCAAGCTGGATCAGATGGATTACCAAAACTACATCAAAGAAAATCCGCACGAAGCGAACATCTATACCGGTTCGGGCGTTTTGCGCGGCTAAGACCATCATCGAGTCACCTGCGCAAAGATTAAAAACCGTTGGAATCACAGCTTGCACGCTGTGATTCCGCGGTTTTTGATCATGTAGGAAATATCGCTTGCGATGTTTCCGGAATAACGACAAAAGCACCTTGCGAAGCGGCGCTCATGGGTGAGCGCCATGTGCGCATAGAAATCTCAGATTTCGTTATGCGCACTTTTGCCCCAAAATCGCCAATCAAAAAACAGGAATAGCGTTTTCCCTTCCATTCCTGTTTTGTGCTTTTTTCTACATTTTCCTTCTCTCTTGAAGTAACGGCAGGAGAGTTTCATTCACCCCTGCCGCGTAAGCAGCGTACTGTTTACAATTTTTCAACTTCCTCGGTAGTCAAGCCGGTATTTTTCACGATAACTTCAATGGGAATACCGGATTGCTTGAAATTTTTTGCGATTTCGCGCTGTTTCTGCGCGGCGCCCTCGACCAGTCCTTCGCTGCGTGCCACATACAGCTCGGTGTTGCGCTGCAGCTGGTATTTGAATCTGGCTTCTCTGCGTTCATATTCGAGTTCGTCCTCTGTGACCTTGCGGTATGCGTTTTCTGTCATAGCGATGTCCTCCGATGATAGGATTTGCTTTACATAGTCCTGCCGATTTTCTATGTTGGCAAACTTGAGGTATGCCCCGAGGCGTTCGATTTCGGTCAGCGCATGGACGGGCTTTTGATCGTCGATTTTGCTCAGCTCCAGGAAATGCAGTTCCAAGCGGTCGCAGAGGAGCAGTCCACGCTTGCGATCGCGTACCTCAAAGATATTGTGGCAGCCTTCGAGCGAGGGGAAGAGTCTGCCTTTTGTGATCGAGATGACTATGCTTTTCTTCATTCTATCATAGTTTTCGCCGACCTGCAATGCAGAATTGACGAGCCTGCCGCCATAAAAAAGCGCGCGGTTCTGGTAAAACTGCAGGTCGCCTGCCTGCATTTCGATATCTAAGAGTTCTCCGGACTCCGTCTCGGCGCGGATATCCATGACGCTTTCCTTATCCGCTTCACGATCCGGAATCTCGATCGGATTTTTGATGACGATGGCGCGGATTGGGTCCTGCTTGCGTTCTAAAATAATGTTTAGGATTTCAATCAGTGCTGCCCGCGATTCTTCAGTATCGCGTCCGAATACCGCGTGAAAAACGTAATCATCGGTCAGCGGCATACTGGCGCGGAAGGTATCCTTGAATAAATCGATTTTTTCCGGTGGTGGTTGCTGTTTCATAGAGTGTCTCCTTACTGCACAACTTGCGCTACGCGTTACAAATTTAAGAAGTAATGGCAATAACTATTTTACGAACTAATTTATGTAAAATCATTCTAAAACAAACAAGGAGAAAATGCAAGGGATAATGTGGAAAACATGGAGAAAAAATTTCCGACAAAATTCGACAAGCGAAAGTCAAAAGGCAACCACACCCAAAATTCTTCTCACCGAATTTTGTTACGCTTTTCTATTGAAAAGCATTTATTGAAATGATAAAATGAAATCGTAAAAAACCTATTTTCAAAAAATGAGTAAAGGTGAAATTATGAATGAAATAAAGAAGAAAAAATATAACATTAAGGTCGTAAATCCGGCAGAGCGCGAACAATACATTTCTGATAATGATATGGAGATGGATCTCAGAGCATCTGCGGCAGTGAAAGCGGCACTGAATAAGGCTGAAATTTGCAAAAAACCAATCGCCAAATACGATAAAGAAAAAAAGAAAGCCTATGTCGAGTATCCGAGTGGGAGAAGAGTAAATGTCTGAGAAAAAACCAATGGTTCTTGTTTTGGCAGGGCCAAATGGGTCAGGTAAAAGCACGATTACGCAATATTTTGATAAGATTGGAACTTATACAAATGCGGATGACATTGTAGCAGCAACGGGGATGAGCAACCAAGAAGCAGCCGAGTTTGTTGACCATAAACGATATGAGGCTATTGAGAATGGAGAAGATTTTACTTTTGAGACGGTATTATCATCTCAATATAAAATAGAGATATTAAAGAAAGCAAAGGAATCCGGATATTTTATCAAATGCGTTTTTATGTTGACGGTTGCCCCTGAAGTTAATGTGGCGCGTGTAGCAACAAGAGTCGCTTCGGGTGGACATGATGTTGAAAAAAGTAAGATTATTGAACGCTATTATAAAGCGTTAGCGAATATTCCACAATTGATGGAACTATGTGACATTTTGCATATTTACGACAACACGATCACCCCAGTTCGTATAGTGCGTAAACATAAAGATGATATATCAATTTTCCCAAATGATTTATGGCCTGAGGCAAAGATTATAGAATTAATCGGAGAATGAGCTGCACCCAAAAATCCTCCCAAACCCTCTAAAAAATTTACACTTTACAATCACCTCGGATTGCGGTAAGATAGGTGTGTAAAATTTGGAAAGGAAAGGTCATGTACGCAGATATGGCAAATGGTTATAAAAATGTGAATAATTGGCGCAATTCTTGCAACCAACCAACCAACCAACCAACCAACCAACCAACCGTATAGCTTGGTATTTTTTGCGTGCAATCAAACCGAATATTACAGAGAAACCAGGACTTCTTTTGTTTGGCATTTAGCTGAATAGGAGAGGTTTTTTTATTGACCTAACCCGGTTTTGCCTGAGCAAAGCGAGGCAGCAAAACCGTTGGTAGGTCAAATGCAAAGGTTTACAATGAAGGCGAGCGTCAGCGAAGGCTGAATTGCAGAAACCGACTGTAAATGGAGTTGTCCCTGTTTTCGGAGAAAACAGTGGAAACTCCTTATGCAACGTTTCCGAATGGTTCTGGTCCCAATTCGCGCAGCGAATTGATGGACAGACCTTCTGCAACGTTTCCCCGGCTTTAGCCGGAATGGAAACGACTGCGCTGAAGCCGAGCCGTAAGGCGCAAGCTGAGCCGCCGAAACCGACTGCAATTGTACCTAAAATTACATAGCATGGCTTTTGTGGCAAATGCGCGACCCGAGCAATCGGACACGCATTCTTGTTCGCTGAACAAGGGAATCGGGTGAGAATCCCGGACATGGAAAGAATCTGCCGCGCCCTGCAATCTGTGAATCTGAGATTGGATGGCTGCAGGCAGAATTCCGAAAATAGCTGTATTTCTAAAGTATTGTCTTCCATGCAGAGCAATCTGCGTGCGGTGAAAATCGGTCATTGGAAGAGCTGTCATGGCTCCGAGAGAAGGCTGAAGCAATGCGTTTGTGCGAGGGAAATTCCTCTGCACATGAATAGATCAGTCAGAAGACCTACAAACCCCGAAACGATGAATTGGCAGCATGGCGATAGCTTTCTATTCGTATCCCTTTCGATTCCGCTTCGGAGCCAATGAAATAAGACACAAAGGCGATGGTTAGGACAATCATCGTTTTTTTGATAGAAAAAATTCTTTTCATCCTTACCGGGCGGTGCCGAAGGCTGACATCGCCCGCAGGGGCAGAGGATAAGACCACTACACAACAAAAGAGTGTTTACATAGATTATCGCAAGAAGAGCGCAGGGCGAAAGCATGCAAAGCGCACCGAAGCGAAATACAAACGAAAGGAAATGAGAAAAAGAATGAGAAAAACAAACAAAAATCTCACGAAGCAAATCCTAACCCTCATGCTGGCCTTTGTCATGGTATTCACCGGCATGGGCATCGGAAGCTGGGGCGTGGATGAGGCCTGGGCGGATGGATTATGGGATGACCCAGATACTCCATTTGAAGTGTACGTTGATGGCCAGAAATATGACATTATGGCGGTAAGCGGGTATCCAGGGGTTTTAGTACCAGCAGAAACGACTCAAATACAAATAAAAAGAACAGATGGATTCCCTTGCCTAGTGTTTAACAAGGAGTCTGAAGCTTTGTATGATAGCGAAAATACTGTAGCAAAAGCATACTTTGAAGATCCCGATATGGGACCATTGTCTAAAATGCTAGATGGAAGCTATAATAACGATACTTTTACAATTCCTTTGGCAAAATTCAGCGCATCAACGACTGCAGACGGTTATCCATATGAGCTTAACTTATTGACTCAAAGTGGAGATGGATGGCATCAAACTTTTATAGTAGGGTTTATCCAAGCAGGCAACTCCATTCCTACTTTGAGTGAAAGCATCAATTCAGAAACAACTTTATATCTCAAGAGCGGAAGTACATTCAAGGTTCCGTTAGACGGCATTTTTCAGGATGCAGATGGCGACAGACTTGTGTATAAAGTAGAGGTGGGGGATGAGGGTTCGTATACCACGCTTACCGGAAAAACTTATTCGGGGACCTATGACGGAACAGAGACCGTCTTATATTTCATAGCGAATGACGGAACAGCCGATAGCGAGGATGTTTATACCGTATATCTTAAAAACAATAATCTTACAAGCCAAGACTTAAGCGAAGTAATTGAAAATGCTCCAAAAGCAGAAAGCGACGAGACCTATTATCATACAAATGACCGTTTTAACGGAAGATTTGCAAGTGCAAATGGTTTTTGGAATGATATGCAGGCAGCCTTGACGGAGGCAAAAACACTCTTTACCAATAACGATGTACAACAAGGCTTAAAAGCGGACGTGACGGAAGAACAAATTGCGGCAGCCTATGCAAAGCTGAATGACAGCATAGATGCATTGATTCCAAAGACGCAGGCAAATACTACGGAGCTTTATAAAGCGATTAAAGAGAGCGAAAAATTTGATACAAGTCTTTCCTATAATGCGGATAACTTTGCGACTTTCAATGAAAAACAGTCTGCGGCGAAAACTTTGCTTTCATCGCTGTTTGAAAATGGAAAAGCAACGGATGCAAATAAACCGGACAAACAAGAGGAAATCAACAAGGTAGCATCAGAATTAAAGGACAGTTACAGCGGCGATAAGATGACCGTAGAAATCAGTACACAGGAAGAACTTACAAACTTTCTGACAAAGGCAGGAAGCGGAATAAAAGGCAAATTACTGAACGATCTAACACTGACCGGATATGAAACGTTACCTTCCTTTAGCGGGGAACTTGACGGAAACGGTCATGTCATTACCGTTGGCAGTACATATCGCGGATTGATAGTGACTAATTATGGGGTTATTCAAAACATAACTGTACGCGGTGCGGATTTAGAATCCGGAGCTGCTATCTGTGGCACGAACAATGGTTTGATTGAAAATTGTCATAACAGTGTCAACTTCATCGGAAAAGAAAAGGCATCGTATGGCATTTGCGTTTACAATGCAGAATCTGGAATTATCAGTCATTGCTATAACACCGGTAAACTTTCCGGTACTTATGTCGGCGGCATTTGCGGAACGAATTTAGGCTTGGTAGAAAACTGCTTTAATACCGGACTGATCGATGCGGAGTCGAATGCAGGCGGCATTGTTTGGCGTAATCACAATAATAGCGAATACAATGGAATAGGCGGAAGGATCAGAAACTGCTACAATTTCAATGTGATGCACCATACCGCGGGCTGGGGCAGCATTTACGGCAGCTACATCTATAATAACCTTGGACCGATCTGCGGTGACAATGAACGGGCAGGTGTTTCGCTTTCCGCAACATCAAGTAAGAAAATTTATATTGAGGGAACCGTCGAAAACGGTCTGTATCTGGATACCGTCATTTCCAACAAACCGAACGGCAGACCGTTAAGCATTGCATTATCCGACATCTATCTGGCACAGAAAAAGGCTTACGATAATCTCGGTGCAGGAACTTCCGCGGGAACTGCCATTGCAGGCTGGACAGAAAAAGACAGCGCAAACAGTATCTTTGCATATGATACCGACTACTATGTCTTTTACGATAACACGAACGGTCATTTCATTGCTGTTACATTCGATGATGCGGCAGCTTCCGCAGTGATCGATGCAGCGAAACCGTCCGCGCAGTCGGAACTTTGCAAATCTGCGGCAGGCGCGGAAAAGGAATTTTACTTAGTCAAAGTGCCGACCGGAACGAAAGCGGTGACCTTTAAAAACACAGAAATGATCATCGACTACGCAAACGGCTATACCAACCGGTACGTCAAGGCTTATCAGCAGCTGGACAACTTCGGTGTGAATTTCAGACCGGAGCTTTCCAGAAAATTTGTCGGTACCGCGATCGGTTCTTCAGATGTCAGCACGATCTTAAGCAAGGTCAGCGCAATCTGCGGCAGTGATACCGCAACCGTTGCTTTCGTCAAAGAGATGCTGAGCGGCATTGAAGCACAAGGAAGCACTGTAACACCGACAGAAAAAGACATCAAAGTTAAATTCCGTTTTGTCGGCGCGACTAAGTCGCCGTCCGGAAACTATGACGCCAAGACCAACAAAGACTCGCAGTATGTAACCTGGATTGCAACCAGAACCTACAGCTTAAAAGACGGCAGCTCAGTCGGTGATCTCTTAAAGCTTGCCATCAAAGAATCCGGCATTAAGACGGTCGGAGAAGAAAATAACTATGTTTCCGGTGTCTATGCTCCAAATGTTTTGGGTAATTACTATCTGGCAGAGTTCACGAACGGAACACGTTCCGGCTGGATGTACACTGTCAACGGCAAGCATCCGGGCGTAGGCTTGAACGGCTATTACTTGAAAGACGGCGACAGCGTTATCTGGCACTACATCAATGACTACAGCTATGAAGTCAGTGACTGGTTCGATGATCCGCTCTATCCAAATCTCGGCAACGCAAGCACTTGGGATCCATGGCTCAAGGTGCCGGATGTAGACCCGACCAAGGATACGCCGACCGTTGGCGGCGGCGTAGTCGAAGAAGTCAAAGATGTCACAACTGACACCAAGACAGGTACGACTACTGCACCAACCGATGTCAAGGTAAGCGAAAAGACAAACGCTGACGGCACGAAGACGAAGGTTGCCGATGTCAAAGTCTCTGCTGACAATCAGAAAGAAATACTGAAGCAGGCGAAGGAAAAGAAGTCGAATGAAATCATCTTGGTTGTTTCCGGTAAAGAAGTTGGCGATGCAGCGAAGGCAGATGTAACGCTTGACAAGAACTTCATCGACTCCATCGTAAAAGATACGAATGCGAAACTGACGATCAAAACCCCGTTCGGCGATAAGACTTACACGCAGGACGAGCTGAAAGCGATGTCCGAAGAAGCAACCGGATCTACAGTAACCGTTGCAATCGAAAAGGCAGCAGAGCCGACAGACGATGCTGCAGCGAAAATTGCAAAAGCGAAGTCCATCGTTAAGGATATGAAGCTCGTAGCACGCTCAAGCAAGACTGCTAAGAAGAACATCAAGGCAGTCCTGAGGAGCGACGCGAAGGTCAAGGCTTCCATCAAGGAACTGAAAGACCTCGGCTTCACTGTGAAGTACCGCTTCTACCGCTCGACGAAGAAAGCAGCTTCCTATAAGGCAGCAGTTACAAAGAAGACTGCTTCTTACACGAACACAAGCGGTAAGAAGGGAACGAAGTACTTCTATAAAGTTCAGGTAAGAGTTTACGATGAAAACGGCAAGCTCGTTGCGAAAACTGCACTCAAGCAGTGTAAGTACGCTTCAAGAGTTTGGACTAAATAAAAAAACTTGTATGTAAACACGCGAAGGCTCGGCGAATTTATGCCGGGCTTTCGCATTTTTTGTTGTTTCTCGGACGAAAATCAAGTATACTATAAGGAAAGCATAAGTGGGCAGAAAAAGGAGGACAGGCATGAGCAAAGCGGACAAACTATTTGTAAATATGTGCGAAAAGATTCTGACGGAAGGATTTTCAACAGAAGGTGAGACTGTGCGTGCCCACTGGGAAGACGGCTCTCCGGCCTATACGATCAAGACCTTTGGGGTTGTGAACCGCTATGACCTGTCGGAGGAGTTTCCGGCGCTGACCCTGCGACCGACCGCGATCAAGTCAGCGATGGATGAGATCTTGTGGATCTGGCAGCGCAAGTCCAACAATATCCACGACCTGAAGCCGCATATCTGGGATGAATGGGCGGATGAAGACGGTTCCATCGGCAAGGCATACGGCTATCAGATGGCGAAGAAATATCAATTCGCGCAGGGTGAAATGGATCAGGTGGACAATGTGCTTTGGCAGCTCAAGAATCAGCCGCAGTCAAGGCGTATTATGACGAACATCTATAATTTTGAGGATTTGTCCGAGATGAATCTGGAGCCTTGCGCTTACAGCATGACCTTTAATGTGACAGGCAGCAGACTCAACGCGATTCTCAATCAGCGTTCGCAGGATATTTTGGCCGCCAACAACTGGAACGTTGTGCAGTATTCGATTTTGCTGATGATGTTCGCGCAGGTCTGCGGTCTGGAGGCAGGAGAACTCGTGCATGTCATCTCGGACGCGCATATTTACAACAGACATGTGCCGGTCATCGAAGAGCTGATTCGCCGCTCGCAGTATCCGGCGCCGAAGGTCAACTTGAATCCGGAGATTCGAGACTTTTACGATTTTACCACAGCGGACATTACAGTAGAGGATTACCAGACCAATCCGCAGGTCAAAAATATTCCGATCGCGATTTAGCGATATGAAAGACCCGCAAAGAGCGGAAAAACATCAAAGAAGGGGCGGCAAGGCGGCCGCCAAATGAGGAAGAACGTATATGAATCTAATCGCTGCAGCCGATTTGAACTGGGGCATCGGCAAGGACGGGAACCTCCTGACACATCTGTCCGGGGATCTCAAATATTTTAAGCAAAAAACAAGCGGCAAGGTCGTTGTCATGGGGCGCGCGACGCTCGAAAGCCTGCCGGGCGGCAATCCGCTGCCCAACCGCACGAATATTGTTTTGACCTCTCAAAAAAATTTTACGAAGGAGGGCTGTCTCATCGCGCGGAATCTGGACGAACTGGCGTATATCTGCGCGGACTACGCGCCGGAGGATGTGATGGTCATCGGCGGCGAACAGGTCTACATGCAGCTGATCCGGCAGTGCGACAGGCTTTTTATCACCAAAATTTTTGAGAGCTTTGACGCGGATAAGCACTTGATGAACGTCGATAAAATGCGCAGTTTTGAGCTTGTTTGGACCGGCGATGTGCAGGAGGAAAACGGCATACAATATCAGTTTTTGGAGTACAGAAAAAAAGAAAAGGATCTTTCAAATGGCAAAAGTCAAGAATAAAAGAGAAAATCACACCACCAAACGCGGCACTTATGGCTACGGCTACGGACCGAAGGAGACAGAAAAGGGAAGCCGCGGAGGGCGCGGGGAGAAGCAGGCGCGAAGCGGACGAGAAGGTTTCGCAGAGAGAGAAAATCACGGCAGAGTCTTTTCTCCGCAAGAAAGAAAAGACCGTGGCATGGAATTTTCTCCGGCAAGACGTAAGCCAGCGCAGGCAGAAGCGGACTTCGAACAGCCCTCGGTCAATGTGATCGTCGGCCGCAATCCGGTTACGGAGGCTCTCAAAAGCGGCAGAGAGATTGATAAACTGCTGGTCAGCGCGACCGAAGGCTCGATGATTAAGATTCTGGCACAGGCCAAAGAGAAGGGAATTCCGGTTATGCGCCTTGAAAAGGCGGCGCTGGACCGGCTGGCGCAGGGGCAGGCGCATCAAGGCGTGGCAGCCTATGTCAGCCCATACGCTTACAGTGAACTTGAGGATATTTTTGCGTTGGCGGAGGCGCGCGGCGAGGATCCGTTGATTTTGATTTTGGATAATCTGGAAGATCCGCATAATCTCGGTGCCATCATGCGAAGCGCGGAGTGCGCGGGCGCGCATGGGATCATCATTCCCAAACGCAGAGCTTGCGGGTTGACCGAGGTGGTCGCGAAGGCTTCCGCGGGCGCGATTGAATATATGCCTTGTGTCAAGGTGACGAATATCGCCCAGACCATCGATGAATTAAAGGCGCGTGGCCTTTGGATCGCGGCATGTGATATGGGCGGACAGAATTATTATGAGGCGGAGCTTACCGGCAAGCTGGCGGTTGTCATCGGCAGTGAGGGATTCGGCATCAGCAAGCTGGTAAAGGAGCAGTGCGACTTTGTCGTTTCTATGCCGATGGTCGGCAAAATTACTTCACTCAACGCGTCGAACGCGGCGGCGGTTCTTGTGTATGAAGTCAGGAGACAGCGCGATCTGCGCGCGGCGCGGGGATAAATCGGCGAGAAAAGGCTTTTTTGCGGCGGGGCGGTCAAGCCTCGGGAAAAGAGGTTGATAAGAAGATGGACATTCATACGCTGCACATTCTTACGGACGAGCAGCTCGTAAAAATGGCACAGGAGGGCAGTGAAACTGCCGAGGAGATTCTGATAGAAAAATACAAGAGTCTTGTCAAAAATAAGGCAAAGACCTACTACATCGCGGGCGCGGATAACGAGGACGTCGTGCAGGAGGGCATGATCGGGATTTTTAAGGCGATTCGCAGCTACGACGCCAACAAGGAGGCGGCGTTTAAGACTTATGCGGATACCTGTATCAACAATCAGATTTTATCAGCGATTAAAAAAGCCAACCGCCGCAAGCATCAGCCTTTGAACGAATCGATTCCCTTGACGGTGGAACGGGTTGACTCCGAGTGGGGTGAAACGAACACTGAGGAGGCGGGCTTTGTGAAGGGCACAATGGAGAGCAATCCGGAGGCAGTCGCCCTTTTGCGGGAAATCGCGGAGGTGCTGCAGGCGCAAAACAGCGGGGTGTTCAGCAATTTTGAAAGGCAGGTGTGGGCAGAGCGCCTTAAAGGTTATGCGTACACCGAAATTGCCGCGCATCTCGGCAAATCACCAAAATCCATCGATAACGCGATGCAGCGGATTCGCAAAAAGGTCCTCACTTATATGGAAAAATAGAGAAAATCTCAAAAAAAGAATGACAAGCGGGCGAATTAATGCTTGACACCGCTTGCGATATCCTTTATAATATGCAATGTTGATGTGCTGTCGTAGCTCAGTAGGTAGAGCACTTCCTTGGTAAGGAAGAGGTTCGGCAGTTCGAGCCTGCTCGACAGCTCCACATATAATCCTGCATGGTGACGAAGATTCGAACCGTGTAGGATTTTTTTTTACAAAAAACGCTTGCAAACCAGTCCCAATATGGTAGAATTAAAAATAGGTTTGAGCAAAACCCAAAGGGGATTTGGGGACGCCCAAGTCCAAACTTCCAAAAAATAACGTTATATAATCAGGAGGATTAATATGGCAAAACAGAAATTTGAAAGAACCAAACCGCATATTAACATCGGTACCATCGGCCACGTTGACCATGGTAAGAC
>Ga0129310_1001598_pt1 | contig 19118 bp, 14 predicted proteins | sample Go1ome_2_FD_94433 | JGI IMG/M metagenome (GOLD analysis project Ga0129310, IMG submission 94433) | Western lowland gorrila individual fecal microbial communities from Wisconsin, USA - Go1022A metagenome | ecosystem: Host-associated > Mammals > Digestive system > Large intestine > Fecal | place...
TCTGTCTGTCTGTCTGTCTGTCTGTCTGTCTGTCTGTCTGTCAAGATTGTGTTTCCTGTCTCTGCAAATGTCAACAGTAAATCTCTGTAATATTCATATTGTTTTTGACGTGCTTCAATCTCTGCCGGAAGACCAATTTTTAGATCAGAACAAATTCTGTCAAAATTATCTAAGCATTCGACCACCTTGTTTTGTTTATCCAGTGACGGAATCCTCAATTGAACTTTATTTAATACAGTTTGAGTTAAACTCGGCACACCTCCTGCGGTATTTAAATCTTCCAAATGCTCTCTTTGTAATAAATAGAATAAATATTTTGGCACGACTCTATTATTATCAATTTCTGTATAAAAAACTGTATCCACATTCCAAAATGGAGCATCTAAATAAAACAGATTACTTAACGAACCCTTTCTAGGAATTAAGACTGATGGTTTGTCATACATATATTCATTTACATACGTCATAACACCACCCGAACCAAATACTGGATACTTACCCTCTTTCAGATGTTTATAATCTTTTCCATTTCTTATTTTTGCAATATCAGATAACAATACGTTGTCAACGCTTTCATCTGTAGGGGATAACAATACATCTCTGTAATATTCATACTGTTTCTTCCGAGCTGTAAGCTCGGCTGTAAGCTCGGCTGTAAGTAACGTGAAAGAGTCCAGCACGCGGACTATTTCACGTTGTACCTCCAACGGAGGTACAGGGAGCATATACTCATTTAACATAGGTCTTCTAATTGATGCAACAGAACCTTTAAACATGCTTTTCTCAATATACGCCAAAAATGTTGATTTCATATAATGAAACAAAAACATTGGTTCTACATCTTCTGACACAACATGAATCCTATACGCTCTTTGGTGTAAAGAATACTTTCCTTCTACAAAATGAAAAACTTTACCTACTCCAACACCATCTCCAGCTGTTATTATTGCCGTCTCATCATAATCATATGAATCTAGTCTTAATGGTTCCTGCGAACGTACATAAAATGGATACTTTCCTTCAGTTAAGCCTTCATTTGTATTATGGCTACCAGTACCAATTTCAGCCACATCCTCTAATTTTCTAAAACAGACACCGTTAGGGCATAATTGATTAATAAGAACATTTATTTTATTCATATCCTACACCTCGATTTCTGCGATAATCTTATCTATCTCATCACGAAGCACCTGTTCTCTCGCAACAATTTCTTTAATCTCTGCATTCAACTTCACGATATCAATCTTTTCTCTTGTATCTTCGGCTTCCACATAAGAAGAAACTGAAAGGTTATAGCCATTCTCAGATATTTCATTAAAAGAAACTAATTTAGAGAAGTGTTCCACATCCTCACGGCTTGTAAAAATGTCAACGATTCTCTGTATATTATCTTCCGTCAGTTTATTGTTATTTGTTACCTTGATACATTCATTTGTTGCATCAATGAACAATACTTTATTATCTGATTTACCTTTCTTCATCACCATGATACAAGTAGCAATGGATGTACCAAAGAAAAGGTTTGCAGGTAACTGAATAATACAATCTACATAGTTATTCTCTACAAGATACTTTCTAATCTTCTGCTCAGCTCCGCCACGATACATGATACCCGGAAAACAAACAATAGCCGCTGTTCCATTCGGTGCAAGCCATGAAAGGCTGTGCATAATGAATGCTAAATCCGCTTTACTCTTTGGTGCTAAAACACCGGCAGGAGCGAATCTAGGGTCATTAATTAACAGCGGATTGTCGTCACCTTCCCACTTTATCGAATAAGGCGGATTAGACACAATAAGTTCAAATGGTTCATCATCCCAATGCTGCGGATTAATAAGTGTGTCTTCGCATTCAATATCAAACTTATCAAATCCTATATCGTGCAGGAACATATTGATTCTGCAAAGGTTGTATGTAGTAATATTGATTTCCTGTCCGAAAAAGCCATTTAATACTGCTTGCTTTCCGAGAACCTTTTCTGCTTTAAGAAGAAGAGAACCAGAACCACAGGCAGGGTCATACACCTTATTAATTGTTTTCTTTCCAACTGTTCCAAGTCGTGTCAAAAGTTCCGAAACATCGGCTGGTGTAAAAAATTCTCCACCGGACTTACCCGCATTAGAAGCATACATTGTCATAAGATATTCGTATGCATCTCCAAACGCATCTATATCATGGTCCTTAACAGAACCAAGATTCATATTGGCTACACCATCAAGCAGCTTAACAAGTCTCTCATTTCGCTTTGCAACAGTAGAACCAAGTTTATTACTGTTCACATCAAAATCATCAAACAATCCGGCAAAGCTTCCTTCAGATTCGCTTCCTTTCGCTGATTCCTCAATATGGTTAAATACTCTCTCCAATGTTTCATTAAGATTCTCATCATTGGCAGCCTTCACCCTGACATTACAAAATAATTCTGACGGAAGGATAAAGAATCCTTTTTCTTCAACCAGACCTTCTCTAGCCTCCTCCACATCGGCATCATTCATTTTTGCATAATCAAAATCTTTATTTCCGGCTTCTGCCTCTCCTTCGTTGATATATGCTGTAAGGTTTTCAGAAACATATCTATAAAACATCGTTCCAAGAACATAGTTCTTGAAATCCCATCCATCTACTGCCCCACGAAGTTCGTCCGCAATCGCCCATATAGCTCGATGCAGTTCTTCTCGCTCTTGTTCCTTTTTATTATCAATTGCCATTTAATCTTCCTCCTGGTAGGTTATTTTTCCTTACTTACTTTGCTGTCATCAACATAATCAACAATATCTGCAAAATTACAGTTCAATTCCTTGCAGATTCTCTCCAAAACTGACAATTTCACAGATTCACCGTTTGTCATCTTTGCCATCGTACTGGAACTAAGACCGGTTTTCTTACATAAATCGCCTTTATTCATGTTGTTATCAATCAGTAGTTTCCATAATCCATTATAACTAATTGCCATAATTTTTCCCTTTCTCATCAACAATACTATGCCAATTAACACTGGTACCATTATACCACACAAATTGCGAATACTCAATTTGCATTTGCGAATATCGGATATCAGTATTCAAAGAAAAAGGAACCAAGATGGACTGCTCCTATCTTGATTCCCATTATATATCGCATATTGTCCAATTATACGGACTTGCACCTATTATTCAGATATTATTCTGGCACTTTTCTCAACTTTCTCAACAGTATTACTTCAATACCTATTATTCCATAAAACAGACAAATAAAAACCTACTCTTTATAATATTTTACTTCATATTCTGCATTATTCGCATTTTTCAAGAGCATCTGCAAGTTTTTGAGCCTCTTCGTAAGTACTTACTTGAACATTGCAACTTCCACCAGTGATTGCTGACATTACAGTCGGATTTGCAATCATTTCTTCATTTAAATATATACCAATCTGCTCTCCTATATTTTCTTCTGTAATTTTTGTAAACTCTTTTGAAGCCTCATCTGTAAACATTATTTCTACTGCATAACTTTTGGTTCCATTTCCATCATTAACAGCACTTATTCCAGTTGACACTATTCCTCCCGTCATAAGTATATTTCCATCTTTATCACGCAATGTAAACACATTTGTTTCTGGCTCTTCATACAAGTAGTCATTATTTGTTTTTTCTTCCGTGGTGTTCGCACGCTTTTGAAACCATGCCTCACCATGATATCCTTGATATGCACCAATGGCACTATTGATGATTGTTAATACCAGACAAATCACTCCCAGAACAATTCCTGCAATTGACATACCTTTACTGCTCTTCTTAATTCCCAATATGCCAAGAACAAGTGCAACAATCCCCACTGGCAACCCTATTATTGGAATAATCCATGCCAGCAAGCCAACAATTCCAAAAACGAGTGCTGTAACCCCTAATCCAATACTATTTGCTGATTTATTATTAGTAGTCATATATAAATTTTGATTCTGTAATGGAGTCCCACAACTTGAGCAAAATGTTGCATCATCCTCCATAAGTTTTCCACATTTTGAACAGTACGCCATATTTATTCCTCCACATCAACACAATTTCCTTTTTTATCAATCCAGAAATAAACCTTCTTTTGTTCGGTAGCCCTACTACCGCACTTAGGACATTTCTTTAGATCTTTAATCTGGTTTAAAGTATAAAAATTCCCTATGAATAAATTTGCCACATTTATTGCTTCATCATCTATTGAATAATAATATATATTACCACAAGATTTACATGTACATTTTTTCTGCTCTTTTTTCTTGCATCCGGCTCTTTTTGATGCTATCGCTTTCTTCTCTGCATTCCTTTTTTTCATATCCGCAATTTCTTTTTGTAAGTCTTGTTTTTTTCTTTCTCTATAAGCCATTGTATCATCTAATTTACTTTGGCATTCAGGATGTAACTTTACATATTTTTCCAAGAATTTTCCCTTTGTTACTATGGATGCTGCAAACATATTTTTAATTCCCACTTCTCTTGCACAATCTTTACACACAAATGCAAGACCATCATTTGTGGCAAGTTCATATCTCTCACCCATTTTAGTCATTATCTTACCGCACCCGACACAAACTCTATCCATAGCTCATTCTTCCTCCATAATCTTCTCTTTCATTTCTGGTATGGTACATAAAAATTCCATAATAGTTTTATCAATCGAGCCGCCCCCCACATCTCCTGTTCGTTTCTTTTTTCTTCCGTCTATATATGTAATGTACAACTCATAACTGCAACCATCACAAACTTTACAATCTACGAAATCATACCAAGGTTTAAATACTTGCAATAAGTCATCATAAAATGCAATAACACGCGAGGCATCGATTTGAACTTTATCCTTATCAAGGACCTTTCTTCCTGCTCTTGGATAAGCATAATACTTAATAACTCCATCTGGAAATATTTCAAATGCCCATTGTTCCTCCGTAAAGGACTCCGAGCCACAACATCCCCAGTTAGTCCAATAACGAAATCTAACCTTTGTAATGTCTTCTGAAAGGAAATTTTCAACACACCACTCATGCTCACAATCCTTGCAGAAACGATCGGGTTGACCTCCACCAATATAAACCTCGCATCCTCCAAGTATCAAATTGCCTCTTTCTGCCTCTTCTATCGCACTCGGAGCAGAATACCCATACATGATAGGGATTATATTATTTGATTTGCATTTCGGACAAATACACTGCCCCACACAAAGCACCTCCTAAAAATAAGAAAAGCATCCAGAAGACTCCCGGATGCATAAATATGGTTTATATATGGATACGGGACAATTCTATATTTTCAACGCTTTACCTCTCAATAGTGTAACTAAATTATTAGATTCTAGTATAACACTCAATCATTCTTTTTACCAGTCAAAAAGAGGCGTACCACACTTCTGATAATACGCCCCTTAGCTATTTTGCTTCCAGATGCTTACTGTATTAAAGCTTCGTTATACATGCAGCTTTCAGACATGAGTACATCTCTTGGACTGCTCATAATATTATATCTTACCATTCGATTTCAGAAAATTGTCCAGTTCCTTTTCTCCGTCATAATCCTCTACCTGACTTGCTCGAACTGAGAATCGGAAGATGTTCTTGCATCTGTTTTGATTTCCGCCACAGTCCCTTTCATATACGCCTCAAACGCCTCTGCCCCATACTCATACTCTGGCTCAGATACCAAAGCTACGTGCTGTGGTTGAATAGCATCAACTATACTTTCCTGATGTGTCTGCTCATACAGTTCATCCCATTTCTTCTCCATCTTCTGCAACTCCACATCCTTAGCCAGATTATCCACCTTATCAATAGCCGCATCCAGATGAAGTTCCAGATTCTGATATACCTTCTTCTGCCACTCCCAAGGCTTGCGGATGACTGCTACATTTGACTGTGCATATTCTTTCTTGGAATAATCCACCTGCTCCTTTCCGGCAAGTACACGGAAGCTATTCGCCAACTGCTGATTCGCCATTCGCATCCCCTCACCGAAACCATCAATACGGGCAAGTGTCTGATCTGTCTCAACAATCCCCTCACGGACATTCTCTCTGATAGATTCAAGCTTTTTCTTTACCCCAAAGAACTCTGATACCCTATTAAGTGCATCTTTTCCTTTCTGCTTTACTGCCTTTACGATTTCAGAAGCCTTATTGTGCATCTCTTCCTTGACTTCAAAAAGTTTCTCCTTCATCTGCCGGCATCTTGCCTGTGCCCTGTCTAGCATTTCCGATAAGGTCTCTTTCAGGGATTTTGATGCCTGCTGTTCCTTCATCTCCTGCAATTCTTTACGCATCTGAACCAGCTCGTTTGTCATCTGGTCAAGCTTGCTTTCAAGCATATCCACATAAGCTGCACTCTCAAACACGTCTGCCGCCTGCTTTGGTCTGCCATTTGCCTTTAGCAGTTCCATAAGCTCCATAATCATTTCATCTTTTGTCATTGATTTTTTCTTTTCTTCCATAATGTCCTCCAATCCGGGCAGCCTTATGGCCGCCCGTTCTTACTAATCTACTGCTCATTAACGAAAGGGAAGCGGTTCGCCGGATGCTTTCATAAATCCATCTTTATCCTGCGACTGCTCCTTTCCCTGTTTCTGTGACTGTTCCTTTGCCTGCTCCTGCTGCTTTTCCTTCGCCTCTGTGTAAGCTCTCTCGATCTCTGAATAAAGCTTTTCACGGAATTCCTTTGTTACAGGGTAGCAGATATCCTGATAGATATCCTTGCCATTCTCGTCTTTCTGCTTGGTCTTATAGGAAGGCATTGCCACAAAGACCTTTTCCTTGCCCTGAAGGATATTCACATTGTTGACGATAAAACTGTCCTCAAAGTAGATTCTGGCAAGTCCACGGATATTACTGCCTTCCCTCTCATAGGGTGTAACCGTTACGGAAAACTCCGGTGGTGTCACATCCTTTTCTGTTCCCCTTTCTGGCTGTCCCTGTGCCTGCACTCTTTCATATTCCTCAAGGATATTGCAGTAAAGCTCCTCGCGGAATTCTGCTGTGATTGGATTGCATACATCCTTGTAGATGGCAGAACCATCCTCACTTCTTTCATTGGACTTGTATCTTGGCATGGATACAAATAACTGTCCCTTGTCCTTGTTCTCCAAGATTGCGATATTGGTTATCTTAAATGAATCGCCAAATACCACCGTGGCAAATCCTTTCACATTTCCGTTTTCTTTTTTCACTTCATTCACTTTAATTGCATACTTCATATACATTCCCTGACAGATAATGGCGGGGAACCATCGGCTCTGTCTTTTCCTTTCTTTATACTTTTTTGTGTTATTCCCCATCCTCCGGTACGACAATCTCGCACTTTAAGACTTCTATCTGGCTGATGGAAAGTCTCCCGTTCAGCCAGTTGTAAAGAGTTGCTGTCATGCCGCCCTGTTCAAAGTAGATATATTCCGTTCTGTCCGCATCCGCCTCATATACTACTGTTACTGCCACATCCGGCATGAACATCTGCTCCTCTTCATCCCAGTTACATAAAATCCCTTCGTGAAGCTGTAAATTAAGCTGTGGCAGATATACCCACCAGCCACTGACAATCAGCTGTGTATCTTCCTCTGTTTCCGCTATATCATCAGCCACATCTATGAGCCTTTCTTCCATTTCGCTTATTATCTGCTCTGCTTCAACTAATCTGCACTTAATCTTCATCTGCCTCACCCTCTTTCACTGCCGGCACACAGTGGCAGACAAAACGCTTTGTTCCCTTATTTGCACAGGTAAGAAGGGTTAAGATTTCCTCATCCGACTGGTTTTTGACCGTATTGTCATACGGACCGATAATACAGGTGTCTGCCACCTCATACATATGGACTTCTCCCTTCTTATCCGTAATCTTTACCCTGTCTCCGGCTGATAGCTGGTTCAGGTTGGTAAAAAATGTTCCGTTTCTGCTGCCGTTATGCCCGCATAATACACAGTTTCCCTTTTCACCAAGTCCCGCAGTTTCAGAAATATGCCCTATTGCATATCTAATCTGAGAATCTCCTGCTCCCTCTAATACCGGGTATCTGATATCTATGGCTTCAATCTCAATAATGCCAATGACATCTTCCCCCGAAAGTAAGGCTGCATCTTCTTTACTAAGGGCGGTCTGCTCTTTGCCCTCTTCTTTAGATTCCTCTGTCTCATCTTCATTGTCCTCCAGTGTATTTTCAAACTGTTCTATCAGCTTGTCTGTCTCATTCTGACCATGAAAATGGTAGTAAAAAGGGACTGCCAGTAAAGCAATCCCAGTAACGATACATATACTCACAAATATTCTTTTTATTTTCTTTCCCATATACTGACCACCTCCATGGTCGAAACTTTGTTAATAGTTACCTTTTATATCCGTCCATTCCTGTGCGGTATGGACTTTTCTCCTCTGCCACATTGGCGGCAACATCCTTATCCTCTGAGGCAGCAAGATCCACATCCTCCACCTTGCCATTTTCAAGGTCAAGCTGGGCATTCAGCTCATACTGTCTTGCAATCTTACTCTTTAGCTCTTCCTCATAGGCAAAAGGCTTTTCATACTCTGCTTTGGATGCTACCATGTCAAGCTTGTAGGATTCGATTTTTTTCTCAAGAAAATCAATGTTCTCATCAATGCCGTTGAACAGATTCTCAAGCTTTACCATATTTCCAACAGGACTTGTGGAAAGCTCTGCCTTATACTCTGTCCTGCCACGAAGCACCAGATAATTGACACCCATAAAGTTTTTCTCTACCAAAAGCTCGAATCCCTTGAAACTGCCTATCGGAGAAGTCTCGCCTGTCTTACATTTTGATACTGCCTCAAGCATACTTGCTCCTCCATCGGTTCGCTCTGTGAAGGTCACATTTCCTACCGTAATGGCAAATTCTGCACTGGAAAGAAGTGCCGCATCCCTTACCTTCAAATCCTCCCTGACGCAGATAAGCTTTTCTTCCGCCGCTTTGATAAGCTTTGGAAAACGAATCATGAAATTATCCTGCAGCGAATATCTCTGGCTGTCATAAGATGCCTTTAACAGCTTTAACCTCTGCACATCATTATCAATCTCCATCTTTTCCCGGATCATGGGGTTCCCGGTGGCAACCGCCTTAATCTCTGCATAAGAAAGTGTTGCCTCGTCGATATCTTCACAGGTTCTTGATACCGACTTGCTTGTCATGACCTGACTGATAAAACGCTGCTTATTCTCCACAAGACTCCAGCTGTATGCATCAAAGGTCTGTTTCGTGACATATCTGTAAACTGCCACCTCATCATTTTCATTTCCCTGTCTGATACCACGACCTTCTCGCTGTTCAATGCTCGAAGGCTTCCACGGGCAGTCTACATGATGCATTGCCACTAGGTGCGTCTGGACATTTACACCGGTTCCGCATTTATCCGTTGAGCCGATGAGTATCTTTTTCTTACCTGTTCTCATATCCTTAAAAAGTGCGTCCCTCTGTGCATCGGATTTTGCGTCATGAATAAAGGCTATCTCCTCTGCCGGGATTCCTCTTTTCACAAGCTCTGTTTTCAGGTAATTGTAGACATCAAACTCTCCACAAAGCTTGTCTTCGGTTGCTGTCTGCTTCCAGTAACCATCTGTAAGCATCTCTTCCGACCAGCTTCCCTTCGGCGTTCCAATGTCAGAAAAGATAAGCTGACAGCCAATCTTTCCTTCGTTTGCTGCTTTCTCATATTCCGAAAACACATTTTCAACTACCTTATTTAGCTTTCCATCCACATTGTTGGGTGCTGATGCTTCCAGTAGCCTTGCATCCGTACCAAGAAGCCTTGCCTCATGGGTGATTTTAAGGAAGTTATCCTCTGAAGGGTCTACACCTCCGCCCCTGATACGCTCTGCCCTTGCCACGAAATCCTCCATAACCTGCTTTACATACCAGTCCGGCTCACTTTCCACAATGATATACTTCCCGCCCCGAAGTGCCGGAACCGGAAGGTCTAACATATCCTTTGTCTGCACATCTGCCACTTCACGGAAGATATTCATAAGCTCCGGCAGATTGGTAAACTTATTGAATCTGCTCTTGAAACGAAATCCGCTGCCTTCCACGGTAAGCTCCAGTGCTGTTGTCACTTCACCGAAGTTTGCCGCCCAGGAATCAAAGTGATAAATACCCATCTGCTCCAAGGCTTCCTTCTGAAGATACAGCTGCATGACATACAGCTCACACATGGTATTGCTGACCGGGGTTCCGGTAGCAAATACAATACCTCTTCCACCATTTAGTTCTGTGATATACTGGCATTTAAGCTGCATATCCGTAGACTTCTTTGCCCCGGAGCTGCTGATACCTGCCACATTGTTCATCTTTGAAAATATGGCAAGGTTCTTGAAACCGTGCGCCTCATCTACCATGATGGAGTCAATACCAAGCTCCTCAAAGGTAATCAGGTCATCCTTTCTACTCTCCTCCGTAAGCTCCTTAATCTGTTCCTCTAATCTTTTCTTCTGTGCCTCCATCTGTTTGATTGTCCAGCGTTCTCCGTTATTTTCCTTCATTTCTGAAATAGCAAAGGAAAGCTCGTCTATCTGCTGGTCTATCATTCTGGCTTTACGCTCCGGTGATATTGGAATCTTCTCAAACTGAGAGTGCGACATGATGATGCAGTCATAATCTCCCGTTGCAATTCTTGAGATAAACTGCTTTCGTCTGCTCTTTTCAAAATCCCTTTCTGTTGCCACCAGAATGTTTGCTGACGGATAAAGCCTTAAAAACTCACTTGCAGTCTGTCCTATCAAAGATTTAGGAACAACCATAACTGTTTTATTTGCAAGTCCAAGTCTTTTCTGCTCCATACAGGCAGCCATCATTTCAAATGATTTCCCTGCTCCAACACAATGTGCAAGAAGAGTATTTCCACCCATAAGAATACGGGCAACCGCATTTTTCTGGTGTGGCTTTAATTCTATCTCCGGATTCATTCCCGGAAACTGCAGATGACTTCCATCATACTCACGAAGCCTTACATTGTTGAATGTCTCGTTGTAATAGCTGACATATTTCTGTCTTCGTTCCGGGTCTTTGAATATCCACTCCTTGAAAGCCTCCTTCATCAGGTTCTGCTTTTCCCTTGCGAGCATGGTCTCATTTTTGTTGACCTCATAATGATATTTGCCATCCCCGTCATCAATACGGTCCTTGACTGTTACGGTTCTTAAGTTCAGCGTACTCTCAAAAATAGAATAAGCGTCCATCCGGCTTGTACCATAAGTCTTGGTAGCTGCCACTGAACGCTTATCCAGTGATTTATTTTCTATAAACCATTCCATATTCACTTTGTTAAGATTAAGCTGGATGCCGGAATTATAATACTGGCTTCTTACTGCCTGTGCTCTTCTTGGTGTGCCTAAAAGCTCATAAATGAATCTTTCATAATCCTCTTTCTCAATCCATGTCGTACCGATACGGACATCTATCTCCGAGGCATCAAGGTCTTTTGGCTGTACCTGCTCCAAGGCTGATACATTGATTGTAAACAGTGCCTTTTCTTCCTCAGAAAGCTCCGGATTTTCCATCATGGCTTTTGCCACACGAAGCTTATCCCTCACATTTCCTGACAGGTACTCATCCGCAGCTTCCCATCCGGCGTTTGGATTGTTTGGATTATAGCCGGAAGGATTAAGAAAAATCAATTCCTCAAGCTCCTTAATCATTTTCTGTCTCTCAAAATCTGCTTTCAGCTGTTCGGATAAGTTTATCTCCTCTTCTGTTTTCTCAGTCTTTTCAGAAACCTCCTTGATCATATCGCTGATGTCAGGGTGATAGATACTCTGCATATAGGCAAGATTCACAGTACCAAACTCATTGATGGATACATTCAGTGCTTCCACCGCCGTCTCCACCCTCTCAATAGATACCTTTGCCTTGATGGTCTGCTTATAAAACATATCTGCCTTTTTCACATTTCCATCTTCATCAATTTCCTCCAAAGAGCAAAGAAGCGGATAATCACTGTCATCCCGGAATGCCCTGCTGTTCCCCTGTGAATTGATGCTTCCATATTTGTCCACGAATCTATCATATCTTTCGTTAAGAAGCCTCTGCACATCGGCAAGCTCTTCCTCGCTGCAGCCTTCTGTCTGGATATCAATCAGATGTCTTGTCACAGTTCGGATTTCATCTAGTGCCTTTATCCTTTCCTCCACAGTAGCTGACACCTCCCTTCTTACCATCTGGGAGTTTTCTCTGAAATAGAGTTTTCCGTCCACAAAGCAGTAGGAGAAGTTTCTTACATCCGGGTCTGCCGGGATAATATCCTCACTCTTTTCCTCCTCTTCTGTCAGACGCTCAAAGTCAGTAAGCTGTGCCTGCATATTGCTGATTGCCTTATTCAGTGCTTCATACATATTGAAGTTCGGATCGTCATTGACACAGACCGTATATCTGCTGTCCTGTCCGTATATTCTTGTGTCGTACTGCATACGACCAAGAATCATTTCAGGGTGTTCCACAAAATAGGAATTAACTGCAATTCCATCCTCTGTATATCCTAAATGCACCCAGTCCGGTTCAATATCAATCTTTTTGTCCCTTTTCTGAAGGAAAATAATATCACTGGTTACTTCCGTTCCTGCATTATCCTTAAATGCAGTATTAGGAAGTCTTATGGCGCCGATAAGTTCAGCCCTCTCTGCCAGATACTTTCGGATGGTAGGATTACTCTTATCAAGCGTTCCCTTTGTGGTAATAAATGCCACAATGCCACCCGGTCTTACCTGGTCAAGTGCCTTTGCCAAGAAATAGTCATGAATACGGAAGTTGTACTTGTTATACTTTGGGTCATATATCTTATAGTCCCCAAAGGGTACATTTCCAACTGCCACATCAAAGAAGTTATCCGGATACTGCGTCTGTTCAAATCCACCCACTTTTATATGGGCTTTCTGATAAAGCTGACCTGCAATTCTTCCCGAAATATCATCAAGCTCCACACCGTACAGATTTGCTCTCTGCATTGGTGTGGGCAGACTTCCGAAGAAGTTACCGATACCCATACTCGGCTCTAAAAGATTTCCGTCACGGAAACCAAAGTTCACAAGTGCCTGATTGATACAGCTGCATATTACAGGAGAGGTATAAAAAGCATTGTTTACCGTTGCCCTTGCAGCTACATATTCATCCTCCGTAAGCAGTTCCTTAAGCTCTGCATACTCCTTTGACCAGTCATGATTCTTATCATCAAATGCCTGTGGGATTCCGCCCCATCCGGCATACAGTGATAATATTTTCTGTTCCTCTGCTGTTGCAAGCCTTCCTTCACTTTCCAGTTGTTTCAAAAGCGTGATTGCTTCCACATTCCATTTGTATCTGGTCTTTGCCCCTCCGGTCTGTAAATCCCAAAGGTTGTAGTGGAAGTTTCTTCTTTTATCCGTTATCTTCTGCTGTTCATCAGTCTGGTTACTTTGATTTGCTTCGCTTTTTGTGTCTGCTGATTCATCAATATTGCTATCCGCAGTCTCCCAGCCATTCGCAAGTGCTCTCTGTCTGGTGGCTTCCCTGTTTGCCCTGATTTCCTCCTGTTTTTCAAGAAACGAAACATAAACAGGTGCCATATTTACCCTGCTTCCGGCAATCATATCTTTATACCACTTAAGATGATCTTCACCGCAGTAATGAGGAACCTTTACCATATAGCTTAAAACCTCATACAGTTCACGGTATCCCGTGGTTACTGTGATACGCTCACCCTCCTTGTTCTTATAGTTAATGTCAAGTTCAAATGGCTTCAGTGTGTATTCCACCAGCCCATACTCATTATTGGCATATGCCTTGTGTTCCTTTCTGTCATTCAGCACCACGCCTGATAAGAACTCAAGCTTGTTAGGCATAAACAGGTCATTCGTTGCCACAAGGTCCATTAAAAAAGGCTTAAATGGTGTGTAACAGCTGCATTCCGATATGAGAATCTCCATAGCTGTACGCATATCCTCATCCATGCCTTCAATCACTTCGGCATAGTTAATCGGCTCGATAAACTGTAATTCCCCTGAAGTTTTTTGTGTAGGGTCAGGAGTTGGCTCATAGTCTGCCTCTGCTTCCAGCTCTGCACCATATTCCGCCATGGTAACAAGTCTGTCCTCCAAAGCTGCTTCTTCCGGTGTAAGCTCCCTTTCCTCTGCATACGCTTCTTCCAATGATTTTCTTGCACTTGCATAGCTTTCCGGCTCATCAGGAATGGCAAATTCATCCAGTACCTCTTCCTGCTCCTCGTCATCCACTTCCCGAAAATCTGCGTCAATAATTTCATCATCTTCACGCATACCGTCAGACTGTATCTCATCCAGTCTCGGTTTCTCCGGCTGGTATTCTCCCGTAAGGATAAGTGCTGCTATCTCCCTTTCAATGTCTTTCCATGAGACATAGCCCTCCACTTCGCCTTCCTCATCTCTCCACTGGAATCTGATTCCGTTTCCCTTAAAAGTATCATATCCGTGCAGTCCCAAGCCCTCAATAGGCCAGCCTGCACCTCCTGTACCATACTCTGCCTTAATTCGCTTGGCTCTTGTTCCTACATCAATCTCTGTCTCAAAGATTTTGCACACTCTGCCTCTGCCACCGATAAAGCCTGTGCCTCTTAATACAACTTCCTTTACATACTCAGAAGGTACAACAGAAGCTTTCTTTGGATTGAGATAATTGTACTTCCCGCTTTTTGCATCTGCCATTTCCTGCTGGAACTTCTGCATATACTCATTCGGCTCTGCTTGTGATTTCTTTGCCGAATCAACCAGACCATATTCGGCATCGAAAAAGGAAGCCTGCACATATTCGCCTGCTTCCTTACTTACTCCCAATGAATTGATTTCATTAAGTTCTCTATTTAATTCTTCATCATATGAGTTATCATTTAATGATATTTCAGGACGATCTCCGCCAGAACGATTTCCTCTGCCATCATCTTCGCCTGTTCTCTCAACTTCCACATTTCCATCGTACTGCTTGGATTCTGTGGTTTGTTCTTCTTCAGGTACTGTTTCTGAAGCTGCTCCATCATCCGGTTCGCTTCTTCCTCCACTTCCAACATCTTCTCGGTCATTCTGCCCGTGCGAAGCAGATTCTTGTATCTCGCCGGTTCGTTCTCCTCCAGATACTTCATCGCCTGACGTCCGTATTTTCCCAGTCTCGCCAAGTTCTCCGTCTCGTCCGGAATCTCCAGTACCGGATACAGAAGTCCGTCCACTTCCTTGTACTCTAATTCTGCTACCATATGCAATTCTCCTTTCCAATTCTTCGTTCCTCAGAATTGTAGCCTCCGGCGGATTGCCAGTGCCTACATCTGAATTTGCCAGCTTCGCTGACATCGGCACGGAACCAGAAAATCCAAGGCTTTTCTGATTCTTAACAGCTCTACAATCTTTACTAAATGCTCTAAGAACATTACAGGAGACATCGCATATGAGGGAACCAAGACGGTAAATCGTATCTTCGTCCGTTACTTTTACAATCTGACTAAAATCCTGTTCTTCAGCAGACAAGTCAAATCCGCATCTCGTACCTACAACATATAAAATCCCTTTTCTTGCAAGCTCGGCAAGGTCCGGTACTTCGTGTAAGCCCTCACGTTTTTCGCTAAATTCCTTAATCACACTGCCTGTAATCTGTGATAATTCGGTCATTCGGTTTTCGAATTCCTCTTCAATTATGACTCCGATTTCACGCTTTGTAAAGTCCTTTAGGGCAATTAGTGAATCTTCTCTTGTCACTCCTTCATACTTTTGATACTTCCCATGTGCTACCTGATATTCCATAAACTCTGGCATCTTATCTCCGTCAAGATTCCAGGTAAGCTCCGATTGTTTTCCACCCGTATCACTGATATCAAACACATATCTCATATATGGCTGCAATGCTTTGGAAGGATAGATTGCAATCCCTTTACTTCCACGCTTTACATACCTGCCTACCTTTTTCCATGTGTCAAAGTCAGCAACCAAAGTGGCATGTGGTTTTTGTGCATATACCATGAGAACATTATCAAATTCATATCGGTATATCTGCCCGGCAAGGCGAAGCACTGATTTCCAGCTTTCCTGTGTTTCAGTCACTTCTTTTATAACCACGTTATAAATCTGCCTGACTTTGTAATCTACGCTCATATGCTACACCTCCAATATTGCTTCTCTGATGTCTTTTCCATCAATTTCATTTCCAAGGCTTACCCAGCCTTCACATCTCTCCCTCGCAAAAAGCTCAATTCTTGGAAGATTACCGCATAACTCTACAATTCTCTCCCGTATCTCCTCCGGCTTTTTGCTGTGTTCCATGATTCTTGCATCACATACCTGTGAAATGGAACGGGACACCCTTGACGGATGCCCCCTTGTTCCAAGCAGACATATTTCCGAGTTGGAACGGGTCCAGTAACCAAGTCCCATAAACCAGCTGTCTGCTTTCTTATTTCTTTTTACCCAGTTAAAACCACAGGTCTTGTAGGTAAATCCCCACGCTTTCATTACTTCAAGCCCTTCTTTAAGAAGCGGGAATGTTACCCACAAAAACAGGATACTGTCATCCGCAGCAATGCTTTCCACAGGAAGAGAGAGAATGTCATCGAACTTCATACATGAATAATGGCAGTCTGCTGATTTTAGCTGACTGCCACGCTCCGAATACGTCTGGAATTTCCAAGGCGGATCGGCATATATGATATTGAATTTTTCTCCCATAGACATCCTCCCTTACTCTGCCGCAAGCTTGCGAAAACTTCTGAACTCTTCTTTGTCAAAGGCAATCGTATATTCCGCTTCTCCTGACTCTTCGGCTGCATTCTGTCCTGCAATAAGCTTTCTTGCAACTCTTAAAGTGACATAATTTGCTCTGCAAAGCTTCATGCTCTCCTTAAAGCTCATATCCGACTGATTATGAAGCATCTCACCCATATCCGCAATCTGCTGTTGTACCCTGATACGAATTCTTCTTGCGTCCTTTACTGATATTGTTACTCTGTGCTTTGTCTCCTTAGAAACATCCCATTCCTTCTGCAATTCCTTGATTAGAAATTCCATGTTCTTTTCTATATTTTCTTTTCTGCTCATTCAATCTTCCTCCGTCTATCTTGTATTCTGCTGTGTGGGTGCAGCATCTATTGTTTTTCCCACAAAGTCCTCAGCATCAAGAACAATCTCGCCTCTTTTGTACTGATCCATTACCTGGTTAATGGCATCACCAAGAGTTTCTGCTTTCACAGTAACTGTTCTTGATAACTCTTCTCTGATTTCAATATCAAAGTCCTTTCGTTTAGCCATACAGAATTTACCTCGCTTTCTGCTTATCCATGTGTACTTCTGCCATACTGATTACATTGGTTGCAACCTCTATTGCATCATCCAGATCTATTCCTCTGACATTTAGCACACTCTCCATATCTTTACTAACCGTTACAGGAAACACCTTCATTTCACTGTCATCATCATAGATTCCGGCAGATAGATTCTGATGAAACTTATCCACTTTATCCGTACAGAATTCCGCACGCATAATCTCACTTAGAAGCTCCCTGATATCCTCACTGCAATGGGGGTTATTGGCTAACTTGTGCAGCTGTGTAAAATAATCCTCCTGCTCCAGCCGGATATCCTCCCTGTCTTTTTCCATCTTTGTTCCGCCATAATCATCCCGTATGCCCTGAAAGTCAATGCGTGACGGCTTGGAAGAAAGATATACTCCGTGCTCCCATTCGATACCGATTTCAGGCTCCTCATTGTCTCCCTTAATTTGTCTCATAAAAAGGCTTGTACCAAGTCCCACCACAAAGTTTCCATTGCTCATATCCATAAGAAGCAGATTTCTTGGTGATAATAGCTCCACAACCTTATAATCCTTACCATTGAAATTGTGGAGATTTTCACCCTGCTTAAACTGGTGTTCCATATGGCTGTAATGATGCTCAACCATCTTGTCTTTCTCTCCATTTTCAGCAATCCCATAAAGCCTTATCTTTTCCTTACATTCAAGACTGCATCTTTCATAATCAAAACGCACATCTTCGACATTTTCATCATTAAATTTCTTATTGAGAAATGCTCTAAGATGGCTTTCATCTCTGCAATAACACATGAAAAGAGTCTTGTTACCTTCCAGATATACCTCTGCCCAGTCAGGCTCAGTCATGGTTCTTCCAAGCTCTGAAAAGATAGCTGCTGTCTCTTTCAGGGAATACTCGCCGGACTGCTTAAGCATTTCTATCGTGTCATCTAATGTCATAAGGGAATTTGTCTCTGTGATTCCCTTCCAGTTCTCGATGACAAAAACCATTTCATTTAGTTTCATTTTGCCTCCTAACCGAAAACATCTGACAAAACATATGCTCTGTCAGATGTAATCTTAAATATTCTTTTACTGTGGTCTGCCAATCAGCACAATGCTTCCCACATTCGGTACTGCATTGTAGGTTACGCCATAAGCAACACCTTTTGCTTCTACCACCATTCCATTTCCTACATACACAGCCACATGACTGATATTCTTGTATCTGCCATTTCTCTCATAGCTGTAGAAAATCAAATCTCCCGGCTGCATATCTGCATAAGCTACCGTATGACCTGCACTGTCAAGACCTTCTGCCTCCGCAGCTGCCGTATTTGCTCCACCGTAGCTGATATCAATACCGGCTGCTTTCCATGAATAGTAGGCAAGGGAACTGCAATCATAATAATTGCCTGTGTCTCGGTACTGCTGACTGTACGGATAACCTACCTTTGTCAGTGCATAGGAGACAACGGTTCGCTGTGTCTGATCTGTAATGCCCTGCAAAATGGCATCCACCTCTGCCTGTGTCAGAGCAGATTGCGGTGTGACACCACTTGTACTGCCAAACATCCGCATCATTTCCTCAACCAGTTCGATTTGATCCGAATCGAAATTGTATTCCGTTATCATGTCATAACAGGTTTTCAGCTTCACATTAACATACAATACAGTCTGTGTAGTGGTTGAGCCATCCTCATTTTCAGTGGTTTCACTTCCGGAACTTGTTGTGTAGGAACACATATCGTCAAATACTTCTTTAAGCTTACTCTTGGAAGCATCATTCATAATGGTTGCAGTATCCCCAACGCCATATTTGACCATATAGATGGTGACAATATCATTGAAGTTTCCTGCACTTTCCCCTTCAAAATCCACATACA
>Ga0129310_1001599_pt1 | contig 19097 bp, 15 predicted proteins | sample Go1ome_2_FD_94433 | JGI IMG/M metagenome (GOLD analysis project Ga0129310, IMG submission 94433) | Western lowland gorrila individual fecal microbial communities from Wisconsin, USA - Go1022A metagenome | ecosystem: Host-associated > Mammals > Digestive system > Large intestine > Fecal | place...
TTATGACTTTTATTAACGACAACATATTTGGTGTCTGGTTTTTGATAGGTGCCGCATTGGTATTCTGGATGCAGGCAGGTTTCGCAATGGTGGAGGCAGGTTTCACCAGAGCAAAAAACACCGGTAACATTTTGATGAAGAACTTGATGGACTTCTGTATTGGTACTGTAATGTTCATCCTGATTGGATTTTCATTTTTACTTGGCGAAGATTTCCTTGGATTTATCGGAAAACCGGGATTTGATCTTTTCTCATCCTACAGCAATTTCAGTTTTTCAAGTTTTGTATTTAACTTAGTATTCTGTGCTACCACAGCAACCATCGTTTCCGGTGCTATGGCAGAGAGAACAAAATTTTTATCCTACTGTATTTATTCCGGAGTTATTTCCGCATTGATCTACCCGATCGAAGCTCACTGGATCTGGGGCGGCGGCTGGTTAGCACAGCTTGGCTTCCATGATTTCGCAGGATCCTGTGCAATTCATATGGTTGGTGGTGTCAGCGCACTGATCGGTGCTTGGATGCTTGGACCACGTATCGGTAAATTTACAAAAGACGAGAATGGCAAGATCAGAAAAGTAAACGCGATTCCGGGACATAACCTTGCACTTGGCTGCCTTGGATGTTTCATCCTCTGGTTTGGCTGGTATGGATTCAACGGCGCAGCAGCAACAAGTATTGAGCAGTTAGGTTCTATTTTCCTTACAACAACAATTTCACCGGCAGTTGCAACTGTTGTATGTATGATTTTTACATGGTTAAAATATGGTAAACCAGATGTTTCTATGTGTTTGAATGCTTCTCTGGCAGGTCTGGTAGCAATCACAGCTCCTTGTGATGTTACGGATGCAGCAGGTTCCATCGTAATCGGTGCTGTTGCAGGTTTATTAGTAGTATTTGGTGTATGGCTTCTTGATTATAAATTACATGTAGATGATCCGGTTGGTGCCGTTGCAGTTCACTTTATGAATGGTATCTGGGGTACCTTTGCAGTAGGTCTGTTTGCTACAAACACAGCTCCAGGTTATGCAATCGCAGATAAAAACGGAAATGAGCTTGTCGGTCTGTTCTATGGCGGCGGCGTAAAATTATTAGGTCTGCAGTGCCTTGGTATCGTAACCGTTCTGGCATGGGCAGCAGTTACAATTACAATTACATTCCTTGTTATCAAAGCAACCATTGGTCTTCGTGTCAGTGAAGAAGAGGAAATCATTGGTCTGGATCAGACAGAGCATGGTCTGGCAAGTGCTTATGCAGATTTTGCATTAACATCCAGCATCAACAACTTCTCTTCTGCAACTCCGGTCAAACTTCCGAAGAATGCAGTACCGATCGACGAGGCCGTTCCGGTACAGGTTCGTACTCCGGATCCGTCTATCGCAACTGGCAGCGATGTAAGTATTACAAAGATTACAATCTATGCAAAACAGAGCAGATTCGATGCCCTCAACGAGGCTATGGCAGCAATTGGTATCAATGGTATGACCGTTACAAACGTACTTGGTTGTGGCGCTCAGCACGGCAGAACAAGCAAATATCGTGGTGTTACCATGGATATGAACTTACTGCCTAAGATTCAGGTTGATATCGTGGTAAGTAAAGTTTCTCCTAGAACAGTTATTGAAGCTGCTAAGAAAGCATTGTATACCGGTCACATCGGTGATGGCAAGATCTTTGTATACAACGTAGAAAATGCAATTAAGATTAGTACAGGTGCAGAAGGCTATGATGCACTTCAGGACTAAAATTTTGCCAGATAAATAAGCAATTCTTCAAAATCCTTATATATAAAACCTTAACGAATAAGCAAACCCTTCGGACAGTATTGATGTCCGGAGGGTTTTGCTGTATTCGTTTTTCCTATATTTGTGTAAATATCGCTGTTTTCATTGGAAGTTAATAAGTGCTTATCGAGAAAAATCCGGCCTTCTGTTATCTGCATTTTGAAAATAGGTACAAAATTATAGTTTTTTATGTCGGAAAGTGTGAAAAAAGCATAAAGTGATGGAAACTTACGGCAAAATAGCGTATACTTGGAAAAGTATGAATCAGAATAGTCACGTCGGGAAAGATTCTTATATTATAAAATATGATATTAGAAAGAGACGGAAAGAAATCTGATAATAGAAAACATTTTTGGAGGAAGCGATGAGCGAGAAAAAAATTCAGGTTACTCTTGGAAATTATAAAGGAGTAGAGGTAAAAAAAGCAGAGATTATCATTACAGAGGAAGAAGTAAAAGCAGAGCTGGAGCGTGCAAGACAGTATGCGGTAACAACTCAGGACAAAGACGGCGCAGCAGAACTTGGTGACGAGGCGGTCATTGACTTTGTCGGATATATTGACGGAGAGGCATTTGCAGGCGGAGACGGAACAGATTTTCCGTTAAAACTTGGTTCTAATACATTCATTCCGGGATTTGAAGATCAGCTTGTTGGAGCTAAGAAAGATGATAACGTAGACGTTGTTGTGACATTCCCGGAAGATTATCATGCAGCAGAGTTTGCAGGAAAAGAAGCTACATTCAAAGTTACAGTAAAAGGCGTTCGCAGCAGCTTTGTGCCGGAGCTTTCTGATGAAGTAGTCCAGAAAATTTCTCAGTGCAAGACCGTTGCCGAGTTTGAGGAGTTTGTAAAAAAATCCATCCATGATTTCAAACAGAATCAGGCAGATATGGAGAAGGAAAACAAAGTTTTGGAGCAGATCGTAGAGGCTTCTGAAATCGAAGTTCCGCAGGAGTTCATTGATGAGCGTAAAGAGCAGCTCAAAAACAACCTTCTTGCACAGCTTCGCAATGCAGGAAACACATTTGAGCAGTATCTGCAGTACAACGGATTAACAGAAGAACTGTTCGAGGAATACGCAGCAAAAGATGCACTTTCCATGTTAAAAGGACAGGCTGTATTACAGGAAATCGCAAAAGCAGAAGGATTTTCCTATACAGACGAGGATGTAGATCAGACAATCGCTGCAATGGCAATGTCTTATCAGATGCCGGCAGAGCAGCTGCGTGAGATGATGGGTGAGCGTGGAGTAGCTATGGTTGCAGAGGATATCCTTTCCAAACAGGCCCTTGAGTTTATCGTAAAAGAAGCTGTAGAGGCATAAAACTACGGTTGAATTAAAAATTGTGCAAATGTTAACAAAGAGATATGTCATGAAAATGATGTATCTCTTTATTTCATATTAAACAATTTTGTGATAAGATAGAAAGGATGAAAATCAGAGGGAAGAAATGCGAGGTTACTATGAAAGAGCTGATTATCGTTCGTGGTGGTGGGGACATTGCAACCGGAACGATTTATAAATTAAAAAAATGTGGTTTTGCGGTGCTTATTTTAGAAATCGCACATCCATCTGCAATCCGCAGAAATGTGGCATTCAGTGAGGCTGTCTATGAAGGTTATTCCAAAGTAGAGGATATGGAATGTTTTCTGGCGCAGGACGAAGACGAGGCGGAGCGTTTCCTGAAAGAAGACCGGTTGACGATGCTCATTGATCCGAAAGGAAACTGCCTGAAAAGGTTTCAGCCGGTGGCAGTGGTAGATGCGATTTTGGCGAAAAAGAATCTTGGAACGACACGGGATATGGCGCCAATCACCATTGCACTTGGACCTGGTTTTACTGCGGGACAGGATTGTGATGCTGTGGTTGAAACCATGCGAGGACATAAGCTTGGCAGAGTCATTTATGAAGGAAAAGCCATTGCAAATACGGGAGTTCCCGGTATGATCGGTGGATATGCGGCAGAGCGTGTGATCCATGCTCCGGCGGCAGGAATTTTGCACAATATTGCAAAAATTACCGATATAGTAGAAGAAGGACAGCCGATTGCATGGATTGAAGGTGTGGATGGAACGCGGACAGAAGTTCCGGCAAGTCTTTCCGGTTTACTTCGGGGATTGATCCGGGAAGGATATCCGGTGACCAAAGGCTTTAAAATGGCGGATATTGATCCACGACTGAACGAATACGAAAATTGTTTTACAATTTCTGACAAAGCCAGATGCATTGCAGGCGGTGTTGTGGAAGCATATTTCGTATTAAAACAGCGACTGGAAAAGGAAAATTGAAAACAGCAGATTGTATAAAGTAATATTCTTTAATTTGCAAGAACCCAATAGGGTTAGAAGAATCTGATAGAAATTCAGGTCATGAAAAGGTGATACAACATGTACGTAATCGCAATTGTGGGTGCCGGCGGTAAGACAAGCCGGATCAAAAATCTTACAAGAGAATATATACAACAAGGTAAGAAAGTCCTTGTCACGACTACAACTCATATGGGATTAGAACCGGGCATGGTTTTATCTGAAAATCTGGAAGATATCCGACAGCAGTTGGAAAATCAAAACTTTTGCGTCTGTGGCAGTCCTGTGAAAGAAGGAAAAATTGCATCACTGTCGAAAGATATCTATGAGCGGGTTTGTCAGCTTGCGGATATTGTATTGGTAGAGACAGACGGATCCAAACATATGCCGATTAAATTTCCTGCTGCGCATGAACCGGTGATTCCGGAAAACGTAAATGAAATTCAGGTAGTTATGGGACTGCATGCCATTGGACATCCCTTTTGTGAGGTGAGTCATCGACTGGAACTGGTAAAGGAATGTCTGGGTGTTTTGGATACAGATCTGGTGACAGAGGAGCATCTTGAAAAACTGTATCTGGAAGGCTATCAAAAGCCATTACAGGAAAAATATCCGAATGCAAAAATCGGATTTTTCCCGGCAGACCACAGCCGCTTCTTTGATTCAGAACCGTTACGTTTTGGATAATAGAAAACAAGTGTATCTGCAAAAATAGAAAAATTTATTGATATATTATGCTAATATCTCATACAAATCTGTTCAGACAGATTACTATGAGTATAAGATAAAAACTATAAGTAACATGGAGGATAGATGATATGACAATTCAGGAAAAACTTGCAATTTTGCGGGAAAAAATGAAAGAAAATAATATGGATATCTACATGATTCCAACTGCAGATTTTCACCAGTCAGAGTATGTCGGTGAATACTTTAAAGCACGTTCTTATATGAGTGGCTTTACAGGATCTGCAGGAACATTGGTAGTGACATTGACAGAGGCAGGTCTGTGGACGGATGGCCGTTACTTCATTCAGGCAGAACAGCAGCTTGCAGGCAGCACCATCACATTGTACCGCATGTCTGAGGAAGGCGTACCGACCGTAAAAGAATTTGTAGAAGATAAACTTCCACAGGGCGGCGTGATCGGTTTTGACGGCAGAGTGCTTTCCAGTGCTGACGGAGCAGCATATGCGAAAATCGCCGAGAAAAAACAGGGCAGCTTATCCGTTGCAAAAGATCTGGTAAATGAGATCTGGACAGACAGACCACAGCTTCCGACAGAGAAAGTATGGATTTTGACAGAGGAATACAGTGGAGAGACTACCGCTTCCAAATTAGGAAGAATCCGTGAGGTAATGAAAGAGAAAGGCGCACAGGCACATCTCATCAGTTCTCTGTATGATATTGCATGGATCTTAAACCTGCGTGGAAACGATATTTCCCATGTGCCGGTATTTTTATCTTTCCTGCTGATCGAGGAAGATGCTTGCACACTGTTTATCCATGAGGAGACACTGACAGATGAAGTGCGTGCTTATCTGGCAGACAATCATATTACAGTTTGCGCATATGATGAGATTTATGACGCAGCAGAAAAACTTGCGGCAGACAAAGTAATGCTGATGGATGAGCATACCATCAACTACCGCATCCGTATGGCGCTTCCGGAAGAATTAAAAGTTGTAGATGACCTGAATCCGTCTGAGCGTATGAAAGCCATCAAAAATGAGACTGAGTTGAAAAATACAAGAATCGCACATTTAAAAGACGGCGTGGCTGTAACCAAATTCATGTACTGGTTAAAGACACATGTTGGAAAAGAATATATTACAGAGTATACTGCAGGAAAATATCTGGACAGCTTGCGTGCCCAGCAGGAAAATTTCCTGGATCTGAGTTTTGACAACATCAGTGCTTATGGTGCCAATGCGGCAATGATGCATTATTCCGCAAAAGAAGAGACCGCAGCGGAGTTAAAACCGGAAGGATTTTTACTGGTAGATTCCGGCGGACATTACTATGAAGGAACCACAGATATTACCAGAACTTTTGTCCTTGGACCTCTGACCGACAAACAGAAACTGCACTTTACAACGGTTTGCAGATCCAATCTGAACCTGGCAGATGCCAAATTCCTGTACGGATGCAGTGGATTAAACCTGGATATTTTAAGCCGCGGACCGTTATGGCAGATGGGCATTGATTACAAGTGCGGAACCGGTCACGGTGTTGGTCATATCCTGAACGTACATGAGGGACCGAACGGCTTCCGTTGGAGAGTTGTTGCAGAGCGTAATGACAGCGGCAGACTGGAAGAAGGTATGATCACCACCGATGAGCCGGGTGTATATCTGGAAGGCGAATACGGTATCCGTACCGAGAACGAGCTGATCTGTGTGAAAGCAGAGAAAAACGAGTATGGTCAGTTCATGCAGTTTGAAAATATTACTTACGCACCGATTGATCTGGACGGAATTATTCCGGAGGAGATGACCGGCCGTGAGAAAAAACTGCTGAATGCATACCACAAGATGGTATGGGAGAAAATATCTCCGTATCTGAATGACGATGAGCGCGAGTGGCTCAAAGAGTACACAAGGGAGATTTAGCATGAGTGAAAAAATCGTACTGATTGACGGACACAGTATTTTAAACCGTGCCTTTTTCGGAGTTCCGCCGTTGACGAACTCCGAGGGACTGCACACCAATGCAGTGTACGGATTTTTAAATATTATGTTCAAAATTCTGGATGAGGAAAAACCGGAGTATCTGACGGTGGCCTTTGACCGCAGCGAGCCGACTTTCCGCCATCAGATGTTTGATGCCTATAAGGGAACGAGAAAGCCGATGGCGCAGGAACTGCGGGAGCAGGTGCCTGTCATGAAAGAAGTTTTGCAGGCCATGGGAATTACCATTGTGGAAATGCCGGGCTACGAGGCGGATGATCTGCTGGGAACCATTGCAGGAATGGCAGAGGCACAGGGCATGGATGTCAGTATTATTTCCGGTGACCGTGATCTGCTGCAGTTAGCCACAGAAAAGGTAAAAATCCGGATTCCGAAAACGAAGCGAACCGGTACGGAGATTGAAGATTATTATGCGGCAGATGTGGTGGAACGTTATCAGGTTACGCCAAAGGAATTTATCGATGTAAAGGCGCTGATGGGCGACAGTTCCGATAACATTCCTGGCGTTCCTGGCATTGGTGAAAAAACAGCTACGAATCTGATCGTTGCCTACAAAAGTATTGAAAATGCCTATGCGCATCTGGAAGAAATCACACCGAAGCGTGCGAAAACAAATCTGGAAGAACACTATGATATGGCGCAGATGAGCAAGACCCTGGCTACCATCGAAGTGCATGCACCGATCGAATTTGATATGGAAGCAGCAAAACTGACGGATCTGTATACACCGGAAGCGTATGTATATATGAAGCGTCTGGAGTTTAAAAATATGCTGACCCGTTTTTCAGATGATATGTCACAGAACGATCTGGAGAAATATTTCCATGTGTATCATGAACTGGATGAGATTCAGAACTTTTTCGACGGATTTTCTGCAACAGAGGCTGCGGTTTCCTTTTTTGAAGAGGCGGGAACCGTGTATGGCCTGGCAGTGGCAGAAAGCAGCCAGAACATAGTCTATCTGACCTGTGGTGGATTTGTGACAGAGGGATATCTGGAAGACCAGACACAGAAACTCTGTGACAGACTGGATACGCTGGTGACACCGGATCTGAAAGGATTATTAAAACATGTCCGCGTGGCAGAGACAAAGAGTTGCGTTGATACAACGATTGCAGCCTATCTGCTGAATCCGTTGAAAAATGAGTATACGTATGATGACCTTGCAAAAGACATTCTGGGACAGATGGTACCGTCTCAGGTCGATCTGCTTGGAAAATTAAAAATCAAAAAGGCGGCAGATGAAAAGCCGGAAGCACTGGAATTGCTGGCCTGCTATCAGGCATATACCTGTATCGCAGCAAAAGACCAGTTGTTGGTACAGTTAGAAGAACACGGCATGAAAAAACTGTATGACGAGATCGAGATGCCACTGGTTTTCGTGCTGGCAGATATGGAAAAAGAAGGAATCCGTGCAGAAAAGACAGAACTGGAAAAATACGGTGCGCAGCTTACCGGCAGAATCGCAGAGCTGGAGACTTCCATTTATGAAAAAGCCGGAGAGACGTTTAATATTAATTCTCCAAAACAGCTTGGTGTGATTTTATTTGAAAAACTGCAGATGCCAAACGGAAAGAAAACGAAGACAGGATATTCCACGGCTGCAGATGTACTGGAACGTCTGGCACCGGATTATCCCATCGTATCAGAAATTCTGGAATACCGTCAGCTTACCAAATTGAAATCCACCTATGCGGATGGACTGGCCTTATGCATTGCACCGGATGGAAGAATTCACAGTACCTTCAACCAGACCATTACAGCGACTGGCCGTATCAGCAGTACAGAGCCAAATCTTCAGAATATCCCAATTCGTATGGAACTTGGCCGTCTGATCCGAAAGGTATTTGTACCAAAGGATGGTTATGTATTTATCGATGCGGATTATTCCCAGATTGAGCTGCGTGTGCTGGCGCATATGTCCGGGGATCAGAACCTGATCGCAGCTTATCAGCATGCAGAAGACATTCACCGGATCACAGCTTCCCAGGTGTTCCATACACCATTAGAGGAAGTCACAGATCTGCAGAGAAGAAATGCAAAAGCCGTAAACTTTGGTATTGTGTATGGTATCAGTTCCTTTGGACTGAGCCAGGATCTGAGTATCACACGAAAAGAAGCGGAAGGTTATATCGCAAGCTATTTTGAAACCTATCCGGGCATCAAGACATTCCTTGACCGTCTGGTGACTGATGCGAAGGAAAAAGGCTATGCAGAGACCATGTTTGGCAGACGCAGACCGGTTCCGGAGCTGGCTTCCAGCAATTTCATGCAGCGTTCCTTCGGTGAGCGAATTGCTATGAATTCTCCGATTCAGGGAACAGCAGCGGATATTATCAAAATCGCCATGATCCGTGTAAAACAGCGTCTGGATCGGGAACAGTTAAAATCAAAACTGATCCTGCAGGTGCACGATGAACTTCTGATTGAGGCAGCCGCTGACGAAGAAGAATATGTAAAAACACTTCTGGCAGAAGAAATGCGCCATGCGGCAGATCTGGCGGTAACGCTGGAAGTAGATGTGCAGTCCGGTAAAAACTGGTTTGAAGCGCATTAACACATAGAAAGGAACAGTTCAGAGTTATTGTATCGAAAAGGTATGGTAACTCTGAATCAACATATAACAGTATGCATTTTATAGGAATTACAGGTGGTGTTGGCGCTGGAAAAACAGCGATTCTGACCTACCTTGAAAGCAATTATCCATGCCGTGTCATGCTGGCAGATGAGATTGCGCATGACCTGATGGAGCCGGGCACGGACTGCCATCAGAAGCTGCAGCAACTGTTTGCTGCAGATCAGGTGTTTGCTGCGGACGGGCAGATTGACCGAAAAAAAATGGCACAGGTTTTATTTTCTGATGAAAAGAAACGATTTGCGTTAAATGATATTGTGCATCCGGCGGTAAAGCAGTACGTGATTGATGAGATGAACCGTGAGCGTGCAGCACAGACACACGAAGTGCTGATTCTGGAAGCGGCATTGCTGATCGAAGAACATTATGATGAAATCTGTGACGAACTGTGGTATATTTATACCTCAGAGGAAAATCGGAGAGAGCGGTTGAAGTTAAACCGTGGGTATTCCGATGAAAAAATTGATAATATTTTTGCCAGTCAGCTTCCAGAAAGTACATATCGGGAAGTATGCAAGGCAGAAATTGATAATAACCATTTACCAGAAGACGCATTTCGACAGATTGATGCACTGATGAAAGCGCGTCAGGTAGAAAAAAAGCAGGGATGATCCTGTGATACTGGTATCTGTACGTTTTTTACAGAGAAAACGTACAGAATCGCTAAACAACGGAGGAATAAATGGAATTATGTAGTATAGCAAGCGGCAGCAGCGGAAACTGTATTTATGCAGGCACAGGTCACTGCCATGTTCTTGTAGATGCCGGGATCAGCGGTAAGCGGATTGAGGCCGGGCTCAATGAAATTGGATTGAAAACGTCTGAGATGGACGGGATTCTTGTGACCCATGAGCATTCTGACCACATCAAAAGCCTTGGGGTTCTGGCACGAAAATATGGACTCCCCATGTATGCCACACAGGGAACTATTGATGCCATCAAAGAAAAAACATCCATTGGAAAAGTGGATGAATCCTTGTTTCAGGTGATTCATCCGGAGGAGGATTTTACCATCGGCGATATGCGGATTTCCCCGGTGCCGACTTCCCATGATGCGGCAGAACCGGTGGCTTATATGATGTATCAGGGTGATAAATCCATGGGAATTATCACAGATCTTGGAAAATATGATAATTATATTGTAGACAAATTGCAGGGATTGGATGTATTATTGTTAGAAGCCAATCATGATGTACATATGTTGCAGGCGGGAACGTATCCGTATCAGCTGAAACGGAGGATCCTTGGAGACCGCGGACATTTATCAAATGAACTGTCCGGACAGCTGCTTGGTAAAGTACTGCATGATGGTTTTAAAAAAGTGATTTTAGGTCATCTGAGCAAAGAAAATAATTATCCGCAGCTTGCGTGGGAGACGGTTCGTCTGGAAGTAACCATGGGAGAAAACCCTTATAAGGGAAGTGATTTTCCAATGGTGGTTGCCAAACGGGATGAGGTTTCGGAATTAGTCAGCATTTAATTTGACAGTTCACTCTTTATAGCTATCTGTGTAAGTGTATTTGTGCAAGCGGAGCGTTGCATGGATGTATAGTGGATAATGAACATATGCTTTGTGGCCGCAATATTGAGAGAGGAGAGCGCATATGCGCGAGAACACAACAATGGAAAAGACAACAGACAGAACAATTATCACAGTAGTAGGAAAAGACACCGTAGGTATCATTGCAAAAGTATGTACTTACCTTGCAAGTAACAGTATCAACGTACTGGACATTTCACAGACAATTGTACAGGATTTCTTTAATATGATGATGATCGTGGATATGAGCAGTTCCGCAAAACCATTCGCAGACTGCGTAAAAGAGTTAGAGCAGCTGGGCGAAGAAATTGGCGTAAAGATCAAATGCCAGAGAGAAGAAATTTTCGATATGATGCACCGTATCTAAGAATATAGGATCGCGTGACATTGTAAACTGAAACGACAGGGAAACAAATCAGAATAAGAAAAATCCTGTTGTTTTTCAAAGAGATTCAGCACTGGAAAAAGGAGATTACGACCAATGATAAATATGTTTGAAGTAAATGAGACGAACAAGATGATCGAGCAGGAAAACTTGGATGTTCGTACCATTACACTGGGAATCAGTTTATTAGACTGTATTGACTCTGATTTGGACAAAGTAAATCAGAACATTTACAATAAAATTACAACCTTAGCAAAAGATCTGATAAAAACAGGAAAAATTATCGAGAACCGTTACAGTATCCCAATCGTAAACAAACGAATTTCGGTAACTCCGATCGCTATGATCGGTGCAGCTGCCTGCAAAAAGCCAGAAGATTATGTGACAATCGCACAGACATTAGACCGTGTGGCAGCAGAAGTAGGTGTCAACTTTATCGGTGGATATTCTGCGCTGGTAAGCAAAGGCATGACAACTGCTGACGAACTGCTGATCCGTTCCATTCCACAGGCACTGGCCTGCACCGAGCGTGTCTGCAGCTCCGTAAATCTTGGATCTACCAAGACAGGTATCAATATGGATGCGGTACGTCTCATGGGTGAGATTGTCAAAGAGACAGCAGAATATACCAAAGACGCAGATTCACTTGGATGTGCAAAACTGGTGGTATTCTGTAATGCGCCGGATGACAACCCATTCATGGCAGGAGCGTTCCATGGTGTAACAGAAGCAGATGCTATCATTAACGTAGGTGTCAGCGGACCGGGTGTTGTAAAGACGGCTCTGGAAAAAGTAAGAGGAGAGAGCTTCGAAGTACTGTGCGAGACTATCAAAAAGACAGCGTTCAAGATTACACGTGTTGGTCAGCTGGTAGCAAAAGAGGCTTCTAAAATGCTTGGTATTCCGTTTGGAATCATTGATCTGTCTCTGGCTCCGACACCGGCAGTTGGTGACAGCGTGGCTGAAATTCTTGAGGAGATCGGTCTGGAGTATGCCGGAGCACCGGGTACAACCGCAGCATTAGCGATGCTGAATGACCAGGTGAAAAAAGGTGGAATTATGGCATCCTCCTATGTCGGCGGATTAAGCGGTGCCTTTATTCCGGTCAGCGAAGATCAGGGAATGATCGATGCAGTAAAAGCAAATGCACTGACACTGGAAAAATTAGAGGCTATGACATGCGTATGCTCCGTTGGTCTGGATATGATCGCTATTCCGGGAGATACACCGGCGACCACCATTTCCGGTATTATTGCAGATGAGATGGCTATTGGTATGGTCAACCAGAAAACAACTGCTGTCCGTCTGATTCCTGTTATCGGAAAAGGCGTTGGCGAGATGGTAGAGTTCGGTGGACTGTTAGGTTATGCACCGATTATGCCGGTAAATCAGTATTCCTGTGCGAACTTTGTAAATCGTCAGGGACGTATTCCGGCTCCAATCCACAGCTTCAAAAATTAATCAAATGATATACATCCCCACAGCATAAACGACTGTGGGGATTTTTTTGAAAATACATATTAATATTACTAATAAAAATAAGTAAATAAATTAATGGCATTAATAAGAATCGGTGGTTGTAAAAATATATTTTGCATGTTACACTTTGAATAGATGAGAAAAATTCACAGCATGATTTATTTTTTCGCAAATGCGATCAGAAAAAGAACAGTGAATGATTCTATGATAATTAACCATGACAAGGGGTACCACACGAAGGAGGACATGATATGGAAATGCGTTCTATTGCAAAGCAGTTACAGGAGAATTCTTACCCGGGAAGAGGCATTATCATCGGCAGAACATCCGATGGAAGCAAAGCCGTTACCGCGTACTTTATCATGGGAAGAAGTGAAAACAGCAGAAACCGTGTATTTGTAGAGGACGGTGAAGGCATCCGTACACAGGCCTATGATCCGTCCAAGCTGGAAGATCCGAGCCTGATCATCTACGCACCGGTTCGTGTATTGGGAAATAAAACAATCGTAACAAACGGAGATCAGACAGATACCATTTATGATCAGATGGATCGTCAGATGACATTTGAGCAGTCCTTACGCTGCCGTGAGTTTGAGCCGGACGGACCGAACTATACACCGCGTATTTCCGGTATCATGCATGTAGAAAACGGGAAATTCAGCTACGCAATGTCGATTTTAAAGAGCAACAACGGCAATCCGGAGGGATGCAACCGTTATACATTCGCTTATGAGACACCAGCTGCAGGAGAGGCACGTTTCATCCATACATATATGAACGATGGCAATCCGCTTCCAAGTTTCGAGGGAGAGCCAGAGCTGGTAGATGTTGTGGACGATATTGACGACTACACAAAACTGTTATGGGAGAGCTTAAACGCAGATAATAAAGTTTCCCTGTTTGTACGTTATATCAACATCGCAGACGGTACATATGAGACACGTATCGTAAACAAACATCAGGATTAATCGTTATCGACAGTATTCTTTATTTCTTTATGGAAGCAAAAGATATGACGAATGATACAAACGTTCGTGATACAGAACAGTGAATGGATACATAGTGATCGGAGGAATCAAAATGAACGAATTAGAGTTAAAATATGGCTGTAACCCAAATCAGAAACCGTCCCGTATTTATATGGAGAACGGTGCAGATCTGCCAATCAAAGTATTAAACGGAAAACCGGGATACATTAACTTTCTGGATGCTTTCAACGGCTGGCAGTTAGTACGTGAGCTGAAAGCAGCAACCGGACTTCCGGCAGCAACATCTTTCAAACACGTATCTCCGGCAGGCGCCGCAGTAGGACTTCCGCTGACAGAAATCGAGAGCAAAATTTACTGGGTAGATGATCTGGGCGAGCTTTCTCCGCTGGCAAGCGCTTACGCAAGAGCCAGAGGCGCAGACCGTATGTCTTCCTTTGGTGATTTCATTTCCCTGTCTGATGTCTGCGATGTCAGCACAGCAAAAATTATTAAACGTGAGGTTTCCGATGGTGTCATTGCTCCGGGTTATGAGCCGGAAGCATTAGAAATCCTGAAAGCAAAAAAAGGCGGCAAATACAATGTCATCGAGATCGACCCGAATTACGTTCCGGAGCCGGTTGAGCACAAACAGGTATTTGGTGTTACTTTTGAACAGGGTAGAAATGAACTGAAAATCGACCGTGACTTCCTAGGAAATGTCGTAACAGAGAACAAAGAAATTCCGGATTCTGCAAAAATCGATCTGATCATTTCCCTGATCACACTGAAATATACACAGTCCAATTCCGTATGCTACGCAAAAGGTGGACAGGCAATCGGAATCGGTGCAGGACAGCAGTCCAGAATCCATTGTACACGTCTGGCAGGACAAAAAGCAGATAATTGGTTCCTTCGTCAGGCTCCACAGGTGCTGAACCTTCAGTTTGTAGACGGCATCAAACGTGCAGACCGTGACAATGCGATCGACCTGTACATCGGTGATGAGTATATGGATGTACTTGCAGACGGTGCTTGGGAGAATATCTTCAAAGTAAAACCACCTGTATTTACAGCAGAAGAGAAACGTGCATGGCTGGATAAAAATACAGACGTCGCACTGGGATCTGACGCATTCTTCCCATTCGGTGACAACATCGAGCGTGCACATAAGAGCGGTGTAAAATACGTGGCTGAACCGGGCGGATCCATCCGTGACGATCATGTTATCGAGACCTGCAACAAATACAATATGGCTATGTGCTTTACAGGTATTCGTCTGTTCCATCACTAAAATAGCGATGGATGCAATAGCCAAAAGGCAAATTGAAAACCATTGCGGTTATTGTATACATAGTAAAGTGAAATGCAAATAATTTTTGTTTAAAGATTGAGTGTTGTAAAAAATAAAATAGAGTGAAAAAGTAAAACTTCCGGCAGAGGACAGAAGCATGAAATATGCATCTGGAGATCTGCCGGATTTTTTGTTATATAGCAAATTTTTGATTTATTCAGATAAAAAATATGTGGGTGTTTCAGAAGAAAATATGAATTGGAAAACAAAGAAAAATATATTATACTTTAAATTAAAGTATTAATTATAAAAGGAGTGTTAATATGTTGCCGACAATTAAAAGAATATTCGAATATTATCAAAAAATTAAAAAAATAGATGCTGCGTAAAATAATTATACTATGAATATAATGAAAAAGTAAGAAATTTCCTAGAAAATTAAAGTATTAAATTTTGTAGGAGGTATTTTATGCAAAGAAAAGTAGATGTTGTAAAAGATATTGATGGAAATAAAATAGTGTTTATTCATGATATTACTTTTAAGGGAAAGCGTTCTATGAATTGGGAAGAAGTGGAGAAATATTTGAAACAATTTGTAGGAGAATCTTATATTATAGAAGAATCAAATGATATGATATATATAGGTTCAGATTTGCCGGATGAATATTCGCATTCAAATTATACAATGCTTCTCAAAGGAACAAACGCTAAAGCGAAAGCCAATGCAGTAAGTGGTTTACCAGAAATGATAGAAATAGCTACGAAAAAAGCATATAAAGAAAATTTCAAAGAAAAACATAAGAAAGATACTAAGTATGGCTGGTACAGATATAAATCAAGATTTGCATTGCCGGTATTTGATAATGATGGAGATATAGAGAGGTATAATGTATTTCAGGTAATAATGATTGTAAGACATGCGGAAGATGATAAAATGTACTTGTATGATATTATGAATATAAAAAAAGAAACGAGCAACCTTTTCCAGTCATAAAACTTTACTCAGTCAAAAACCCATTTCTTAATACTATAATAGGAGATTGGGGAGAAATAGTCAAGTAAAAAAATGCAATAATAATGGAGTCAATATTTTTAGAGTATATTATAAAAACAACCGTACTGCTGGACATATTAATGACCAGCAGCACGGTTTTCACGTTATTCCTGTTCAATTTTCAGACGAATACGAAATCGTTTCTGTCTGGTTTCATCAATGAGATTCTGGTTCCGATAGATACTCAGCAAAATTCCAACGAATATATAGGAAATGAGCGTAACGCTTCCGCCGTAGGAAAACAGTGGGAGAAATCCATTTGTCATTGGAATTACACCTAGGTTCATGAGAAAATATTTTAAAACTTCTACTGTTAATGCCAGACTGCATCCCAAACCCAGGATCATGCCAAGCTGATTTTTCTGGTGTAAGGCCAGATAAAACAGACGGACACAAAATGCAATAAATAAAACAGCAAGAATGCATGTTAGAATCAGACCATATCTGGCAGTTATATTTACAACCATGTAATCACTGATCAGAGAATCAAAGTCCATGATTAAAGAGGAACTGTGTCCCAATAAGCGACTTCTGGTCATTACTGCCTGTACCATGGATTGATTTGTATTTTCAATGGAAAACGGATAGATCCAGTTGGAAATACGGGCACAGACATATGGAGGAAACAGATTCGGAAATTTGTAAGGCATCAGTAAAAACAGTGCAGGAATGCCGATGATACAGCCCCAGAGTATCGGTACAAATATTTTTTTGCGAATCGGATACCACTCTTTACAAACTGCTACTGTAACGAGGATTGCACTTGTAAATATAAGAACGATTTTATAAGATACAAACAGCCAGTGGCGATGCATCAGTAAGATGGATGCAAGCATAAATCCGGCAGGAATCAGCAGATGATACCAGCTTCGCTTTCGGAACTTGTATAATAATCCACAAAAAATTGGGATACTGAGCAGGTACGGAACCGCTACGGTACTGGAGAATAAGTGAACAAATCCTGTGTCCTGCAAGAACAAAAATCCAAGGTAAAGAAGGGCCAGTATACCGGAACGCTGGAAAATCTGGCTGTAATCAAGTTTGCAGATAACAAGCATGATTGTGAATCCGATGATCAGGTAAATGACTTGTTTTTTTAATAGCGCAGCAGTCTCAAAATCTGAGTTTCCTTTGCAAATCATCCATAACATAAAGAATCCAAGTGCAGAGATAATTGCCGCCAAAATCACCACACTCCAGGACATTTTTGGCCTATGAACAGCATCCAGTGACACACCGGTTTCCACAGGATCGCCCATATCCAGAACAGCCCTGCGTTCTGCATCGTAAGCAGTCAGTCCTTGAGACAGGTAGGCTTCTTCCTGATCTTCAAGATGAGAATTAATTTCACGTGCTACCAGTTCTTTGGCACGTTTGTTTCGAATCTGCTCCAGCAGCAGTTCCATGTATCGTTTTTTACTCATATTTATCCCTCCATTTGTGGATTTAACATCGGAAAGACGGTGCTTAAATCAGCTGTCAGAATATTAGCGACAGCGGAAGAATATTCCTGCCATTCTTGTTTTTTCTGAGAGAGAAATTTTTTCCCACTTTTTGTCAAAGAATAGTATTTTCTGGTTTTCTGACCAACAGCATCTTCATAAGAAGAAACGTAGCCTTTTCCTTCCAGAGAGTGAAGCAGTGGATAAAGTGTGCCTGCCTTCAATTGAAATACATTCTGAGATTTTTCCTGTAATGTTTCGATCATTTCGTAACCGTACATGTCTTTTCCTTCCAAAAGCCGTAAAATCAGCATTGTAGTGCTTCCGGAAATCAGACTTTTGTCTACTGCCATAAGTAAATCCTCCTTTGAAATAGATGGGGTATCGGTATTTAGCTAAATGAATCCGATTACATTTTTTTACTTTGTTATATATAGATTATCTATATATAATATATATCGGACATCTATATATGTCAAGATAGGAATGGTATGAAAAAAGAGAATATGTTACAATAGGGGAAACAAGTGTACGAGATAAAAGAGGGGGATAGCATGGGGAATGATATTTATGAAAACAAAAAACGATGCAGGTATGGCAAAATAGCAGGATTGGAAAAACCAGTTTCACGCATGATCTTTGGAACAGCCATCGGTCCGATGATGGAAGGCAAAAATGCAGATGAGATATTAGATGCTGCATTCGAAAAAAGAATCAATACATTTGATACTGCCAGAGGGTATGATCGGGCAGAAGAGTCGCTTGGTAACTGGATAAAACGACATGGCAACAGAGAGCAGGTAGTGGTAATCAGTAAATGCGGGAATTGTGATTCAAACGGTTCTGTGTGCGTAAATCGCAAGGTAATTGAAACAGAACTGGCAGAGAGTTTGCAGGCATTACAGACAGATTACATTGACATTTATCTCTTGCACCGTGATGATCCCAAAACACCAGTCAGCGAACTGATTGATACATTAAATGAATTGCAAAAAACAGGAAAGATAAAAGTATTTGGTGTATCAAACTGGACATATGAGAGAATCGAAGAAGCAAATAGCTATGCAAAGGAGCAGCATCTTCAGGGATTTTCTGTTTCCAGTCCCCACTTTGGACTGGCAGAGCAGGTAGCTGATCCATGGGGCGGTGATTGTGTGACCATAACCGGAAAACAGAATGAAGCAGCCAGAAACTGGTATCGGGACAATCAGATGCCGCTTATTGCGTATTCCAGTCTGGCGCGAGGGTTAATGGCCGGCAAGATCAAAAGCAGTCAGGAAGCACAGGCGGCAAAAATATTAGATCCATTTTGTGTGAAAGGTTATGTCTGCCATGATAATTTTATACGTTTGGAACGTTGCGAAGAACTAGCAGAGAAAAAAGGCTGTACTGTGTCACAGATTGCGCTTGCCTGGATGTTTCAGCAGGGACTGAATATGTATGTGCTTGTGAGTACAACGAAAGCATCGAGATTGGATGAAAATTTGCACACATTTACTGTGGAATTGACAGAGGAAGAAAA